>Ga0209609_10000758_pt1 | contig 18941 bp, 18 predicted proteins | sample LakKivw325mmetaG_FD_184136 | JGI IMG/M metagenome (GOLD analysis project Ga0209609, IMG submission 184136) | Anoxic lake water microbial communities from Lake Kivu, Rwanda to study Microbial Dark Matter (Phase II) - Lake Kivu water 325m metaG... | ecosystem: Environmental > Aquatic > Freshwater... | reverse complement strand
GGCATCGTCGTGAACTGGTCTAGGAGAATCCCTGGGAAATGGGAGGGTAGGTCTCGCCAGCACTCATCTACCACCTCGCCAAACGGCGAAAGAATCATCCGACCATCCACGACCTCACCCAACACACACTCCCGGCCTTGGGTACAGATCGTGACGAAGTACGCGCCGGGCTGTGCGTAGTCGTAGCCCGGCAGGCGAGTCGAATGACGATGATGCGTGCCGGGATTGTCGCGGATCATGTCATCCTTCCGTAGGGGCGACGCGTGCCGGGATTGTCGTAGGTCATGTCATCCTTCCGTAGGGGCGACGCGTGCCGGGATTGTCGTAGGTCATGTCATCCTTCCGTAGGGGCGACGCATGCGTCGCCCCTACACCCGCAACCAGCGAATGACCTCGCCGAACCGCCGCTCGGCGGCGGCGGCGATCTCCGGCCCGACGCCGCGGTGGTGCACGGCTCGGGCCGCGGCCTGCGCGGCCCCCATGAGAGCGAAGTCGGCCACCAGGTCCACGGCGCGGAACCGCGTGAGAAAGCCGTGCTGGTGCGTCCCGAGAAGGTCGCCCGGCCCGCGAATGCGAAGGTCCTCCTCCGCGATGGCGAAGCCGTCCGAGACATCACGGAACGCCTCAAGCCGTCGGCGCGCTTCCTCTGTGCGAGCGTCGGCGATCGCGAAGCAGACCGATGCCTGCCCGGAGCGCCCGATCCTCCCGCGCAGCTGGTGGAGCTGGGAGAGACCGAACCGGTCGGCATGTTCGATCACCATGAAATCGGCGTCCAGGACGTCCACGCCGACCTCGACCACCGTGGTCGACACGAGCAGGTCAACCTCCCCGCGACGGAACCGCGCCATGACGTCGGCCTTCTCTCCGGTCGGGAGCCTCCCGTGGAGCAGCCCGACGCGCGCCCGGGAGAACCGTTTCGACAGCTCCTCGTGGACCTTCACCGCGGCCTTGGCGTCGATCTTCTCCGACTCCTCGACGAGGGGCAGGATCACGTAGCCGCGGCGCCCGCCGTCGAGCGCCTTTCCCACCTCGTCGTAGACCGCTTCGCGGCGCGCCTCCGCCACCCAGTGGGTCGTCGTCCGCTTCTCCCCGAGCGGCAGCTCGTCGAGGGTCGACGCGTCGAACTCGCCGAACAACGTCAGCGCGATGGTTCGAGGGATCGGCGTGGCGCTCATGACGAGGAGGTCGACGGCCTCGCCCTTCTCCTCGATCAGCGAGCGCTGGACCACCCCGAAGCGGTGCTGCTCGTCGATGATCACGAGACCGAGCCGCCCGAACGTCACCGACTCCTGGATCAGAGCGTGGGTTCCCACCACGAGATCCAGGTCCTCCCCCACCGAGCGCTTGAGATCGGCGTCCCCGGACGTCGTTCCGGTGAGCAGGCCGGTGCGGACGGGGAGCCCCGCCAAGAGCCGTTCGAGATTCGCCGCGTGCTGCTCGGCGAGGATCTCGGTCGGCGCCATCAACGCCACCTGGAACCCCGCCTCCACGGCGTAGAGCGCGGCGGCCACGGCGACGAGCGTCTTGCCCGAGCCGACGTCGCCCTGGAGGAGCCGCATCATCCGCACCGGCTCGGAGAGGTCGCGGCGAATCTCGCGCAGCGCTCGCTGCTGCGCGGCAGTGAGCGGAAACGGCAGGGAAGCGAGGAATGAGTTCACCAGCTGCCCCGGCCCGGCGTGCGGCGCTCCTGCGCGGTCGCGCGTGCTCGACAGAAGCCCGACCTGAAGCAGGAACAGCTCTTCGAAGGCGAGGGCGCGGCGCGCTCGCTCGAAGGCGCCCGGTCCGGCGGGCCGGTGGATCGACTCGATCGCCTGGCGTGCGTCGGGAAGGTCCTCTCCAGCTCGAACGTCGGCGGGAACGACGTCACGGATCGCCGGAAGGTATTCGTCCAGATTGCGCTCGACGAGCGAACGCACCAGACGATCGGAGAGCCCCTCCGTGGCTGGGTAAATCGGGACGAGCCGTCCGATCTCTTGTCCCGCTCCCGCGGGCTCCCAGGTCGGGGAAGGCATTTGCCACTCGCGGAACTTCCACTCCGCCCTGCCGAACACGTCGACCTCCTCCCCACGGCGGAGCTGCTGGGCGATCCACGGCTGGTTGAACCACACGGCGTACAGAAACCCGGTTCCGTCGCCGATCGCGGCCTTGACCACCGTCATCCCGCGGCCGACGCGGTGCTGGTCGACGACAAGGACCTTGCCGCGAACCACGGCCTCCTCGTCCGGCTTGAGGCTGCCGATCGCGACGAAACGTGTCCGGTCTTCGAGGCGCCGGGGGAGGTAGTAGAGCAGATCCTCGACCGTCACGACGCCAAGCTTCTCGAGAAGCTCCGCGCGCTTGGCCCCCACGCCGCGAAGACCGGCGACGTGCGCCATGAGGTCCGGCGCGTCGACCGCCGAGGGCGGGGCGGCGAGATGCTCGGCCAGCCTCGCGATCATCCGCTGCCGGTCGAAGTGGGAGGCGTTGCCGTAGCCAGCCACAACCGAGACGGCCGAAGGAAGTTGGCGCGCGATGAACGCCTCGATCCCGCAGGTGACGGCCGCGTCCTGGAACCCGGTCGACCGCTCCAGCTTCAGGATCTTCTCGACCGTAGTTCTCGGATCGCCGTTCTCTTGTGGCATATCGAACGCTACTTTATAATGCGCCCGACGGCCATGCAAGGAAAGAGTAGCCCCATCCGCACGTTTGGCGATCCTGCGTTGCGCCGCCCGGCCGAGGTCGTCGAGACGATCGACGACGAGGTGCGAGAGATCTGCCGCGCCATGGTCGAGGCGATGCTGCGCGCCGGCGGCGCAGGCTTTGCGGCACCGCAGATCGGCGTTTCCAAGCGGATCATCGTCCTCGATGTCGACGGGCAGTTCCACATTCTCATCAATCCGGAGCTCGTCTCGGCGGAGGGCGAGGCCGAGGAGACGACGGAGGGATGCCTCAGCGTTCCGGGGGTCAGCGCTCCCGTCGAGCGGAAGGCGCGGGTCACCGTCGCCGGCACGACGCTCGAAGGGAAGCGAATCGAGATCACCGGGGAAGGGCTCCTCGCGCGCGCCATCCAACACGAGATGGACCACCTGGCCGGCCACCTGTTCTTGGATCACCTGAGCCCCGCCCGTCGGCGAAGCGTCCTTCAGCAGTACAAGCGTCGACAGCGGGACGAGGAGGACTAGCGTGCGCGTCGTCTTCCTGGGGACGGGGGAGTTCGCCCGTCCGGCCCTGTCGCGGCTGGCCGACCGGCATCGTGTCGACCTCGTCGTCACGCAACCGGACCGCCCCGCCGGCCGCCACGCCGAACCGTGTCCTCCGCCCGTCAAGGAGCTGGCCTGGTCGCTCGGCCTTTCCCTGTTGCAGCCCGAGCGAGCGAACGCCCCCAACGTCGTCGACCGGATCCGGTCGGTCGACCCCGACATCCTTGTGGTGGCCGCGTACGGCCAGCTCCTCAAACCGGAGGTGCTCGGCTCGGCTCGACGAGGCGCGGTGAACATCCACGCCTCGCTCCTTCCCGCCTATCGCGGCGCTGCGCCAATCCAATGGGCCATCCTTCGCGGTGAGCGGATCACCGGCGTGACCACGTTTCAGCTCGATCGCGGAATGGACACAGGACCTCTGCTGCTCCAGCGATCGCTCGAAATCGACCCGAACGAGACGGCGGGCGACCTCGAACGGCGCATCGCTACGCTCGGGGCCGATCTGATCCTGGAGACGCTCGATGGACTTGAGAGGGGGACGATCGTCCCGCGCCCCCAGCCCGAGTCGGGCGCTTCGCTCGCTCCCCGACTCAGCCGTGACGACGGCCGCGTCGACTGGACGAAGACGGCGGCGGAGATTCACAACCTCGTGCGCGGAACGTCCCCCTGGCCGGGCGCATGGACACTGCTCCGCGGCGAGCGGATCAAGCTCCTGCGGACCGCACGAACGGAGGTCGGGGTGGGCTCGGTTGAGACCGGTGCGGTCGGGCCGCGCGAGTCGCGACAGCTCTTGGTCGGCTGCGCCGACGAACTCCTCGAGGTCCTGGAGATTCAGCGGGAGGGGCGTCCGCCCACGTCGGGCCGGGAGTTCCTGAACGGGCTGAGGGTCGGGGCCCGACTCGGCTAGTCGTCGGGGCCCGACTGAGCTAACCGTCGGGGCCCACTCGGCTAGTCGTCGAGACCCGATTCGGCCGGCCGATGAATCGGGATTCCCGAGCCCACGGGAACAGCCCGCTCAGCCGACGCTGGGGTAGAGCGCCGTACCGCCCGACGGCTGTGATCGGCGCTCCAACCGGATGCCCTCGAGGACGCGGATCACGATCTCGGCGGTGTTCGCCACGGTGGCCCCGAGCAGATGGCCGCCGAATACGGATCCGTCCCGCTTAGCGACCGTGACGTGGCAGTGGATCACGCGTTCCTCGCCCGACGTCGCGAAGTTGCCCTGCATCGTGAGAAGCTCGGCGGCCTCGACGAGGCGATGCTCCTCGTAGGCGCGGCCGTTCCAGTACCCCAGGCGAGCGTCCCGGACCATCCCGATTCCGCCCACGATCACGCCCGAGTCGATGGCCACTTCCGCAAGACGTGCCAGCAGGTCCTCGCCGTCGGCGAGGCGGACGATGAGGTCGTTCCCTTCCCGCGCTCGAATCATGGTCCTCCCTTCGGACAGGCCGGACGCTCGGCCGGCGGAGCCCGCGGCAGGCTGGTTGTACGCCGCGAAACCGCGTCCTATCCTCTCCTCATGGTACGAGATCCAAGCCCGCGGTGGGTCCTCAATCGGCTCCGCGAGGCCTTCGGTCCTCCGCCGGACGTCCCAACGGACCCTCTCGTCACGCTCGTCCTCACGATCCTGTCCCAGAATACGACGGACGCTAATCGCGATCGTGCGTACGCAGCGTTGACGGCTCGCTTCCCGTCGTTCGACAGGGTCGCCGACGCCGACGTCGACGAGATCGCCGCCGTCATCTCCGCCGCCGGGCTTCAGAGGCAGAAGGCGTCGTCCATGCGCCTTGTCCTACGAAGGATTCGGGACCAGGAAGGACGCCTTGATCTGTCGTTCCTCCACCGGCTGTCGACCGAGGCAGCGCTTGCATGGCTCCTCGCGTCTCCCGGCGTCGGCGAGAAGACGGCAAGCATCGTGCTCCTCTTCTCGTTCGGGCGCCCCGCGTTCCCGGTGGACACGCACATCCGACGTGTTCTCACCCGACTTGGGTGGATTCGGGGGAGTGGCAGCCCGCACCGACAGGCCAACGAGCGCCTTCCCAGGGACCCCGCTCTGATGAAGGACCTCCACCTCCTCCTCATCCACCTTGGGCGCACTATCTGCCGCGCGCGTCGACCCGACTGCGCCGCCTGTCCCCTCAAGGATCGTTGTGCCTTCAGCAGGAGCGCTCGGGCTGGGTTATCATGAACTCCGAGCGTGGGAGGAAAGGATGCGGAATTCCGCGGAGTCGCTCGCAAGGGAGCTTGAGGCGAGAAGCTGGAAGCTTGCCGTTGCGGAGTCCTGCACGGGGGGCGGACTGGGAGCGAGAGTCACGGACATCCCGGGCAGTTCGGCCTACTTCCTCGGCGGGATCATCGCGTACGACAACCGAGTCAAGAGAGACCTCCTCGGCGTCCCCGAGGCTGTGTTCGCCGAGACGGGGGCGGTGAGCCGTCCGGCCGCCGAGGCCATGGCGATCGGCTGCCTGCGCCGGTTCGGGGCCGACGTGGCGGCGTCGATCACGGGGATCGCGGGCCCCGGCGGGGGCACGTCGGACAAGCCGGTCGGACTCGTCTACATCGCTGCCGCGACTCGGGACGGCGTACGGTCGGAGGAGAGGCACTTCCCCGGAGGCCGGGCGGCCGTTCGGCGCGAGGCCGTGGAGGCCGCGCTGCGGCTCGCTCTCGCGGCGGTTCGCGACGCGCAGCCCGCGCCGCCGATGCTGCCTTGATCGCCGCTCGTCGTCCAAGCTAGACTCCGCACATGAAACGGCCGCTGCGCAGCACGCTCAAGTTCGCTCTGTCGCTCGTGGTCGGACTGGGCGGCGTCGCGGGCGTTCTCTACTTCGTCGGCTGGCGAGAGACCCTCTCCGAGATGAAGGCGCTCGGCTCGCTCGGCATGCTCTCCGTCCTCGGCATGGTCATCCTTCCCATGCTGGCGTGGGTTCTCTGCTGGAGCGTGATCCTCCACGCCTACGGAATCCGGATCCCCCTGTCACGGCGCGTCGGTGCACAGCTCTCCGGGTACACGATGACGTACCTCACACCCACGATGTACTTCGGCGGGGAGCCGATCCGGGCTTTCCTCGTCGCCGACAAGGAGCGCGCGCCTCTGACGCGCGTGTTCGCCACGATCATCGTGGAGCGCTTTCTCGGCGGGCTGAGCATGGTCGGGTTCATCCTCGTCGGAAGCTTCTACGCCATCGTGTCGCCGCGCATTCCGCTCGCCGAGAAGCGCCTCTTCATCGCCGGCCTCGCGTTCGTGACGTTCTGGATCATCATCGGTTTCATCAACTTCGCCGGGAACCTCAAGTGGATCAGCCGGATCATCCGTCTCCTCGGGCGCCCGATCCCGCGCTGGCGGAACGCCCTGGGACGCGCCGCCGACAAGGTCTCCGAGACGGAGGACGAAGTGGGGATCGCGTTCACGAAGCATTGGAGAGCGACGCTGCTGGCCTTGGCAATCCAGGGAGTCGCGACCACTTGCGCGGTTCTGCGGCCGCAGGTGTTCTTTCACTTCTCAGCCGGGCACGGATTCACCTTCTCGCAGATCTCTCTCCTGTTCACGCTGAACGTGCTCCTCTCCTTCTTCCTGTGGATTACGCCGGGAGGCCTCGGCACAAGCGAGGCAGGGCTGATCGGGATCTTCCGTTTCGTGGCCCCCGAGGTCACGAGCGGCGGCGCCGTGGCGTACTCCCTGATCTTCAAGTTCGCCGAGTGGCTCCTCATCGCCGCGGGTATCTGGTACATGATCCAGCGCGGCATCGGCTTCCTCGGCCGAAAGAAGGAGTGACCGACGAAGCGGAGCCGTCCGAATCACCGCCGGAGACGGACGTACGCTTCGGAGCCGGTCTTTCTCTACGCGAGGGGGTGGAACTGGCGCGCGTTCAGGTAGCTCGCTCCGAACAGCCCGGCGAGTCCTCCCATGAGCAGCCCGAGCAGGAAGGCCAGCAGGCCGACGCCGAGGAGTCGAGTCGCGTCGAGGGGCAGCGCGGGGTTTGCCCCGCCCGTCGTCGCCTGGAACAGGTACAGGGCGACCACCAGGACGACGCTCGCGAGGGCCCCCATGAGCAGTCCCAAGACGACGAGCGGCGGGTACAACGCGCGCTCCGAGACACCCGACAGGCGCATCAGCCGGATCTCACCCCTAAAGCCTTGAAGCAGCGCGCGGAATCCTCTCCAGGCAAGGAGGAGGAACGCGCCCGCGCTTACGACGAGCCCACACAAGAGGCCGATCCTCGCGCTTCCCGAGAGAACGAGGCTCGGAGCCCCGACCGGCGCGGTTCCGACGTCGGCTCCGTCGATTCCTTCCATGGACCGCAGGGCTTCCGCGAGACTGCGCGCGGCGGCGGCGGACGTCGCACGGATGAGAAAGCGCCCTCCCGACGACGTCCGCGTCACCTGCGACGCGAACTCGAATCGGATCTCGCGCACGTCGGACCGATCCTGGATTGCCGCGAACAGCTCGTCGATGGCGGCCGTCGACAAGCGAGGCGACAGCCGCGCCACGACCCGGTCCACGGTCAGGAGAACCCCCGGGCCTCCCCCAGCGCTCGGGAACAGGTAGAAGGAGGCAAACGTCGCGAGGAAGAGAAACAGGAAGAGGGCCGCGAGCGACAGCAGGACGCCACTGCGCGCGCGGATCGCGCCGAGCAACTCGCGTTCGAGGAACAGGAACTCGTTCATCAGGCGACCACCGTCCCGTCGGCGAGGCGTAGGACGCGGTTCGCCACGCAGGTGCGGGGAAGCGGATCCCGCGTCGCAAGAACCACCGTCGCTCGCCCGTCGTGGAATCGATGGACGAGGGCCGCAATCTCGTCCTGCTCCGCAGGGTCGAGTCCGGCAAACGGATCGTCGAGGAGGAGCAAGAGCGGCGAGTCACAGACCGCGAGGGCAAGCCCCAACTTGACACGCTCGACGGGGGACAGCTCCTCGGCGTCCGTAGACTGCTCGCGGATCATGCCGACCGCCTCGAGCGCGACGTACGCCTTCTCCTGGGCCCGGTCGCGGACGTTCCCGAGGATGCGCAGCTTGAACAGCACGTTGTCGAGGACCGAACGCGCCAGCGGAGCAAACCCCTGCGGGTAGAAGCCGATGCGCCGCTGCAGCTCGAGGATCTTCAGCCGGCTCAGCCGGGCCACGTTCCGGCCGTGAACGAGGATCTGCCCGCGCTGGGGAGGGATGACTGCGGCAAGCAGGCCGAGCAGGAGGGACTTGCCCGACGACGGAGGTCCCAGAAGGACGACCGATTCCCCGCGGTCAACGTGGAGGTGGACATCCTCCAGAACTTTGATCCCGTCGTCGGTGGAGTAGTGAAGCTCGGAGACCTGGATCATGACGGCCCCCGGGCGCTGGCGAACCGCTCCCTCCCCGACAGGTCGCGGTCGATGCGCACCTCGTAGAGCCCGGCGTCGTTCATCCGACGCGCCACCTCTCTCCCCTGCCCATCGCCGATCTCCAGGAGCACAAGCCCGCCGGGCGAGAGATGCACGGCAACTTCCGATAGGATCGCGCCGATCGCCTCCGTTCCACTCCTCCCTCCGTCCAGAGCAACCCGCGGCTCGTGGTCGCGGACCTCGACGGCGAGCCCCAGGACGGCGCTCGAAGCAACGTAGGGCGGATTCGACACGACGAGGTCGAAGCGACCGGACAAGCTCCTGAACCAGTCGCTCTCAACGAATTCGATCCGGTCGGCGACGTCGTTGAGCGTCGCGTTCTCGCGGGCGAGGTCGAGGGCCGTCGTGGAGACGTCGGCCGCCGTCACGGCCGCGCGAGGAAGGTAGCGCGCGAGGCAGATCGCGATGACTCCAGAGCCCGTCCCAAGATCCAGACAGCGAATCTCTCGGTCGCGCGGCGCGAAGCGCAGCGTGTGGTCGAGGAGTTCCTCGGTTTCCGACCGGGGGATGAGTGCATCGCGGCGGACACGAAACCGCAGCCCGAAGAAGGTGACTTCGCCGATCAGATGCTGCAGCGGCTCTCCCGCTCGGCGCCGCTGCACGAACGTGCGGAACCGCGAACGCTCCTCGACGCTCAGGGGCTTGTCGGGGGACAGGTAGAGGTGGAGTCGATCGACGTCCAGCGCGTGCGCAAGCAGGATCTCCGCTTCCAGGCGCGGCTGCACGATTCCGGCTCCCTCGAAGTAGCCGCGCGTCCAGCTCAACACCTCACGGATCGTCCATTCCGCGGCCAGTCGGATCCCCCCATCTTGCGAGCTGTACGCTCGCTCCCGCTCGATACCATAGCAAAACCTTGTAGGGAATTCAAGCAACGACTATAATGGGTGGGGTTCGCCGACTCGAAAGGCTCGCCCGAGGTGACGCAATGCTCATCCCAGGAGTCTTCGTCGCCCTCTTCCTGGCTCTAGGAGGAGCTCTCTCCTATTCCTATCGGATCTTTCCCCCGCTCGGGTCGTGGTCGGCCTCCGTTTCCAGCGCCGTGCTGGGCGCGGTGGCGGGAGCGGGATTGGCGGGGCTCACCTACGTCGCCTGGAGGAGGATCGGCCGCTCCGTGATCCGCGGGGGACGCGGGATCACGCTGCTCAATGCACTCATCTTTGGTCTCGGCGGGGCGCTCTTGGGGGCGGTCTTCTGCGCTGCGGTCGGCTTCCTGTTCCCGCCGTCCGTCGGCGTTCGCGTGGCTCAGGGCTCGCTGCTCGCGGCCGGCGCTCTCACGGGAGTGGGGGTGGGTCTCGCGCTCCCCGGCGCCGCATGGCGACTGGCGGACGAATCGGACCCCGACGCCGCGGAGTCTCCGAAGCAGAGCAGAGGCCCCAGCAAGGTCATTGACACGAGCGTCATCATCGATGGACGCATCGGCGATCTGGCGTCGACGGGATTCCTCGAAGGCGGGATTCTGATCCCGGAGTTCGTGCTGGCGGAGCTGCAGAACATCGCCGACTCCTCGGACCCGGTTCGCCGCAGGAAAGGCCGAAGAGGTCTGGAGATCCTGCGCGGTCTCATGGAGAACGATGCGATCGACATCCGCGTCGTGCGCCGTGACTACCCGACGGTTCAGGAGGTGGACCGGAAGCTCATCAGCCTGGCGCGTGACGAGGACGCGGTGCTCGTCACGACGGACTACAACCTCAATCGTGTAGCCCAGGTCGAGGGGATCCCGATCCTCAACGTGAACGAACTCGCGAACGCCGTGAAGCCGCGCTTTGTACCCGGGGAGGCGATCGACGTCGACGTCATTGATCGCGGTGCGGAGATCAACCAAGGCGTGGGCTACCTGGACGACGGGACCATGATCGTCGTCGAGAACGGGCGACGCCACATCGGGCGCACGATCAAAGCGACCGTGAAGAGCACGCTGCAGACCGAGGCGGGCCGCATGCTGTTTGTCGAGCCCGCCAATGAGGCCGTGCGGTGGGAGCGGTAGGAGGCCGAGATACGATGCCAAGAGGAGTCTGGGTCGTCGCCCTGGGTGTTGCGGTGCTCGTCGCCGTCGGCGGCTGTTCGTTGTTCGGAGGCCGCGAGCCGGCTCTCACCCATTGGGAGCCCGCGTTGTCGCCCGACGGGACTCGCCTTGCGTTCGAGTCCATCGTCGACAAGCACTTGGAGTTGTTCGTGCGCGACCTCACGAGCGGGCTCACCGAGCGCCTGACCGAGAACGCCGACGAAGACTGGTCGCCCACCTGGTCCCCCGACGGCGGCCGAATCGCGTTCGCCTCCAATCGCGGCGACAACAACGACATCTACATCCTCGATCTCGCGACGCGCGGCGCCACTCGGCTGACGACCGACCCGGGCGATGACATCAACCCCCATTGGGGCAACGACGGGCGCATCTACTTCAACTCCAACCGATCCGGCACATGGGAGATCTACGCGGTCAGCCCGGACGGAAGCGGCCTCGCGAAGCTGACCGAGACGCCCGTCGAGGACAAGTGACGTGCGGGTCAGCGCGGTGATCGTCGCCGCCGGACGGGGAGTTCGAATGGCGGCTAGAGAGAACAAGCTCTTCCTCTCGCTCGGCGGGACACCCATCCTCACCCGAGTCATTGCCACGTTCGCCGGGACGCCGCGCGTGACGGAGATCGTCGTCGTTGTCAGGGAAGGAGAGGAAGAGAAGGCGGCCTCGCTCGTTCCGGCGGGCGCGGGAGACCGCGTGCGCATCGTGCGGGGCGGAACGGAACGTCGCGACTCCTCCCTGTGCGGCGTGCGCGCCTCAACCGGCGACGTGGTGCTGGTCCATGACGGAGCCCGCCCTCTCGTGTCGCACGACCTGATCGATCGCGTGATCGATGGAGCAGCGGCGTACGGGGCATGCGTCCCGGTGCTGCCCGTGGTCGACACCGTCCGTCGGGTCGACCCAACCGGGTTCCTCCTTCCCGATGTCGTCGAGCGGGCCGGACTCGCCGGCATCCAGACACCGCAAGGGTTTCGTGGCGAGCTCATTCTCCGCTGTCTTCTGGAAGCCCGTGGAACGCCGTTCCCCGACGATGCCGCCGCCGTGCTCGCCCGCGGCATTCCGGTGGCCGCCGTCGACGGAGACAGGGAGAACCTCAAGATCACGACGGCATCGGACCTGCTCCTGGCGGAGGCTCTCCTCGCGCGGCGAGAGAGACGCGTTGTCGGGCCCGGCGAGCCGGGCTAGAATGCTCGTCGACTCGTCTGTCAAGGAGGCGTTCATGATTCGAGCGAGGAACGGCGTGGGGTGCGTGTTTATTGTGGCGGCTCTCGTTCTGGGGGCGGCCGTCGCGGCGTACGGGGTGGACTTCGACGCGTACGTTGTCGGCGACGTGGCGGCCTGGATGTTGAACAACGACACGGGGGCCGCGGTCACCGGGATTCACATCGAGTTCGACCAAGAGGTCACCATCACAAGCAAGGTGGAGTTCGGCGGGTTCCTCCCGGCGCTGGGCGGACCGACGGGAACGACGTTCGATTTCAACGGCGGGTCGCTCGTGGCAGGCGGCACGCTCATCCTGGAGTGGCAGCCCGCCGAGGCGAAGCCGTCGTACATCCTGTGGATGAACGGCGAGCGACCGGCAGGCGCGCCGTACTTCACGACGGTGGCCCAGCTCGGGTACCTCTTCGGCGTGGGGATCGTTCACCTGCGCGAGGCGAACCCGGAGGCGCTGGCCGCGGCGTTCGCCAAGTTCTTTGAGGACAACGCCGCCTACCTCGCTCAGGTGTCCCAGTCGCTCGGTATGTCCCTGCAGGATTCGCTGATGCCGATCATCATGTCGGCGCCGGCGGAGGGGATCCAGAACTTCTTCAACACCATTGTCGGAATGCTCGGCGTAACCTCGATCGAGGACCTACTCCAGGGAGCCGTGGACTTCTCCGCGCTCCTGGGCGCGCTCGGCCTGTAGGCGCGCGGCACCACCTTACGACCATCACGACGGGAGGCCCCAGGGCCTCCCGTTCTTCGTTCCCGCGAGCCGCCGATCACCCGGAGGAATCGTGGGAATGCCTGTGGTGTTCGTCGGGGGCATGCGGGTGGGAGTGGTCCAGTGCCGCGTGCGTGTGAACGTGGGTATGCCGCAACCGTCCGGCCGTCGTCGCCGGGTGCGGATGGGCGTGGTGCTCGTCGTGAACGTGGGCGTGGGTGTGGACGATCAGCTCGTGAACGTGCCGGTGGACGTGCTTCTCCCGCAGGAGAAGCACAAGGCCGAGAACCATCAGGGCGGCGCCTCCGTAGAACACGGCGTGCGGGGCCGCGGGAAACAGGGCGACCGACAGGATCGCTCCGGCAAACGGGGCCGCCGCGAACACGGCTCCAGTTCGGGCGGTCCCCAGGTTGCGAAGCCCGTGGACGAAGAGGGCGATGCTCGCGCCATAGCAGACCGCCCCGACGGCCAAGGCGGCCAGGGCCGCCGAGATCGACGGCAGGGGACGTCCGAGACCGGCGGCGAGCCCGAGCGAGAAGCCGCCGGCGACGAGCCCCTTGACCGTGGTGTAGAGCTTTGGGTCGCGAAGCGAGATCTGGCGGGTGAGGTTGTTGTCGAGCCCCCACAGCGCGAGAGGCCGCAACGATGAGGAGCGCGCCCGGCGACAGTCCCCACCCCGCGGACGGGTCGACGGAGAGGAGGGCGCCGCCGGCCGAGACGGCAGCGACCGCGATCCACGTCCTCCTTCCGACGGCTTCCCCGAACAGCGCGTACGCGAGAAGCGCGGTAGCGACCACCTCGAAGTTGAGAAGGAGAGACGCCGCGGCCGCCGGCGTACTGGACAACCCGAGAAGGAGGAAGATCGGTGCGGCGACTCCCCCGGCGGCGATGGCTCCAGCGAGCCACGGTACGTCCTGCCGCTCCAGGCCCGCCTCGCGGCGCGACAGAGCTCGCCCCCTCGACACGAGGGCAAGGACCCCAAGGGAGGCGCCGGCGCCAAGGTAGAGGAGCCCCGCGAGGGCGATCGGATCGACGCTCGCAAGGAGAAGTTTCGACAACGGGGCGCTGACTCCAAAGAAGAGCGCAGAGATGATCGCGTAGACCACGGCATCCCCTCCCTAGGCCCCACGGCTGGCCGCACCGCGGCTTGCCGCGATCAGGTCTTCGCTGCGACCAGCTCCCGCACGTAGGGCGGATCGAGCGGGTAGCGAGAGGGCTCGCGGCCGATCGCGTGAGCCACGGCACGGGCGACGGCCGCGTGCGCCGCCATCAGCGGCACCTCGCCGATGCCCTTCGCGCCGAACGGGCCGGCGGGGAACTTCGCCTCGACGAACTCCACCCGCGTTCCGAACGGAACGTCGCGCGCCGTCGGCAGTCGGTACGTCGTCAGGCCGTTGACGACGAGCCGGCCGTCCTTCTGCAAGATCGACTCCGAGAGCGCAAACCCGATGCCCTGAGCGATCCCACCCTCCACCTGTCCCTCGGCCGACGCTCGATTGAGGATCGTGCCGGAGTCGTGGACGGCGACGTAGTCGACGACGCGGGCCTCCCCGGTGGCGAGATCGACTTCAACCTCGGCGACGTGCGTCGCGAAGGCGTAGACAGGGTAGGCGTCGCCGAGTCCCGTCTCGGGATCCCAGCTCACCGGCTCCGTCCTTGCCCAGCCCTCGACGGCGGGATCGAGGTTGCGTGTCCAGAAGGCGCGGGCGATGTCGGCCCAACGGTCGGCGATCCGCGCACCGGGGATCCCGAGTTCCCCCGCGACGCCGACGACTCTCTCGTGCAGCTTTCGCGCGGCGTCGACCACAGCCAGCGCGGTCATGATCGTGCCGCGCGATGCCACCGTCGGCCCGCTGTCCGGAACGCGTGATGTGTCGACCGGTGCGAGGTGCACGCGGTCCATCGGGATGCCGAGCGCCTCCGCCGCGACCTGCAGGACGGCCGTCGAGAGACCTTGTCCCATCTCGACGGTGCCGACGGCCACGGTCACCGATCCGTCGGCCTCGAGCTTCAGGGTCGCCCCGGCCTTGTCGAGCGACGGCGCCTTGCCGCCCAACCCGACGCCGTAGAGAACGCACGCGATCCCTACACCCCTGCGGCGATCGCCGTTCGACCGGTTGAACGCTTCGACTCGAGACAGCCGCTTCGCCCACTCGGAAAGCTCCACGGCGCGGTCGAGCGTTTCGGCGATCCCTACGCTCTCATCGATCCGGTGATCGGTCGACGTCCGATCCCCCGGGTGAAGAACGTTGCGCCGCCGCAGCTCCGCGCGGTCGAGCTTGAGCCGTTGCGCGAGCCGATCCATCTGCGATTCGTGGGGAAAGATCACTTGGGGGCTCCCGAACCCGCGGAACGCCCCATTCGGGACGGTGTTCGTCGCGATGGACCGCGCGACGACGCGCACGGCGGGGATTCGGTAGGGCCCGGCAGCGGTCACCAGGCTGCGCCACAGGACGGCGGAGGAGAGGGTCTGATAGGCCCCGGCGTTCAGAACGACGTCGACGTCGATGCCCGCGATCGTGCCATCGGACCTCGCCGCCGTCCGGTAGCGGACCCGGGCCGGATGCCGCTTGCTCGTGGTGAGGACATCCTCGCCGCGGTCGAGGACGAGCTTCGCCGGACGACGCGTGACCCACGCCACGAGGGCGGCGAGGGAAGCAATGAGCGACGGCACGTCCTCCTTCCCGCCGAACGCTCCGCCGGTCGTCGCCTGCACGACGCGCACCTTGGCGAGGGGAAGCCCGAGAACCTTGGCAACCGCGCCCTGCACGTAGAACGGGCATTGCATCGACGCGTAGACCGCGATCGATCCGGACTCGTCGGGAACGGCGATCGCCCCCTGCGGCTCGAGGTACGCATGCTCCTGGTACCCCGTCTCGTACTCGCCCTCGACGACGACCTCCGCCTGCGCGAAGGCTGCCTCGACGTCGCCCTTCGTGAGGACCATTCGGTTGAACACGTTGCCGCCGCCCTCGGCAGCCGCCGGTACGCAAACGACCGGGGCGCCCGGCAGGACGGCCGAGAGAGGATCGGTCACCGCAGGGAGCGGCTCGTACTCGACGCGCACGTCCTCTACGGCCTTCCGCGCCGCGCGTCGCGACGTCGCCCCAACCAGCGCGACGGGCTCGCCGATGTAGCGGACGACACCGTCGGCAAGCGCCGGCTGGTCATCGTAGATCACGTGTACGACGTTGGCGCCGGGAACGTCCTGGTGGGTGATGACTCGGATGACGGCAGGGTTGGCCACCGCCTCTCTGGCGTCGATCGAGAGAACCCTTGCGTGCGGGTGAGGGCTGCGAACGACACCCACGTGGAGCATGCCGGGGAAGGCGAGGTCGTCGGTGTACCTCGCCTCGCCCCGGACCTTGTCGACAGCGTCGGGGCGGGAGACGCTCGAACCGATCAGCGTCGTTCGCTCTGCCATCCTGCTAGAGACGCCCTCCCATCGTCAGGGTCAGGATCGCCTTCTGGGTGTGCAGCCGGTTCTCCGCCTGGTCGAGGATCCACGACAGCTTGTTGTCGCACACCTCAGGATCCGCTTCGTTTCCGCGGTCGACCGGCATGCACTGCAGGAGGTGTCCGGGAGCGCCGAGCTTCTTCTGACGCTCCGCCGAGTACTTCCACCCCACGTACTTCTTCGCGATCTCCGCTTCCTTCTCCTTGCCGATCTGGTAGCGATCCTTCGTGAACCAGTTGCGCGGGAAGACGACGGCGGCTCCATCGAGGGCCTTGTCGAGGTTGTGCGAGATCTCGAACGAGCCGCCCGACGCCGCTGCGAGGTCGTGGCAGTCCTGCATCACCTTCGGGTCAAGATCGTACTCAGGCGGGTTCGCAACCACGACGTTCATCCCGTACAAGGACGAGATGAGCGCCGTTCCCTGCACCGAGCACCAGCCGCGAATCCACGGCGACCAGGCCCACATGATGACGATCTTCTTCCCCCTGACGGCCCCGTCGAGCTTCTCGTGCATCGTGTAAATGTCCGTCAGGGATTGACACGGGTGGTAGATGTCCGACGCCATGTTGATGATCGGGACGCGGCAGTGCTCGGCGAACTTCTGCATCACCAGGTCGCCCTGCCCGTAGTGCTGCACCGCGTCGTCGAGCAAGCGGATGCCGATCCCGTCGCAGTAGCGCTCCATCGCCTCGGCGGTGTCCTTCACCGTCTCCCCCGCGCCGGGCTTGTCCTCGAGCGACAGCCGCATCGTCTGCGGGTTGATGAACTGCGAGTGTCCGCCAAGTTGCGTCATTGCGGTCTCGAACGACATCCGCGTCCGGGTCGACCCGGCGAAGAACATCATCGCGAACGTCTTGTACTCGAGCGTCGGGTGCGGGGTGCGGCTGTAGTACGCGCCCTTCAACTGGTCGGTGACCTTCATCGCGACGTCGTACTCCTCCCGAGTCCAGTCGAGCTCGCTGATGAGGTCCCGTCCGGCGAGATCAAACCAACTCATGAAACCTCCTTCTCTGGAACAGCCAACGCAGAGGCCGCAGAGAGACCCGCAGAGTCCGGGAAGTCGTTCACAACCCGGCGAACACCGTTCCTCATCCTCGCAACATCGAAGTTGAGGAGAAGCCCGACATGGCGCCGTGACAGCCGGAGATACGAGAGAAGCTGCGCTGCGTGCACAGGAAGAACCTCGGAGACAGCCTTCACTTCGACAACCACGAGGCCTTCGACGAGTAGGTCCATGCGATACCCACACTCGAGCTTCGCGCCACGATAGACGACGGGCATGCCCACTTGCCGCTCAACGCGCAGTCCCAGTTGCTGCAGCTCTCTCTCCAGACACGCCTCATACGCGGACTCGAGCAGGCCGGGTCCAAGCGCCGAATGGACCGCCATCGCTGCTCCGATGACCTGGTCCGTAATGCTGTTCAGTACTTCTCCGGCGTCTGTCATGGCTTCTTCGCGCCTCTATACCCGGCTACTCTCCCGTCCTCTGCGCCTCCCTGACAGCTCCAGGCCTTCTTTACCCTTTGTCCTCTGCGCCGTTCTGCGGTGTTTCGCTTGTCTTGTGCCGTCTCTGCGTCCTCTGCGTTGTGCTTCTCTTCCCCTAGCCCATGATGCAGGCCATCATCCCCTTCTGGCCGTGGAGGCGGTTCGCCGCCTGTTCGATGATCACGGAGTTCGGGCCGTCGATGACGTCGTCGGTGACCTCCATGTCACGATCCGCCGGCAGGCAGTGCATGTAGATCGCGTCGTTCGTCAGTTTCATCTTCTCCGCCGTCGTGATCCAATGCTTGTTCGCCTCGAAGACGACCTTCGCCTTGTCCGCGTCCATCGGCGTCTTGCCGTCGGTCGCCTGGACCGTCCACGCCTTCGGGTACACCACGTCGGCGCCCCTGAACGCTTGGTCCATGTCGTTGACAACCTTGAACGACCCGCCGTGGCGCTTTGCGAGATCCTTCGACGCCTGAATCACCTTTGGGTCGAGGTCGAGGCCCTTGGGGTGTGCGAGGGTGACGTCCATCCCCATCGTCGACGCGGCGATGATGCAGCTCTGCGGGACTGCGAGCGGCTTCTCGACCGAGCCGGAGTACGCCCAGCTCATGACGAACTTCTTCCCCTGCAGGTTGTGGCCGAGCTTCTCCTGCATCGTCATGACGTCGGCCAAGTCCTGGCACGGGTGGTACATGTCGTCTTCCATGTTGATCACGGGAACCTTGGACCACTGGGCGAACTCACGGACGATCCGGTTCCCCTTCCCGTAGATCCAGTCGGTGTACTTGCCGTAGATGCGGATCGCGATCGCGTCGCCCATTTCGGCGAGCACGCGGGCGACGTCGCTGATCCGCTCGGTCGAGTACGCCTTCTCGTCCCCCTTGAGCGCGGGGGTGTAGACCGCCCCGGGCTGAAGGAAGTGGGCGTGGCCGCCGAGCTGCGTCATCGCGGTCTCGAACGAGTTCCGCGTCCGCAGCGACGTGTTGTAGAACATCATGTGGAGCGTCTGCCCGTCGAGCACTTTGTGCGGCTCGCGGCGGATGAACTTGCGCTTCAGGTCGTGCGCGGTGTCGAGCATCGCGTCGATCTCGTCGCGCGAGAACTCCAACCAGGTGATGAAATCCCGCCCTCGTAGCGTAGTATTCGACATCGTCTCTCCTTCGATCTACTCCCTTGTGATCGCAGTTCCCGCTTTGCCTTCGAGAGCATCCGTCGCCCTATCGAGCGACGTGATGATCGCCTGCTCGCCGCCCGACTCGACGAACCGGATCGCGGCGCGCACCTTGGGCTCCATCGAGCCCTTGGCGAAGTGCCCCTCGGCGGCGTACTTCTTCGCCTCGGCCACCGTCATCCGGGTGAGGCTCTTCTCCTGCGGCGTCTTGTAGTGGAGCTTCACCTGCGCGACGTCGGTCAGGATCATGAAGATCGACGCCTTGACGTCGGCGGCGAGGCGCTCGCCGGCCAAGTCCTTGTCGATCACGGCGTCGACGCCCTTCAACCC
>Ga0209609_10000752_pt1 | contig 19013 bp, 12 predicted proteins | sample LakKivw325mmetaG_FD_184136 | JGI IMG/M metagenome (GOLD analysis project Ga0209609, IMG submission 184136) | Anoxic lake water microbial communities from Lake Kivu, Rwanda to study Microbial Dark Matter (Phase II) - Lake Kivu water 325m metaG... | ecosystem: Environmental > Aquatic > Freshwater... | reverse complement strand
GCGTAATATTTAATGCAAGCGTGTCACTGCCCCGCGGTTCAGTTAATGCATTGAAACTCCAGCCATCAGCCGAGTCGGCATCCGGCGTGTTAATAACGCTTCGGGTTAAACGACGATACGGGACAAACTGCTGTAAGGATAAATCATATACTTCAGCGGTCAATGCGGTCTGGTTAATATCTTTCCATTGCCAGACAATCCGATAGTCTGAGCCGCGATATGCCCAGAGCGCTTTGTTATCAGTTAATTCAGTCGGAATTAGTATTGAATCAATCGGATAATTGCCGGATTTTATTTCAACCCGATTGAACGGCTGTATTGGTATTGAATCCATTTTTAAAGTAAATGCAAAGTCGGTGATTGGCATATATTGCCTGGTCGTATCGAGTTTATCCGGATTCGTGGCATTCTGTTTGATATTGGTAATTGCTGAATCAAAACAGGTCGGATGGAAACTCTGCATAGCAGTTGACTGGCGGATATTTAGTGTAAAACTTTGAATATTTACTGCGGTATCGCCGTTCTGTTTCTGAATTAAATATTTATAGACCGGAATTTTCGGGTCATTGACTGGGGTCGGTTCTAAAAACTTAACATTGTAAGTATCGGCTTTAACCGCATAATTAGTCAAAGAGGTTGGCGTAAAAATAAGTTTTAAGGTATCTTTACCGCGACCGCGCTTGCGTATAATATCATAAGTCGGTGCATAGTAATTATTCGGCGTGGTACGGGAAATTGCGACATTTGGGTCAATGCCGGATTCAAGCGACAACCAGGATGTATCGGTTGTGGTACTGACATAACCCATTGTGTTCAAATCATACGCGGTTACTGCATAGTAATACGGAAATCCGAGCCGGATATTTGTGCTGTCAATATAGGCATAACTTAAGCCCTTATCGGTTGCTTTGGTTCGTAAGGATTCAACAACGGTCGTATCTTCGAAAATCATACCGTCAATTTTATCATATTGAGTCAGAAGTTGCCAGGTGCCGACATTGCCGGACAAAGATTTATAAACTTTGTAACCCTGAAAATCGTATTCCCGATAGAACGGATTTCGCAGTGACGCAGCATAAGGAGCAAACGGGTCAGGTGCGGTCTGTGGCGAGTTGTCCCAAATCAAACTGATTCGCCCTTCACCCGGTATCAAAGTCACATTTGGTGATGGCGGAGGAGTCGGCATAATCCAGTTGTTATCATAAGCGGCTTGGGCGGCAGAAGATGCCAGTGCCAGTTGATATAAATCACCGACACCGGCAACCGGATTAGACGGTGCGGCAATCACGGCAATCGTGACGGTCGTTATATCGCCAGCGTTCATCGTGAATGGACCAGTTGCCTGCAGGAATCTTTTATCCGCGGGTGTCGCATCGGTTGAATCATACGGATTGAGTTCATAAGGCGGATGCCAGGCGCGACCAGTCATTGCCAGATATTGGGAAGCGTTATTGGGCGGGTCACCGGCAGCAAGCGTAAATATTTTATATGAGACCATGCCAAGTTGTTCTAATTCACCGGGCTCGTCAATCAAGCCGTTTAAGTTATTATCAATATGGTCAATTGAATCAATTGAACCATTGCCATTGTGGTCTGAATCAAATGCGTAAGGACTTTGCAGAAAGTCAAATCCGATATATCCGGGGGGAACTCCCCAGCCCTCTTCAAAGTTGCTGTCAAAAACATAACCGACATTGTCGGCATAAACCGAATCCGAGCCAGTACGGTTTTTTACATATTTTCTCAAAATCAGACCGCACATATCGTCAGTCGCATCACCGATATCGGCATCGCACGCCATACCCAGATACATATCTTTCAGTTCATTGCCCGAGACATTTTTGATGGTCAAAGTAAAAAATACGATGTCGCGGTTCCAGGGCAGACTCCAGGAATAAGTTGACTGGTAAATTTCAATGCCGATTGCCGGGTCAAGCGAGACATGACGGGTGATGTCGCGGTCATTATATACGGTCCAGGCATCACCGGTCGAGACGGTTTTGCGCGGCACCGGATAAAAAGTGCCGTGGATTGTGTCGCCGGTTGTCAGAGGTATGCGCAGAGGCGTATCATAAAATCCCTGCATACTTGTTGGAAATTTAGCCGAATCGGGAGGCCAGGATTCAGGATAGATATAGACTTTTTCAAAATCATTGGGATAAGAACCAGGGGTTGTGGCAAAATCCCAAGAGCCGGGTGTAAATTCGCTTTTACCCGAACTCGGGTCATAACCACAGGTGACTAAAGTTTCTCGACGCGAAGGCATTGCGCCAACCCAGATGCCAGCACCATAGATATACATATTGCCCGAACCGCGAGGCCATTCTCCGCCCGGACGATTGATGCCATAACCAAATGTGCCGTAGTTGGTAATCGGCAGCCGCCATTGATTCTTTGCATACCACTGAAAATCCATAATCCGACCCGGATTCCAGGGACGCTCGGCAGTGCGGGCATAACAAAAATTAAAAATGAAAAATAAAAAACCAAAAACACAAATGTAAAAACGTAAAAATTTTTGTGTTTTTAATATGTGTTTTTCATTTTTGGTTTTTGGTTTTTGGTTTTTGATATTCATATGTCTCCTCCTTTAGAATTCAAAGTCAATGCCGAATCGGATTTGGCGGGGTGCGCCGTAATTCAGCGGATTATTGACATAGTCCTGATAAGCAGTCTTGTAGGTAATGTATTCTTCGACATCATTGATGATACCATCGGAATTGATATCTCGTGAGGGATGATAGGTGCTTGCCAGAATCGTTATGTAAGAAGACGAGGTCCAGGTACCGACTTTTAAAGTCGCGGCATAGCCATCGTCATCCGGCTGACCGGTATAACCATAAACCCAGTCAATAGTCAAAGCATTGAACAGGTTAGAAATATCGCACACGACATTGAACTTGTATTTACCGGCAATGACAAATCCCTTGCTGATTTTTGAGTCCGCGATAAATCGTGCCGGCATCCGGCTGCCGTTCTTTTCACCAATCCGGTTACCGGTATCAAGTCCGGATTTCATATCGCGCCGGGTGTAAGGAAGTCCTGAACCATAATTGAACAAAAGCGTTGTCCTTAAATTGCGCGCCGGGATAAATACAAAATCATCCGGAAAATCACAGCCGATATCGAATTTTGCCGAGTTCCGCTCGTCAAAATCAAGCGCATAATCCCGGGTTGGCGGTTCCATTGGTTTACCGGTAATCGGGTCTTGTCCGTAACGATAACGCTCATAATACCATTCATAGGCATACGAGACCGTGCCTTTTGCCAAAGACAGTCCATAGCCGAGGTGGGCAGACCAAAAATCAGACAGTTGTTTGGTAAATCCAATTTCAAACCCGCGCACATTACCATAAGCTTCGTTCTGCACCGGGAAATAACCGGTCGGGACCGCATCAATCACACCGACACCAATCAAATCATAGACATCTTTGTAATAAGCGGTAAAATCACAGGCAAATATCTTTGAGAGCAAAACTTCCAGACCGAGTTCATAAGCAACGGTCTGCTGGGCGCGCAGGTCCGGATTGCCGATAATCTGGTTACCGCGGTTATATGCCGCAGTTGAGATATTCTCAAACAGATAACGGTATGCCGGAGTCTGGAAAAAGTGACCATAAGAAAACCGGAACTTGGTATGCTCACCGATTGGAAATGAAATGCCGAGCCGCGGGGAAAGTTTTAATTTCGTTATTGCCGCCACCATACTGGTATCGGAAATATTGGTCGGGTTTGCCCTTTTATACGCATTCGGGTCTAAATAGTCAAGCCGCAGACCAACCCTTACAACTAGGTCTTCAAAATCCATACGGTCCTGCACATAAGCGGCAAGATTAACCGGGTCAAAATCATACGAATCAACAAAAGGATTTGGATGATAGGGCAGAGAATTGTACCGTCGGAACAGGTAGTTTTGTTTGAATTCGAGACCGCTTTTTATCTCGTGGATTTTGCCGATATTATGAGTTATATCGCCCTTGATAGTGTGCACAGTCGAGCCGTGCAGTTGAAAATAACGGTAATCACCCGCGCCATAAAACAAGCGGTACACGCCATAAGGATTATTGGTCACATCATTTCTCTGCTCCTCGTAATAAGGTCTTAAGTCAAATATCACATCGGGACGGGCTTTGACCGAGTCAAGTGCCTTGAACTGATAATCTTCCCAGAATCGCCAGCCATACTCCAGCCCCATTGACTTTTCCTTAGCCAGGTCGCGTACTGCGGTGACGCGGTTATTCGAAAAATAGCCATAACGCAAGGTATAGAATGTTGATGGAGAGAGCATATGATTGGCAGTAATACCCGCTTTTTGGATATGTTCGAGGCGGGATACAAACCGGTCAAGATAATACTTAAAACCAAGATGATTTTCCGATGTCTGGTCATAAGGATACATTTCCCACTGGTCTCGGGCATAAAAGCCATCCGCGGTCAGTTTTAACCCGGAAAGCAATGGGACGGCATAAGTTAGTTTACCGGTCGCTTTATAATCTGAGCGGTTCTGATGCGGTATTTTATACTTATGCGGGTTATAATCATCGGTGATAAATACCTCACCCGATGCAAAATATCTTAACTTAGAAATTGGGGTTGGTCCGCCAACCGATGCCTCGGCACGATTATAATTGAAATTTAAAGATTTAGGCATAAAAGCGTCAGAAGTATATTTAAAACGCGTTGAAGTCCGTTCCCGTCCTTCCTTAGTAATAACCTGCACAATACCTGACATCGCCTCACCATATTCAGCGTCAAAACCACCGGAAATGACTAAAACCTCGGCAGTCGCCTGCGGATTGACTCTTGCCGCCGAATAACCAAAAATCGGGTCAGAGGTGGCTATGCCATCAACAAAATAAGCAATCTCTTCAGGACGACCGCCGCGCAAATGCGCACCGTCCGAGCCAGCGGCAGAACTTGTCACCAAGCCAGCAGTGAGATTAACAATCGCATTCAAACTTGCCACCGGTAGTTTATCAAATTGTTCCGTAGAAATGACTCGTTGCGTTGATGCCTGAGTCCTTACTAATAGTTGTCGTTCGGCAGTGATTTCTACTGGTCCAACTTGAATTACCGTCGGATTTAAAGAAAAATTAACAGTCACGGTCTGGTCTAAAATCACCAAGACATCTTTCATCCGTATTTCATTGTAGCCAACATAAGACGCAGTAACATTTTGCTTGCCGGCTGGTACATTTGAGATTAAATAATTGCCATTATCATCAGTTGCGGCACCGAGCGGAGTGCCTTCGACAACGATATTTACACCAATCAGTGGTTCTTTGGTTTGAGCATCTATTATCCGACCGCTGATGCGACCAGTTTCGCCAGCATATAAAAAAGTAGCGAGTAGCGAGCAGATAGCAGCGAGTATAAGTAAATAATTGTGAATTGTGAATTGAAAATTGTAAATTCTTTTCATATGTTTCCTCCTTATTGAGTTACCCGTATCGGGATTGTCCAGACAGTCGCTTTTCGCGACGCGTTGGGATAAAATAAAGCAGATGCGGGAATGACTTCGATGTAGAGATGGTGAATGCCGGTTGAGGTAAACGCTACCTTGCCTAAGCCCAGGTTTGGGGTTGATGTAATGTTTATTTTATTCGTGATATATGGCGTACCGCAACTGACAAAAAAGTAATTGCGGTCGGTTGTTGTATCGGTGGGTGTTGATGCGGTAATTTTTACGGTAATTGATTCGTTTTTGGCGATGGTATATAGTGAATCGAGTGATTTTGGATTGTAGATGCCCTTTTTATCCATTCGGGCACCACTGAAAAATGTATCAACTCCAGTTAGTTTGCTTAAAACGACATTGGAAATCGCCGGGGCATCAGTTGAATTCGGAATATACAAGGTATAACCTGTGAGATTGTTAACACAATATGATTTGGAAATAGTGTCCTTTTTTAATTCCATTTTTCTCATTGTTGTATAGTGATACTGGATATTAAATGCTTGAGTATCAGTAAATACTGAATCAGTTATCGAACTTACCCGCCAGGTCGTGTCCCATGGTGAGATTGAGGAATCAATGCCCGATACATAGAATTGAACAACCCATAAGTGATTGTATTTCAGCCCAGCAAGGCAATTCTCAGTCGTATCTTTATAGGTTACAAAGCAGAATGTGTCAATTCTATGAATAGTGTCGTTTTTGACGCCGAATAGTAAGTCAGCAAGGTGAACGCTATCCTGTAATTGGTTGTAAAAATTTACCAAATTACCGATTTTAAGTAGCGTTATACCATTGCGGGATATTGTATCAGCACTGGTTAATGGGACAAGTACTTGCAATGGATAATTGATTAACTGATTATTCTGACCTTGAATGAAATTGTGACCATTTAAAATGCTGCGCCAGTTTTTCAATGTGTCATTAACTGCGGTCGAATCGGAAGAAGTCCACCAGGGCCAGGGAGCAGGCGCTTCGCGACCGCAGTTAGTAGTGAGTAGCGAGCATATAGCAGCGAGCATTACTAAATAATTGAAAATTTTTGTCATAGGTTTTTCCTTATAATAAAATTAACCCCACACCTATCAAAGCAGCCAATAGCAATTTTGCTAATAGCCCTTAGCAATGATAGGTGCGGGGTACACCTTGTAAAAGTTAGTTAGTTAGTTATAACAAGTTTTCGAGTGATAGATTTGGAATTTGTCGTCAGCGTATAGAAGTAGATTCCGGCATTTACTTTTTTACCGAACTCATTTTTTCCATTCCAGATTATCGAATATTCGCCCGCCGGTTTGTTTTCCGAAATCAGTGTTTTGACCAGTCGTCCGGACACATCAGAGATTGAGAGCGTGATATTGCCCGCAGAGGATAGCGAATAGCGGATAGCGGTATGCGACTTTGCCGGATTTGGTATTGCCGGTCTTAACGCAAAGTCGTAAAATTTTGGGTAGTCGTTCTGTTCAATCCCGGCGGTTAATGGAACCGGTACGCGATGCACAATCATCGGGTTAACGCAGAAACGATGTTCGGACTGCAGAAAAGCACCGGCAATTGAATCGTTCATATACATTACGAGTAATGTGTCACCCTGCACACCGCCGACAACCGGGAATCTTTTGGACATTGTGTTGGGAGTGGTAATTTTCTTTTTAGCATACCAGGTCAAACCATTATCACGGGATTCGGCGATATGGATGTCGGCTCTTGCCAGGTTTGTGATTGGTTCATAGTTGAGCGAGTCAAACTGCTCCCAGGCAACATACAGGTAATTATTGGTCGGGTTTTGGCAAATCGAAGGTCTTGTGGCAAAGATTGCATTATAACCTACTGCGGCATTTAATGTTTCAGCATCATAATGATGGATTAATGAATATGCCGGCGTATTGGTCGGGCAATAATGCCAGATTTCTGCGGGTAAAGTATAACCGGTATCAGCAACCGACATCACAATATGAAAATTGTCTGCGCCGTCAAACATTGCGTATAATGATGAAATGTTAAAGCCGGGTGTCATACCGACTGAAGGCGGGAACGGAATCTGGGTTGATGTACCCCAGGTCGCGCCACCGTCGGTGGACAGTGTGTAATAGGCGCGCTCTGGATACGGGTCATTGGAGCTTTCCCAGACTACGATTACTTTATTGGATATTTTCGATGCCGCAATATTCTGGTCAGGGAAATAGGGCTGGGGTCCGGGCGGTGCAATCGTTACATAAGGAGTCCAGGTTGTCCAGGGCGATGTTGTTCTTGAATAGTATAAGTCATAGGTCGTTGCAACATCAATTGCCGCAACATGGACATTCTGGTTCTGAGTTACGCCAATACAGGGCCAGCGATAACCGGTTGGACCCTGACTGTATTCAAACAGACCGCTTCCTGCATCGGTTTCTCGGGCTAATTTTACGGAAAGTACGCCGCCAAGCGAATACTGACCGCTGACCACAAATTTTCCGGTTGGGTCTAAATCCGCACCGCCGCCAACTGAGGATAATGTATGCGGGAATACGGATTGACCGGATGACATATAGTTTGTTGGGTTGATTATAGCCCAGGTTTTAGTTGACCAGTCATAGATATTGCAGTACATATTTCTATCCGACATTGCTTCAGTATTTGACCATAGCCAAGCACCGAACAAGAAATTGTTAGGGCTATTTCTTAACATAGAAAATACCGGTCCATTAATCCAGTCATAGCAAGTCCCGCCGATTGCTTCAGTGCGTCCGAAATCAGGAAGCAACGGATAAGGATTACCATTCGAGGAATTTCCAATTTCCAATTTCAAATTTCCAATGTTTACGGGTGGTTTAGGTATTGGTGAGTTTTCGTCAATGATTGCGGTTTTAACCCGATGCAGTTCTCGGTTGACTGCAAATGTTACGCTTAGCATTATTAGAACTAATAATACTATTTTTTTCATACTACCTCCATTTTTTTTATTTGCCACGGAGACACGGAGCACACAAAGGGGTATTTTTAACCACGGATTTAACTGATTTAACGGATTATAATTAAAGTTTTATTTCATCCGTCTAATCCGTGTAAGCAGTGGTTTCATTATTTTTTCTCCGTGACTCTGTGGCATTTTGTATTTAATTTGTAACTATCAGTTTTCTGGAAACGGATTTGCTCGATGTTTTGAGCGTGTAGAAGTAGATGCCGGATTGCACTTGATTGTCCGAATTGTCTTTTAAGTTCCAGGTTGCCGAGTATTCGCCAGCCGGTTTTACACCATTTGCAATGGTTCGGATTGGTCTGCCTAAGATATCATAAACAGTTAAATCAATGTTTGATGTGGCGGGTAGCGAATAGCGGATAGCGGTATGTGAATTTGCTGGATTGGGCAGGGCATTGAGCGAGAAATTGTAATATTTATTGTAATGATTTTCTTCGATACCGGCAAGCGGCAGAGAGTTTTTATGGAAACGCTGCAAGACAACCGGATTGCGGGTCCAGGTGCCTTGCGTGTACAGTTCAAATCCGGCAATCGAGTCAATTACATATTGCACAAAAACTGTATCGTTCTTCACGCCGGCGACGCAGGGCCAGCGCTTGGATGTTGTATTGTAATCAGTAATTCTGCCTTTGCGCGATACGGTCTGACCGTTATTGGTCAATTCGGCAACATGAATATCAGCGCGGGCTAAATCAGTCAATGGTTCGTAATTGAGCGAATCAAACTGCTCCCAGCAGACATAGAAATTGTTGGTGCTCGCATCCTGAGCAATCGTTGGTCTTGTCGCAAAGATTGCATTGTAACCGACTGCAGCATTTAAAGTGTCGGCTTCGTAATGATGGATTAAGGTCCAGGGATTTCCGGTATTTGCCGGACTGTACATCCAGATTTGCGCAGGCATCGTATAACCAGTATCAGCAACGGATGCGACAATCCGCAGATTGTCAGTATTATCAAACATTCCGGATAATGATGAGATATGATAACCAGGTACAATACCGCCATAAGAAGGCGGAAACGGAAGCTGTGTTACCGTACCCCAGGTCGCGCCACCATCAGTTGATATTGTATAAAAAGCGCGTTCCGGATAAGCATCCTCGGATGATTCCCACATCACCACTAATTTATTCGAGGTGCGGGATGCCGCGATATTTTGGGTGCAGAAACCAGCCGATGGCGCAGGCGGTTGAATGTAAGTTGGTGTTGTCCAGTTAGGCCAGGTCTGAACCCGGGTATAATAAATTGAATCCGAAGAACCAGTCGCAGCAGAACTGACACTGACCGTTGCAGTATGAATCCAACCATTACTGGTGGCTCCGACTGCGGGCCATTGATGATCGACTAATCCGCTGCTGTAACTAAAAAGACCGGTTCCTGGTCCGACATCCAATGCCACAACCGTATTTAATACACTGCTGATTGATTGATGCGTTGCAATTATTGCACTGCCCGATGTCGGGTCAGACGACATTGAACCGAATCCGCTTTTAAGAGTATAAACCGACTGTCCGGTTCCCGGTACCAGCCAGGTTCTGGTTGCAAAATCATAGAAATTGTAATACTCATTGCGGTCAGGTGCGCCGGCGGACGGCTGGGTTGCACAAAACATCCAGGAACAGTGAATACCATTAGCAACCGGGTCAACGATACATCTGGTCAACATCGGTCCATTGTACTGCCAGTCATAAGTCGTATAACCGACAACTTCGGTTCTTCCTAATAATGGCAGCAGGGGAGTCGGGTTGGAATGGGGACGGGAATTATTGACAGTTGATGCGAATATTTGTTGTTCGCCAGGATTCTGTAATATAGTCTGGACTTTCATTTTGTCCCGGTTTACGGCAAAGCCGATAACCAGTAACATACATAGTAGTATAACTACTTTTTTCATAATACCTCCATTTTGATTTTTGAGACGCAGACTTTCGCAGAATTATTGGACGCTGATTTTCGCAGATTTCCCTGATTTTCTTTATCTTTAATCTCTGCGTTTATCTGCGTCCTTATATTTATCTCTGCGTTCATCTGCGTACTGATTTTTTCTCTGTATTGTATTGTTTTGTTTATGATACAATTACTCCTTTCTTTTCTTTTTATTTTTGTGATTTTAAGTTAAATTTGAACGGGATTGATACCCAGACTCGGACTAACTGGTCGCGTTGTTTTGCGGGCGTAAATTCCGCACCACGCGCGGTATTCATTGCTGCTTCGTCAAGCGAGGTGTTACCCGAAGACTTTCTGATTTTTACATCAACTACTTTTCCGTCAACATCAACCAAAGCATCAACCACGACCTGTCCTTCGATACCGGCTTGTCTTGCCAATTCCGGATATGCTGGTTTCGGGATGCTTTTGGTCTGGGGTTTAACTTCGACTGCCCAGAACGGAACGACCGGAATATCAGTCTCGGTCGGCTTTTTGGTAATTTCGGTAAATTCGGTCTTTTCAATGGTCGTTGCTTCGACTTCTTCCGGGGTTTCAGCGGCAACCGGTAACTGCGGTTTTACGACCTGCGGCGGTTCAGCAATTTTCTCGAGTTCGGGTGGTAATTGTTCAGATATGGTTGCAGTCTCTTTGCGCAATTTATAGACACTACCGCCCAAGAATTCCTGCGGCAAAACGAGGAAAAACAGAATAAGCAGTGCCAAAGCGGCAATCACACTGTAACGAATATAAACAGTATAGTACAAATCCCAGTCAAACGCTTGTTGTATTGTTTGTTTCATAATTCACCTCTCAACAATTTATTTTTAGGACGCAGATTTTCGCTGATTGCATTTGGATACTGATTTGTATATAATCCACGGTCTGTAATCTTTTTATATCTGCGTTCATCTGCGTTCTACCTCTACTTCATTAGACTATTTATATTCGAATTCGGTTGCAAAAGTAATTTTTAGAGCACTGGCTTCTTTGAGTGCTTCCAATACATCGTTGACTCGACCGTACTCGCTTTCCTTATCGGCGCGCACAACCATAATTAAATCCGGATTATCTGAAATTTTGTCGCGGGCAATTGATATTACTGACGGTATGTCAAGCAGATTGTCATTGATTGATGTCCGACCGGCTTTATCGAGCCAGACATGGGCAACATTGCGCCGTTTCATAATGCGCTCGGTTGCTTCCGCGGTCGGGAGTGTGATTTTCAGACCGAATTCCGAACGGAATACGGTCGTGAGCATAAAGAAGATAATCAAAAGAAATGCGATATCCGCGGTGGATGCGGTTGGGATTTCGGTATCCTGTTTTTTAACAAGTGCAATTCTTTTCATTATTAACTTCCTTCCTTGACTGGTACCAGCGAAATCTTTTCTGCTTTTGCCAGTTTCAATTCATCAAAGACATCAATCATTGTTTTATAGGGTGCGGTTCGGCTGACGCGCAGAGCAATGACTAAATCCGGGTTAGTTGCCAGTTCAGTTTTTACGATATCTTTCAGTTCCGGGACGGTGACGATTTTGTCTTTGATTAGCACCTCGCCCTGCGGATTGACCGCAATCGTCAATATGTTCTCGGATTTAATTTTAACTTCTGAGCCCTTTTCCGGTAATACGATTTTAAGTCCTTTTTCACGGCTGAAAATCGAGGTGGTCATAAAAAAGATGATGATGAGAAATGCGATATCGCCCATCGAAGCGGTCGGAATTTTCGTCTTTTTTTGTTCGGTTTGTCTCAGTTTCATATTCGTCTCACTTTTTTACCTGATTTTTTAACCACGGATTGGACGGATTAGACGGATATTGCTAACCACAGAAGACACAGAAAACACAGAAGCAAAAAATTCAGTGAATTCAGTATTCTCAGTGGTTAATTTCTTCTCTGTGAAAATCGGTGTAATCAGTGGTTTCATTTTCAATTAAATATTATTTCGGTGTGCAGACGAATTTTTCTGACAGGTAGTCAATCAGCGATGCCGCGGAAGTTTCCATGTCCCGCGTGTATGAGTTGACTCGACCCTGAATCAGAATGAAAACGATTGACAACGGTGCCGCGATGATTAGTCCCCATTTGGTCGTAATCAGTGCTTCGGAAATACCGCTGGCAACAACCGTCGGTTCGACTTCTCCGACCGCGGCGACTGCTTTGAAAGCGCTAATCATACCTTGAACTGTGCCAAGAAATCCCAGAAATGGAGCAACAGTCACAATACCGCCAATTAAACCCATTCCTCGGTCGAGAAATGCTAATTCGGTGGTGGATGTCCGAATAACCGCATCTTCCATCATTGCCCGCCCGCCGCTCGATTTTTCCAGGGCTGCCTTGCAGATATTGGCAACCGGTGATGTGGTATTATTGCAAAGTTTGATACCGGCATCAATACCGTTACCTTCAATAGTTTTAATTAAGTTTGCGACGAAGGTTTTTGCGTTAAGACGCATTTTAACAAATATCGTAATGATGCGTTCGATTACCAATGCAATTCCGATCACCGCACAGAGTAATAGAAGGTACATTACAAAACCGCCGGCTTTAAACTCGTTTAACATTGTGCCTCCTGATTTATTTTTGTGTAAATGTCTATTTCTAACATTATAATAATTTAGCAAATTTACACATATTGTCAAGAGGAAAGTTAATAAAAAATCAACATTATTTTCAGCGGAATGTTTCAAATTTGCAAAGTAAGTTTTACAATTCAAAATTTTAGAGTTTCAATTACCTGAAGTACGGTTAAATATACATTTTCAGGACATTTTTCATAACTGGTTAGATGACCGATTAGATTCTTTATATAATGACAAAAAACTCGTTTTATATGGTTTAAAACCAGGTGAATTATTTGAAGTTTATTGTGATAATTTATTAGATATTTTACGAGATGCTTTTGTTGATGATTTAATAGAAATTTATTTTGACTTATAATTCGAAACCAGTAAAGATAGGGGAGATACCTCCCCTTAAAAATAGGGATGAGGGTTTAGTTGTTAGGGGTTAGTGAGTTGGACTAAAAAAGTGCTTGACTTTTATGTTACAAATCTGTAACATTTTCTTATGTTTGAATTCACTAAAGAAATCGCACAAAAATTGCGGGAACTGAGAAAAGCTGCCGGTTTATCTCAATCAAAAGTTGCAGAAAGAATCGGACAAACAGGTACATCTAATCATACTTATATCATCCGGCTGGAAAACGGAACAATTAAACATCCGACTCTGGAAACAGTTCTCAATTATCTTGACGCAATTGGCGTGAGCTGGATTACATTTTTCCGGTGGCTGGTCAGCATAAAATCATTACAGGAACATAAGCAGGTTATGTCAACTGCCGAACTTCCCGCAGACGGAAGACTGCCGCAGAAACTGGACCGCGATGTTTTGTTATACGAAACGAAAATCAAACCGCCGCAGAATTATTTCACAAAAGTTGATATGGTGCGGGTCAAGCAAAAAGTCAAAGACAAAGTAACCGCATATTGCAAAAATCTGGCAATTAAACAAGAATTGATTTTGCATTATCTTGATTTTGCACAGGAGATTCTGGTCGCGGATAAATACAAACCAATTTTAGACAAGTATAATGTTTCCGGTGTTTCCGATGTGTATTTAAATAGAATAATGAACATTGTGAATAAAATTTTACGCACCGAGCAGAAGAAAATCGAAAAGAAAAAACCGATACGGCTGGAAAAGGCAAGAAAAATGGCGGTGAAATACTTAAGAAGCCGCGTGCAACTGGTTGTGGTCGAAAACAAAATATCAAAACTGCTCGAAAAATATAATCTCAAAGATACGGTCTGGTATAATCATTATATGAATTTTGCGCGGGCGTGTTTTGGCAAAATAAAGAAATTTTACAACAAAAAACCGATATTATTAAAACAGCACTTAAAAGAGATGATAATTACCGCAGAGAAGAACGGTCTGCAGACCGAAATCCTTGCCGAAATCGAAAATCAAGTTCTTGCATATTTTCATCAATAAGACCACAAAATTTATTAAGTTGACAAAGCGTTTTACAGCCCATATAATTTTATAGATGTTTTTCGGGGGCGAATGGTTTTGACGGAGTGCCTGAGAGGTTCGAGGGCATAGCGAGGACCTTCGGTATCTCGTTAAAATATCCGAAGAACGTACAGCTGCCAATAACAGCTTTGCACTGGCTGCTTAATTAAAGCAACCACTCTTATCAATCAATTCACCCGCGATTGAATAAGGGTCTATCAGGGTGATCAAGGTTCGGTTTACGCCTTATGGACTGAACCCGATTTAAAATAAGGCTGGCTGATTCTTGCCTGTTATCCGGCGAGAGAATCGGCGAGAAAATAAAGAATAACTAACTATGTAGAACTTGAACTTCGAACGCTTCGGACGCGGGTTCGATTCCCGCCGCCTCCACTTCGTTTCGGCTCTGGTCATCGTCACAGTCATAGCGATTCCCGCCGCCTCCACTAAATAGTTGTTAGGGATTAGTTGTTGGTTGTTAGTAAAAAACTAACGACTATTTTTTGTATCCGATTTTTCTTAAGAAATTTGAACGGTCTTGCTTATCTTTTTCGGTCTCGATGCCTTTGGGTTTTTCGCCATCAATTACACCAAGAATTCCCCGACCTAACGCGGTCTCAGTTATCACAACTTCAACTGGATTAGCGGTTGCACAAAAGACTGAACAGACTTCGGACACTAATTTTATCTGATTGAGAACATTGATTGGGAAAGCGTTCTTTAAAATTATAAAAAAGGAATGTCCGCAACCTATTGCATAAGCATTCTGCTCAGCAAGTTTTATAAGTTCCGGGTCATTACCTTCGCTTCGAATCAAGCACGGACCCGATGCTTCACAAAAAGCAAAACCAAACTTTATGCCAGGAACTGAGGTAATCAGTATTTCATAAATATCTTCGGTGGTTTTAATAAAGTGAGATTGACCGATTATGATATTACTATCTTCTGGTACATTTAATTTTACTGACTTCAATTCCATTATCAACCCCTTGTTATATTTGATATTTTATCTTTGATTTTAATATTATAATGGGTCGTGCAGGATTCGAACCTGCGACCACCGGATTAAAAATCCGATGCTCTACCAGCCTGAGCTAACGACCCATACTAATTTACTATGCCGGGAGCCGGAATTGAACCGGCATGTCCGTTAAAGAACGAGGGATTTTAAGTCCCTTGCGTCTACCAAGTTCCGCCATCCCGGCAAACATCCGACAGGATTAAAGAGAGTCCCGTATCAGTCAGGGTTTAATCCTTTAAATCTCATCAAAATTCAGCAAGGCGGCAATGGGAGTTGCACCCATGAATAGCGGTTTTGCAGACCGCCGCCTTGGCTACTTGGCTATGCCGCCAAAGGAAAGCGGGAGACGAGATTTGAACTCGCGACCCTAACCTTGGCAAGGTTATGCTCTACCAGCTGAGCTACTCCCGCAAAATAGAGTTTACTTTTGGCCCCAACGGGAGTCGAACCCGTGTCTTCACCTTGAAAGAGTGATGTCCTTAACCGCTAGACGATGGGGCCCCATCACTCTAATATACTAATAATCTAAATTTCTTTTTTTGTCAACTAAAATCTTAGAAGAAATTAGCGTCGCGGTAATCGGTAATCTCCGGCTGTTTGGTTGCCTCGGAAAATACCCGATTACCGACTTCGTTCTTTCTCTGCTCGGCATAAGCTTCCGGAGTCATCACATTATTATTGTTCCTGGCATCACATCGAATCGCATAAGCACCGATATCCGTATTGAGAATACCATAAGTTTCACCGGGATTCAAAGCATAAGCAGCACCGGCAAATTCTGAGCCCTTGCGGTTGCGGCATTCTTTATAAGAGTTGAAATCTTCGGTGTGCAGTTCAATCAGAGTGTCGAGTCTGGCGATTTCTTCCAAAGGCATACGGCTTTTTATTTTATCCGAGAAGTTCTGGGCATAGTTTTTTATCAAGTCTTTTTCTTTTTCCCGTCGAATTGCCCATTCAATCGAGGTTTTTGCCTGGTCAAACGGCTGTAGTTTTTTAGGTTCGATGCTAACTAACTGGAAGATGTAATAGCCATTTCGACCTTTTAATGGTTGACTGACTGTTTTGGGTTTAGAATTAAGCACAAATTCCTTAAACTGACTCTGATTGTATAACGCCGGAAAACTGAGCCGCTCTTTGGTTATCGGTGGCATTTCCCGCGCGGGCGAACCATATTCTAAACACAGGGTGTCAAAATTGGTCGTCTCAAGACGGGATGTAAATGCTTTCATGCTGTCGCGCATAGCGAATTCGGTTTCGCGGGTCAATTTGATTGATTTCACAATCTTGCGAATCAATACGCTATCTTTGGTCTGCTGGTCAACTCGGACAATCTGCCAGCCGCTAAATGTTAGAAACGGCGAAGTAACCGAATCATTTTTCAGAGAGCGGATTGCACTGCGGGTTACGGAATCTAAATCTTTAAATTTAATCCACCGGCCAACCGAGTCACTCGGAACATCAGAAAACTCTTTGATTAGATTAGAAAAGTCTTCGGTCTTAGCATAAGAAAAAGCATCGTCAATCTGCTGTTTAGCATCAAGCGAATCTCTCTCCGTAATGACTTCATTAAAGAATACATACTTGACTTTATAACTTGCTTTTTGTTCGTACTTGTCTTTATGTTTATTGTAATACGCTTTCATCTCGTCTTCAGATGGTGCGTACCGTTCAACAACGACTTTGGGACCGAAAAAGAGATAAGTCAATTTGACCGAGGTGTTTTCTTTGTTTAATGCCTCAGTCGCTTCGGCGTCGGTCACACGGTAACTATTGACAACATCAATCCGGAATTTTTCGCGAGGCAGACCATCCGCCAGTTCACGAGCATAAAGCGTTAATTGTAATCGGTTTTCATCCGAGAAGAAAAAATTCTGGTATTTTTCATAGTCAAAATTGCCATCGGCAGTCTTAAACTCGGGATTGTCTCGTAAGTCTTGGGGCGGATTGGATTTTATGATTTCGATAATTTCCGCATCAGTAATTTTGATGTTGCTTTTTTTCAAGACATCGCTCCAGGTTTTTTCTTGAGTCAAGTACTGCCAGGTCTGCTGTCGAATTTGCTCTTCGTCTTGAGGCGAGAGGTCACGGACTTTATTTTCAACCTGATATTTCACGGTAAAATACTGTAAGGTATTGTTATATTCGTTAAGCGTTATCTTTTTATTGCCGACTTTACCGATAATGCCCTTGTCGAGCATTTTCTTGCCGGATGAGCGTCCGATAATTTCCCATAATGAACCCAATAAGAAACCGCCAATAAAAACAATTGCAACAATAATAAAAATACTACGGTTCAATTTCCGCATTCTTGATATGATTGACATAGTTTTATATGATAATCAAAATTTAAAAAAAGTCAACTGTTAGTGATATCTAAGACTTGTAAATTAGATTTTTTGGGTTTTATTAGTTAGTGAGGGCGTATGCGACAATATTGATTCCCATTTTATAGGCGTCTTCCCGTTTTTCTTGCGGGTCGTCATAGGCAGATGTCCAACCATCACTAATATTTGAATTCCAGGTGTAGTAAATTACCATTCGTCCTTCGTAGAACAACCCAAAACCTTTGGGTGGTCCTTCATAATGCTCGTGAATTTTAGGTAGTCCTTTAGGAAAGTCATAGATTGAATGATAAATCGGATGGCTTGAAGGCAGCTCGACCAAATCATTATTAGGGAACACCTTTTTTATTTCTCGACGGAATGGTTCATCCAGCCCGTAATCATCATCAACATATAAAAAACCACCATTGGTCAAATATTGTTTTAATTTTTTTACTTCCTCATCAGAAAGATTTATATTACCGTGTCCGGTCATAAATAAAAACGGATATTTAAAGAGAAATTCATCATTGAGTGAGACTTGCTTTTCAGTCAGTTCGGTTTTGATATTGGTTCGTTTGTTAAGTTCCTCGGCTAAATTAGGAATCGCGTCCGGGTCATTATACCAATCTCCACCACCCTGATATTTTAACCGACCGATTGAAAAGTTTTGCCCGATTGCAAAATTTATAGATAATAATAAAAGAAACGCGATGTTAAGGTTTAATTTAGCGCGCATTTTTAAGCGCTTTGACATATTTATACGGAATTTTTGTCTCACCGATTTGGATTTTACCTTTGCGACCACCATGACAATCGGTGCCACCGGTCGCTAACAGGTTATGATTGGTTACTAACCCCATCAGATATTTTATATCATTATCACGGTGGTCAGGACGCCAAACTTCCAGTCCCTGAACGCCCTGCTCAATCAAATAATCAATGATTGAACGGTTATTATAACTGAGCGGGTGAGCTAAGACCGAAACACCGTGAAATTCACGGATTAGTTTTATTGCCTGCTCGGGCGAGTATTTTTCTTTGGGGACATACGCCGGGCAGTGATAACCGATGAATTTCCAGAACGCCTCGTCATAGCAAGATATATGTCCTTCTTCAAGTAATGCCTGGGCAATGTGCGGTCGACCGACCGCGCCGTTTCCCGCCAGTTCCAAAACTCTTTTTAATTCGACTTCTGCACCCTGCTCGGTCAGTTTTTCAACAATTTTTCTGGCTCGCTCGAGTCGTTTGTTCTGGATTCCGGCTAATATTTTATTTAATTTCTTATTACGATAATCAATGTAATAACCAATAATG
>Ga0209609_10000751_pt1 | contig 19013 bp, 16 predicted proteins | sample LakKivw325mmetaG_FD_184136 | JGI IMG/M metagenome (GOLD analysis project Ga0209609, IMG submission 184136) | Anoxic lake water microbial communities from Lake Kivu, Rwanda to study Microbial Dark Matter (Phase II) - Lake Kivu water 325m metaG... | ecosystem: Environmental > Aquatic > Freshwater... | reverse complement strand
GTCGGCGCCGGAAGACGCATACTCGGGATCGCCGAGGAGCCGGCCGTCGGAAGCCGTCACGGCCTCATGGGTCTCGACGACGACCGAGCCCGCTTCGGCTGCGGCTTCGAGGCTGCCCTCAGAGGCATAGGCCCGGGTCGTTCCGTCGGGCCTGACGTCAAACCGGTAAAGCCCGGCTTCGAGCACGTAGAACGAGGCGTCGGGAGTATGGATCTCGAAGCCCTTGTCCTTGAGGAGGGCGCTGACCCGCACGTAGACGGTGCCTTCCGTCAGGTGGATGCCGATACGCTGATCGCCCTCTGTGGGCAGGGTCGCGAACTCGACCTTGGTGTTTTCGCCGAGGCGCAGGTAATTGCGCTGGCCGAAGTGGATCTCGGCCTGGCCTCTTTGGGTCCCGAGCGTGTCGCCCTGGACGAGGGCCAGGTTGATCTCGCCCTTTTCAAGGCCCTGGTCCGCCGAGCGCTGGACAAAGACGTCGCCGTTGACGTAGCTCAAGCGGGCATAACTGTAGGGATAGTACCCCTGGTCCGGGACGGCCGCGGGCTCTTGGGCGGCCAAGCCCAGGGGGATCGAAACGATGAATGCGGCCGCCACAAGCGCCGCTCGGATCATCATCTTGTTCATCGTCTTTCTCCTTCCGACCCCCTCTTAAGCAACTAATGTGCCAGCCTGTCCCCCAGGGGAAAACCGGAATCTCTGTCCTGATCAGAGGACATCCGCCCGAAGACATGTCCTATAGATCCCCGCTCGTCGGGTCCGCGGGCCGCAGGGCGCCTCAGGCGGAAGCAGAACAGGCCGCTACCAGCGCCACCCGCGGAGAGCCATTCGATGGCGGAAGGCTTGCCGGCGCAGCATCGGCCGCAGGTAGGCTCGGGGCCCGACAAACCCCCCACCAAAGCCGTGGCCCATCCAGGCCCCATCCCTCCCGCCTCGGACCGCCAGCCGCGATTTTATAGTTTTGAGCTTCTCGAGCTGCTCTGGGGTAAAGATCTTATTCCTCTCGGCCCGGAGCTTGGCCATGTCCTCGCGGAAGGCCCGCGCTTTTTCCCTCCCGGCCTCGCGGAAGGCCGCCAAGGCCTTGAGCTGGGCGGGCGTCAGATCGAGCTTCGCGAACGGCCGCTGCCTTTCCATCCGAGGCTGGGCCGGGGGAACCGGCTGCCCCTGATCCTGGGCGGCGGCGATAGGGATCAAAGCCCCGGCGAGAAGGGCGCCGGCGGCGAGCAGGACCGGGAGCTTTCGTTTCAGCTGTTTCATGATCATCCTCCTGAAGGTCATTGAGATCATTTAGACCTCGCCGGGAGGGAAACCTTTGCGCGGGAAGGTGCCCGAGCGTCAAGCCGTGCGGTGGCGCAGGCGGTCGAGGGTCACGGCGACGATGATGATGGCCCCGATGATGATCTCCTGGATGTAGTTCGGCCAGCCCATCATCGTGCAGCCGTTGCGGAGGAAGGACATGATCAGGACGCCGACCATGGTCCCGAGGATGCTGCCCTCGCCGCCGTTCAGGCTGCCGCCGCCGATGACGACGGCGGCGATGATGTCGAGCTCGAGCCCGACGGCCACCGTCGGGTCGCCGACCGTGAGGCGCGAGAACTCCATGACCCCGCTCAGGCCGCAGAAGAGGCCGGAGACCGCGTAAACGGCCATCTTGACGCCGTTCGTCCGGATGCCGGAGAGCCGGGCCGTGGCCTCGCTCGAGCCGACGGCGAAGATGTGCCGGCCGAAGACGGTGTGCTTGAGCAGGACGGCCATGGCCACGGCGAAGAGGATGACGATCCAGACCCCGGGCGCGAGCAGGAGCCACGACGGCCGCGGGCTCTTGGCCATGAGGTCGTTGATCCAGGTCATGGGCGCGTCGATCTTCTGGTTGCCGGCGATCCACTTGGCCGCGCCGCGGGCGATGCCCATCATGCCCATGGTGACGATGAACGGCACCAATCGGAGGCTCGTCACAAGCCGGCCGTTGACGAGGCCGACGAGGCCCCCCGTGAGGACCCCGAGCAAAAGGGCCACGACCGGCGGGGCGCCGGCGTTGACGGCGTAGGCGGTGATGACGCTGGCCAGGGCGATGTTGGAGGCGGCGGAAAGGTCGATGCCGCCGCCGATGATGACCAGGGTCATGCCCAGGGCGCCGAGGGCGACGATGACCGACTGCGTGGCGACGCTCTTGAAATTGGCGCCGCGCAGGAACCGCCCCTGGACCTCGGGGATCAGGGCGAAGATGGCGATGACCAGGATGAGGCCGATGAACGGGCCGAAGACGTTGAGGGCCCGGCTCACGCCGGCGCGATGGGGACGGCTCATTCCGCGTTCCTTTGCTCGGTCGGTGTCTCGCGCACGGCCCGTCCCACCGTGGCCGCCGCCATCAGGCCGGCGGCGTCCCACGCCTCCGTCGGGCGGGCGTCGACCAGAACGCCCCGATGGAAGACCGCGATGCGGTCGCAGATCCCGAGAAGCTCGGGGAGATAGGAGCTGACGAAGAGGACGGCCTTGCCCTCCCGGGCGAGGCCGCCGATCCACTCGTAGATCTGGCTCTTGCTGACCACGTCGATGCCGCGGGTCGGCTCGTCGAGGAGGAGCACGTCCGCCTTTTGATGGAGGAGCCGGGCCAGGGCGACCTTCTGCTGGTTGCCGCCCGAGAGGTCGCCGACCTTCTGGCCAGGGCCCTTGGCTTTGATCTTGAGCCGTCCGATCCATTCGGCCACGGCCCGCCGCTCGCGGGCGGGGCTGAGGAGGCCGTGGCGCCGGTAGGGCTTGAGGTGGCTCAGGGTCATGTTGTCGGCGATCGGGAGGGCGATGGCCAGCCCTTCGCCCTGCCGGTCCTCGCTCAGGAGCCCGAGGCCGCGGCGGATGCGGCTCCTCGGTCCTCGCCCCCTGAGCGTCTCGCCGGAGACGACGACCGTCCCGCCTTCGACCTCGTCCAGGCCGAAGAGCGCCCGGAGCATCTCCGTCCGGCCCGATCCGATCAGGCCGGCGATGCCCAGGATCTCGCCCCTCGACAGGGTCAGGCTGACCGGCCCGGCCATGCGCGGCCCCCTGAGGCAGTCGAGGCGGAGGAGCTCGCCGCCGATCTCGTGGTCGACCCGGGGAAAAAGCTCGGTGAACTTCTGGCCGACCATGAGCTGGATGATATCGTCGAGGGGCGTCCCCTCCATCGTCCCGGAGCCGACGCTCCGGCCGTCGCGCAGCACCGTGTAGGAGTCGGCGACCCGCTGGATCTCCTCGAGAAAGTGGCTGATATAGATGACGCTGACGTCCTGCCCTCTGAGGCCGCGGATGATCTCGAACAGGCGCTGGCTGTCTTCCTGGGTCAGCGAGCTCGTCGGCTCGTCCATGACCAGGATGCGGGAGCGGTTGATGAGGGCCCGGGCGATCTCGACAAGCTGCTTGGCCCCGACGCTGAGGCGGTCGACGCGGACGTCGGGGGAGATCTCGGGATGGCGGACGAGCTCGAGGACCTCGCGGACCTTGTCCCGCATCGCCCGGCGGTCGAGCCATCCGGCCGCATGGACCTCGCGGCCGAGCATGATGTTCTCCTCGACCGTGAGGTGGGGGGCCAGGTTCAGTTCCTGGTAGATCATGGAGACGCCGCAGCGGAGCCCGTCGCCGGGCCCGGCCGGCGCGTAGGGGCGGCCGTCGATCTCCATGAGGCCCGCGTCGGGAGCGATGGCGCCGCTCAGCACCTTCATCATCGTGCTCTTGCCGGCGCCGTTCTCGCCGATCAGGGCGTGGACCTCGCCGCGGGCGAGCTCGAACGACACGCCGTCGAGGGCCCGGGTGGCGCCGAAGCTCTTGCTGACGCCGGTCATGCGGAGGACCGGCGTCACGGCGGCTGAAGGGTTCATCAGTCGTTGATCAGCGACAGGTCGGGCGTGAGCAGGGCCTTGATCTCGGGCGCGTCCATGTTGTCCTTCGTGGCCAGGACGACGCCGGTGTCGACGATCTTATCGATCGGCTCGCCCCGGAGGCAGGCGACGATCGTCTTGACCCCGAGATAGCCCATCTTGTTCGGGTTCTGGATGACCAGGCCCTGGATCGCGCCGTCGCGGAGGCCCTGGACGAGCTTGGGGGAGCTGTCGAAGCCGACGAAGACGATCTTGCCGGCCAGGCCGGCTTCCTGCAGGGCCCGCAGCGTCCCGAAGGTGCTCGATTCGTTCGGGGCGAACACGCCCTGGACGTCGGGGAAGCGGCTGATCAGGTTCTCGGCCAGCTGGTAGGCCGTTTCCGTGGTCGCCCCGGCGTACTGGTCCTTGACAAGGAAGGTGATGCCGGGGAACTCCTTGGTCATCGTGTCATAAAAGCCGGCCTCGCGCTGGACGGTGCTGGCCGACCCTTCCTGGTAGCGGATGAGGAAGATCCGGCCCTGGCCCTTGAGGAGCTCGCCCAGCCGCCGGGCGGCCAGGACGCCGCCCCTGTAATTGTCGGTGGCGACGTAGCTCACGTAGTCGCTGCCCTGGAGGCCCGAGTCGATGACGACGACGGGGATCTTCTCCCGCGCGGCGTCCTGGACGGGACGCATCAGGGCCCGGTCGTCGAGCGGGGCCAGGACGATGCCGTCGACGCCGCGGCTGATGAAGTCCTCCACGACCGTGATCTGCTGGGCCCGGTCGTCCTCTTTCTGCGGGCCTTTCCAGATGACCTCGACGCCGAGCTCGCGGGCGGCGCGGACGGCGCCGGCGTGGATCGATTTCCAGAACTCGTGGGTCGTTCCCTTGGGAATGACGGCGATCTGGAGGGCCTTTGCCGCGCCCGGGCCGGGCGCCTCGGCGTTTTTCTTGTCGGCGCAGGCCGAGACCGCCAGGGCCGCGCCGAGAATGAGGACGAGGGTTTTGGATGCGGCGGAATTCATGGGCCCAGTATACTCAGAAGGCCCGGACCGGTCAAAGACGGGTCCCGAAATAAGAAAGGGGGGAACCGCCTTCGGGGAAAGCCTCGAAGGGGGTCCCCCGTCCAAGCCGGGAACCGCGGCCCCCGGCTTCCTGTCGCTCGGCGAAACCCTTACTTCTTCTTGAGGATGGGCATGCCGGTCTTGGCCGTCTCCTGGACGACGTAGGCGGCGGGAACCGCATCCAGAGCGCCCGGCCGCACGTCGCGCGCGAAGAAGAAGATCGTCTGCTTGCGGCCACCCTTCAGGAGGACTTCCTTCGAGTGCAGAAAGTAGCTGACGCCCTTGGAGTTCTTGAATTCATAAGCCATGTCTATGACCTCCCTGAAGATTTCTGGTTCAACTTATATAGGAGAAGCCGCCTGATGTCAAGCCTCCTCTCGGGGAATGTGAGATCGGGCGGCTACTGGATAAAATCGACGGAAGGCGGCAGATCGGCCGGGATGATGGTCCCGTAGGCGTCCTCGTAGCGCTTGATGTTGGCCTGCAGGGCTTCGAGGAAGCGCTTGGCGTGGGCCGGGCTGACGATGATGCGGGCGATGAGCTTCCCGAACGGTCCGTCGGGAAAGAGGAAGGCGAAGTCGAACAGGAACTCCTCGCGCGAGTGGCGGATCGCGGCCAGGCTGGCGTACTGGCCGACAGCGACCGCTTCATCAACCTTGATCTCGACCTTTTTGGCGTCTGTCTTTGCGTCCATGGTCCCTCCACGGTCCGGAAATCACCTTCATTCTGGAGGGAACCCGGGGGAAAATCAAGACGGCGCGATGGATTAAAAAAAATTGGCGAAAGGCGCAAAAAATCGCTGGACAAGCCTTCACCCGGTGCTATAATGATAGTGGCTTTCTTGCGCGGGCTGGAGAAAGCCCCCACCTTTTTGGTTCCCATCATCAACCCCCCTTTTGCTGACAACAGCCCGCACTTCCCCTCCCCGGGAAGCTGGTATAAAAAATATCTCATAAAAAGCCCGGGGGGATTTCTCTGCGACGCAGGCTCCGTCCCGCCCGTGGTGCGCGCCGCGTTCCGGGCCGGTTTGGTTCGAGGGATCAGTCGGTGTAATAGCGGATCGTCTTGAGGACGGCCGCCTCGCAGACCTTGCAGAACGGCTTGGTGCCCTTGGTGAACATCAGGCAATCGAGCTGCGACCGATAGAGCCCCTTGGCCGCGTAGCCCGCGCCCTCAAAGACGCCGACCGTGTTCCAGAACTTGCTGGCCTTGAGGAAGGCGTCGACCTTATCCGCCGCCTCGCGCGAGAGCTTCTCGGACTCCTCTTCGGCCTTGGCGATGTCGGCCGCCGGGGCCCCTCCCCTCTTCATCTTGGCGATCGTCTCGTTCGTCTCGCGGCGGACCTTCTGGTAGGCGGTGTCCATGGCATCGAAGTCGGTTTTTTCCCAAGGCGTCGGCACGGCGACACCCGGCGTAAGGAGGGCTTTCCACTTCACGTTGGCGGGATCGAGGAGGGCGGTGATGTTCGGCTCGGCCGGCTCGACGCCCGCGGGATAGAACTCGTTGTAGGCGACATCGGAGGTGTAATACTCATCGGCCAGGCCCGCGAACGAGTGGCCGAACTCGTGGAGGAAGAGGTATTCGTACCACTGGTTGTCGGTGGTGAACGTGCAATAGAGATTGTAGATGCCGCCGCCGCCGTAGCGCTTATGGTTGACCATGATGTAGAGCGCGTCGTAGGGCGCGTGGGCGGCGATGTCGCGGAGGCTCTTGTTGTCCTCGGTGAGGAGGTAGCGCTCGGAGCCGAGGGCGTCGAACGAGGCGTTGAGCACGGTCGACTTGAACGAGCCGTGGCTGGGCTCGTCGCAGCCGCTCTCGGCCGAGGGCTTGAAGACGCCATAGATGTTGAAGCTCGTCCTGTGGGACGCGTAGGGCTCGAGCTTGAAAAAGACGCCGGTGAAGCGGGCCAGGTCGGCCTCGAACTTGGCCTCCTCGGCGGCCGTGTAGCCCTCGGCGATGATGGCCACGTCGACCTTGCGGCTCGGCTCGCCGGACTTGAGGGCCTCGACGACCTTGACGCCGGGGATGAGGGACTCGCGGATGACGGTCAGGGCCGCGGGATCGATCGTCTGGCTGAAGACCGTCCTGGACACGTTCTGCCGGTCCCGGGCCTCGACCGTGAAGCGGACCGGCTTTTTCGGGTAGGGCAGCAGGGCCGACTCGTGATAGGTCCGGGGGACGCCCTTGACGCCGGCGTCGGAAGTCTTGTATTCGCCGAAATAGCTGTCGAAGCCCTTGCTGAAGATGACGGTTCCGGTCGCGTCGTCGTAGACCTTGACCTCGTAGCGGCCGAGGTGGAAGGGATCCAGGAGATGCGTGCGGCTGCCGGCCCAGATCCCCTGGTCATAGACCTGGTCGACGGCGAAGCTCTCGGCGGCGGCGCTGCCGGTATGGAAATAATCGACGCGCAGGGTCTTGTCGAGGAACCACGTGTCGAAGGCCGGCCCTTTCTGGGCGCTGGCGCAGCCAGCGATCGCGGCGGCCAGGACGGCGATGGCGAGCAGGCGTTTCATGGGGGCCTCCCTCAGGCCGGACGGACGATCCGCCCGGCGGTTTCCTTGATGATCTTGAACGCGGCCGCGGCGGTGATCGACGCGGGGTCGCGGCTCGGGTTGAGCTCGACGACGTCCAGGCCGACGATCCGGCCCTTGAGCGACTGGATGACCTGGAGGGCCTGGCGGGTCGTGAGGCCCCCGGGCTCGTGATGCGAGACGCCCGGGGCGAAGGCCGGGTCGAGGGCGTCGAGATCGAACGAGATGTAGACGGGGTTGGTGAAACGGAGATGGAGCGGCCCGTCGATGTCCTTCATCTCGATCATGCGCACGCCGGCCTTGAGGGCCTTGGCCCGGTGGCCGGCGGTGATGGCCCGGACGCCGACCTGGATGACGCTCGCCGCCAGGCCGTCCTCAAGGATGCGGGCGAAGGGGCAGGCGTGCGACAGCCGGTCGCCGTAGAGGTCCTCGTAGAGGTCCGGATGGGCGTCGAAATGGAGGACGTCGAGCGGCTTGAAGGTCCGGGCGAAGGCCTTGAGGACGGGATAGGTGATCGAGTGATCGCCGCCGAGCACGACGGGCGTCGCGCCCTTGGCCAGGATCGCGGCGACGCCTTTCTCGATCAGGGCGAAGGACTTGTCCATGTCGCCGGAGGTGTCGACGTCGCCGAGATCGACGAGCACGGTCTCGTCCTCGAGGTTGACGCCGAGCTCGGTATAACCGCAGTAGCACTTGCCGGTCGAGACGGACCGCACGGCGGCCGGCCCGCCGGCCGCGCCCCGGAGATAGCTCGACTTCTCGTCGAACGGCACGCCCAGGATGGCGATCTTGTAGTCGGGATGCTCGGCCAGCGGCTTCGCCGCCCCTCCGAAATCGGACATCGTCGGCCTCCTCAGACAGGGTGAATCTGATTATAGCGAAAATGGGGAGAAAAAAAGAGGGGGAGAAGGATCGCTCCTTCTCCCTTTTCACAACAACCTTGGCACCGCCTCTTGCGAGGCTGATCGCGCCGGATGGCTGCGACTGGGGGCAGAATCTCATGCGGACCCTCCGGGGTCAATCGCCGGGCGGGGTGAATGGCGCGATGAGAATGCCGGCTTTTTCTCCCCCCTGCGGGCTAGGCGCCACGGCGGCTTGCAGAGGCCGGGCCTCTAGGCTATAATCGCCGTTCCGAGATCGCCGGAGGCCCCATGGACAAGATCACCTCGGTCAAGACCCGCGAAGACGCCGTCCGCCTTCTTTCGGCCGCCCTGCGCCATGAGTGGGCGGTCAGCTTCGAATATGTCATCCACGCCTATTCGATGCCCAAGGGCCGCTTCCTCTACGAGGACCCGGTCCTGGGGCAGACGACCGACGCCCGCGGTCAAACGATCCAGATCGGCATCGACGAGATGTATCACGCCCTGCAATTGGCCGTCACCATGGCCCGGATGGGCGTCGACCCGGAGTTCGGGACCGACGAGGTCGTGCGCTTCCCCCGGATCATCGACAACCTGGTCGAGGACAAGAGTACCGAGGACATGGTCACCGACCTCTACCAGTCGGCCGCGGTCGAGCCGGGGACGTTCCCCGAGATCGAGAACATGATTTGGAACATCTCCTACGACGAAGTCCGGCATTCGGCCCAGTTCGAGGCCATGATCGCGGCCATCCGTTCCTCGGGCGGGGCCGAGGAGGAGTGCTTCCAAGCCCATCCGGAGAGGGAGAGCCGGGACGACCTGCGGCTCCTCCACGGCCTGTGCCGGCTCGAGAACGAGGCCATGCACCGCTACTTGAAGCATGTCGTCCTGTTCAACGAGCACCAGGACCTCAGCCAGCGCCTGTTCAAGAACTCGATCAACCACATGCGCCATTGGGACAAGCTCTCGGGGCTCCTCGTCAAGCTCGGCGACGTCGTGGCCATCGAGAACGCCGTGACCGACGCCGCGGGCGTCGAGCGCAGCCATCTGCCGATGCCCCTCTCCTACCCCGGAACGGGCCGCCTCTCCGCCCTGGAAACGTTCCCCGGCCTGGAGCGTCATCTCGCAGCTCAATATGAAGACGCCCTCAGGCTCGGCCTTCCCGACGAGGTCCGGGCCCAGCTCCGTCTCCACCTGGCCCTGACCCGGGAGCACGTCTTCACTCAGGACAAGCTCCTGCTGAACGCCCGGCGGATCCGGGGCCTCGCCTGACCCCTCTCGTTTGACAAAGGCCGGGTCTTCCTTAAAATAGAGGGGATGGCCGACGCGATCCGCATCGAGAACCTCCGGAAAACTTTCCGCCTCGGCTTCATCCCCCGTCCCCGCGAGATCCTCAAAGGCATCACCCTCTCCGTCCGCGAGGGAGAGACCTTCGGCTACCTCGGGCCGAACGGCGCCGGCAAGACGACGACGATCAAGTGCCTGCTCGGCTTCGTCCATCCGGACGCCGGCACGATCGAGATCCTGGGGCGGCCCCACACCTCGCCCCGCTCCCGGGAGCGCCTCGGCTTCCTGCCGGAGAACCCCTACTTCTACGATTACCTGACGGCGCGGGAATTCCTGGCCTTCACCGCCGACCTCTTCGGCCTCGGCCAGGAGGAAAAGACCGAGCGGATCGGCCGGCTCCTCAAGCTCGTCGGGCTCGAGCGGGCGGCGGACCTGGCGCTCCGGAAGTATTCCCGCGGCATGCTGCAGCGGGCCGGCTTGGCCCAGGCCCTGATCAACGACCCGCAGCTCGTCGTCCTCGACGAGCCGCTGGGCGGCATGGACCCTCTCGGCCGCAAGGAGATCCGGGACATCATCGTCCGCTTCAAGGACGAGGGCAAGACCGTCTTTCTCACCTCGCACATCCTCCAGGACATCGAGATGATCTGCGACCGCGTGGCCATCATCGTCGGCGGCCGCATCGTCAAGGAGGGCGGCCTGCGGGACCTCGTCTCCGAAAAGGTCCTGTTCACGGAGGTGACCGTCTCGGGCCTCCCGCCGCAGGCCTTCGCCGGGCTGGGCGAGAGCGTCTCGATCCAGGGCGACCGGGTCCTCCTCAAGGTCTACGACGAGTCCCTGGTCGAGGCCGTCGTCGCCCTCGTCCACGACCGCAAGGGCCGCCTGATCTCCCTCAGCCCGCGGACCGAGACCCTCGAGGACATCTTCGTCGACACGGTGACATGCCAATGAGGATCGGAGCGATCGCCGGGATCACCTTCAAGGAGGCCAAGCGCGACCGCATCCTCTATCTCCTCTTCTTCTTCGCCGCGCTGGGCATCGGCGCCTCCCGGGTCCTGGCCATCCTGACCGTGGGCGACCGGATCAAGATCATCAAGGACGTCGGCCTGGCCTCGATCGCCATCTTCGGCGTCCTCATGGCCATCCTCATCGGCACCAACCTCGTGTACAAGGAGATCGACAAGAAGACGATCTACACCCTGCTCGCCAAGCCCCTGCACCGGGCCGAGTTCATCCTGGGCAAGTTCTGCGGCCTGGTCCTGACGCTCTTCGTCATGACCGCGGCCATGACCGTGATCTTCCTGGACATCGTCTTCGCCCACACGGGCGCGATCGAGGCCGGTCTCCTCGTCGCCGTCGCCTACATCTTCCTCGAGCTCGTCCTGATCACGGCGGTGGCCATCCTGTTCTCGTCGTTCTCGACGCCCATCCTGAGCTCGCTGTTCGCCCTGGCCTTCTACCTCATCGGCCATCTCTCCTGGGGCCTCGAGCTGATCATCCGGAAGATGGCGCCGGGCCCGGGCCGGACCCTCGTCCAGGTTCTTTATCGGGTCCTCCCCGATCTCGAGAACTTCAATTTCCGGACCGAGGTCGTGCACGGCCTGCCCATCCCGCCGGGGATCTATCTCACGTCCCTCGCCTACGGCGTCTGCTACACGGCGTTCATCCTGGTCCTGGCTGTGCTCATCTTCCGGCGCCGGGACTTTATCTGACATTCATGAAAACGCCCGCGGCGAACAAAGGCTCGGTCACGGTCCTCCTCGTCCTGGCCCTGGCCGGGGCCCTGGCCGGTCTCGTGACCTTCAAGGGCCTGACGGACCGGGTCGTCCGCAAAAAGGTCCCGGGCTCGTCCATCATCTACATCCCCTCGGGCAAGTTCCTGAAGTTCGCCGCCTTCGGTTTCCGGCCTCTGGCCGCCGACCTGATCTACCTCTGGGCCGTCCAGTATTTCTCGACGCCGACGATCGACGACCGCTTCCAGCACCTCGATCACATCTTCGCCATCATCAACGAGCTCGATCCCCGCTACCAGGACCCGTATGAGGTCGGGGCCCTGATCGCCGTCCAGGAGAAGCGCGACGTCCAGGCGGCCTTCGCCATCCTCGACCGCGGCGCGGCCAACAACCCGGATCAGTGGATCTACCCCTTCGAGGCCGGGCACGTCGCCCTCATGACCCTCAAGGATTACCCGCTCGCCGAGAAATACTTCACCCAGTGCATGAAGATCCCCGGCGCCCCGGATTTCGTCGAGCGGCTCCGGGCCAACGCCATCTTCAAGAAGGGCGACCTCAGGACCTCCTGGGAGACCTGGCTCGACATCTTCAAGCAGGCCCCCGACGAGCGGACGAAGAAGATCGCCTCGAACCATCTCTACAACGTCAAGGCGGCCATCGACCGGGCCGCCCTCGGGGACGCCGCGGCCAAGTACCGCGAGCGTTTCGGCCGCTTCCCGGCCAACCTCGAGGAGCTCGTCCGGACGGGCTTTCTCCGCGAGGTGCCCAAGGACCTCGACGGCAAGGACTATCTCTACGACCCGGGCACGGGCCTGGCCAAAACGGCGATCAGTCCATGGAAGCGCTGATCCTCGTCTTCATCGCCGCCGTCGGCCTCGTTTTCGGCAGCTTCTTCAACGTCGTCATCTACCGCCTGCCGCGCGGCCTGAACCTCTCGCGGCCGCCATCCTCCTGTCCGGGCTGCGGGGCGCGCATCAAGCCCTACGACAACATCCCCGTCCTGTCCTACCTCCTGCTCCGCGGCCGATGCCGGCGCTGCGGCCGGCCCATCTCGCCGGTCTATCCGGCGGTCGAGCTGCTCACCGCGGCGGGCTTCGTCCTCGTCTTCTTCAACGCCGGCCGGGCGGTCAATCGGTCGTTCATCGCCGGCTGCGTCTTCACCGGCGCTCTCATCGTGCTGGGCTTCATCGACGCCCATCACCAGATCCTGCCGGACGCCGTCACCCTGCCCGGGCTGGCGATGGCCCTCGCGTATTCCTTCTTCCGGTCCGACCTGACCTTCCGGAGCGCCCTGCTCGGCGCGGTCATCGGCGCGGGCTTCCTCCTCGTCGTCTACGGCGTCTACCTCGCCGTGCGCAAGAAAGAGGGATTGGGCATGGGCGACGTGACCATGATGCTCATGGTCGGCGCTTATCTCGGACCGGGCCGGACGCTTTTCGTCCTGATCCTGGCGTCATTCGCGGGGGCCCTGTTCGGGATCTACCTGATGGCCCGCAAAGGCAAAGACGCGCAATTCGCCCTGCCGTTCGGGACCTTTATCGCGCCGGCCGCCTTTGTCGCCCTTCTGTGGGGGCAGAAGTTCGTCGACTGGTACGTCAGCCGTCTCCCCTACTGACCGCGGCGGCCCATTCGGCCGGCGATCCGTATCGAAAAGACCCTCTTCGTCGACGCCGTGACCTTGTGCGCTTCCGCGACAGGCAGTCCGGGGACCCAGATGATGGCCTTGCCGGACAGGAAGACCGGCCGGCGGCCCCGCGCGGAGGCCGGAACGTCCTTGGCCCGCAGGATCTCCTTGAGCTTCTTCCGGCCGGGAGCGCCGATGGGCCTGTAGAGATCGCCGGGCCGGCGGGAGCGGACGGTGAGCGGAAAGACGAGGGTGCCGGCGTCGAGGTCCGCGCCGGTCCGATCGTCCTTGGCCAGGGGACGCCGCGACGTCCCGGGCATTCCGAGCGACCCGCGGAAGGCGAGGCCGGCCGCGGGGACGGCGAGCTCGCCGCGTCCGCTCCACCGCATCTCGAACGGCGGGACCCGCGGCGCTGACGTCTTGAGCCCGACGAGGCCCCCTTCCCGTCTCAGGGTCAGGCCCTTGCGGAGGGCGAACTCCTTGTTCTCTCCGAGGCCCAGCAGCGCCTCCACATCCTCGAAGGAGACATCGCGCAGGCTGCCCGAGACCTGGCGAAGGAACTCCCGGGCGACGCGCCGGGCCAGGGCGGGCAGGATGAGCGGCAATGTCTTCAGGTCCAGTGAAACCTCGCGCCCGCGGCGGCGGATGAACTCGTCGGCGAGCTCCCGGACAAAGCCCTGCAGGAGCTCCTCGTCCTCGCGCACCAATCCGGCCAGCCGGGCCAGGTGGGGGACGATCCGCGGCTCGTAGCGGGACCCGAGCTCGGGCAGGAGCTCGGCGCGGATGCGGTTCCGTAAAAAGCGACGGTCGCGGTTCGAGGCGTCCTCGCGGAAAGGGATGTCCCGGGCCGCGAGCCAGGCCCTCAGGTCCGGACCGGGGATGTCGAGAAGGGGCCTGACGACGGGGCAGGGCGGCCCCGCCGCGACCGGCGCGATGCCGGCCAGGCCGGCCAGCCCCGTGCCCCGCATCAGGCGCATCAGCACGGTCTCGGCCTGGTCGGTCATGGTGTGGCCGGTCGCGATCTTGGTCGCGCCAACGGCCCCCGCGGCCCGCCGCAGGAACCGGTAGCGCAGCTCGCGGCCGGCCTCTTCGAGGTTCCGCTTGTCCCGCGCCGCGGCCGCGCGCACGTCGGCCGAACCCGACGCCAGGGGCAGGGCCCAGCGGCGGGCGAGGTCACGGACGAAACGCTCGTCCCGGACGGCCTCCGGCCGGAGCCGGTGGTTGAAATGGGCCAGGCGAACCTCGAGCGGCATCTCCTCGCGGAGCTTCAGGAGAAGGGCGGCCAGGGCGACCGAGTCCGGCCCGCCCGATACGGCCGCGAGAACGCGGTCGCCGGGGACGATGAGACCGCCTTCGACCGCTCTCCTCCGGAAGGCGGCCCAGACGCGATCGCGGCTCTTGGGGGTGGTCATCCTCGGGCTCGGATCATGGGGGCGACAGCTTAGAAAAATGGCGGCGGAGGGATTTGAACCCCCGACACTGCGGATATGAGCCGCATGCTCTGACCAACTGAGCTACGCCGCCACGGGTGGAGAGATTTTAACGGATTCGACCCCCCGAGTCAACGCGTCGGTTATTGAAAAACCGGCGATTCGGTCTCTTTTCGGAACGAGAAACGGCCCTCGCGGAAGAGCTTGATGCAGGCATCGACGACGCGCGTGTCGTAACGGAATCCCCGGCCCTTGCGGATCTCCTCGAGGGCCTTGTCGAGGCCCAGGGCCGGCCGGTAGGGCCGGAGCGAGCACACCGCTTCGACGACATCGGCCACGGCCAGGATGCGGGCCTCGGGCAGGATCGCGTCGCCGACCAGGCCCTCCGGGTAGCCCGATCCGTCCAGGCGCTCGTGATGCTGCAGGATAATATGGGCCACGGGCCAGGGGAAGGCGATGTCCTTGAGGAGCTCGTAGCCGACCCGGGGATGTTCCTTGATCAGCTGGTATTCCGATTGCGAGAGACGGCCCGGCTTGATCATGATCTCGCCCGGGGCGGCGATTTTGCCGATGTCGTGGATGAGCCCCGCGAGCCGGAGGCTTTCGATCTTGTCCCAGGCCATATTCAGCTCCTGGGCGATGGTCGCGGCCAGGCTGGAGACCCTCTGCTGATGGCCGGCCATGTAGGGGTCCCTGAGCTCGAGGGTCATGGCCAGGGCCCTGAAGGTCCCATCGAGGGAGCGCTCGAGGCGATCGAGGCTGGAGTGGAGGAAGTCCTCGGAGCGGCGGGTCTCGAGGACCTTGTCGTGGAGCTCGCCGTTGGCCTTGGCCAGCTCCTCGGTCCGCTTGTCGACGAGGCGATCGATCTCGACGCGGGCCTGGCGCAGCTCGCGCTCGAGCCGGACGCGCTCCGCGGCGTCCTTCTCCGCCTGGGCGGCCCGATTGGCCGCGGCCTCCTCGAGCGACCGGTTGCGCCGCTCGAGGTCGTGGATGGACCTTTCCATCCCGTCGAGCATGCCGTTGAACGTCCGAGCCAGGACGCCGGCCTCGTCCCGGCCGTACACGCGGGCCCGCTGCCGCAGGTCGCCGCCGGCCAGGCGCTCGGCCGTCCGGGTCAGCTGGACGATGGGCCGGGCGGCCAGGCCGCTGACGACCATGACGCCGACGATGCCGATGACAAAGAAGATGACGCTCAGGGGGACGAAGGCCCCGGGCCGCCGGAACAGGAAATGGCTCAGGCCGATATAGGCGGCCATCATCGTCCCGAACAGAATGAGCATCCGGGTCCGGAGCTTGCGCGGCTTGAAGCTCTCGAACAGGCCGGGCCCGCCGCTGGGATAAAGCGCTTTGAATAAGTTGCGGCTCATTAGATGTCGGTTTCGTCGGAACGTCGGCACCAGATTATCGCAACGCTCAGGGGAGACCATACCCTTTGGGGGTGAATTTCAGGGTGGAGACATCACCCCCGGAGGGGGCAAGCGGTGAGGGCGGATCCGGGCCCCGTCACCAGCGCTTGGCCTTCTTCGGCTCCATGCGCCGCAGATCGAGGCCGCGCTCGACCGCGCCGATCCGGTAGAGGCAGATCTCGCGGAGCGACGACGGGTGGTGCAGGACTTCGGACAGCGATTGGGCGCCGACGGCCCAGACGCCGCCGCCGCGGACGACGACGACCTTGTAATCGTGGAGGGCCCGGATGAGGGCGGCGGGCGCGACGTCCGGCGGCAGGATGGGGATGACGAGATAGAGGAACGATCCCTCGGCGTCGATAGGGACGATGCGGTCCGCCGGCGCGCTTTCGCCAGGATAGGTGAAATAGGCCGAGGCCTCGGCCTCCGCGACATGACAGTGCATGACGGCCTGGAAATCGCTCGCCGCGTAGATGGCCTTGTGCAGCGCCGTCTCGGCGTCGTCGGACCCGGCCGGCGCCAGGGGGACGCTGAGCAGGGGGCCGCCGACGTCGCGCGGCATCGAGGCCTTGGGCGCATAAAGCATGGTCGCGACGCCGCGGACCGACATCGAGCCGGTGTGGAAGGGCGAGAGGCGGGACTCGAAGACGCGGTGGCCGGCCTTGACGAACTCCTTCAGGATCTCCTCTTCCTCGCGGAAATCGGAGCGGCCGTCGCCCTCGACGGCGTAGTCGGGAGGCGGCGCGGCGAAAGCCCGGGCCGGGTCGGCGGCGACGGCGGACCGGAGGGCCCCTAGATCGACACGGAGCTTCTCCAGGCCGCGCACGACGGCCCCGGCGTAGTTGCCGATGCACAGCCGGAAGAAGGCCTCGCGCAGGGTCCGGCCCTTGGCCATGGCCCCGTGGCCGAAGATGATGGTCAACGGGTGGCCGGCCAGCCGCTCGGGGATGATCCGGGCCAGCTCGGGCGAGCCGCTGGGCACGGCGAACCAATCGACCGGGATGGCCGCTCCGAGATGATGGCGCGCCAGCGGATCGACGGGCACGAAATCCGGCGGCCGGGCCGGCTTGGCCGCGTCGTCGAGCGTCGCCAGGATGAGGTCCTTGAGATGGGCGTGCATCGAGGCCCGGACGCCGGGCAGGCCGAGGATCCGGGCGTGGATGTCCGTCTCGGACGAGGCCTTGTAATAGCCGTAATCCGTCTCCGTGGCCGAGAGGAAGCAGATCTGGCTCGGCTCGAGGTCGCCCTTCTGGGAGCCCGTGGCCGTGATGACGATCTCGTCCTGGCCGAGCTCGTTCGTCCGGCGCAGGGCCATGTTGCCGCTGTGGCTGTCCTGCATGTCGGCGAGCAGGGAGGCCCGGCCGAGGGCCTGGAATTCGCGGAAGAGCTCTTCGCTGGCCTGCCACCGGGGTCTGCTCATGGCCGCCTCTCCTCGATCCCCAGGGCCCGGCGGAGCGCCGGCCCCGGGCGCCCGGCCTCGTCCCAGCCCCGGACCGCGTAGTAGTCGCGCTTCATGCGCTCCTGATCGTCCCGCGTCACCCGGCGCTCCTTGCCCTCGACGACGATGGGCACGTCGGCGAAGCGGTCGGGCAGGACGTCGTCCGCGGCGGTCGCGCCGGCTTCGATGTTGAACTGCCGTTCGAGCGTGGCGATGCGGTTCTCGATCTCCTCGAGCCGGGCCACGGAAAGGTCGCGCCCGGTGACGCCGCTGACCATGCGGGCCCACGGGTCGGCGGCGAAGGCGTAGCCGGTGAAGCGACAGATGCCGAGGCTGTCCTGGAGGATGCCGGTGTTCTGCATGTTCCGGATGGCGATCGGCGACTGCAGCAGGCTGAAGCGGGGGATCTCCCTGGCCCCGCCGAAGAAGGCCAGCGACACGGCGTAGCCGCCGCGGAGATGGCAGGCGCCCGACGGCGAGGTCATGTAGCCAAGGGCCTGGGTGAAGGAGGCCCGCGGATCGTAGGCGGGGATCTCGAGCTTTTTGACGGTCATGGCCAGCTCGGGACGCCCCCGGCCGGCGGCCAGGCGGTAGGCGCCTTCGGCCAGGGCCGCGCCGAGGCCTTCGCGGCGGGCGGTCCGCGCGACGAGAGTTTCAAGGGCCTCGGCGTCGCCGAAGCCGAGAGCGAGCCCGCCCCGCTCGTCGCCGCCGATGAGGCCCCGCTCGGCGAGCTCCATGGCGCAGGCCAGGGTCCCGCCGTAGCTCATGGTGTCCAGGCCGAGCTCGTTGGCCCGGTAGTTGGCCCGGGTGATGGCGGCCATGTCGTAAATGCCGCAGAGCGGGCCCATCAGGACCATCGTCTCGTATTCCGGCCCCTCGCCGCGCTCCTCGCCGCCGCCCCGGCCGGCGACGCGCGTGTGGCGCTGGCAGCCGATCGGGCAGAGATAGCAGGAGCCGGCCTTTTCGAGGAGCGTCTTGGCCAGGGTTTCGCCGGAGACCCGCTCGACGTCCTCGTCGCGGTGGAGGCAGTCCTGGAAGTTCTTGTGCGGCAGCATGGCGATGAGGTTGATGAGCTCGACGAGCCCGGCCGTGCCGAGGTCCCGCATCAGCCTCTTCGTGACCGGCGCCTGCTTCATGAGATAGACGGCCTGGTCGAGGCCGGACTTGTACTTCTCGGGATCGGCGACGGCGATCTTCTCCCGCCCCTGGACGCGGATGGCCTTGAGTTTCTTGCTGCCCCAAACGGCGCCGGCGCCGCCTCGGCCGTAGACGCGGTTGCGGTCGTTGGCGACGACGGCGAAGCGGACCCGGTTCTCCCCCGCCGGTCCGATGCAGAGGACGCGGACCGGATGGCCCGGTTCCGAGGCGGCCGCCAGGAGGTCGTTCGTCTCGTGGGTCGTCTTTCCCCAGACGTCGTCGGCCGGGCGGAGCTCGGCCTTTCCCGGCCGGATGTCGAGCATCACCGGTGAGGCCGACACGCCCGTGACGACGAGGGCGTCATAGCCGGCCGACTTGAACGCCGCGCCCCATGTCCCGCCGGAGTTCGACGTGCCGATGACGTCCGTGAGCGGCGACTTGAAGACCATGTGCCCGCGGCCGGCGGTCGGCGCGGTCGAGCCGACGAGGGGCGAAGACGCGACGACGAAGGCGTTGTCGGGGCCGAGCGGATCACAGCCCGGATCGATCGTGTCGTAGAGGAGCCGGGTGGCCAGGCCGCGGCCGCCGAGATAGCGCAGGGCCGTGTCGGGATCGAGCGGCACGGCCCGGACGTCGCCGCGCGTCAGGTCGGCGACGAGCACACGGCCATGGTATCCGGAAA
>Ga0209609_10000750_pt1 | contig 19037 bp, 17 predicted proteins | sample LakKivw325mmetaG_FD_184136 | JGI IMG/M metagenome (GOLD analysis project Ga0209609, IMG submission 184136) | Anoxic lake water microbial communities from Lake Kivu, Rwanda to study Microbial Dark Matter (Phase II) - Lake Kivu water 325m metaG... | ecosystem: Environmental > Aquatic > Freshwater... | reverse complement strand
ACTTAAGAACTCCACCTATCTCAGAGTCGAGTTTCTCCAACCCCTGTTTGGCAGCGAGCTTGTTATCAGGCAGTGATCCCAGTTCTTTGAAACCCAGAATCGCTGCGTGAACCTGTTTCTGGGCCGAGGCGAGCGACTGCTGAAGCTGGGTCACCACCTGATCCACGTACATATCGCGAGCCATCAGGCTCTTGTCGGCCGCCTCGCGGATCGCTTTGGCCTGCCAAGTCGTATCCGCGATGGCGCACATTGTTGGCTGGGATACGCTCACTAGCTTGCCTTCTTTTTGGGTCGCAGGAATCGGCATGCGGGCGTGTCGAATGTGACCTCCGCCGATGTCACGCCGCAGAGATTGTTGTCTTCGCCGAAGTAGCCACAGTCGTCGCAGAGCTTGTCAGAGAAGTTGGCCTGCGAGAACAGACCTGCCCAGTCCGCCGCAGCGCCGGTGCCCACGGGATTCTTCGCGGGGTCCAGCCCCAGCATCTGCTGGGCGGTCTCCACGCTCATTATGCCGGCCACGACCATATCGACTATGGGTTTGACCTGCTTTTCATCGAGGAGGTCGGCAGACTTGCTTTCGCTGATTCGGTTGCCTTCTTCAATCTCCGGGTCAAGGTCCATCTTGAGCTGCAGGGACGAGCGGCTGATCAGTTTTCTGTCGTACAGCTCGATAAGGAGCTTTTTGAAATCCACTGCATCGGTCGGGTCGAGATCGTTGAAAAGGAACTGCAGGCTCTTTCCCGCATGCCCTGAAAGCTCCGACCAGTCGTCATATATCCAGTCGAGGATCACACGCGCGGCGTGCTTTATCTCCCGGATCATGACAAGCATCTTCTGCATGGAGATTGAGGCCGTGGCAAAGTTGGGGCCGTCGCCGGACACCAGTGAGCGGGAAAGACCGAGAGCGACCACGATGTCTTCCTTGACCTCTTTGACCTTGTCCTCGACATTGAGGACTTGTCCTTCCGTGCCGTGGGTTTCCACAGTCACGTAGTAGGGTGCGATCATGCCGCTTTTGAGGTCCATCTTGTTCATTAGGTCGCGGACGTCTTGAAGCATCTTCTGATCCGGCGATATCAGCTTGCCCGCGAACTCCCCGCCGACCTTGATGATCCTGAGCGGCGTCGCCCAACGCTTGGCTATGGCTTCCTCGGCGCTGCGGTAGTTGCGCAAAAGCTCGATGGACGCAAACGCTGGAAGCACCAGGGAGTTTCCACGCGGAGAGAACTCCGGCGCATCCCACTTCAGGTGCAGCGTCTGTTCAACCGGCAGCTCAATGCCACCTCCGGCACTGGGTTTGTCGTCCGGGTATTGCTGGACTTCGATTAGCTCACCCTGAGAGTACTTCACCTTGATGGAAACCGGGTTCACACACGTGACCTGCTCGATATCCTTGCCATCCTTGGTGTATCGCTTGAACCCGACAGCGTCACCCTTGACCAGAAGCTGAAGGATCATGTCTTTCACGAACCGGGATATGCGCAAGCGGGTGGCGAGTTCGTTTGCCTCAGTTTTCAGGCTGTCATTATCGCTGGTGATTCGTATCTCATCACCGACCGCAAACGTCCGCCAGGAATTCACGCAGTTCTTCACGAGGGGCTCTTCGGTGTAGTACTCCCAGGCCTTTCTGGCTCGCTCGTCCCAGTTTGCTGGAATGGCTGATGTCGCATTGACGGCGCTGAATGTAGATGAATCCAGAGCGGCGATAGTGGCAAGGGGCGTTATGACCACTCCACTCGCGGCGTTATTGTCGGATCCCGCCTTAGCGGTTTGGGTCAGGGTTTCTTCGTTGTTCATAGTATCCTCCGCAGATGCGTGTGATTAGCGTTTCTTCGCGCCAGGTTGCGCAACGTAGCGCGAGTGCGCCAGAGCGCGGTAAATGAGCCGACCGGGCAGTTATCGGCAATACAACGGCAATTGCGGTCGACGTTATCGGCAGTTTTTGTTCAGACAAAGATGGGATCGGTAACCAGTGGCATCAAGCTGACTGTTTCCTCATTCACCGAATCAAGCGCGCCTTGCTCGTGGGCAAGCATCGCGCAGCGGACGGCGTCCACGATGTGGTCGTTGCCCTTGGAGTAGATGATGTTGCCATTGGAAAGCGTGTAGGTGTGCGTTGTGAACTGGTCCTCAACCTCCGAGTCGTCCGCAGGCAATGTAAGCTGACGTCTGATTAGCGCGCCGTTGATGAGCGTGGTCATGAACTCCTTTGTGCGCTTCTTCACCTGCCGGTCATCGCGAACATCGAGTGTGGTCATGCCGCCGAAGTCATAGCCTCTGAGCCTGCCTTGAAGCTGCAGCTGTTTGTACTTGTCGAGGGTGAGCAGTTCCTGGACGACCGCCAGGCCGTTGCCGCCGTTATCGATTCCAATGCCGACCGGAGTGAAGTAGCACTCCAGAAGCGATATGACCTGAGAGATGTGCGGATATGACACGTGCTCCATGTGAATGCGCAGCACCAGCGTCATCACCCGCCTGTCTCCGAACTCGTCCTCTCGGAACACAACAACCTCCGTCGGATCGTTGGTGTAGCCCAGGTCGCCGCCTATCCAGAACACACCGGTCTGCGGCATGAGGTTCAGTAGTATCTCCAAGCGGTCGAGTGAATCCTCTTCGGTCTCACACGTGCTCAGATCGCTGCCCTGGATCGTCACCTTGCGGTAGTCAGCCACTTCCTGCCTGCAGAGATTCAGGGACTCGATGTTAAACGCGCCGTATGATGGCTTGCCGTGTTCACCGGCGACCTCGTGCTGCCAGCCGGGAGTGTCCTTGCCGCCATAGAACTCCAGCAGTTCACGTTCGCGATGATTACTCCAATCCGGGTTGAGCCACGAAGGCCACCGGAACACCTTGAACTGATCCGAACTGGTCAGCCGGTAGTATGTCGTGTTTCTAAGCCCGTTGGGAGTTGAGTATATGCGAAGCGTCCCATCAGCCTTAAGGCATTGGCGCAGCGCATTCCACGCCTTTTCCGTAAGCCACGCGCCCTCATCGACCCAGATGCGCTCGACATGCAGTGACCGGAAAGCATCGCCGTACGCGCCCGCCGGTCGGAAGTAGAGTATGGAGCCGTTGGTGAACTCAAGCCGGAAATACGGCTTGCGGGTTATCTTGGGCTTGCCATACTTCGTTACCCCGACGCTGGCCGTGAGCTCGGGGCTGGCCTCAAGCTGGAACTCTATCTCCTCGATGATCGTGTCCAAGTGTCCCTGGTGCGGAGCGGCTACAAGCCCTTGAACGCCATAGTTGGTAAAGGCGAAATGCAGGGCGTCTGTGGAGAGCACTACGCTCTTTCCGGTGTCACGACCGTCCAGGTGGATGATGTTCTTCTCCGTACACTGCAGGTCTTCCGCCTGATGCGGCCAGTAGCTGCGAGGGGAGCCGTCACGGTTTCTCAGATAATGCTCTCCCCACGACAGCGGGTTCGAGAGTATCTTTATCATTCGTTTTTCTTTTGCACTGAATCTGACCATGGTTTCCTCCGATCAATCCCCGAATGAATGCTGAGCACATTCCACTTGACTTGGAGGCATGTTCCAAGCGTGAATGTAGACCACACCAAACTCCGAGGAGGTAGTAAAATGCAAGACATGACACTGCATGACGCGCTGCAGGAATACCTGGGCGCGCTCAAAGAAAACGGCAAGAGCGAACGGACGCTCTATACCTACACAAAGGATGCGGAGCAGATAGAAGCCCATTTCGGGCCTGATAAGAAACTCGGCTCCATTCTCGTCCCGCATGTATCGGGCTTTCTCAAGTCCGACGCGCTCCTCAAAATGCCCAGCGGCAAGGAACGCTCCGAGCCAACCGTCAGGAAAACTGTTCGCGTCTTCCGCATGTTCCTGGTCTGGGCCCTGGCGCAGGGCTACATCGCCAAGCTCCCGCTTCCGAAAGACACGCCGATGGGTCGCAGCGCGAAGACCACGACGGAGGTAACCAATGCCGAACCCGATCCGGCTGATGCAGCCGACTAACGATCTTGAGCAAGCAATATGCGACTTCGCAATCCGGCTCCGGGCACAAGGTCGCTCGGAGCACACCATCTCCGCTTACGTTCGGGATATGCGCTGCTTCGCTCGTGCACTGCCTGCGGTCAATATAGGCCAGATCACCCCGGCGATGATTGACGCCGCGCTGACTGATCCCGTGGCCACACATACCGATCTTGGAATACCGCGCTCCGCCGCGACAATGTATCGGCTCAGGACTGTCGTCCGTTCGTTCTTCGACTGGACCGCCGAGAGCGGTCTGGTGGATGCCAGCCCGGCCAAGGCCGTCACTACAAAACGCCTGTCGAGAACACCGCCGGAGTTTCTGACCGAGGCAGAGAAACGCAGACTCCTCAAGGAACTCCACGACCGCACAAGTCCACTGGCACGCCGCGACCGGGTCATCTTCGAGATGTTCCTCGGCACCGGCATCCGTATCGCGGAACTGGTGAACCTGGACATTGACGACGTCGATCTCGATGGCAAGCACATACGCATCATGGGCAAGGGAAATGTCCCGCAGGTCAAGTTCCTGAAGACAACGCTTCGGACTCTTCTGCGCGGCTACCTCAAGGAACGCCGGAGAGTGGCCACGTCTGAGTGCTCGGCGCTGTTTGTCTCGTCTCGCGGAACCCGGCTCTGCGCAAGGCAGGTCGCTCAGCGTTTGGCTTACTGGCTTGGTAAGGCGGGTGTCACGAAGAACATCACGCCGCATGGCCTGCGCCATACATTCGCCACGCACCTCTACGCATCCACCTCTGATCTGCTCCTGGTCAAGCGCGCCCTCGGGCATCGCGACATCTCCACGACCGAGATATATACACACCTCGCGGATGAGCGACTGGAGGAAGCGCTGGAACGGATCTGATCCTACCTCGTTGCTGGGAACGGGGAACACTCATCATCCCTTTCCCAGCCTCTGTTTCCGCAGCCATTGTTTCGGCGTGCCATATATGGCATTCACCAAGTGACGATAACCATGTATTATCTGAACTCGCAGTCACACCGCCTCCGACATCCACGCGTGAAATACTCTCCATCTACTGACCCTCCGCCGTGTTATCCGAAGTCTTTTCCGTGTTTTTCGGCTTGCGTGGTCGCTTGGGCTTCTGTGACTCCGCCCAACGGTTCAGAAGCGAGCTTGCCCACTCAGCCGGAGTAGTGTCGGGGCCGCGCGGTTCTTCACCCTCGCGGGCTATCTTGGTTGCCTTGAGGTCCTTCAGATGGCAGCGGATCATCCTGTCCAGTCGCTCTGCGGCATCCCAGTCACCGGCCTCCTGTGCACGTTCGAGTTTCAGGAAGTAGACCCCGACCAACTCCACCTGGATGAAGTCAGAGCTCTTGTTGAACACGAAGTCCTCGTGCAACTGAGTGATGATGGCGTCAAAGAGCTGTCGCTCCTCCGGTGTCAGGAACCGGTCCGCATAGATCCCGTGCTTTAGGGCATTGGTGTTTCCTGCGGGGGCACCGGGTCCCGTCTGCGTGTCGCCATTTCTGTGCCAGCGGTCCATGCCGTCGGTGTCTCTGACTCCAATCGGCGGCTTTTCATTCTTTCGTTGCTTGGTCTCGTTCATTGATGTGTTCCTTTGTTACGGCTAGTCGGAGATTGGCGGAGAATGCGCTTTTCGCCTATTCCACGCTCAGCTTCCGGCTCTTGAGCCGAGAATTGACGGGCAGATTGCCCGGAAAGTGCACCCAATACCTGGGTTTTTGCATAAAACGACAGTCAGATTGCCCCAAATGGAGCCTATACCGCGCATTCCAGCGTAAGCTGCGGTGCGCTCGAATGAATGGCGCTCGGTTTGTGCTCTACAAACAGATGTGCGTCGGATTCATCCTGGGGCACGACCTTGCCGCCGAATATCCGTTTGACCTCATGGATCTGCTTTACGGCCTCGGGTACAGACCCGCGCATCAGGGACAGCTCCTCGACGGTGAATCTCACCTTGCCGGCCCACTTATCTGGAACGACAACCGAATCATCGCGAACAAAGACCACGTGGTCACCGACGACCTTTGAATGGATCACGGCGTAGCCACGGGTTGTAAGCGCGTGGTTCAGCTTGGATGCCGGGTCAGACGGTGTGGACTGCCCGGAGTCCACGGATCGCTGTTGGGCTGCCTGACGAGCCTTGTAGGCATCCCACGCGTCGTCCCAGATCCTGCGATATGCGGCGAATGTCTGCTCCGACGGCGGGGCGTAGGTCTTCACGTTGGTTGTGCGAATGGCCTGCTTCAGAGCTTCCTCGCCGATGTGCCGGACTGCCCAGTCGTGAATGATGTTGAATCGCTCGCGCAGGGTCTCGAATGTCTGATCATCAAGTCGTCCTGATCCGTGAGCGGCTCGAGCATTCTCCATCCGGTGTCGAAGCCACGCATAGTAGGATGCGTCAAGCATTCGGTATACCGGATCTCCGCCGACCTCGTATCCAAAGCGCGGATCATCGGCTTCCCAGGAGTCCAGGTCGGTCGCGACCATGAGGAAATGATAGTCGGGGACTATCTCCGGTAGAGCGTCTGACGTGTCCGCAGCGCAGCCGCGAATCTCGGCCAGGATATCGTTCTTGTGCGAGCGCACCACCTCCGCGATATCCGGGGTCACAAGATACTGCGGGTCAAGCCAGATCATGTTGCCCTGGCGGATGCTCGCTCTAATTCCATGGTGGTTGAGAGTGTCGAGATATCCCATCAGAACGCCACCCCATTCGACCAATCAAGGCCATCGCTATTGGGGACAGCGCATTCAGTGCCGTCGGTGCGAGTCTCGTTGTCTTTCGGGTTCTGTGGCGCTTGTGGCGGATGTGGCGCGTTTTCCACACAAGTCTCTTCATGCGCGTACGTACATGCATGCGCGCACGCATGTGACTTTCCGGGAAATAGTGCCTCATCCGCCACATCCGCCACACTTGAAGCGGAATCTGGGTCCAGTAACCCAATGCCTTTCCAGTATCGGACTCCTCTCGCCCCTTTGAAGCTCTCGCACGTCCCACGCTCTGATAGCCGCAACCCGAACCATCGCTGTGAAAGTGGCTTCTCACCGTTGCGCTCAGCCCACTGGCAATAAGCCGAATACAGATCCTTGGCGGGCGTGTGAGCGTTCCTGGTAAATACACAGCACTCGTCGAGGAATCCGCCCAGCACGTCCATATCCTGCTGCAGCTTGCCCGTAGCGGCCTGCACGGCCTTTGCCATCGGCAGACCGCCGTTCTGCCAGTCCAGGCATCCGCGAACAAGCCACGCCAGAATCCCCTCGTGTTCGGATTTTAGCTTTTCAGATAGCGCCTTGTCTTTGTACGGCCCCGTGGGATGATCCGCATCCCGGAACTGGACAGTAAATGGGATCAGCTTGATACGTCGCCAGATGGCCTCCTCCTGGCCTTGAATAACGGGCACATGGTTACAGGCAAGCCAGAGCTTGAATACCGGCAAGAACGTAAAGAACTCCTGGTAGAGGAATCGGGCAGTCACTGCGTCCTGACCGGTCAGTTCCTTGACCAGGGCTTCCGCGAGCCGTTTTCCAGCGCTGGTCTCTATCGCGCTGACCAGCCGCGCGCCACGCAGTGCCGCTACATCGTTGGTGTTGCTGGAGTTGTTCTTCTCCACAAGCGTGTCGGTGGTTGTCTTGGTCTCGTAGTCACCCAGTATGTCACGCAGGACCGTGATGAACGTGGACTTGCCGTTTGAGCCGCAGCCATGCAGGATAAAGAACACCTGCTCGCGCGTATCCCCAGTGAGTGTGTAGCCGCATGCCTGATGAACGAAGCGGACAAGCTCATCGTCATTCACGAATACCTCGCCGATGAACTTCTCCCACATAGGGCATCGTGCATCCGGGTCGTAGTTGACCTCACTTATCTTTGAGATAAGGTCCGCTCGATTGTGCTGTCGCAGTTCACCGGTTCGAAGGTCAATGGTGCCATTGGCGCAGTTGAACGCCCAATGATCGGCGTCGAGATGGGCCGCCAGAATTGCTATGCTCGGTTCAGATTCCGCCTGGGCGATCATCGCCTTGATGCGCGTATGGTTGCCGGATGATACGGCATGGCGTTCAAAGGACTTCGCCGCTTCGAGGGCACCGTCGTCGGACTTGGACTCCGCTGCCTTACATAGTGCGACGGCTTGCCTGAGCATGTCATCGACGATGCACTTGGCCTTTCGCACAATCTCGCTGGTCTCGTCTTTGGCCCATCGGCGACCATCCCAGCAATACCACTTGCCTGCGTCGTGGCAGAACCGAATAGTATCGCCATGTTTCTTGACCAGCCGCCGGGCGTTGCCAAGGTCGTTCATAGGCTCGCCATCGGGGCCGTGGGGTGCATCAGCGTCGGGTGACGACCCGGAGCCGCGCGCGGAACTCTTGCTTTTGCGTTTGCCCGATTGACCTGCACAGGTCTTTCCAGTCATGCCTATGGCAGTGTCAATCGTGATCTGCCCGTAGGTCTGCGCGCCTCTACGCTCATCCCACTTGTCGCGCATCAGCCCAGACTCGCGAAACAGCCTATCCATCCTGGCCGAATCTTTGTCGGTCCAATACGCCAGCATGCAGCAGAGCGCCATGTCGGCCGCGCTGGCATCATTGTTGTATTCGCCGGTATTGCCGTGCCAGAGCCGCTCGAACTTGGACCCATTCTTGGCGGAGATGGCCTCCTCTATGAGAACGGGATCGGACATCCCGACGGGCCGGGCATTCTTGGTTGTCTCTCTAGGCGGGACGTTTCGAGGGTTCTCTCCGAATACCTCGAAGTAGATTTCACTTATGGCCTGCTGGGCGTCATTGATCTCGACGGGAGCATCCGGCCACAGCTTGCCTGTGAAAACCACGAGCCTGACATTGTCGTATATCTCGAAATCGGGTCTGCCGTGCGTCCGGCATCTGGGTCCCGGCTTTTTGGCTCGCGAGATGATGTGGATACCCGTTCCCGACTGACTAAGCTCGGTGTATGAGTTCACCCGCCCGATTATCTCCCGCGCCCAGGGTTCAATCTCGCCCTCAGTGACAACGTGGTCGAGGTCTATGAACACATAGGGATCGGACTCAGACAGAACGAACCCGATGCCGTCGAACTTGTTTATCGGCTTGGCGGCCGCTTCCACTACTTCATCGAACGTGTGCCAGGTCGCAGGGTCGTTGGACTTGGCGTTGCCGCGTCCGGCTTTATCCGTGCGATACGGTATCTTGGTCGGCTTGCCGTGGCGTTCCTCAATCCGGTAGCAGACCCACTGGCGCAGGGCCTTGAGTTCATCCGGTATTCCGGAGACAGTGCTCATGTTCGGTCTGCCTCCCTCACGTATTGGGATTTGGATTTCTTGCCCATCCACTTAATCCAGCGTCCGCACTCGCGGCACCAGGCTCCCACACCGTGCAGGTCGTGTGGCCGATATTCTATGCTGCCGGATCCGCAACGCTGACAGATCAAGGTCAGGTCCATCTGTTCATCCAGCATCAAGCACCTCCAGAGAGCAGCAGACTCAAGAAAGTCTTGCGCGCATCTACCTGCACGCGCTTGGCACAGTTAGCAATGCCCCAGCGGTCACCGACGATGATAGCGGTCTGAGACGCGCGCGTGACGCCGGTATAGAGCAGATTCCTGTGATGCATAAATGAGTGCGACTTGTGCGCTATGACCACCGAGCAGGCGAACTCCGATCCCTGGGACTTGTGGATCGTGAGTGCGTAGGCAAGCTGGATATCATTTCGGTGTGGCGATCCAGCTTCGATGTTGACCATCTTGTCCTCGAACTCGATAGCAAGCGATCCATCAGAGCCCACCCGGCGCACTATCCCCATGGCTCCGTTCATGACGCCGAAATCATAGTTGTTGCGGGTCTGGATTACCTTGTCGTTGACGTAGAGCCTCGGACGCCTTTCAGCCGAAGTGGGGATGATATCATTGCCCCAGAGCTTCTTCTGGATGAGGCGCTGGAGTCGCGAATTGAGTTCCATCGTCCCCAGTGGGCCCTTATGTGTCGGTGTCAGCACCTGGACGTCACGCAGTATGTCGAAGCCCAGTTTATCCGGCAGTGTGTGTTTGAACAGATCGATGATGAACTGCCCAACCTCATCGGCATTGCTGTGCTGATCCACCACGTACCACGCGCCGTGATCGGCATGATCCTTCTGCGGAGTCTTCGGCACTTCGCCTCGGAGTATGGCAATACTGTTCTCTTTGAGGATTCCCGCCTGGCGCACAACCTCGTCCAGTATTGTTGTGGGAAGCACCCTCGACTCAATGAGATCCCGTAGTATGTTCCCGGGTCCGACCGGTGGAAGCTGGTTGTGATCTCCAACAAGCACCACAGCCGTGCGAGACAGATCGACCGCCTCAAACAGCCGCCATGCCAGCGGCACATCAACCATGGAGCATTCATCCACTATCAGGACGTCCGCGGATATTGGGTTGTCCGCATCCCGAGAATAGGTCTTCCCGTTGAATCCGAGAAGCCTGTGAATGGTCTGTGCCGGTCTTCCGGTCGACTCTTCAATACGCTTTGCCGCCTTGCCGGTGGGGGCACAGAGCACGACATCCAGGTCCGCTGCCTCATAAATCTCAGCAATCGCTGAGATGCTGAACGTCTTGCCGGAACCCGCGCTGCCGCAGATGAGTGAGATGCTGTGTTTCGTTGCGGCGTTCACCGCCTGGGACTGCCGGACGTTCAGCTTGGCATTGGGAGAACTGGCGGCACTGAGCGCGTGCGGATTCGCTTTCTTGCCTTCGGTGAAGACCAGCGCCAGCGTTTCCTCCATCTTTCGGATCGCGGGCTTGGCCACAAGGAAACGGCATCCGGCGCTGTAGCAGGTGAGCGCCTCCTGATCTATCAGGTTGTCGAGATGCGACTCTATGCGCGACCTGCTGTCAAGGCAGTCCATTACCAGAAGCGTGTTCGCACGTGTGAGAAGCTCCTCATACTCCACCCAGCAGTCGCCCCTGTCGAGCGCCTCGTCCACGCAGAAGATGATCCCCGCGCGGATGCGATTGGCGTTGTCTTTCGAGATGCCTGCCTGTCGAGCAATCTTGTCGATTCGCTTGAATCCAAAGCCGTCAATCTCTCCGACGATGACATAGGGATCCCGCTGGATGACGCCGACAGCGTTGTTACCGAGCTTCTTGACCAGTTTGGTGACCTGATGGTGAGTCAGTCCGTATGCCGCGAGTGCGGTCATGGCGGCGTTGGTCTGAGAAGTCTCAAGCCACCTGTCACGCAGCTCTTCAATCACGGACAATGGAACGCGGGCGACTTCAGCGATCTGCTCCGGAGTTTCGGTAAGCACGCGATCAAAGTCATGGCCGAACTTATCAGCTACCGCCCGAGCTCTCGCCGGACCGATACCCTTGATGTCCGGGTTGTTGGCAAGGTAGTTTGCAAGACCACTCGCGTCGAGTCGCTGGTCAAACTCCATGCTGGCGACTTCGAACTGCTGACCGTATTTGGGATGCTTCACGAACTTGCCGTGCAGGACAAGCGGCTCGTTTTCCTTTGGCACGACGTTTCCGGCAAATGGAACGCTCGCGCCGCCCTTGGTCAGGAACCTCCCCGCGCAGAAGTTGGCGGAGGAGAAGAAGATTCGTTCAACTTCTCCACGGAGGGTGGTGTGTGTATCTGAGATTGCGCATTGCATGAATCTAGGCCCCTTTGGTGATAACGCAATAAGAACTCCATAACAAACCGGCGCGCTATCTGCCGGTTGGAGCAGAAATATACAGGAATGCCGTAGTCGATGATAATGGACATGGCCGCGCCGAAGACTGAGTTCGGGTGAGCGCCAGAGCGATACTCGCCCATAAACACATCATCGAGATTCGCCTCGACAACAACACAGGCACACGGATAGGTTTGAAGCAGCTTCAGTTCGTTTCTGAACCGGTCGCGTTCGCGGATGACCGTGTGGATAAAGTCTTCTAAGCTCTTCCTCTCGACGGTCACCTCGCGCTCCAGACCGGCCAGGGAATAATCCCCAGCCGGTAGAGCGCGCCGTTCGACTCTCACCTGTCCCGAAGGAAACTCATAGGGAACCTGTTCACGTGTGTCGACTATGACTGCGACGGGCTCGGTCATCTAAAACGGGGCGAGCGAGTCGTCCTCGCAGCCCAGGTCCTCGACCACGATCCGGCGGTTGAAGTAGATGTTCTCGTTCTCGCCCTTCGTACGTTTGGTGATCTCCAGCTTCACATCGAGTAGATCACCCAGCCTGGCCGGGAGATGCGATGCTTTCTCGATATCGACGCCGCATGTGTGCAGGTCCGTCTTGAGCCACTTCAGATTCTCCTTAGACGCCATCACGCTGTTGCGCCAGAGAAGGCGACCGGCCAGTCGCGGGCCGAGAATCTTGAGTGTCCATTTCAGCATAGGATTGCCGGAGGACTGAGCGCGGGTGAGTTCGACTTTCTCAACATTCACCTGATACTTGCCGTCGGGAACATCTTCGAACTCACGTTCCTCGACGGGCGCATCCGCGAAATCATCGTCAAACTGAGCAAGGTCAAGCTCGCTCACGCCGGTGGTGTCGTAATCCTGGGTCATCTGGTTGCCTCCTTGGATGCTTTCTTGGTATCTGCTGTGGCGTTGAACGCCTCAATGAACTTGGTGTAGTCGAGATCGATCACGTCGGGGAGCCTGCCGGTACGGTCACCAGCCTCGTAGTTCAGGCTCGGTTTGGTGCGCATCACACGCCGCGCGACCATCTTGCCGTCAGGGCCAGCCGTGGTCTCGATATCGCAGTAGAGAACCATATCGACGAGGCCGAGGACTATCTTCCTGGCCTTCTCCGGCAGGGTGGGCACGATCTTGGTGTACTTGCCGGTCCGGGTCTCCATTTCTATCTCCTGCGAATGGGAGATCAGGTAGAGCCCGCAGGGCATGAACGCGAGCTTGTTCAGAACGCGCTGGAACTCATTGTTCGTTAGAGCGTAGCCCTTGCCAAAACCGAGATCTGATTCGTGCTCAACCTTGAACTTGCGGCATACGTACTCGGCGCACATCTTGTAGGCGTTATCGACGGTGTCGAGAATCACGGTCTTGAACTGGTGGTTGCCTTCGGCAATTTCCCCGCATGCCGCGAGCAGTTCGTCCCATGACCGGACCGGTATCTGGAACACCTCCAGGGAATTGAGGCCCGGCTCGGTAGAAAGGAAGAGCGCACCTTCGGCGTGAGAGCACCAGGTAGAGTTGTGCACCACGAAATCACTGGCAATGAAATTGTGAGTATCCGGGATGGTCAGATCATATACCGGCTCAACCATCGTGGGTTCGATACTTCGTATTCTGTCGAACAGGATGGAACCCATACGATCCAACTGCGTGGGGTTCGCACGAACATTGTAGAGAGCGGCTCGGACGGTTTCAGCCTTGACAGCTTTCTCGCCGGTGAACCCGATCTCATCAATGAACTTGATTACATCGTTCTTGCTCGCGACAAGAAGCTCAGCGCCGTAAAGTTCACCGTCCAGGAATCTGTTGCGAATCAGCGACACGATCCCAAAACGGAGCAGCAGGTGCTGAACCTGACGGACCATGTGGATTGATGTCGAGCTGTAGCTGACCCGGCCTGCAGCCTCCATGCTGCCGTCGCAGGTAAAGAGCTTGTTCAAAAACAGAGCGAGCTTCGGTTTCTTCAATCCGAACACGAAGTCAGGGATGAACTTGTCAGGCGCGCGCAATCCCTGCAGGCCATATTCCTTCAGAAATGTAATCACGTTGTTCTGGGTACCGCCCTTGCCTCGCACACGAACATGCGTAATACCCCTGGAGTTGTCGTACTCGACGCACTCGTCCCCACGTCTTTCTACCGCTGCCTCGAAGTCAAGTCGGACCTCGGGGTCAAGCTTAGTGAACACAGGAGATCCGTTCTCATTGAGGGATCCATCAGCAAGCAGATATGCGAGAATAGTGAGCAGGTCGTCATCTGTGCGCGTGCAGCCGTACAGATTCGGGTATTCCGCGACCACGGCGACTCTGTCGCACTCTCGAAGCTCCGAAAGAGGTTTCCATCCATCTCTTGTTAGAAACGGATGATTCGCGGTTGCCTCGATGGTGCGGCCGGTCTGGGTGGTCAACTTGAACATCTGGGCCGGTTCGTTGCATATATACGCACTCGGCTCGGCTTCAACAATGCATCCGGCTGCGGCCAATGTGTGAACTGATCCTGCCTGCGATTCCACAAGCTCACGGATTGTGCGTGGTCGACCGGTGACTGGGTCGATGATCATGGTGTCACCTTTCAGGCACTTCCCGATCTTCGTCGGCCCGTAGGTTAGCACGGTCAGATCCGCCAGGTTTGGCTTAGGCGGGGTCTTGGTTGTCGGTAGTAAGCTCAATGACTAGTCCTCCTTCTGAGCGACGGTTGAATTGATGTAGGCGGCCACGATCTGCGCGGTAGCATGGACTGCCGCCGGATATACCTCCTGGCATGGATTGTCCTGATACAACTGTCTGCCTTTGGCCAGAAATGTGCTGTATACATCGCCGGTAAGTTGGGCGATCTTCTCCTCAAGCGATTGCATGTGTGTCTCCCTTCGTGATGGTTAGAATGCGGGGGGCATATATGCCGAATCCCCGCGCGAATCTTCCCGCAGCTCTTCGTGCGGCGGCTTGGTCTCATAGAAGTTGGCGATCACGTTCTCGCTGCCGCCGGAACGACAAAGGGCGTAGTACGCGCATGGCCGGTGATAGTTGAAGCAGTACGATGTGTTCCGGTAGAACACGTCGCGCCGTCTGCAGTCCAGGAACTGCTGGGTGAGTTCCCAGAGGTCGATCTTCATCGCGTCGAACTGATCACGAGAGATGTAGAGCACCTCTCGGCAGAACATGTCCGACGCGTCGTATTTTGCGGAAAGGCGCAAAGCGAAGTCTTCGTCCGGTTCCGGGAGCTTGCGCGTGGCCGTGGACTTGCCTGTCTTGGACTTGGCAATAAGCTCAGCCCGGCGGTCTTCGTACTCTGCCTCGGTCTCACCCTTGCCCTGCTGGAGCTTCGCCTTGACGAGCACGTTGTAGATGACGCCCGCGATGCGGATACCGAGTGTTTGCTCGATGTAGTGCGCGTACAGCGTGATCTGTAGATCAGTCCAGAGCTTCTCCAGATAGTCGCCATCCACTTGCGAGGCGGTCTTATGCTCCAGCAGGTAATGCTCACCCGTGGCACGCGTTCGCACTATCCCGTCGACCTTGCCCGCGATGGTGAAACTCCTTGACGGAGCGCCCGTTGCGGGGTTGGTAATAACGCCATCGAACGTCTTCTCTAGAGCGACGACGTCGAAGTCCTCAGACGGATAGCGAGCCGCATAACCCGTCATCATTGCCCTGGCCAGATGCCAATCGGATCGCTCGGATTCGTCCTGTGCACGATTCGGTAACGTAGCGTCGATGAAGTCGAGCACTTCCTCCAGACCGCTTCCACCGTGCCACATCTCCAGGCACGTGTGGATGAGCGTTCCAAAGGAGAGAGCCTGGTCCCGACCAATGGGGACCAGTTCCCTCACATACCGCCACTCGCAGGCCTTCCGGCAGTTGCGGAAGGCGTTCCAGAATGAGTAGGTCGTGATCATCTTGGCTCCCACAGAATGGTGCCCAGGCCATAAATGTAGTCGCTATGCTTTCGGCGAGCCTCTACCTGGAAGACCTCGAAGAACTCGCCAAACTCCTTGGCAAAGAACTGGAGCAGCACTTTGGCCAAGTCATAACCAGTTTCCGATTCAGCCTCGACCATCAGAGAGTGATCCTTGCTGTCGATTTTGCAGGACAAGTTGAGCCGGACTGCGGGTGCCCCGTGGATCGCCTCGACAGCGATCATCGCCAGGCCGAATATCCGCCTGACACTCTCCAACGGGATGTCCTCTGAAAAGCTGAACTTGTAGTACGTGTTTGTCATTGTGATATCTCCTCGTATTGCTTGCTGAACCGGCGCGCCGCGGAGTTACCTCCACTGGTTACTTACCGGAGGAATTTGCGAAATGTCGGAAAAGGCAGGAGATTTCTTGTCGGTAGGCACAAATAGGTTTCCTCGCTGCTGAACGCCTGGCAATATACCGAATCTAGCAGCAGGCTTGACCGTATGCCTGTCCGGTGATATAATTACTGCTCTCTCCCCATCTGGCTGACATGCGGCGGAGAAGAACGGATGTAAAGAGGTGATAGTAATGGCATTGAAGGGAGATGATACGTCAAAGGAAAGGCAGCGACCTGGACGCAAACCAGCGGCCGACATAACCGAGCATCAAGCGAGAACGCTCCGGGCAATTCAGAGGTTCATCCTGGAACGCGGGATTCCACCGACTGTGGCGGACTTGGCATCCACGCTGGGACTGCGCAATTCTACGGTACACGAACAGATCGATAAGTTGGTTCAGAAGGGATACATCAGGAGAGAGGGCGGAAAGGCCAGAGGAATCTCCGTGGTCCAAGAACCGGTCGACACCATCAACAGCCTGGTATCAGTCCCGATTATCGGCAAGGTCGCTGCCGGTCAACCGATTCTGGCGGAGGAGAATATTGTCGGAGAGATACTCGTCGAGAGTTCAGTTACAAGGAATGGACGCCACTTTGCACTTCAGGTGCAGGGGGACAGTATGGTCAACGCTGGGATAAGCCACGGGGACCTACTTATCGTGCGTCAGCAACCAATTGCCGAAAACGGCGACATAGTTGTCGCGCTGCTTGATGATGAGGCAACTGTAAAACGCCTCCATATCCATGGCGGGGAGATACTGCTGAAGCCTGAGAATCCCAGCCACGCCCCGATTGTTGTAGATTCGGACGCCAACCTACGAGTAGCCGGGAAGGTGGTCGCAGTAATGAGCTTGGCATCCAAGAAACAGAACACTATCTAACGAAAGGAAAACACGCCATATGTCCAACTATGCTCTGAAGCGATTCGCGAACGTCGATGTTTTGAGATCGGTATCTCCGAAGCATCTGGTGCCGTTCCTGCAGTCGCACGCCGACTATCTGACCTTGCGTCAGATTGAAATCCCTGAGTCCGAGGAGATGTTTGACGACTTCGATTACAGCTCGCTGGTTGAGGTCTTGCTAACACCAACCGGTGACACGCCTCCGAACATGATTGATTCCCTTTACTATGTGAATGAAATGGCCACCGAGGCAGGCATGGACGCCATCTTGCGTGAGTTGGCCCAAAACGGACGATTCATCGATGAGGTCGATTCCACCCCTGTTGACATAGCGGTTCAGGCTTGGATGATAGACTCCAGGCTCGTTGAACGCGCCTACGCGCGGCAGTTTGTCCACAAACCAAAGACATTCCTGCACTTCTATGCCGATGCTTCATCCGGCCGCTTTTCCGAGCCCGCCGACGAGACGCTTAGAATGATGGAGAGTGATCTCGACGACTGGTTCGAGAAGCACAAGAGAGGCCGCAACTCACGAGTATTCATGTTTCCCAGGGGTGAGGACTTCTGTTTTCTAATCAGGCATGGCGAGCCGTTCACCCGGGTCCCGCGCATTCATGAGGGCGAATCCTCCAGCTTGTTCTTCCAGCCGGAGAAGCATGACGTGGTAGTCTACAAACCTGGCACGGGTGAGTTGCGCATCAACAACACGACGAAAGGGGTTCGCGATCTCTACCGCCAAACTATCGGCAAACACGTATTCGGGAATCCCGAGCATTTTCCTGATTGTGGGCGTTACACCCTGGAGCCGCTTAGAACCGACGGGGCACGTTCCCTGGTACATACCGGCATCCAGGGAATCGTTGATATAAAGCTCACCGAGATTCAGTTCGATATGGGGGGAGCCTACAACACAATCCGAACGATCAAGGCCGACGACGTTTTTGCCATGCTTCAACTCTGTGGCGAAGAGATGCCGGAGGATGTGGCTATCCTGAAAGCGAGCTTTCGCATCTGGTTCAGCGATTCAAAGCGCCCGAGAACCGTCGTCATCAAACCATCGAACGTTGCCCAGTACTTGAGAGACGGAGACGGCGATCTTATCGAACAGTGGCTGCGCTCCTGCAAGTTCATCATGGACGAGGAAGAAGAATCGGATGAAGTCGATGAGTTTGTGGTCGGCACTGTGTAGCCTGCCCGGACCTGCGGCGGTCGAGTCGGAGTGGCGAATGCTGACGGGCAGTGACTTTGACACGGCTCGCCGCTTTCTTCGCCCGGGACGGGATTACGCCCAGTCCGTTCCGTGCAGGAACACTCCACCGTGCCGGTGCAGGCATGCCATAGAGGAATATTCGGACGGGACACTTGACGCCGTCTGCAGGTGCGAGTTCGCCGACTGCGCTCCGTTTGAGGTGTCAGGTGAGGAGATGTTAATCCTTGAGCTGGATTCACGTCTTCTCTGCGAGAATGTGGCTAAGGCAATGGCGCTGGAAATACTGACGCCTCCTCTACAGATTGGCTCCCATGCCTATCACGTCGGAAACCATAGGCCGAACGTCTCCGGCAAGTTCCCGGTCTATCTGATAACGCTGGGTGCGAAAGCCGGACTGGAGAAAGCGATACTCCAAGTCCTGTGTGAATGCGGCGATCCGCCGGTAATCCTGTATCCGGCTGATAAGCCGTTGTCCACTCAGTGCCGGATGGCCCTTGAACACGCGCGCGCCATGTTCCTGCCTCTGGGGGAGGCGCTATCTGCGGACGGCAAGGGGTTCAGTATAACAGACTTGTTCACCCGGTCTCTGGACAGATTCGACGCCGAGCACGTCTTGATGCCGGACCGCAAAGAGATGAAGTGCATTTTCCCAACGCCTCTCGGCACGAGGTGGTGTGACGTGCATATGCATTTCAAGTATACAGACCAGGTTGTTATCACGGCTCCTGGGAAGACTCGCGAGTTCACCTGTCACGAGCTGGGCATGGGCAACAGCAGGACAAAGAAGCCGACAAGGGTATGGGACTTCCTCTATGAGATCGCGGGCAACAACGGCGCTCTCGATTACTCGATAGGCAACAAGGACAAGAACAAAGACTGGAAAAACCAGATATCAAAACACCTGAGGCGCATCTTCGATATGGAAGATGATCCCTTCCTCTACGACGAAGAACAGAAAACCTGGCAGGCAAAGCTCCGCATGAGCATCTGATC
>Ga0209609_10000747_pt1 | contig 19107 bp, 17 predicted proteins | sample LakKivw325mmetaG_FD_184136 | JGI IMG/M metagenome (GOLD analysis project Ga0209609, IMG submission 184136) | Anoxic lake water microbial communities from Lake Kivu, Rwanda to study Microbial Dark Matter (Phase II) - Lake Kivu water 325m metaG... | ecosystem: Environmental > Aquatic > Freshwater... | reverse complement strand
CCCTGACCTAAAATTCATCAAATCACTTATTCATTAAATATTCGTGGATGGAGTTGGCCGCCTTCCTTCCAGCGCCCATGGCCAGGATCACCGTGGCTGACCCTGTGACAATATCCCCTCCGGCCCAGACACCGGGCTTGGTCGTCTTTCCGGTCTCAAGGTCAGCGACAATATAACCTCTTTTATTCAGCTCCAGACCCTGTGTGGCCGTTGTCAGAAGGGGATTGGCCCCGGCGCCGATGGCCACCGCGGCCATGTCGCACTCCAATTGAAATTCCGAACCCTTGATGGGAACGGGTCTTCGCCTTCCTGATTCATCCGGCTCTCCCAATTCCATCCGGAGGCATTCCACCCCTGTCACCCAGCCATTATCGTTACCCAGGAACCTCGTCGGTGCCGTGAGGAGGTAGAATTGAACCCCTTCTTCCTCTGCATGGTGGACTTCCTCGATACGGGCAGGCATCTCATCCCTGGATCGGCGATAGATGATTCGAACGGTATCAGCCCCTAATCGGAGAGCGGTTCTCGCTGAATCCATGGCCACATTTCCCGCTCCAAAAACAGCGACATTCTTTCCCCTGGCAATCGGGGTGTCATACTGGGGAAAGAGGTAGGCCTTCATCAGATTGGAACGGGTCAAATATTCATTGGCTGAATAGATACCGCAGTAATTCTCTCCGGGGATCCCCAGAAACTGGGGGAGCCCCGCGCCCAGACCTAAAAAGACCGCATCATACTGCTGAAGGAGTTCGTCCACGGTCTCAATTCTTCCGATGACGCAATCACACTCCACCTTAACCCCTAACTTTTCTAAGTAATTGACCTCCGCCTGGACAATCGCCTTAGGAAGTCGAAACTCCGGAATGCCATATACCAAAACACCTCCGGCCTTATGGAGGGCCTCAAAAATGGTCACCTCGTGCCCTTTCAAAATGAGGTCCCCTGCCAGGGTCAAACCCGCAGGCCCTGATCCCACCACTGCCACCTTTTTCCCGGTCGAAGGAGCCTTCTCAGGAATGAAGACCTCCCCTTTCTCCCTCTCCCAATCTGCGGCAAATCTCTCCATCCGGCCAATGGCAACGGGTTGATCTTTTTTCCCTACAATACAGAACTTTTCACACTGGTCTTCCTGAGGGCAGACCCTCCCGCAAACGGCAGGAAGACTATTTCTTTCTTTCAGCTTCCGGGCCGCACCAATAAAATCGCCCTCGGAGATGAGCTTGATGAAGGCCGGAATCTCGATCTCGACCGGGCATCCTTCCGTGCATTTCGGTTTCTTGCATTGAAGGCAGCGGCTTGCCTCCAGCTGGGCCAACTCGGGTGTATATCCGTAAGGGACTTCATTAAAATTTTTCGCCCTCACTTTGGGATCTTGCTCCAGCATCTTCTGCCTTGGAATCTTCGCTTTCTCTTTCTTTTCTTTTCCTTCTGCCATCTCAACCCCCCTTATCTCCCTATCTCTTTAAAACGATCCATGGAGGCCTTCTCCTCCGGGAGATAGGCTCTCTGCCGCTTCACCAGTTCATCAAAATCGACCTCTTGGCCATCAAATTCTGGTCCGTCCACACAGCAGAATTTTGTCTTTCCCCCCACACTGACCCGGCAGGCCCCGCACATTCCAGTGGCGTCCACCATGATGGGATTCAGGCTTACCATTGTCTTGACCCCATAGGGCTTCGTCAACCTACAGAGAAACTTCATCATGGGCACAGGTCCAATTCCAACAATCAGTTTCACATCGTTGGGCCCATCCAGAATCTTTTTCAGCACATCAGTGACGAACCCATGGACACCATAACTCCCATCATCCGTCGTGACCCTGAGGTCATGGCTGGCGGCTTTCATCTCATCTTCCAAGATCAGCAAGTCTTTTGTTCGAGATCCGATGATGGCAATCACATGGTTTCCCGCTTCTTTATAGGCCCTGGTGATGGGATACATCACAGCTACCCCTGTCCCCCCACCGACACAGACCACTGTTCCCAGATTCTCAATATGGGTAGGTCTCCCGAGGGGTCCGATAATATCCTGAATAGAATCGCCCACATTGAAAGTCCTCAAGAGCGCCGTACTCTTTCCGACCACCTGAAAGATCAGATCGATTGTCCCTGCCTTCGGGTCTGTCCCTCCCATGGTCAGTGGAATTCTCTCCCCGGTCTCATTAGCCCTTAAAACAACAAACTGCCCGGGCTTTGCCATCCGGGCAATACGGGGCGCTTCCACTTTAAAGTGACACACCGTATTCTCAGCCATCTCTCTTTTATATATGATCTTAAACAAATTCCCCCCTCCTCTCTGATAAATTTTTCACAAAGTTTGCTATTATATAAACCATACCTATTTTATTGTCAAATGAAATATATGAGATTGCTGGAAAAGTCTGTTGGGTGATCAAGGGACCACAATCCTTACCCTCCGGAACTATCCATATTTTCTTGCGGCTTACATTAAGGAGCCTTTCTAAATGCCTCAAGCTTCAGTGCGAATCTGACCATACGGCAGGGATTTCAGGAGATATTCCCAATGGATGGTTAGAACTTGTCCAATGTCTCATCAACCCATTTCCGATCCCTTCAAGGTGAGCCCTTCATTACACTCTCCCCCTTGAAGTGAGCATTACGTCATTTCAACCTTTAATTCTTGACTTCAAAACCTTCATTAAGTATGATAAATTCCAAAGTATCTTGATCTCTTCCATTTTACCACCCGATGGGTAAAGGGCAAGATGTTTTGAATTTTTTGATATGAGTTGGGTTCATTGAAAGCGGGGTCCGATGAATAACCATGAGGTAACTTTTTTGGATCGGAGAAAAGAGAACGAAGCGATTCGTCGGATTCTTGAGAGTGTTCTCCAAAAATGGCGCCAGGAGATCGAGGAATCAGGGGAAGACTTGGAGAAAACCCATATCCTCTCTTCAGATCGTGCCGCTAAAATAGAGGGCCCTCCATTTTCCGGAGAGGACCTTGAAACAAAAGAGGCTCTTCCTGAAACGATGATCATCACCCCGGATAAAGGGAAGGAGAAAATTTCTGTTTCCCCATCTACCGTAAAACCTAAGGCAGCGGACTCTACTCAAAAACCTGAAGAACCCTTCCGGAGGGATGAATTTCTGGAGGAAACGGTTATCCTGAAACCCCCAAAAACCCGGAATAAGAAGAATGAATAGCTCTGTCTCTATAGAGAATTTAACCGGTGAGATCAGGACGATCTATCAATCAGATCCTCTGAGGGCTGAAAATTTGGTGGAGGCGTATCTTGAAGAGACATTGAAAGATCATTCCCTTTCTGAGAAAATTTCACTCCTGGAAGAGTTGCTCCACCAATTCGAGGTCGTCCCTCCACCGGTGCGGACCGAGGTCCGGTTCGAATCCAAGGAATTTACCCGCCTCCTCTCACTCCTCTTTGGTGAAAGAATCTCTGAGGTCGATCTTTCATCCCCGGAACTTCTCGAGAAGCTGGCCCACTCTCTCAATATCATTTTCGATGGCCTCAATGAAGTCATTCGTGTCATTGACTACGCTCTATTGGGAAGAAGGCCGGAACTCGAAACCATCCGGCATATCATCGGCTCCCATCTGGAGGGAGATGAAAAGACGGATTCCCTCCAAAACTATCTCTCCCGGATTCAGGAGGCTTTTCTCATTGCTCACAAGGCCTTTCAGGAGGCAGCCCATTCCAGGGTCGCTGAAATCCTGAAAGAGCTCCGCCCCGAGAATTTAGAATCGGAGCTGGCCGGAGGACTAAAATTCGGTCCCCTTCGCAAGGCCGAACTTTTTGAAAGGTATAAGGAGAAATTTCAATCTTTTAAGAACTGGTTTGATTCCGGCCGTTTTGACGATGAACTCTTAAGAGAATTTGAAAAGACCTGTCAGAAACGGTATCATATCGATCGGAGGTAATCGAATGAAAACGTATCGAACCCTATTGCCACTCCTTCTCTCGGCCCTCTTTCTTTGCTCCTGCGCAACCGTGGTGGTCCCGCCGAGGTGGGAATACGAAGCCAATGCCATCCACCTCAACCTCAAAAGCGATCCTCAGCTCAACCTCTTCCAGGGAAGATCCCATACGCTGGTCCTCTGTGCCTATTTTTTAACGGATCCCAACGAGATCAATCAACTCATGGATGAAAAAGGGGGACTTGAAAAACTCTGTGATTGTACCAAGTTCCATCCCAGCGTAACCGGTGCAAAGAGATTCATCATCCATCCCAACAGGGAATATAAGGAGACGATCGACCGACCCGCCGGAGCGAAATATGTGGCTCTGGTGGCGGGGTATTTCAAACTCCAGAAGGAGAATGTGGCCCGGCTCTTTACCATCCCGGTGGTGGAAGAGAAAAAAGGAAACACTCTCTATCAAAAACCCGGCCCTCTCCGTATCGATCTCAACTTGAGCCCTCAACAAATTCAGGAAATAAAGGGGAAATAAAAGCATGGATATCGAGCGGCCGCTCTTCTGGCATCAGGGACTCTTCCTTCAGCCTCAACATTTCCAGCTCCTGGATCTCTCCTTCCAATCACTTCTGGCCCCTTTCCACCATTTCATTAAACCTCATTTCTGGGGAACCGGGGAGCTGGAAATCCAGAAGTCTGCCCTGGGGATGAGATCCTTCAGTCTCCTCAGGGGAACCTTTCTCTTCCCGGATGGAACCTTTGCCGCCTTCCCCGGTAATGGCATTATCGAGGCCCGGCCTTTTGAGGAGGCATGGGTCGAAGGTGGGAAACCGTTCACCATTCTCATCGGTCTGAAAAAGTGGAACCCGGCAGGAGAAAATGTAACCGTCGTCGAAAAATTGGAGGACCTTTCGGATGTGACCACCCGGTTTGTGACGACCGCTGACCCTGAAGAGGTCAAGGACCTCCACTCCGGCGGACCCCAGGGCAGGGTAAAGAGGCTCCACTACCTTCTCAAAATCTTCTATGAAACCGAAAAGGAACAACTGGGGGATTATGTCCTGATCCCTGCGGCTCAACTGGAAAGGGCGGGGGAGGAGATCAGGCTCTCTCAACGTTTTATTCCCCCCTGTCTGACCCTCTCCAGCTCAGAACCCCTCTTCCATCTCATCAGAGAGATCAGAGACCAGCTTGCCGCTCGCGCTCACCAGCTTGAGGAGTATAAAAGCCAACGGGGTATCCAGACCGCTGAATTCGGTTCAAGGGATATGGTCTACCTGCTGGCCCTGCGGTCCCTCAACCGGTATGTTCCCACCTTCTTTCATATGACCGAGGTCCCGCAGGTCCACCCCTGGTCGGTTTATGGCTTGTTAAGGCAGATGATCGGTGAACTCTCCTCTTTTTCGGAGCGGGTCAATGTGATGGCTGAACTCGATGACGGGACCCGCATCCTTCCCAATTATGATCACCTGAATTTATGGGAATGTTTCTCCATGGCTCAGGATCTGGTGATCCGGCTCTTGGACGAGATCACCGCAGGGCCGGAATATGTGATTCGCCTGATCTATGATGGTACCTATTATGCCGCTTCCCTGAAACCTCCCGTCTTCGAAGGCCGGAACCGTTTCTATCTGGTGCTCAAAACAGAAGAGGATCCAAAATTGACGCTCAAATCGATTGAGACCATGGCTAAATTGAGTTCGAGGGAACATCTCCCCATCCTGATCGCACGCGCCCTTCCCGGGGTTGGTTTGGAGCACCTTCCGGTCCCTCCCCAGGAACTTCCCCGCAGAGCCCGTTCGATCTATTTCTCAATTAATCACCACAGCGACCAGTGGGCTCTGGTTCAGAAAAATAATAACATCGCCCTTTACTGGGACAATGCTCCGGAAGATCTCGAAGTGGAGTTAATGGTGGTGGGCAGATAAACATGAAGCACCAAATCCCAATACCCAATAACCAAATAATCACCAAAATATCAATGACCAAAGTCCAACAACGCAATTCGAAATCCAGATTACCAAAACTGGGGAATCAGATACATTATTTAGCTTTGAGTTTGGTAATTTGAAAATTTGGATTTGTTTCGAAATTCTTATTTCGTGCTTCGAATTTTATCTTTACTAAGGAGTACACCATGCATCTGACGGATTGCTTTATGGAACTGGTGGCCTATGTGGTCTATTTCGTCAAAACAGTGGAAACCAAACAGCCTCCCTATGAACAGGTGAAAACCGATATCCTGCGCCTACTCACCCAGAGTGAGAATGCGGTCAAGAGGGGCCTCTTCTCTCAGGAGGATTATGACCTCGCCCGCTTCATGATCTGTGCCTGGGTGGATGAGGCCATTCTCAACTCTTCCTGGAAGGAGAAGGGCAAATGGCAGAGGGAGCAACTTCAACGCCTTTACTATCACACCCTGGATGCAGGAGAAGAGACGTTTGAGCGACTCAATGCCCTGGGACTTCACCAGAGAGAGGTCCGGGAGGTCTACTATCTCTGCCTGGCCTTAGGATTTATGGGCCGTTACCATCATAAAGGAGACGAATACCTCCTCGAACAGGTGAAGACTTCCAACCTCAAGGTGCTTCTCGGAAGTTCGGTCGGGCTCCCCTCCCTCGAGAGGGCTGATCTTTTCCCCGAGGCCTTTCCGGCCGAAGCCATGGAGATCGGCCCTCAGAAGCAGAAGTTTCGTCTCTCACCTTTTACGATCGCCTGCCTCCTCGGACCGGTCATCCTCTTCGGCCTCCTCTTCTTCATCTATCAATTTGCCCTTAGCGGGGTAGGGGAAAATTTTTTAAAGGTGGTGCCGTAAATGAAAACATTCCTCTTAAAATATCTCAAATACGCCCTCATTGCCGTCGCCATCCTTCTGGTCATCCTTCTGGCCTTCGGGCTGGCGCTTCTTCTCAACTGGCCCTGGTGGATGGGGTTCTTCATCCTTCTTTTCCTCATCGGATTGGGGATCGGGTTTCTCTTCCTCCGAAAGATCTGGGCCAAACGAAGGGAAGAGAAATTCGTTCAGGAGGTCATTGAACAGGACGAGTCCAATATCAAAACCCTCTCCGGAAAAGAGAAGGACGACCTCAAAGACCTTCAGAACCGCTGGAAAGAAGCGGTCGATGCCCTTCGAAAGTCCCATCTCAGAAAGTACGGAAACCCGCTCTACGTGCTTCCCTGGTATCTGGTCCTGGGTGAGAGCGGATCGGGAAAGACCACGGCCATCACGAGCGCCCGTCTTTCTTCCCCCTTTGCAGAGGTGAGCCGGACCTCTGGCCTCTCGGGAACGAAGAATTGTGACTGGTGGTTCTTTGAGCAGGCGATCATCCTCGATACAGCCGGAAGGTATGCGATCCCCATTGATGAAGGGCGGGATAAGGAGGAATGGCAGAAGTTTTTAGCCCTCCTCATTCGATACAGAAGGAAAGAGCCAATTCACGGCCTCATCGTCACCATCGCATCGGACAAATTGCTCGAGGGACAACCGGAGGCCCTGGAAGAGGATGGTAAAAACATACGTCGCCGCATCGATGAATTGATGCGGGTCCTGGGAACGAAATTTCCAGTCTACGTCCTGGTCACCAAATGTGACCTTGTCCAGGGAATGACCCAGTTCTGCGACCGCCTTCCGGAGAAGAGCCTCGATCAACCCATGGGGTTTATCAATCAAGACCTCACCTCGGATGTTTCCACTTTTCAGGATCGCGCCTTCGGGGCCATCGGCGAACGCTTGAGGAATCTCCGAATCCTGATGATCCATCAACCCGGGGCAAAAGGGGTGGACCCGGGGCTTCTCCTCTTCCCCGAGGAGTTCGAAAATCTGAAGAGGGGCCTTCAGTCCTTTATGGGCGGAGCGTTTAAAGAGAACCCCTATCAGGAGACGCCCATCTTGAGAGGTCTCTTCTTCAGCAGTGGCCGTCAGGAGGGAAGCCCTTACTCCCATTTTCTAAGGGCTCTTGGCCTGATCGGAGAGACAGAGGTCTTACCTGGAACGAACAAGGGTCTCTTTCTCCATGATCTCTTTGCCAGGGTCTTCCCCAAGGACAGGGGTCTTTTTGCGCCGACCAAGCGTGCCCTTCAATGGCGGTTGCTCACGAGAAATCTCGGTCTGACCGCCTGGGTGGTCCTGGCGGTGGCGCTCTGCGGCATTCTCAGTTTCTCCTTCGTTAAAAATCTGAAGGTGATCAGAGACGCCCGGGAGGAGTTCTCCAAACCCGTTACCTTAAAGGGGGAGGTCCTCTCCGATCTCCTCACCATGGATCGCTTTTGCCAGTCGATTCTGAAAGTCGAAGAAAAGAACAGGGGCTGGTGGATCCCCAGATTCGGATTGACCGAAAGCAGGAAGGTGGAGCTCGGTCTGAAGAACAAGTACTGCAAACAGTTTCAGACGGTCTTTTTAACCTCCTTTGATAAACAGATGGGAGGGACACTCGCCACCCTGACCATCACCACCCCGGACGAGGTGATCGCTCAGTATGTGACCCATTTGGTGAGACGGATCAATCTTCTCAAGGCCCGGCTCGAAGGACAACCCTTCCCCGTCCTTTCGGCAAAACCCCAGCCCTCCTATGAACCCATTCCGATCAGCGCGGATCTGAAAACGATCTCCGAGGTGAAGAGGAAATTCGGCCAGCTCTACCTCTACTACCTGGTCTGGCGCTCAGACCCCGGTGAGATGAATAAGGAGATGGCCATCCTTCAGGCCTGGCTAAAGGACCTCCTGAGTACCAAGAGAACGAACCTTCGCTGGCTCATCGTCTGGGCAGATAAACAGGGGACGATTCCCTCCATTACCCTCCGGGACTTCTGGGGGGGGAGCCTCTCCCTGGCCGAGGAAAAGTTCGTTCCCCCCTCCTTCACCCGGAAGGGAAAAGAGGCAATGGATTCCTTCATTAAGGAGATCGAGTCAGCCCTTGCCGATTCCAACCTTCTGGCGAATCAGAAGATCGACTTTGAAAAATGGTATCCCACTCTCTGCTTCGATGGCTGGCAGAACTTTGTGGTCTTCTTTCCAAGAGGAGCGGAGCGACTGAAAGGGATCAAAGAATGGCAACCCGTAGCCTCAAAGATGGCAACGGATCAGGGTCCCTACTTTGCCTTTTTGAACCGGATTGCCATAGAGCTTGAACCCCTGATCCAGGCTGAAACGCTTCCCTTCTGGCTTCGGCAGGTCTATCATCTTCAGGTGGTCAAAACCCTCGGCAAGACCATGAAAGAAGGCGGGCTGCTCGATAAGGCTGCTGAGGAGGCAAGGAAATGGATCGCCCAGGTGGAGAAGATCATCGGAAAGGAGGTTGGACAGGCAGAGGCCCAATCCCAGGCGGCCAAAGCCTATCAGGAATACCTTGCCGGTCTGGCCGCCATTTCGCAGACGACCGCCTCCCGGGCCCAGGCATTTCAGATGGCCTCACAGGCCTACGGGGAGGACCCGGCCACCAGCAAATCCCCATTAATGGCTACCGCCGGGGCTTTCACCCGTCTGAAAGGCCTCATGATGAAAGGGAGACCGGGAGAGGACGCCTTCTGGAAACTGGTCGGAGGTCCACTCGATTTCCTCTGGCTGTTCATCCGGAGGGAGACGGCCAATCATCTCCAATCCCAGTGGGAAGAGAAGGTCCTTGCCGAAATCCAGGGAGTGACCGGCCAGCAGGCGGTCCAGCTCCTTTTGGGACCAGAAGGCCATGTCTGGAAATTTATGAAGGGTCCTGCCGCTCCCTTTGTGACCAAAACCCCTAAAGGTTATTCCGCAAAAGAGGCCCTCGGAGGGACCATTCCTTTTGAGGCCTCTTTTCTAACCTTTCTGACCAAGGGAGCACCTGCTCCAACATTATCCAAACAGAATTATACGGTGGTGGTCAGGGGATTCCCCACTGCGTCCAATCCGGAGGCAAAGGTAAAACCTCACAGCACAAAGTTGGAACTTCAATGTGCGGGGAGTACCCAGAGCATCACCAATTACAATTACCCGGTGAGCAAGACCTTTCAATGGTCTATGGAGACCTGTGGAGATGTCCTTTTTCAGATCGAGGTGGGAAACCTTGTCCTGGTAAAAAGATACAAGGGCAACCAGGCCTTCCCAGAATTCCTTCAGGAATTCAAGGAGGGGCAGAGGACCTTCTCCCCTGCTGAATTTCCTGCTGAAAGGACCGCTCTTGAGGGACTCGGGATCAAATCGATCAGGGTGAATTATCAGTTCGGGGGCGATTATCAGGTGCTGGTCGGACAGGTCAAACCCATCCCGGGACAGGCTCCCGGAAATATCGTGAAGGGGTGGGAACAGTGAGCATGAACTCCTCCTGGCAGTGGTCTCTCTTCGGGAAGCATCCGGTGGCCTCTGATTTTTTCAGGTTCGGTGAGGAGTCCCCACTGCTCAAGAGTTTCTCCGACTGGGTGGAGAAAGGATATCAGACACTCACTCAAAAGAAGAAGACCCCGCAGGGGCTCTATTCCTGGCGATTCTGGGCAAGGGGTTCTCAGAAAGGAAATATTGCCTGCGGAGTGGTGAGGGATAGCAGTGACCGTGTAGGCCGGCCTTATCCCCTTCTGATCATGGGCACGGGCTTCCTCAATGGCTGGGAGGATCACTGGGACCTTCTGCCCTTTGCCTGCGAACAAACCTGGGGCCAGATCGAATACCTCTCCGCTTTTGCTGCCGGCGATCTTAAAAAATTGGAACAGGAGGTTCTTCACCTCAGGGCTCCCCATCCCGGTTGGCAGGATTTTGAAACCGGGAGGAAAGATCTCAAAGGCCTACGGTCCAACCCTGATCCTTCGCCGATCGATCTGAAAGAAATGGAGAACCAGGCCTCCGGGGTTTCTGATCGGGCAGAGGTCTTCTTCGATCTGAAAATGAACTCTCCCTTTGATCAACTGACACAGGTCAACCTCTATCACTTTCTGCTCAGGAACCACATGAAAGTGATTCCCAATACGATCTTTATGGGAGGAACCATGGAGAGGCTTTTTCTGGCCCTCTTCAGGCGGCCTCTCCAGACAGCAGATTTTGTTCAACTTTGGACTGTTTCTTCGTGATTCCAAACCCCTCCCGATTGCGAGTGTCGGAACGAGAGCCGTTCCCATTCATACCGGCATTGTCAAAAAGGGGATCAGAGGGTAATGATGAATCTTGAATCCTTAGGCAAAGAGCCCATCAGCCAGGAACAACCGACCGGCATGGATGTGCGGTTTGAGCCTCTCTTTGAAGAGCTCCAGGCCGAGGTCGGCAAGCTCTCCTCCCTTGCCGGCCCTGCGAGTGTCGATTGGGGAAAGATCGTAAAGCTCTCCTCTGAAATCCTCGGAGAGAAGTCGAAGGACCTTCTGGCTGCAAGTTACCTCACCGTTGCCCTGATCTATACCCGCCAGATCGAGGGATTTGCCATCGGGCTCAAAATCATCGGGGATATGCTCGAAACCTTCTGGGATCTACTCTACCCCGCAAAGATGAAAGGCCGGGTGAGTGCTATTGAATGGTGGGCTGAGAAGACAGAGGGAGCTCTCAAACAGCTCAAACCCGCACCCATCTCTCCGGAGCTGATGAAATCCTTCAGAGAGAATCTTGAGAAGATCGATCAGCTCCTGACCCAGAACTTCGAAAAACCCCCCTCCCTCACCTCGATTCAGGACCAGTTGAAAAATCTCTCTTCGCCTCCGACCCCGACTGAGAAGCCAAAAGAGGAGATTCCGGCTCCGGTTGAAAAAGCAGTCAGCCCGGGAGCGGAGATCCAAGAGACAATCGCATCCGGTAAGGATGCTCAGAGGGTCTTCAATGCCGCACTCCGGAGGATCAGCGATGCAGTCTCCTTTCTCCTGAAAGAAGACCTCTCCAATCCCCTGCCCTACCGATGGTCGCGAATCCATGCCTGGTCGGGGGTCGAGGGTCTTCCTCCTTCGACTGAGGGCAGGACCAAAATCCCTCCTCCCCCTGCCCAGATCAGAACGATCCTCTCTGAATTGAGGGAGAAGGGAGATGATGAGGGCCTGATCAGATCCGCAGAGACAAGACTTCCACAGTTCATCTTCTGGATCGACCTCAACCGTTTCGTATCAGAAGGTCTCTTCCATCTGGGAGAGAAATATGAGAAGGCAAAGGGGGTGGTTCATGAAGAGACTGCCTTCCTCATCCATCGTTTTTCCGGATTGGAAGACCTTACCTTTTCCGACGGGTTTCCATTCGCCGATCCTGACACGAAGAAGTGGTTGAAGGAGATCGCCTTCAGTCCGACCCTCTCTTCAGAAGGATCTCCAATGATATCAGCTCCGATCCTTCCGAAAGAGGATAAAAACCCCATTGAGGGGGGGGTGGAGGAGGCTCAGGCGCTGATCAAAAAGGGAAAGCTCATCGAGGCAATCGAAGGCCTTCAGCAGAAGTTCCAGCGCAGTCCATCGCGGAGAGAGAAACTGCTCTGGCGTCTTGCCCTCTCCCAGCTCCTGATCAAGAACAAACAGGCAAAAGTGGCTCTTCCTCATCTCGAGGAGATCCTCAAAGAGATTGACTTCTACCGTTTAGAGGAGTATGATCCAGAGTTATCCCTGAAAGGTCTTAAGGTGATTTGGATGGGGTTTTCTTCCCAATCGGATCAGGCCTCAAAGGAGAAGGCCCATGAGGTCTTTCAGCGCATCGCCAGGCTTGACCTGACAGAAGCGATTCGGATCGGGAAGGGATAAACCAAAGAAAGGAGGGAATTATGGCAAAAGAGGCATCCGTTGCTCCAAAAGAGAGAATCAACATTGTCTATCGTCCGGCCACAGGAGATGTCAAAGAGGATGTGGAACTTCCCCTCAAGATACTGGTCATGGGTGACTTTACGGGAAGGCCGGATGAGAGGGCTCTGGAAAAAAGAGAGCCTGTTAATATTGACAAAGACAATTTCAATGAAGTCCTGAAGGCCCATGGTCTCGGTTTGAACATCACCGTGCCCAATCGCCTTTCCGGAAGGCCGGATGAAGAGATGGGTGTGAAGCTCCAGATGAAATCCATCAAAGATTTTGACCCGGAGTCACTCGTCAACCAGGTTCCTGAATTAAAACGTCTCCTCGAACTGAGGGAGGCCTTACGGTCCCTGAGGGGACCTCTGGCCAATGTGCCCGAGTTCCGGAAGAAGGTCCAGGAACTGGTCAAAGATGAAACCGCTCGAAAACAGCTCCTCAAAGAAATGGGGATCGGAGAATAAGGAGGGAAATCTATGGCTGAAGAAAGAGGAAAGGCAGCCGTGTCTGCCGAAGCGAAGGTCTTGGAACAGCCCTCTCTGTTGGAAGAGATTATTCAGGCCACCAATCTCAAACCCACAGATGAAAACTATTCGGTCATGAAAAGGGGGCTGGAGGCCTTCCTTGCCGGGCTTCTCGAACCTGGCCGGGAAGCGGTCAAGGTCTCCAAAGCCGTTGTGGACGAGATGATTGCGGAGATCGACAAGAAGATGAGCCTCCAGTTGGATGCGATCCTTCATCAACAGGATTTTCAGAAGTTAGAATCCGCCTGGCGTTCCATCAAATTTCTGATCGATAAGGCGGACTTCCGTGAGAACATTAAAATCGAGATCCTCAATGTGAGCAAAGAGGACCTGCTTGATGACTTCGGGGATGCTCCCGAGATCGTCAAGTCCGGCCTTTATAAAACGGTCTATACCGCTGAATATGGCCAGTTTGGCGGCAAACCTTACGGGGCAATGATCGGCAATTATGAATTTGGAGCAGGGCCTCAGGACATGAGGCTTCTCCAGTATGCGGCCAGTGTGGCTACCATGGCCCATGCTCCCTTTATTACAGCCGCCAGTCCCACCTTCTTTGGAATCGTTGACTTCACAACCCTTCCCCATTTGAAGGATATCAAGGCCATCATGGAGGGCCCTCAGTATATCAAGTGGCAATCCTTCCGGGAGAGTGAGGATGCCCGATATGTGGGTTTGACACTTCCCCGCTTCCTGCTTCGCCTTCCCTACGGTCCTGACACCCAGCCGGTAAAGAGCTTTAACTATCAGGAAGATGTCTCTGCCAGCCATGACCATTACCTCTGGGGGAACTCTAGCTTTGCCTTTACCTCCAGGCTCACCGACAGTTTTGCAAAATACCGCTGGTGCGCCAATATTATCGGACCCACCTCAGGAGGTGCAGTGGAAGACCTGCCCCTTCATCAGTTCGAAGCCATGGGAGAGATTCAGACCAAGATCCCCACGGAGGTGTTGATCTCGGAACGAAGGGAATTCGAACTGGCTGAGGAGGGATTCATCGCCCTGACCATGCGAAAGGGAAGTGACAATGCGGCCTTCTTCTCGGCCAACTCCGCACAGAAACCCAAGGTCTTTCCAAAGACAAAGGAAGGCAGGGAGGCGGAGACCAATTACAAACTGGGACTTCAGTTACCCTATATGTTTGTCATCAACCGTCTGGCCCACTACCTGAAGGTGATTCAAAGGGAGAATATCGGATCCTGGAAGGAAAGGGTTGATCTCGAAAGGGAGCTCAATGACTGGATCCGCCAGTACATCGCGGATCAGGAAAGCCCGTCGCCTGCTGTGAGAAGCCGTAGGCCCCTTCGCCAGGCTCGCGTGATGGTGGAGGATGTGGAGGGAGATCCCGGTTGGTACAGGGTAAGGCTGGAGGTGAGACCCCATTTCAAATATATGGGCTCCTTCTTCACCCTCTCCCTCGTTGGAAAGCTGGATAAGAAGTGATTTAACGGATGAATCGAATGAGAACGAATTACACGAATTCGCGTTATTCGCTACCATTCGTGCTATTCGATTTTTAAAAAAAGAAAGGAGGAAAGGACTATGCCGATGCCATTTCACATGTCGTTAACAGGGAAAACCCAGGGGAACATTTCTCAGGGGTGCTGCACCATGGAGGGCCGTAAGGATACCATCCTCTGCCAGGCCTTCAATCATGAGGTCTATATCCCCCGCGATCCTCAGACCGGTCTCCCCACCGGAAAGCGGGTCCATAATGCCCTGATCGTGACAAAGGTCTTTGACAAGGGATCACCGAAGCTCTACCAGGCCCTTGCCACAGGGGAAAGAATGAGCGATGTGACAATGAAGTATTACAGGATTAACCCTTCCGGCAATGAAGAGCATTACTTTACGATCAAACTGGAAGACGCCATCATCGTCTCCATCAAACCATGGATACCGAATGCCCTGGACCCGGCCAGGGAGAGTTTTACCCACATGGAGGATGTCTCCTTCACCTACTCGAAAATCATCTGGACCTGGGAGATCGACGGGGTTGAAGCCCAGGATTCATGGCAGGTCCCTAAATGATGCGAGGGGATTCCGCCCCGGGTAAGGAAAAGTATCTCCTGTAAAGGGCCAACCGTGATTTCCTGAATTTCGGGAAAGATTGTTCGGCTGGATGGAGAAAGGCGAAAGAGGAGCGAATTATGGCGCTGAACATCTACGTATGGATAAGGGGGGAGCAGGCAGGGGAGGTCAGGGGAGATAGCACCGTAACAAGCATGAACCGTGAGGGGTCAATTGAGGCCATTGAGTTTGAGCACAAGGTTCAAATCAACCGTGAGGCCTCGGGAATGCTCACAGGGGAACGATCCCATGGCCCGATCACCATCAAAAAGTTGATCGACCGATCTTCTCCCATTCTCCATCAGATCCTCTGTAATTTTGATCCAGTAGAGGTCACAATAAAATTTTACAGGCCCAGCCCTGTAGGAGATGGCACCACCGAGCAATTTTACACCATCCGGCTGAGGCAGGGCCACATCTCATCGATCAAGACCATCCTTCCGAATACCTTGGCCGATAGCACAGTTAGCCTTCCAGCAATGGAAGAGGTCTCCTTCGTTTTCGGGGAAATCACCTATACCTATTCGAGCGGCAGTACCAGTTCGGAGCATACCGACGAATGGCAAACCCATTCGTAGGAACTGAATTCTTATGAGAGAAGAAAGGCTTCTGGAGCGACTTCAATCTTGGGAGAAGGAACCGGCGAGACGGGGCAAGGAAAACCCCCGGAGGACCATTGACTCGATCATCAGGCATTTGCAACGAATCCTTAACACCAAACACGGGAATGTTCCCATTGCAGAGGACTACGGAACGCCTGACTTCACGGATTTTTTCCTCACCCTTCCTAAAACGGAGACCAATCCGAAGAGGGAGATTGAGAAGGCGATCCGTCTGGCCATCCAGAAATATGAGCCACGGCTCAGGGGAGTGAGGGTCAACCTGATCGATTCCGATGAGGGAGAGGCAGATGGGCATACCGATCCCCTGACGATCCGGTTCCAGATCACAGGGAGACTTTATACGGAATCGAAGACCCAGGTCTTCTTGGAGACCACTGTTGACAACGAAGGAAAAGTAAATATTGTGGGCTGATCATTCAACTCATGCCTATCATTATTATCAATCGAATAATAAAATAGTGGGGGCGACTTTCCGTGGTCGCCTGTTTATTAGCCCACGGCGAAACCCCCTTTATCTCGTTTAATTAGGCTATTCGCCGCAAGTTAACCCATGTTCAACCGTTACTTTCAGGAAGAGCTGTCACACCTCAAAGACCTCGGCAAGGAATTCTCCATGGCCCACCCGGCCCTTGCTCCGATGCTGGCCGGAACAACTCCGGACCCGGATGTGGAGCGCCTGCTCGAGGGCGTGGCCTTTCTCACGGCCCTTCTGAGGCAGAAACTGGATGATGAGTTTCCTGAGATCATCAATGAACTGATGCAGTTGATCTGGCCTCACTATCTCAGGCCCATCCCCTCCACCACCCTGATTGCCTTTGCCCCGAAACCCATCCTCCGGCAATCCATGACCATCCCTCCGGGAATACAGATTTCGTCCGTTCCCGTGGAGGGGACCTCCTGCCTCTTTCGGACCTCCTATGGGGTGGAAGTCCATCCTCTTTCGCTCTTAGATGCCACTTTTGCACAGCCCTCCGGACAGCCTCCTACGATCAAGCTCCTCTTCGAGTTGAAAGGGGTGAAACTTTCGGATTGGGAACCCGGGTCACTGAGGCTCTTTCTTGCAGGAGACTACCCCGATGCCTCTGACCTCTATCTTCTTCTCCGGCGCCATCTGAGCCGGATTCTTCTTAACCCCGTTGAAAAAGGCAGCCCCTGCTGGCTTGAACCGGAATGTTTAAAGCCGGTCGGCTTTTCGGAGAAGGAAGCCCTGATCCCTTACCCTTCACATGCCTTCCCGGGCTACCGGATCATTCAGGAATATTTCATCTCTCCTCAAAAATTCCTTTTTCTCGATCTGAGTGGCTGGAAAAGATGGCAGGGAAGGGGGAAAGGCTCTCGCTTTGAAGTCCATTTTGAGCTCTCTGACCTTCCCTTCCCGGCTCCCCGTATCAAAAAAGATGACTTTTCCCTCTCGGTGACCCCAGCAATCAATCTTTTTCCCCATGAGGCTGATCCCATTCAGATCGACCACCGTAAGACGAAATATCTGATCCGGCCTTCGGGTTCCAATCCCGAGCACCATCAGGTCTATTCCGTAGTGAGTGTGGCCGGATATATTCAGGGAACAGCAGAAGAGAGGCATTATGTCCCTTTTGAAGTCTTCAATCCCGACCCTCAGGCCAACCCGGTCTATCGCGTGATCATACGGCAGTCTCCTCTCCGGGAGATGTTCGATTTCTTCCTTTCGGTTGCCTATCCTCCTTCGGCAGGCTCTCCCCCCTCCGAAACCCTCTCCATTCAACTCCTCTGCAGCAACGGAGGTCTGCCTGAAAATCTTCGACTGGGTGACATCTCTCTTCCCACCAGCAGTTCTCCTGATTCGGTGGAATTTAAAAATATCCAGGCCCCCACGTTCAGCCTACTTCCCCCTCTGGAAGGGAGAAAGGAAGGTGAGAAGGGCGGGGAGAACCTGAGATGGCGCCTTCTGGCCCACCTCTTTCTCAACACCCTCTCTCTCTCCCGCACGGAGAATTTAAAGGCCCTTCTTGAGCAGTATATCTTTCCGGGAAGCCGCAACCGGACCCAGACCCAGGCCAATCGAAAACGGATCGAAGGCATAGAAGGTCTTGAGGCAAGGCCCTGCGACCGTATCGTCTCCGGCATCATGATGCGGGGTCAGGAAATCGAACTGAAAATGCGTCAGGAGAAATTTGCAAGCCAGGGGGATATGTATCTTTTCGGATCTGTCTTGGATCACTTCCTGGGCAACTACGCCTCCCTCAACCATTTTACCCGGTTGACCGTCCAGGAGGTGACAAAGGGAGATGTCTATCAATGGCCGGCGAGGATAGGGGATCACCCCCTCATTTAAAATCGGACCTGCTTGAAAAAGCCCACGAGTTCTCCTTCTTTCAGGTGATGAGGCTTCTGCGCCTTCTCATCTCCAAACCCGAAATTCTCGGAACAAAGGAGTCCGTGGATGAGGAACATATTCGGGTCCGGCCAGAACTCTCCCTCTCTTTCCCTCCTGCGGATGTGGCGAAGGTCGAGGAGACCGACCCTGAAAGACCCCTCTATTCCATCACGGCCACACTCCTCGGACTTTACGGCTCTTCCTCCCCCCTTCCCAACTTCTATACGGAAGACCTTCTTGACGAAGCCTCCGAGGATATGTCCGTTACCCGGGACTTTATTGACATCTTCAACCATCGCCTCTACCTTCTCCTCTTTCGCTGCTGGACCAAGTACCGTCTCTTTCTCAAGGTGGTCGAAGAGAATAACCCCGGAGTCCTCGAAAAGCTCTTCTGCCTGATCGGCCTTGGAGAAAGGGCTTTGAGAAAGGATCTGCCGGAGCCCTATTCCCTGATCCGGTATACGGGTCTTTTCACCCAATTCCCGAAATCGGCCTCCGGGCTAAGGACCCTGCTTCAGGATGCCCTGGGAGGGATTCCCATGGAGGTTATCCCCTGTCTGAAGAGGGTGGTCAGGATCCCTCCTGATCAGAGGCTTTTGACCGGAACCGCTGGAAATTCCCTCGGGGAGGATAGTTTCCTTGGCGAGGAGATCGAGGACCGAATGGGAAAATTCCGTCTCCGGATCGGTCCGCTGCAAAGCGGACCTTTTCATTCCCTCCTTCCGGGAAGTCCGGACCATGAAAGGGTTGCCTTCCTGACGAAGTTCTATCTTCTCGATGTTCTGGAGTTTGACATCGAGCTGATTCTCAAACAAAGAGAGGCCGAGACCGCTTGCCTCGGAGGGTCACAGTGGTCAAGGCTCGGCCTCGATACCTGGGTTTTCTCCCTCGGACATCTGGATGAAGTGGGAGTGATCTTTCCGCCACAATATTCTTAAGG
>Ga0209609_10000746_pt1 | contig 19146 bp, 18 predicted proteins | sample LakKivw325mmetaG_FD_184136 | JGI IMG/M metagenome (GOLD analysis project Ga0209609, IMG submission 184136) | Anoxic lake water microbial communities from Lake Kivu, Rwanda to study Microbial Dark Matter (Phase II) - Lake Kivu water 325m metaG... | ecosystem: Environmental > Aquatic > Freshwater... | reverse complement strand
CACGCCGAATGTTCCGCTTTGCGTAACGACTCCGACAGGGCCTTCTTCAAAGGAAGCGTCCCAGGTGAAACTCAGACCTGATTTGGAGCAATAAATGCCCATACAATTGGGGCCTATCAGCCTGATTTTCCTCCTGGCAACATCCTTTACCTCGTTCTCCAGCTTTATTCTTTCTTCAAGACCTGTCTCGCTAAAGCCGGCTGTAAAAACGTGGGCTGCCTTGACCCCTTTCTGGATACACTCTTTGAGGACTGTGGAAACCTGCTTTGCCGGCACAGCTATCACAACGAAGTCGATGTCCGCCGGTATATCGAGGATACTGGTGAAACATTTTTTACCAGCGAGTTCGCTATACCGTGGATTAACCAGATAAAGCTTGTCCCACAATTTGAAATTAATTAAAGAATGTGAATACCCATTATCTGTAGAAGCTCCTATTAGGGCTACGCCCCTGGGGTAAAAAATATGCTCAAACTCGACGGCATCTTGTGTTTTCATGATTGCCTCCGATATAGTTATAGCGCGAATTTACATATGAACTTACAGTAGTCGTGCCGGATAAAAAAGCAACGTATAATTATAATCCTGATTTCAAATTCTTACAATTTTATATCTGGGTTAGCTTGACTCGTCATAGTAGCGTTGATAAAATGCGATTGTAAAACCGATAGCCATTCATAGAGAGCCATTTGAAGTTTGTTTTGTAATTGCACATCAATATATTTACGTTTTGGTCTTTAATCGGCCTCTCGCGATGAATGCGTGAGGTTTTTATTTGATTAAGGATATAAGTTGTAAATGATGGCAGAAGATAAACGAGCTAGATTAGAAAGGATGCGCCATTCAACTGCTCACGTAATGGCTGAGGCCGTCCAGAAACTTTTCCCGGGTGCTAAATTTGGCATCGGGCCGTCTATCGAGGATGGTTTTTATTACGATTTTGAACTTCCCAGGGCGCTTGTCCCTGAAGATTTAGCCGAAATAGAGAAAAAGATGAAAGAGGTTATCGAGGGCCATTATACTTTTAACCGGGAAGAGATGACCAAGGCTAAAGCCCGCAAATTGTTTTCCGAACAGCCTTATAAGTTGGAACTTATCGATGAACTGCCTGATGTGAAGGTGACCGTATATCGTCAAGGTTCGTTCGTGGACCTGTGCCGCGGTCCTCATGTTAACTCTACGAGTGAAATTAAAGCCTTCAAGCTAACCACTATCGCCGGAGCTTACTGGCGCGGTGATGAAAAGCGGCCGATGTTGCAGCGGATATACGGCGTAGCTTTTGAAACCGAAGCAGAACTGGAGGCTTACCTGTCGCGTTTGGCCGAGGCAGCTAAAAGAGACCACAGGCGATTGGGCAAAGAGCTCGACTTATTTAGCCTCCATGAAGAGTTCGGCCCGGGACTGGTCCACTGGCATCCCAAGGGTGCGCTGGTGCGCCAAATTATCGAGGATTTTTGGAAGGTAGAGCATAGAAAACGCGGATATGATATCGTCTACACTCCCCATATAGCTAAATTGAATCTATGGAAGACCAGCGGGCATTGGGATTTCTACCGTGAGAATCTATATTCTCCGATGGATGTAGAAGGACAGGAGTACATTGTCAAACCGATGAACTGCCTGGGACACATTATGATATTTAAAACGCAGTTACGCAGCTATCGTAATCTGCCGCTTCGATACGCTGAATTGGGGACAGTTTATAGATACGAGCGGTCCGGAGTGTTGCACGGTTTGGCAAGAGTGCGTGGTTTCACTCAGGATGATGCTCATATTTTTTGCCGGCCTGACCAGCTTGAGGCTGAGGTAGCCGGCGCGGTGGGTCTAGCCCGGTTTATGATGGATACTTTTGGCTTTAAAGAATATGAGCTTCTACTATCTACTCGACCTGACCATTACGCAGGGACCATCCAGATTTGGGAAGAGGCGACTGAAGCCCTGAGAAAAGTACTTGAAGGACTCGGCCTTAAATATGCCATCGATCCAGGTGAGGGGGTTTTTTACGGGCCGAAAATCGATGTTAAGCTTAAGGATGCCTTGGATCGATTGTGGCAGGGTCCGACTATACAGGTCGATTTTAACCTGCCGCAGAGATTCAATGTCAACTATATCGGCGAGGACGGACTGGAGCACCAGGTGGTTATGGTACACAGGACTGTCTTAGGGAGCATGGAACGGTTCATGGCGTGTCTGGTCGAGCAGTACGCGGGCGCTTTTCCGGTTTGGCTGGCGCCGGTTCAGGCTATTATTATTCCTATTGCCGACCGTCATTTAGAATATGCACATCGGATAGAAGAGGAACTCAAGGAAAATGGCATACGCGTTCAGGTAGACGACCGCTCGGAGAGAATGAACCTGAAGATAAGGGAAGCTCAGTTAATGAAGATCCCCTATATGTTAGTGATAGGTGATAAGGAACGTGACTCGTCTCAGGTCGCACTTCGGCTGAGAAACGGTGAAGATGCCGGCTTACTATCGGTATCCGGGTTCCTGGAAAGAGTCAGGCCAATTATTGAAGCGAAAGCGCCTGATAAACTTTGATTTCGTCTCGTGAATATGCTATATTTTCCCCCGATGCACTCTGGATAAGGAGGTGAGGAGAAACATAGTCAAGGAATTACGCGTAAATCGAGAGATTAGAGCTAAAGAGGTTCGGCTTATAGGGGAGACCGGCGCACAATTGGGAGTATTTCCTATTGAAAAAGCGTTACAGATGGCGAGCGAACGAAATCTCGACCTCGTAGAGGTGGCCTCAAATTCAGTTCCCCCTGTATGTCGAATTCTTGGCTATGGAAGATATAGATACGAACAGACCAAAAAGGAGCGTAAAGCACGCAAAAGTCAGAGAGGGATTGTACTTAAAGAAATCAGAATCAGGCCAAGAGTCAAGGAACATGACCTTGAGACTAAAATTAAAATAGCCCGAAAGTTACTGGAAGAGGGCGATAAAGTCAAGGTTTTTGTGGTTTTTAGAGGGCGCGAGTTTACGCATCCTGAACTGGGTTTAAAGCTCCTCAAGAAAGTAGCCGACGATTTGAAAGATATTGCTATGTTTGATGGCGCACCATCTTCGGAGGACCGATTTATGAGCCTGGTATTAACCCCGGTTTCGAGTAAACATATTAAGAAACCGGCTGTCGAGGAGAAAGTTTAGATGCCTAAGTTAAAAACACATAAAGGTGCCAAAAGCAGGTTGCACGTAACCGGCACTGGCAAGATAATGCGTGTTAAGGTTGGTAAGAGCCATTTCAGGCGCAAGAAGCCTGCCAGGACAAAGCGTCTTTATGACGAGATGATTGAGGTGCACCCTGCTGATAAGGTTAGATTAAAGAAACTGCTGCCCTATGGCACCAAATAGATTAGGAGGAACTGATTGCCTAGAGTAAAAGGTGGAACAGTCACCCATCGCCGACATAAAAAAGTATTGAAGCTTACCAAAGGGCATAAGGCTACCAGACACACTTTGTATAGACGTGCCCACGAGTCGATGTTGCATGCCCTTTCATATTCCTACGAGCATCGTCGGGAACGCAAGGGTGACATGAAGCGATTATGGATTATCAGGATAAATGCTGCTGCACGTGCTGAAGGGCTTTCCTACAGTCAATTTATGGAGGGGCTGAGAAAGGCCAACGTGGAGATAAACCGCAAAGTACTGGCGTATATGGCAGTGAATGACCCGTCCGGCTTCTCAAAGTTACTTTCGCTAGCTTCAGCTAAACTTAAGAGCTGAAATCACCCGCAGTGAGAATATGCTTAATCAAGTTGAAGAGCTTGCCTCTAAAGCTCTTGATGAGCTAGCCAAAGTTACCGGTGTCGACCAGCTTGAAGCCTGGCGAATTAGCTATCTGGGCAGAAAAGGCTCCCTGATACAAATTCTTCGTTCTCTATCGAGCGTACCTCTAGAGGAACGGCGGCTCGTGGGAGCTCGAGCCAATCAGCTTAAAACGTCGCTGGAAATTGCTTTTGATGAGAAAAAATCTCGTTTGGAGCAAGACCTGACTCAATCCCTAGCAAAAGAGACCATTGATGTCACCCTACCCGGCCAACTGGTTCCTCTTGGCCGTCTCCATCCAACGACCCAGATAGTTCAAGAAATATGTGACATTTTCAGCAGCATGGGTTTTCAGACCGTGGAAGGACCGGAGGTGGAATGGGACTACTATAATTTCGAAGCCCTGAACATGCCAGCAGACCACCCGGCACGTGATATGTTCGCCACGCTGTGGATGGATTTTGAGACTAAAACCGGTGAAAGACCTATGCTCTTGAGGACGCATACGTCACCGGTTCAGATTAGGGTTATGGAGAAATCGGCACCACCTATACGTATTATAGCTCCCGGACGAGTTTATAGATATGAAGCCACTGATGCTACCCATGAGTGGATGTTTTATCAGGTCGAGGGGTTGGCAGTTGATAAAAATATCTCGCTGGCTGATTTGAAGGGGACGTTGTTTGAGTTTGCCCGCCGACTTTTTGGTGCAGACCGGAAATGCCGTTTCCGATGCGATTACTTTCCTTTCGTTGAACCGGGCGTTGAAGTGGCAATTGATTGCATGGTATGCCATGGCGAGGGCTGCAGATTATGCGGCAACACCGGTTGGATTGAAATACTGGGCGCAGGCATGGTACATCCTGAAGTTCTTCGTCGCGTGAAAATAGATCCGGATGTTTATTCGGGCTTTGCCTTCGGTATGGGCGTGGAGCGTATTCCTATTTTAAGGTACGGTATTGATGACATTCGTCTCTTTTACAACAACGACCTGAGATTTTTACAGCAATTCTGAATATGTTGATTTGATATTGGCATGAAGGCATCCGTTCGCTGGCTGAGAGAATTTGTCGACTTTTCAATGTCCATAGAAGAGTTGTCTGAGCGCCTAACTATGGCCGGTCTGGAAGTTGGCTCAGTAGAGGTTATAGGAGGGGGTTGGGACAATATTTTAGTCGGCAAAATTAACGATATCAGCCAACATCCTAATGCTGACCGATTGAAACTGGTGACTGTGGACCTGGGGAAGGAGCGCCCTACGGTGGTCTGCGGCGCACCGAACGTAGCCCTCGGCATTAAAGTTGCCTTCGCTAAGGTCGGTGCCAAGCTTATAGATGGACACAGCGGAGAAGCCGTTCAACTGAAACCGGTTAAGATTCGTGGCATCGTCTCTGAGGGGATGGTATGCTCGGAAAAAGAGCTGGGCATTTCTGATAGCCACGAAGGCATAATGGTTCTTCCCAATGATGCCGTCATAGGTACCCCTCTTGCTGAATACCTCGGCGATACCATTCTCGATCTGGACATAACGCCAAATCGTCCGGATTGTCTATCAATGATCGGTATTGCCAGGGAAGTAGCAGCGATAGTCAAAAGTAAGATACATATTGCTGAAATTCGCTACGAGGAATCTGAAAATGCTATCGATACCTATGCATCTGTACAGATAGTGGAACCAGAATTATGCCCCAGATATTGTGCCAGCTTGCTAACGAGCATCAGAATAACTGAATCACCCCAGTGGATGCAGAGAAGACTACTGGCTTGTGGCATGCGACCGATTAACAATATTGTCGATATTACCAACTATGTAATGCTGGAATACGGCCAGCCGCTTCATGCTTTTGACTACAATGAGATACGAGGCAAACAGATTGTCGTTCGAAGGGCCGGCCATGATGAGTCAATGGCTACACTGGATGGAGTGCAGAGGAAGCTTGACCGGAACATGTTGCTAATCGCAGATAAAGAGAGAGCCATTGCCATTGCAGGCATCATGGGAGGGGCTGATTCCGAGGTCACTGAGAAAACGACTACTGTTCTGATGGAGTCGGCAAATTTCAATCAGGCCGTCATCCATCAAGGGAGTCTTGGCCTTCATCTTAGCAGCGAAGCCTCGTTGCGTTTTGAGAAGGGCCTTAGCCGCGAGTTGCCGCTAATTGCGCTGAAGAGAGCCACTCAACTGATGTCAAAGTTTGCCCGGGGCAAAGCGGCCAAAGGTATACTGGATGTTTATCCCGGTAAAAAGAGGAAACAAAGTATTGTCTTACCGATTGCCGACGTAAAAAGACTTCTCGGCATTGAATTAAAGCTGAAAGACATATGCAGGGCACTGGAGCTACTGGGGTTCAGCTGTGTTAAAGTGGAGGCAAAAAAGCAGGTCAAAGTCGGGGTACCCTGGTGGCGCACAGACATTAAATACATCGCCGATTTGGTTGAAGAAATAGCTAGAGTTGTCGGTTACGATAAAATCCCAACTACTATGTTAAGCTCTTCATTACCCACATATGAACCGGCACCCATGATAGCTCTAAGACGACAACTACGTGACATGCTTACTGGCTGCGGATTTCAGGAAGTACTTACTTATTCTTTGATCAGCCTACAGGCTTTGGACATGCTATCCCCGGATATGAAGTTGACAGGACCCAGACCGATGAAAGTGGCTAATCCCATGTCCAAAGAGCAAGAGTATCTGAGAACAAGTCTTCGGCCAGGTGTCCTATCGGTGCTGGCTCGAAATGAACGACTACAAGAAAACGGCATACGGCTCTTTGAAATCGGGAAAATTTTTAAGCCGAGGGAAAGCGATCTGCCTAAAGAAAACGAAATCCTTTGTGCCGTATTAAGCGGTTCCCAGAGAGGGTTGTCTTGGAGGGATGAAGAAGATCAGCTTGATTTCTTCGTAGCCAAAGGGGTACTGGAAACAGTACTTTCGAGGTTAGGCATTACAGCTACTTTCCAGGCAAGTAGCGACGAGAGCCTGTTTAGTGGCAGAACGGCTAATGTACTCACCCGAAACACTCAATTCGGTATTATCGGTCAAGTACACCCCAGTGTTTTAAAAGCCTTCGGAATTTCCGGTAATGTGTTTCTGATCGAAATAAATGTAGATAGACTTTTGTCCATCGTCGTCACGACTAAAACATATAGGTCAATTCCACGATATCCCAGCACCAGTAGAGATATTGCATTGCTTGTAGATGAAACGGTAACCTATCAGCAAATCTATTCAATGATTCAGTATTGTTCTCCTGTGGTGAACTCTATCAATCTTTTCGATTTTTATCAGGGAGAACAGGTGCCCAAGGGGAAGAAATCGCTTGCGTTCCGGATTGTTTACCAGTCAGCCACTCATACATTAACCGACAGCGAAGTCGATAAGGTCCAACAGCAGATTCTGGATAAACTGCAACGTGAACTGGGAGCTGCTCTGAGGAGTTGATTTCAAAGAATAAATCTCAAAAAATTTTTTTACTAATAATGAAAATTTTGGCGAGATTTGAGTTATAATTGGCTTGACTATTTACAAGAAGGGGGTAGACGAGCGTGAAAAGTAGAGTTATCGCTTCCGCTTTATGCCTGGCAGTGTTATCGACTTTTTGTCTTGTAATACCTGTTCAGGCTGCCGGGATGGCCCCTAGTGAGGGTGTGGTTGGGGCTACTGTAACCATATCAGGTCTAAGTGCCGGTTCCTATTCAATCAAGTGGGATGGAGTCGGCGTCAAGCAGGGTACACTATCGGGAGGGGGAAGTGTTAGCTTTACGGTACCGGACACGGCTGGAGGCAGTCACATCGTTAGCGTAGACAATCCAACAGGCACCGAAGTTTTATCGGTCGCTTTCTCTGTCCTACCATCCTTAGCCATAAACACTGACACAGGTGTTGTCGGGGATGAAATCACCGTGACCGGTAAGGGCTTTGCGGTAGCTGAACATAATATTGTGATCAGCTATGATGGAACTAGTGTGCAGACGGGAATTATTGCTGGCAATACAGGGTCGTGGGACTCAACTTTTGCTCTGCCTGTCTCAGCAAAAGGAAGCCACACAATAGAGGCGTCCGGTCAAACGACTCATGAAGGCGATGTCCCCACTCTTACAGTAACGATCGCTCCCGAAATCAGTGCAAATCCATCGTCAGGTAATGTGGGCTCCTCAGTTAACATCAGCGGTGATGGCTTTGGCAAGAGCGAGAGCGGTATCCAGATTATTTACGACGGTACAGGGATTAAAACGGGAATCAGCGCTGATTCTAAAGGCTCCTGGACAGGTTCATTTACCATTCCTAACTCGACCAAGGGTGGCCATACGATCGATGCCTCTGGTGCTTCAACAAAGGCTGACGAGGTCCCGGACCTTAGCTTTATCGTGTCTTCTGCAGTGACTGTTAAGCCTGCTTCGGGGGCTGCGGGCGACACTGTTACGATTGCTGGCTGTGGATTCGGCGGTAATGAATCAGGCATTACCATTACACTTGATGGTAATGTTGTCAAAAGTGACATTACGGCTAATAATGAAGGTTGCTGGAATTCCTCCATGACAATACCGCAAATTGTTGGCGGTAACCACACTATAGATGCCTATGGGTCTTCTACTACGTCGTCCGAGGTGGCTGACACTAAGTTGGCCGTTGTATCGAATTTGAAATTGGACCCTGCTGAGGGCAACGTAGGCAGCAACATAGCGATTAGCGGTAGTGGCTTCGGAGCTAACAAGGAACTAACTTTGAAATACGACAATACCGAGCTCGTCACCAAGTATACCACTGACGACAAGGGTAATTTCCGGACAAGTTTCGTAGCACCAAAAAGTGAAGGTGGCAAGCATAATATAACTGCCACCGATGCTGATGGTGCTACTGCTACTGCAGCTTTTAACATGGAGACAACTCCGCCTGAGGTGCCCCAAATTATTTCGCCAAAAGAGGGAGGCAGAGCCGGACTCTTCGATAACGTTAGACCTACTTTTGAGTGGAGTGCTGTCACTGACCCAAGCGGTGTCAGCTATAGTCTGCAAATATCTTCTCAATCTGATTTCACAACAACGCTACTTAGTAAGGATAACTTGGCTGAGTCCAAGTACACCCTCACTGAGTCGGAAGCGCTGGCTCGGGGAACGTATTATTGGCGAGTCAAAGCAATAGACGGGGCCAGCAACGATAGTGGCTGGAGTCCGTCGACGGAATTTAAAGCCGGCTTGATGCCGCTGTGGCTGTTCATTATCATCGTTGTCATTGTTGCAGTTCTACTGGTTCGGCTGTTCTTCTTCCTGCGCAATATGAGGAAAGAAAGCTAGGGCTTGCTAGAGTCGGACAGCTGTAATACCAGTTGATCCTTAATATATTTTAGCTTTACGGATTAGTCTGGCTGTTTCTGAGGCTATTCGGTTCAAAGGAATCAGTTCTGTTTCTTTTTCCCTGCGCCATTTGAGCTCCACACTGTCGCTTTCTAGTGTGCGGGGGCTAATAGTCAGGCGGAGTGGTATGCCCAGAAGGTCTGCATCGTTAAATTTAATACCTGGTGAATCATCCCGGTCGTCGTAAAGGACCTCAATATTTTTTTTGGTCAGTTCCTTGTAGGTATGTTCCGCTGTTTCAGCAACCTTCTCAGTCTCCAGGCGGAGAGGGCAGAGATATACCTGATAAGGAGCGATGCCCATCGGCCACATGATACCTTTGCTATCGTGGTTCTGCTCTATAGCTGCCGCCAGCAATCGGCCCAAGCCGATGCCATAGGTCCCCATAATAATTGGTCGTGATACGCCGTTTTTATCGAGGAAGAAGGCGCCAAGTTTCTCGCTCAAAAATGTACCGAGTTTAAATACATGGCCTACCTCAATTCCGAGGCTCGAGAATAGTTTCCCATCGCATCTGGGACAGCCGTCGTCGGGGCGTGCAACGGCAATATCAGCCATTGTGGTTACTTCGAAATCACGCGGGTAGTTAACGTTTTTCAGATGCATATCAGGTTTATTCGCCCCGGCCACAAAATTTGAGCCCATAGTTATTGAATCGTCAGCAATAATCTTTATTCCTTTCAGGCCCACAGGTGAAGCAGCACCGGCAACTAATCCGGCAGCTTGTACTTCGGGTTCCGTAGCCAGACGTAATTGAGAAGCTTTAAGTAAATTTCTGAGCTTCGTCTCATTAACCTCCAAATCACCTCTAATAATCGCGAACACCAGTTCGCCGTCAGCGGAGTAAAAGACCGCCTTAAGCGTCTGATGCGCCGGAACTCCAACAAAATTGGCTACTTCTTCAATTGTTTTTATATTCGGTGTGGATATTTCCTGCAGGGGTAAGGCTTGTTGCTTTTCGAATTTCGGTTTCTGACTCAGGGCTTTTTCCAGATTAGCAGCGTAGTCACAATTTGCGCAATGAATTATTCCATCTTCCCCGGTTTGAGCTACAAGCATGAACTCATGAGATTCCTTACCTCCTATAGCACCACTGTCAGCCTCTACTATCACTGCCGGCAAGCCGCAGCGGGCGTAGACATTCTTGTATGCTTGTATCATCCTCTCGTATGTCTTATCCAGATCAGCATCATCCACATGGAAGCTGTACAGGTCTTTCATCATGAATTCACGAACCCGCAGCAGTCCCCCCCTGGGTCTGGGTTCATCGCGAAATTTGTTTTGAATCTGGTAAAGAAGGAGTGGCAGGTCGCGATAACTCTGCACAAAACGAGCCACCATGTCAGTAATTATCTCTTCGTGAGTAGGCCCTAAAACCAAACTGTGTTCTCGTCTATCTGTAATAGTGAATAATGTTTTACCGAAGGCTGGATATCTGCCTGATTTCTCCCATAGTTCGAAAGGCTGCAGCGAGGGTAACATTAATTCCTGACCACCAGCCTTATCCATCTCATCTCGAATTATTTGCTCAATTTTCTTAAGAACCCGCCAGCCTAAGGGTAGAAACGAATAAACACCGGCCGTTACCTGTTGAATCATGCCCGCTCTAAGCAATAATTGATGACTGATCGTGTCTGCTTCTGAGGGTATTTCTTTTAACGTCTTGCCGAATAACCTGGAGAATCTCATATCAGTTACTCCACTAAGAAAGACCAAAAGCTAATTGATATTAGCAGCTATTTTATACTAAAAGGAGGATATTTGTCAGTTACCAGAAGATAATAACCCATTACTCTGGCATACCATCGAATGTATCCGCTGACATAATTGAATGCCCATTCAGGGTACCTGCCGATGAAAAGGATAGCCCACCAGGCGATGAACACGACTATGCCGGCGGCGATACCCAGTGCCCAGAGTACAATTATGTGAGGTATAACCATGACAAGCCTGAAAAAGGTTGTTAGCCGAGATAGTTTCTCTGAAAAACCTATTTTAACGGAAACTGGGTATTCCAAATCCCCTCCTTTTCGCGTCCATTATTTGGCTGAAGGTGCCAGAACTACTGTAAAAGTCTCAGCTGCTGGAATTTGGGCAACTAGTAAAGTATGTTTTTGACCTCGGTCATGAGTGCCTCAAGAAAGTCCGTTTCAGCCACAGTGCTGACAACCTTGCCTTTTCTAAAAATAGCACCTCTGCCCTTGCCGCAAGCGATACCTACATCGGCTTCTTTTGCCTCTCCTGGACCGTTTACAACGCAGCCCATAACGGCTACTTTGATAGGTTTCTTTATTGTTTCCAGTTTTTTATCAACGGATTCAGCTAGGTTGATTATATCCACCTCCGCTCGTCCGCAGGATGGGCAGCTAATCAGGGTTGGACCTCTCTGTCGAAGGCCCAGGGTCTTCAATATCTCATAAGCGGCTTTAACTTCTTCGCAGGGCCGTGTACTCAATGATACTCGTAGGGTATCGCCAATACCTTCAAAAAGGAGTATGCCAATGCCAACCGCACTACGGACAATGCCGGCTCTAGGTAGACCTGCCTCCGTTATACCCAGGTGTAGCGGGTAGGATATTTTTGTAGCTATTGCTCTGTAGGCTTCGATACTGGTTGGCACGTCGAAAGCTTTCAGCGATACCTTTATCAGATCAAAATCCAGACTTTCCATCAGCTTGATTTGTGCCAGAGCCACATTAACCATGTGCTCGGAAATTGATATCTTAGATTTCAAGGTAGGCGGCAGGCTTCCTGCATTAACGCCGATACGAATGGGTGCCTGCCTTTGCCTGGCGGCTCTTACTATTTCCGCGATTTGTTCCGGCTCTCGTATATTACCCGGATTTAGACGGAGTCCATCTGCACCCGCTTTCAAGGCTTCAAGTGCAAGGCGATAGTCGAAGTGTACATCGGCGATAATGGGAATCGAAGTCTTCTTTTTGATAGCTGAAACAGCCTGCGCTGCCTCGGTGTCAGGCACGGCGACTCTGACTATCTCACAGCCGCAATCCGAAAGCTCTGCAATTTGTTTTACCGTAGATTTAATGTCTCTGGTGTCGGTTTTGGTCATCGATTGGACTACGATGGGTGAGTTGCCGCCTATGGTTACGTTGCCGATCCTGATGGCCTTGGACCGCCTGCGTTTTATCAAGGTAAGACGCTCTCCCCATGAATTATATGGGCGATATCATAGTAGCTAATGACCAAGATCAAAAGCATTAAAACTGCAAAACCGATAAGATGGACAAGTCCCTCTCTTTTTGGTGAAATCCTTTTTCCTCTTCGGGCCCATTCCAAAAATACGAAAATTAGTCGGCCACCGTCTAAGCCAGGGAAAGGGAAAATATTTATTATTGCCAGATTGATGCTGATTAACGCTGCAAATTCGAGCAGTGGGCTGGCTCCTGCTTTAGCCACCTGTCCCGTGATTTCTGCGATGCCAATCGGCCCGGTTACCTGGGGGGCCGTTCCCCCAATAAACCACCGTATCAATTCGTTACGGAACAGGACCAGTACATCCCAGCAATAAACTACGCTTGAAGGTACCGCTTTCCAGAATGGTTCGGATTCACGGACTGTGGCACTGTCGACGCCAGTTATGGTTATGCCAGTTGCGCCCTGTCCAGCTGGTGGTTTCCATCTTGGCACTAAGGCCACTTCATTCGGAGGTTGTTCATCCCTTTGCAGTAGAATGTTTGTCTTTATGCCAAGATAAAGTTGAATATAATAGCCGACATCCCCGCGATTTTGTATTGTGTGGCCGTTTATCTCCAGTATTCTGTCGCCCGGCTCAATGCCAGCTGTCTGGGCCGGTGACCCCTGAGCAACCTCCTGTACCTGAACTTTCTCTAAGGTCACATCGTGGGGAATCATGAAACTGATGGCAAAAAGAAATATCGGTAGTAGAATATTCATTAGCGAACCGGCACTAAGAACCAGAACTCGTACGGGTATACTCTTGCCGGCGAGACTACCTGGCAGGGATGGGTCCTCTTCTCCAACCATCTTGGTAAAACCGCCCAGAGGTATCGAGTTAATAGAATACGTCGTCTCACCTCGCTTGAAGCTGAATATTCTTGGAGGAAAGCCTATGCCGAACTCTTCGACCTTGACCCGAGCAAGCTTAGCTGAGATGAAATGTCCGAATTCGTGGGCGAAGACAAGAACGATGAGAATGCCTATAAAGCTGACGACTGAAATAACTATTGTTTCCATCATTAATTTACCTTACTTAGTATTTCCAGGGCTGCATTTCTAGCCCAAATGTCGGCCTCCAAAATTTGCTGAAGTGTGGGATTATCTTTGTCCTGATGTAAGCTAAGCGTCTTATCAATTATTTGCGATATTTGAGGGAAATCAATGCGCTTGTCCAAAAAAAGCTCGACGGCTATTTCATCCGCAGCACAGAGTACCGCTGGGTAAGTTCCACCCTTTCTCCCTGCTTCCAGTGCCAGTTGTAGACAAGGGAACATACTGAAGTCTATCTCCTCAAATGTCAGAGAACCCAACCGGGGAAGCTCTATTCGGGGCAATCTGTAATTAGCTAGGCGCTCTGGGTAGGACAGAGCATATTGAATAGCAAAACGCATATCGGGGATGCTCAACTGCGCTTTCACCGAGCCGTCCACAAATTCCGCCAGAGAATGAATGATACTCTGAGGATGGATCACTATTTCTATTTTGCTGAGCGGAATAGAGAAAAGCCAACTCGCTTCTATTGCCTCCATCCCCTTATTCATCAAAGTCGCTGAATCGATAGTAACCTTTTTACCCATTTTCCATGTTGGATGCCTCAGTGCTTCGTCAACCGTAACATCCGTTAGTTTTGTTAGTGGAATATGAAGGAAAGGCCCGCCTGAAGCTGTCAGAATAAGCTTCGAGACTTGGCCAATTTTGCCGTTCAGGCACTGAAATATCGCGCTGTGTTCACTGTCAATAGGCAGGATTCGAACTTGGTGGAGTTTAGCTTCCGCCATGACGATTGCACCAGCCATTACCAACACCTCTTTATTGGCCAGAGCTATCTCTTTACCTGCCCTTATGGCGGCAAGCGTCGGTGCCAATCCCACCTTTCCTGTTGTGGCCACCACCACCATGTCGACTTCGGGATCGCTGGCAATTGCCTCCATAGAACACATCTTAGTTTTGTTGGGGAGTTCTAATCTGTTCGCCGAAAATACCACTTTGGGGTGGAACTGTTCTATTTGGGTGGCAAGCAAGCCTGTATTTCTGCCACCTGCAAGGCCTACTATGCTGAATATATCCGAGTAGTTGCTTACGATGTCTAGAACCTGTTGGCCTATGGAACCTGTAGAACCCAAAATGGCCAATTTTTTAGTAGTCACGCCCATAATTTTGCCAGCTCCACTAATAAGTATACTATAACTCCAGTGAATATGAGACTATCCACTCGATCCAGAATACCGCCATGTCCGGGTATTAATTTACCAGCGTCTTTTACACCGGAATTACGTTTAAGAAGCGACTCTACTAAATCTCCGAGCTGTGCGAAAACACTGATAATCAGGCCTGCCAGAGCTATCTGCCAGTAGCTGAATGGTAACTTGAAGATGGCGTTGATGATAAAGACGGCTGCCAAGCTGGATGCCAAACCACCGATAGCTCCTTCCCATGTTTTGCCAGCGCTCACAGATCGACATAATGGGTGCCTGCCCCAGGTTCTACCAATGAAAAAGGCACCGGTATCGTTAGCGAACGTAGTGAATATGGTTAAAAATACAAGTCCTTTGCCTGTTTCCAGGCCTCTTAACCTGACCCAGTAGCTGAGCATCCAGCCGATATAGAGGATACCAGCCATGGTCCATGCCCAGCCAGTAAAAGCTTGGTCTCTGGGATGCCGGAATAACATCCAGATTAGCGATATTATAATAGCCGATGTGATCAGGATAGTTAAGGCAGAAGTATACGGGCAAAAGGGGCTTATGACTATGAGAAGAATCCAGACTATGCCGAAATAGGTGAGTGGTTGTATTTTCAGCCGGCTGGCCATTCCGTAGAATTCCCAACCGGCGATACCGGCCATAGCTGCCATTAATAGTGCGAACCATGGTCCGCCGAACCATATTATGGCTATTAGTAGAGGTAGGCCGATAACGGCAGTTAGAATTCTATGCCTGAGCATATTAATTCTTTGACTCTGCCAGTCTGCAATAAAGGTGACTACAGCGGTTTACTTGAAGCGATGTTTGGGCTTGAATCATTGTTTTTAGTATTTCTAAACTCAATTCGGTGAAAAAGAGTGACTATGAGTTATGGTGTCAAACTTCCATTATCTCTTTTTCTTTGGTCTGTCCAATAGCGTTGATTTTATCAATGAAGCTATCGGTCAGCTTTTGCAGTTGGTCCGAGGCGCGGCCACACTGATCTTGAGATATTTCCTTGTCCTTTTCTGACTGTCTTAGGTTCTCAATGCCTTCCCGTCTCAGATTGCGAAGTTCAATCCTGGCATCCTCCAGTCTTTTATGAACAGCTTTGGTTAACTCCTTACGCCGTTCTTCAGTAAGCGGAGGAATGGGTATCCGGAGAACACGACTGTCGCTTATCGGATTTAAACCAAGGTCGGAAGTGAGGATAGCCTTCTCTATGCTGCGTATTGATGTGCTGTCCCAAGGTTGAATCAATATCATCTTGGCGTCAGGAATCGAGATGGAGGCCAGTTGGTTAATTGGCGTTAGAACACCATGATAGTCAGCCTTAATATGTTCAACTAAGGCTGGCGAGGCCCTCCCTGTTCGTATAGTGGCCAGGTCTCGCGATAAGGCTTCAGTTGCCTTCTGCATTTTACTATTGATTTCAGCGACTATGCGGTCAATCATTTTTATTCACTGGTGACAAAGGTACCTACGTGTTCACCGCACACGGCACGCTTTATGCTTTCTTTTGCCTGCAGGTCGAATATGATTATGGGCAGCCTGTTGTCTTGGCAAAGTGAGAAAGCAGTGCTATCCATAACCTGAAGCCGCAAATTTAGGGCATCAGAATGAGTTAAACGTTCGAACTTCTTAGCGCGGGGATTCTTGAGCGGGTCAGAATCATAAACACCGTCGACCCGACTCTTAGCCACAAGCAGTACTTCAGCACCTATTTCAATGGCTCGAAGTGCTGCTGCAGTATCAGTTGTCATGTACGGATTTCCGGTACCTCCGGCAAAGATGACGACCCTTTTTTTCTCGAGGTGTCGTATAGCGCGGCGACGTATATATGGTTCGGCTACCGCATACATGGTGATTGCTGACTGTGTTCTGGTGTTTACGCCTTCGCCTTCGAGGGCGTCTTGTAGAGCCAGTGCATTGATAACAGTAGCCAACATACCGGCATAATCGGCTGTAGCACGATCCATTCCTTTAGCTTCAGTGCCGGTGCCACGCCAGAAATTGCCACCTCCTACAACTATGGCCACCTCCACTCCCTGATTCAGTATGTCTTTTATCTGTTTGGAAACCCGCTTTAAGACTAATCGGTCAATGCCAAATTTTTTCTTCCCCATAAGTGCTTCGCCGCTTAACTTGAGGAGAACTCGCTTGTATTTGGCTTTTGCCTCTACCACTTCTTACGAACCTAATTCATACCTGACGAATCTGCTTACTTTAATATTTTCGCCGACCTTGGCGACCGTCTCAGTAATTATATCCTGGACTATCTTTTCCGGGTCCTTTATATACGGCTGGAGTAACAGGCACGCTGTTTTGGCGTCTACGTCGCTGTCCTTGGACATTTCTTCTTCTGAAACACATTGCGGGCACATAGCGGCAACCTGCAGGGCAATATTATGCGTTAAATCCTTAAATTCCTCAGTACGGGCCACAAAATCGGTCTCGCAATTCACTTCGACTAAGACCCCGATCTTACCTCCGGGGTGAATATAGGCTTCAATTAATCCCTGTTCGGCAACCCGCTTGGACTTCTTTTTTGCCAGAGCTATTCCATGCTGGTTCAAAATTTCAACCGCCTTTTCTACGTCGCCTGCTGCCTCAATAAGCGCCTTCTTACAATCCATAATACCAGCGCCGGTCTTTTCTCTAAGGTCTATTATCGTCGCGGTTGAAATCTGCAAATTAATCCTCCTATTTGTTTTCGTCCGGGGTGAATATATGGGGCTCCAGTAATTGGCTGGATTCTACTTCAATCGGAGCTTCAACTCTGCCTGTCTCTCCGGTCTCTCTAACCATTTTGCCCTCGAGCACGGCGTCTGCTATTTTACTGCAAATGAGTTTTATCGCTTTTATGGCATCGTCATTCGCGGGGATGGGATAATCAATCCCTTGCGGGTCACAGTTGGTGTCTACAACGGCCACGATGGGAATTCCCACTTTTTTACTTTCAGCCAAGGCTATCTTTTCTTTTGTCGGGTCGACAATAAATATAGCGCCGGGCAGGGTGGTCATTTCCTTAAAACCGCCGAGTAGTTTATTCAGTCGTGCTATTTCCTTTTCTACCTTCATTTTTTCTTTTTTAGAGAGATAATTTAGCTCGCCCTTGTCTCTTTGGTCTTCAAGCCGCACCAGATAGTCTATTCTGGCCTGTATCGTGCTGAAATTAGTCAGCATTCCCCCCAGCCACCTTTGGTTTACATAATACATACTACAGCGCTTGGCTTCCTCTTCTACGATTTCCTGGGCCTGCTTTTTGGTACCAACAAACAGAATACTTTGACCATTGCTAACTAAGTCTTTGACGTAGTTATAAGCTCTATCAAGCATTACCACAGTCTGTTCCAGGTCAATAATGTGTATACCATTACGCTGAGTGAATATATAGCTTTTCATACGTGGATGCCAGTGGCCGGTAAGATGGCCGAAATGGGCTCCGGCTTCCAGTAATTGCTTAACCGAGATAGACTCCGCCAAATTGAAACCTCCTAATCAAAATGAACCTATTTTTTCGATTCTAATCCCTGTCTTTTTTTGCGCAAATCGAGCATCAGTATAACATACGGCGATTTTTGAGGCAATTTACGATGCAGAAACTGCTAGGTTCGTATATGCCTTGTGTAATTATTTCGAGACAAGAAGCTGCGGGCTCTTCAAGGAAAAAACTTAGCCCCTCCTCAGGAGGGGCTAAGTTAATGTATTACAACTTCAAGATTCTATTTCAGGCCAATTTTTTCGGCTACGAGCTCTCGATGGAAATCGGTGCCGCCAAACGATGTACTTGCAGCTAATGACCTTCTGTAATATAGAGGTATGTCGTGGTCAGAGCTGGTGGCAATGCCACCGTGTAGTCTGATGGCCCATTGTGCAACATCTTTGTAGGCTTCGTTGATATATGCTTTGGCCAATGACACTTCCTTGGCAGCGGGTTGGCCTTCTGATTCCATCCAGGCAGCCTGATAGACCAGATAGCGAGCCGTTTGCATCGAGGTCCACATATTAGCCATTAAATGCTGAAGAGCCTGAAAAGCTCCGATAGGTCTTTCGTACTGAACACGCTCTTTCAAGTAGGCAACTGTCATGTCGATACACGTTTGCATAGCTCCCACAGCCTCTACGCTTCTAGCTACAGATCCTTTACGCATCATCGATTCTACCAATGTCCAGCCTGCGTCTAACTTGCCCAACATGTTTTTTTTGGGTACGGTGACGTTTTCAAAGCGCACTTCACACAGTTTATCTGCCGCTATAGTGGGTATTACTTCGATTTGGATTCCCGGAGACTTAGTATCCACTAAAAAGAGTGTAATTCCTTTATCGGTAGTTCCCTCCTTAGTTTGGGCTACGCAGACCATGTAGTTGGAAACACGAGCCATTTCAACGAAGAGTTTGGTACCGTTCAAGACAAAATCTTCACCTTTGGCCGTAGCTTTGAGGGCTATTCCAGAAGCATCGAATGTTCCTTCAGCTTCAATTAGTGCCAGAGTCAAAATCAAATCTCCACTCGCTATTTTGGGGAGGAATTCTTTTTTCTGTTCCTCGGTACCACCTTCTACAATAGAGAAAGTGGATATTACAGTGGGGATTAATGGACCGGGCAGTATGTTTCTACCCACCTCTTCT
>Ga0209609_10000745_pt1 | contig 19149 bp, 10 predicted proteins | sample LakKivw325mmetaG_FD_184136 | JGI IMG/M metagenome (GOLD analysis project Ga0209609, IMG submission 184136) | Anoxic lake water microbial communities from Lake Kivu, Rwanda to study Microbial Dark Matter (Phase II) - Lake Kivu water 325m metaG... | ecosystem: Environmental > Aquatic > Freshwater... | reverse complement strand
CGGAACTCGGCCAACATCTTGGGCTCGACCCGGAAGATAGCGGCGCGTTCGACGTGGGCGATCACCGGCGTATAGCCGGCGAGCTGCAGGCGGAAGAACAACTCGGGGGCATAGGTAGCCGGGACGTTGGAGGGCAGCTCCACGAGCACATGCCGGCCGCGGTCGCCGACGGTCAGCACCCGCCCGTCCTGCAGGGCCTCGAGCAACTCCGGTTCGGCGGGGGCCTCGCCGCCGGGCAGGACGCGCAGAGGCAACTGCTCCGCCTGGATGGTCTGGTTGAGGCTGGCCACGAGCTTCCGCACGAGGTCCGGATGCGGCTCCTGGAACTCCCGGTCCACGTGCGGGGTGGCCACAATCACGCGCACGCCGTCGGCCGCCGCCATGCGCGCCATGGCCAGCGACTCGTCCATCGTGACGGGGCCGTCATCCAGGCCGGGCAGGATGTGGCAGTGCAGATCAATCACAGGCGCCGCCTCCGGAGCATGTGGCGATTATAGGGTCCCGGCGCGGCGGAGGCAAGGAAGGCACGATCGTCACGTTGCCGCTACCCTTGATCCTACCCCCCTCGCCCCTCGTTCTTGTCCCCTCCTGCCCGCTGTGCTATACTCCTCCCGCTTTGACGGCCACTGGCCGCCCCCAATGACCATTTCGAACGGAGATGTCTTCCCATGACCGATCGTGGCATCCGCCTGCTGCAACGCCTTGCCTTCTACATCGATCCCCGCGATCTGGCGGGGGAACTGGCCGCGCTGCGCACTGAACAGCACGCGTTGTACCGCGCTGTGAACTCGGACGCGACCAAGCACGAGGTCCTCGAGCTGCTGGCCGAGAGCGCCATTGACCTGCGCTCCGTGCTGCCTGAGTGGCACCTGAAGGACACGTGCCGCCATGGCGATCTGGCGGTCACTGACGAGCAGCTTGCCGCCGAAGCCGCCGAGAGCCTGGCGCTGGTGGGGCAGTTGGGCGGGCACGACATCGCGACGGCCGCCCAGGCCAAGATTGACGCGATCGCGAAGAGCAATTTGGCCAAGCTCACCCGCATGAGCATGGCCGGGGAGTGCAACACCTGGTGGGGCAACGACTTCGCCTCCGGCCTGCGCGAGTCCATGCGCAAGGGTGGCGCGATGTGCACGACCAACCCACAGCTCGTGAACATCGCCCGCGAGGAGCAGCCCGAATACTGGACGCCGATCCGCGACTCGCTGCAGCACCGCTACCCCAACTACAGCCCCACCCAGCTCGCCTACGCCATGACCATCGAGGTCGTGCTGTACAACGCGCGGTTGCTGCGCCCGATCTGGGAACTCACCGGCGGGGCGATGGGCTATGTCTCGCTGCAGCTATCCCCGAAGATGGCCTTCGACGCCGAGACGATGGCGACCGAGGGCAAGTGGGTGTGGGAGCAACTGACCCACGGCCTGGACGGCACCCCCAACTGCGTCTTCAAGCTGCCGGGCACCAAGGCCGGGATCGAGGCCTGCCAGGAGCTGACCTCCGGCGCGCGCGGTGTCAACATCACCGTCAACTTCTCGCTGCCCCAGCAGATCGCATTCGCCGGGGCCATCGAGACCTACAGCACCGCCCCGGTGTCCTACCGCACGCAGATGGACGGGCGCGTGGACGACCCCATCGGGGACGAACTGAAGGACGCCGGCGTAGCGGACTGGGAGGAAGTCAAGACGTGGGCGACAACGGCCATCCGCCAGCGCGAGTACCGGATGCTGTGCCTGCCGCCGACCGAGGGCGGCCTGGGCTTCACCAAGTCCATTCCGCTGCCGGCGTCCGGCCGCGGACCGTGGAACATCTCCCGCTCGATCACCAGCGGCCCGGTGCCGATCTTCCTGACGGTCTTCCCGCCGCGGCAGGAGGAGTTCGACGCCGAGGCGCGCGAAATTGACCCCAATGGCATGTGGGAGCCCGTGTCCTGCGACACCATGGAGAAGCTCTACAAGAGCCAACTCTTCCGCATGGCCTACGAGCCCGACGGCATGACCGTGGACGAGTTCGACACCTACCTGCCGGTCACGAAGACCCTGACGGGCTTCTCCGAGCAGTACGACAAGTTCGTGGAGTGGGTATCGGCCACGTAGCGGCGCGATTCATCGCGCCGGGCCTGAGAATCAGTGGGGCCGCCTCAACCGAGGCGGCCCCATTTCTGTGCGGCTCTGGCGAACTCTCTGGCAATCAACTCACCTGCGGCCCGCGAATCGCCCGGAAGAACGCGATCAGGATGATCGCGCCCGACAGGGCCACGACGAAGCTCCAGAGGTTCAGGCCGGTGATGGAGTTCTGTCCGAAGAGGCCGAACAGGAAGCCGCCCAGCAACGCCCCGATGGCCCCGATGATGACGTTCATCACGAAGCCCTGACGCTCACCCATCACCAGCGACGCAATCCAGCCCGCGAAAAACCCGAGAACGAGATACACATAGAGCGACATGACAGTGAAGCCTCCGCTATGGCCCTCCCTGACGCTCCAGGCCTAGCGGCTGCGTGACGACTACTGCGGCGCCCACTCCGCCGCCGAGTCCACGCTACGAAGAGTTTTCCCCCGCCCCAGCTTGCCGTAAACCTCTGCCGTCCATTGATAGGCCGCGGGGATGGCGCCGAGGAACGTGATCGGCCGGGGGTACAACAGCGCCAGGTTCTCGGGCAGGTCGCCCGTCGGCAGGATGTCCAGGAACTCCGGCGTCTCCGGCTCCCGGTGCGTCTCCGGCGGGTCGGCCAGGATGACCTCGGCCACCAGTTCATCCATCAGCGCCGCATAGATGGCCAACACGGCCGTCCGGCCCGCGCCGTAGAGGCTCACCGGCACGCCGGGGAACTGCTCGCGCAGCACCGCCATGGCCTGCACGAGGTCGTACGTCTGTCGCTCGGGGAGCGTGACGCCCAGCAGCGGGTACACGCGCCGCATGGTCCACGCATAGCCCGGACCCACGGAGCTGACCCCGGTGTTGCGCACCTCGACACCGACCGTGCCCACATTCGCGGGCAGGCCGGGCCGACTCCCCGAGGCCCCCGCGAAGCCGGTGCGGGCGTCCTCGGGCAGGGCGAAGACGACGAGGTGATCGAGGGGCTCGTTCTGCGCCGGCAGAGACAGGCGCAGGCGGATGACCGTGTCGTCGTCGGTGCGGACGACGATGGTCCCACAGCGGCGGCCGGCGAAGCCGTCATCGCGCATCTCCAGCACCTGCGGGGCGGGCAAGTCCGGCATGTACCGGAAGGTCGTCGCGCACAGACGGCTGAGGCGCTCCGCCTGCACGTCACCCCACTGGCCCTCGTCCACGACCTCCGGCCGCGACGCCTCGCTCACCAGCAGCGTGTCAATGCGCTTCATCGCGTCGTCTTCCGGAAGCTTCCCGCCGAAGACCAGCAGGTTCTCCTCCGGCTCGACGAAGTCCGTCACGTTGTCCGTGACCGGCGTGTCGTCGCCCTTGAGGTGGTGGTTGAACCACTGAAAGATCGCGCGGTTGAGCTTGGGCGTGTAGCCGTGCGGCGTGAGATCCTCGACGAGCCGCACCTGGTCCGCGATCCCGAGCGCAGCGTACTGGTGATGAATGCGGTGCAGGGCCTGGCGGAAGCCGTGGGGCCGCCAGAGCACGTCCTCGGTCCCGGCGGCGCACAGCAGCGCCCGCGGGGCGATGAGCGCGCCAATGTCCGCCGTGCACCAGCGGTACAGGTTGATCCAGAAGGCGCAGTCGCAATGACCGTCGGTGGCGCGGTCGGTAACGATGTGCTCGATGGAACCTGTCTGACAGACCGGCACGACGACCTGCGCGCGCTCGTCGGCCGCGCCGAGGAACCACGAGATCGCCCCGCCGCCGCTCAGCCCCGTCACGCCCATCCGCCCGCCGTCCACGTCGTCCCGGCTCTGCAAGTAGTCGAAGGCCCGCATCCCGTTCCACACTTCCGCCCCGGCGGGCGTATAGCCGCGGCTGTACCAGTCCCAACGCCCGTGCGTATACGTCCCGTGGTGGTCGCTCTGCGACTCGCCCTGCTCGATGGTGTCGAGCACCAGCGCGACATAGCCATGCTGGGCGAAGTAGCGCGGGTGGGCCTGGTAGGTCGGCGCGACCTTGCCCTTGGTGTGGCCGCACAGGTACAGCACGGCCGGCAGGGGCTCCGTGATGTGCGCGGGACGATACAGATTGCCGGGCACGTACGCCCCCGGGACGCTCTGGAAGTGCAGCTTCTCGACGATGTAGTCCCCGCGCTCCAGCGTCCCGGTCACGGTGACCTCCATCGGCGTGCGTTCAGGCAGGGGCGACAGCCCGAGCATCTCCAGCCACCGCTCGCGGCGCTCCGCGACGGTGGCCTCCCACCGCTCGGGCGAGAGCGGGTGGGCGAGCGAACTGCTGGTGATGGCACGGGCTTGTTGGCACAGGGCGTCGTAGAGCATGGTGGTCCTCTTCGTCGGGGTTCGGTCGGGGGTTGAAACCCCCGCCTTCCAAGAGCGTCCCTCCGGGACGCCGTCTTCCCCGTCCCGGAGGGACGGTTCTCATAGCCGGGGGTTTCAACCCCCGGCACGAATGGGCGGGTGGCTAGATCCGAACCCGCAACCCGTCGTACGCCAGCGCCACCGGCGGCGCGGCGTGCTGCGACAGTTCGTCATGGATCGGCGCGTGATGCAGGCTGACGTGCGTGGCCAGGCAGGGCGCGTCGGCCGGCAGCAGGCCCCGGCCGATCAGCTCCTCACGCAGGCGCAGGAAAGTGGGCCAGTTCAGGTGCTGGGTCAGGTAGCCGGGCGGCAGGTCGCTCTCGCCACACAGGCCGAAAGTCGCCTCGATGACGGCCGCGACCAGCTTCCGCGCGGCGAGCAGGTCCCACGTCTCCGGCCGCGGCCAGCCCGTGTCGGTGGCGTACAGCAGCCACCCGCCCGGCGCGCCGATGAGCCAGTTGAGCGTCGCTTCGCCGGGCACGTCGTGGTTGGCAGGCACGGGCACACACGGCCGCCCGAGCACCTCCACCTCGCAGCCGGGCGTCACCTCATGCAAGTCGAGCCGCCCGTCCAGCGGCGCGAGCATCCCGACCGCCCCGCTGTTGCCGTAAACGGGCAGCGGCCCGCGGTCGGCCGGCCGCGCCTGCACCAAGTCCGCCACGGCCCGCAGGTCCAGGTGGTCCTCATGGGAGTGGGTGATGATGAGAGCGGCGATTTGCGCGGGGGGCACGTCGAGTTCAGCCAGCCGCCACGGCACGGTCGGCCCGCAGTCCAGCAGCAGGCGGCCGTCGAGTAGCAGACTGGCATAGTGGCGCAGGTTGCGCCCGCCCAGGCGGCGGATGGCGCGGCAGCGGAGGCAGTCACACTTCAGCGCGGTCTCGACGTCCGCGGCGGCGGTGCCGACGAAGAGCAGGTCCATGAGGCCGACGGTTCGCGGTCGGCGGCGGGGTGTCCTGCGTGCCGGCCGGGTGGACATTGGAGCGCGGGCTTTCCAGCCCGCGTATTGCACGACCAAGGCGCGGGCTGGAAAGCCCGCGCTCCCACGGCACGCAGGTCCCTTTGCGCCGCGACGTGAACCTACCGCTACTGCCGGAGACACGGAGCTTCCCATGCGCCGGATCGCCATCTTCCTGACCGTTCTGCTTGCCGTCGGCCTTGCCTTCGCCCAGGTCGTCGAGATCCCCGTCACCGAGGCCTGGCCGGCGTATCCCCAGTGGTCCCCCTATGACAAGGCCGAGCAGTACAGCGCCGAGAAGGGCGACGGCTTCATCTCCTTCAAGGCCGCCGGCGGGAAGGGCACGATGGTGTGGGTGCGGCACTTCGACCCCGTGCTGGACCTCAAGGGCCGGCGCTACGTCACCTTCCGCTACCGCCTGATGAACACCGACCCGAAGCTGTTCTCGTACACGGTCTACTTCGCCGACAAAGGCGAGGGCGGGATGCTCGCGCGCAACCTGATCTTCGGCGCCGAGAATCTTCTGCACGACGGGCAGTGGCACACCGCCCGCACGACGCTGCAGGACTTCGACACGGTCCAGACCGTGGCCCTGCGGCTGCGGGCCCTCGAAGGCCAGGAGGGGCGGCTGGATGTGGCGTGGCTGAAGGTGTCGGATAAGCCCCTGCCCTCGTCGCTATCGGAGACGCTCGCCTGGCAGAACGGCCGCCAGGGCGCGGGCGAGCCGCTGGCGCTGCCCCTGCAGACCGACCTGGCGCAGGTGCGCAAGGACCTCGACTTGGAGGATTGGTTTGGCGAGGCGAATGTCACCAGCTACGGCGTGAACTTCCGCGTGCCGGTGGGCGGGCCGGCGGCTGTTACGACGCCGGTGCAGGAGCGCGGGGAGACGACCGTGCCAGCTGGAAGCCGGCGCTCCTACGGATCGGCGCTGGGCTTGCTGATCGCGGCGAAGTTCCCGCCGCAGATGCTCGGCTACAGCGGCTGGGAGCCGGCGGACATGACCGACCGGCCCGAGCAGTTCATCGTGCGCCTGGCCTATGAAGACGGAACCGTTGACGAGCACGTGCCGTATTGCCTGGGCCAGAAACGGAACGGCATGTGGCGGGGGCTGAACGCCTACGCGGTGCCGTTGCAGCAGGGCAAGGCGCTCAAGGAGCTGCGGCTGTATGACGGCATGAGGACCTCGTCGTTCCATCTCGTCGCCGCGACCGTGTGCCCGCAGGCCCTCGCGCCGGAAGTCGCCGGGCCGCCGCTGCGGACGCCGCCGGGGGTCTACGCGGAGTTGGAAGTCGGCAACGTCGTGAAGATGCTCACCAGCGGCGCGGTCCACAACGGCGCCCCGTTCTTCTCCGTCACCAGCGAGGGCAAGACGTGGGCCAGTGACACGTTCAAGCTCACCGGCCAGACCCAGAACCAGGCCGGGACCGAACTCACCTTCGCGAACGCCGAGGCGCAGCTCGAGGCGCGCCTGCGTCTGCAGCAGCTCCCCGGTCCGCCGCAGGCCGTCCAGTTCAACCTCAGCCTCCGCAATCTGGCCGCGCAGCCGCGCACCTTCGACGTCATCTGCCCGCAACTGCGCACCACGGCTGAGCCCGCTGATGACCCGTGGTACTTCATTCCGTATCAGTGCGCGGTGTGGAGCAATAAGGACACGACCTTCGAGGCGCCCTACAGCGGCCACCTGCCGGTGCAGTGGATGGACTGCTACAACCGTCGCACGGGTGGCGGCCTGTATCTGGCAACCCGCGACCGCGACCTGCGCCAGCGCTACCTCCAACTCATCAAGAGGGGAGTGAACACCACCCTCCGGATCGAGTACCGCTTTAACCCGCCACTCGCGCCGAACGAGTGGGTGCAGTATCCGACCACCGTCTTTGGCACCCATCCGGGCGACTGGCGTGTGCCGTGGGCGGAGTACAACAAGTGGTTCAAGTCCTGGTACAAGCCCGCCGTCCCGCGCCTGCCGTGGTACCGCGACGTGTGGAACTTCCGCACGTGGTGGACGCACACCATGGGTGTGAGCAAGGACCGCTGGAAGGACTGCAACCTGTTTGACGCCGACCAGCAGGAGTACCAGACCGACAAGTTCGTCGCGCGTGACCGCGAGCAGTTCGGCGGCATAGACATGATCCACTTTTTCGACTGGCGCATCTCCAAGCAGTTCGGCCTGTGGGGGGATTACAGCCACTACGAGGAACTCGGCGGGCTGGACAAGTTCCGGGGGATGATCCACCACCTACAGGGCAAGGGGATCCGCGTAGGGCTGTACCTGGACACGTACCTGTGCAGCCGCAAGTCGCTCATCGGCCAGGCGCACGGGGAGGAATGGGCCGCCTTCGACCAGGCTGGCCACGTGCGCACCGGCTACAGCCAGCCGGATGACCCAATGCTCAACCTGTGCGTCAACCACCCGGGCTGGCAGGACTACCTGGCGCAGACGTGCGCCCGCGTGGCGCGCGAGACGGGCTGCGACGGCATCTATCTCGATGAGGGCATGAGCGACTACCAGGGGTACTGGTGCTGGCGCAAGGACCACGGCCACCCCGTGCCCGGCGTCAACCAGGTGGGGCTGTTGGAACTGTGCAAGAAGGTTCGGGCGGCGCTGCCCCACGACGTCGCCTTCTACACCGAGTGGGTCCCACCCGACGCCCTGATGCCCTATCTCGACGGCGCCTACCAGGCCGGCCTGCGCTTCTCGGACCCGCAACTGTCGCCGGGCTTCCTGCAAACCGCGCGCTTCGCCTTCCCGGACTTCCGCGTGCTGACCATCAGCAACGGCGGGAGCATGTATGACGGCATTTGGGAGGGCATGAAGTACAGCCTGTTCTCGGGCGTGCCGCTGTACTCGCTGTCGTGGGGCCATGACGAGGAGTGCCTGCCGGTCTTCCGCAAGTACAGCGCGATCCTGCACGAGTACGGCGCGGAGTTCAACACGATGGCCCCGCGGCCGTTCGTAGACACCGAGGAAGCCGAGGTCTACGCCAACGAATTCCCCGGCGCCAAGCGCACGGTGTGGACGCTGTTCAACGGGCGCTACGACACCTGCAGCGGGCCGGTCCTGAAGGTGAAACACGTGGCGGGGGCGACGTACCAGGACGTGTGGACCGGAAAGGCAATACAGCCGCAGATCGCGCAGGGGATGGCGACGTTGGGGACCACACTGGGCCCCCGCGGCGTTGGAGTCATTGTACAGACCAGGAAGTAGGTGCGCTATGGCTTTGGACCTGTTACTGGCGTTGTGCGCCGTGGTGGCGCTGTTGACGGTGGGGGAGGCAGTGGCCGACCCGCTCGACCCCGCGCGCGTGGCCGCCGTCGCCGAGATGCTGCCCGACCAGCCGGTGGGGCTGGGGAAGCCCCTCTCCGACCGCGCGGCCTGGCAGGGCCGGGACATCCCGGGGGGAGTCGAACGCTATCTCACCGAGCCCCTGCCCGAGCAGCCCGACGAGCTCTTCCTCGAGTTCTCGAAGACCGGCAACCGCACGCACTGGCAGAACGTCTCCGGCAAGCGCCGCGGGCGGCTGGCCCCGCTCGTGATCGCCGAGTGCGTCGAGAACAAGGGGCGCTTCCTGCCGGCCCTCGAGGCGCTCATTCAGGCGCTCTGCGTCGAGAAGACGTGGGTCATGCCCGCCCATGACAGCAAGCTTACGAACTTCAAGGGCGAGTCCGTGGACATTGATCTGGCCTCCTCGGCGCTGGGCTGGGCGCTGGCGACAACCGACTGGCTGCTGGGGGAGAAGCTCACGCCCGCCACACGGCAGCTCCTGCGCGAGCGCGTGGACCACTTCATCCTCAAGCCCTACCGGGACATGTACACCGGCCAGCGCCCGCCCAACTGGTGGATCCTCACGACGAACAACTGGAATGCGGTATGCCTCGCGGGTGTGACCGGCACGGGGCTGGTGATGGTCGAGGGCAAGCAGCAGCGCGCGGAGTTCGTCGCCGCCGCCGAGAAGTTCTCGCAGAACTTCCTGAAGGGCTTCACGCCTGACGGCTACTGCTCCGAGGGCCTCGGCTACTGGAACTACGGCTTCGGGCACTTCATCCTGCTCAGCGAGACGGTGCGGCAGGCGACCGGCGGGAAGCTGGACCTGCTCGCCCGGCCCGAGGCCAAGGCCCCCGCGCTGTTCCCGACGCGGATCATGGTGGACGATCAGGTTGGCCCGGCCTTCGCCGACTGCGGGACCACCGCCCGCCCCGCGTCCAGCAGCATGTACTACCTGAACCGGTACTTCCAGTTGGGCTATGCGCGCTGGGACAGCCTGACGGCGGGGCAGATGGGTGGCAGCCTGTTCGAGCAGATGCTCTTCAGCTTCCCCAACAAGGCCTCCGAGATGCCGGCCACTCGCGCGTCGGGGACCGACGCGCCTACGCGGCCGCTCCGCGACTGGTTCGGTGATGCCGGCATCCTCGTGGCCCGGCCCGCGGGCGACCCGACCGACAAGCTGGCCATTGCGCTCAAGGGCGGCCACAACAACGAGCACCACAATCACAACGATGTGGGCTCCTACACGGTGTTCCTGGGCAGCCGCATGCCGCTGCTGGACCCGGGGGCGGAAGTGTACACGCGACGGACCTTCAGCAGCAAGCGCTATGACAGCAAGCTGCTGAACTCGTTCGGCCATCCGGTGCCGCTCGTGGCCGGGAAGATGCAGCGCCCCGGCGGGGACGCGAAGGCTGAGATCCTGGCCACCGACTTCAAGCCCGAGCAGGACACAATCCGCATGAGCCTCAAGGCGGCCTACCCCGTGCCGGAGCTGAAGACGCTGGAGCGCGCGTTCGTCTTCTCCCGCGCCGGGCAGGGCAGCCTCACCGTCACCGACACCGTGGAGCTGACCGCGCCGCAGACGTTCGAGACCGCGCTGATCGTCCGCACCGGCTGGCGTGAATTGCCCGACGGCAAGCTGATGGTCTACGACATGGACCAGGCCGTGCAGGTGGAGATCAAGGCCACCGGCGGCGAGATCGAGATCGTGCCCGAGCAGATCAACGAGGAGGCCTCCGAGCACCCGATCCGCCTTGGCTTGCGGCTCAAGCAGCCGGTCACGACGGCGACCATCGAGGCCATCATCAGACCGCTGGCGATGCCGCAGGGCGCCGGCGTGCTGCGTAACGGCGACTTCGAGTTGGGCAGCTTCGGCTGGGACCTGCGCGACAGCATCAGCTCCCTGTCCACCGAACAGGCCGCCGGCGGGACGACCTCGCTGAAGATCGCGGATGACAAGAAGGACACCGGCTCGAATGTGAACTCGGGCATGATGCCCGCCCAGCCCGAGACCGGCTACGTCCTGAGCGGCAAGGTCTTCCACGTTACGGGCAGCGGCATTGGGATGTACATCAAGACCTACGACGCGGACGGCAAGCAGTTGACCGAGGCGGACGACAAGGGGAACATCGCCCCGGTCGGCAGCCTTTCCGGCGCGGCCGGGCAGTGGGTGGACTTCCGCTATCCCTTCCGCACCCCCGCCGGGACGGCGCGGATGCAGCTCTGGATTCACAGCTACAACGGGGCCGTCGTCGAGGCCCATCTGGACGATCTGAAGGTGGAGGCACAGTGAGATGATCCGACTTGCCTGTCTAGTGCTCGCGCTTATCGGGGGGGCGACGTTGGCCGCCGGGGATATGAACCTGTACGTGGCCACCGGCGGCAACGACGCCTGGTCCGGCAAGCCCGAGAAGGCCAACGCCGCCAAGACCGATGGCCCGCTGCAGACGCTGCAGGCCGCGCGGGACAAGGTGCGGCAGCTCCGCGTCGCCAGCCCCAACGAGCCGATCCACGTCATCTTGCGCGGGGGCACGCACTTCCTGCCCGAGACGCTGGTCTTCGGCATGGAAGACAGCGGCACGGCCGCCGCGCCCGTGACGTGGCAGGCCTATCCGGGCGAGACGGTGCTGATCAGCGGCGGCCGCCCCATCACCGACCTCAAAGAGACGAAGCTGGACGGCCTGCGGGCGTGGCAGACGACGCTGCCGGCCGTCAAGTCGGCCGAGTGGAACTTCCGCCAGCTCTTCGTCCAGAAGCAGGGCGAGAGCTTCTTCATGCGGCGCTTCCGCCCGCAGAAGGGGATGCTCGTGGTCGCGGGGCTCACGTACTCCCCACAGCGCAAGAGCATGGCCCACCGCGCCGCCCAGCAGGATTTCATCTTCTTCCCCGGCGACCTGCAGCAGTTCGCGAACCTCTCGGACGTCGAGGTCGTGGCCCTGCACTCCTGGAGCGCCTCGCGCCTGAAGATCAAGGACCTGGACCTGCAGAACAACATCGTCACGTTCACGTCTGTCCCGACCTTCCGCATCGGCACCTGGTACAAGGACGAGCGCAACCCGTACACCGTCGAGAACGTGCGCGAGGAGCTGAAGCAGCCGGGCCAATGGTACCTCGACCGCCCCACAGGCGTGCTGACTTACCTGCCGCTGGCGGAGGAGAAGCTCACCAACACAACGCTGGTGGCGCCGATGCTCGAGAAGCTGATCGTCCTCCAAGGCGATCCGGACAAGGGGCCCTTCGTTGAGCACGTGCGCTTTGAGGGGCTGCGCTTCGGGCAGAACGAATGGCCCGTCCCGGATGCGGGCTATGACACCTCGCAGGGCCAGCCGCAACTCCCCGCCGCTATCGAACTGACGGGAGCGCGGTTCTGCGGGCTGGAGAAGTGCGTCGTGGCCAACACCGGCGCCTACGGCGTGTCGCTGGGCCTCGGCTGCGAGCAGTGCTTCGTGCGCGGCTGCTTCCTGTACGACCTGGGCGGGGGCGGCGTGAAGGTCGGCGTGCACACGATGAACCAGCAGGCCCAGCCGCCGCTGCTGCCCGTCGGCAACATGGTCGAGAACAATCTCATCAGCCACTACGGCGTCGTGCACTACTCGGCCAACGGTATTTGGGCCGGGATCGTGCGCGACACGAAGATCCGGCACAACGAGGTGCGCCACGGCCCGTACACCGGCATCGCGTGCGGCTGGAACTGGTCGCCGACGCCGACCTCGGCGGGTGGGAACGTCATCGAGGCCAACCACGTGCATCATGTGATGGACCTCGTGCAGGACGGCGGGGGCATCTACACCCTCGGCCGCCAGCCCGGCAACATCATCCGCGGCAACCTCATCCACGACAACCACCGGAGCGCCTTCGCGTGCGCCGACGGCCAGTGCGGCCTGTACTTCGACGAGGGCAGCACGGGCTTCCTCGTCGAGGACAACATCGTCTATGACGTGGACTGGAACAACTCCGAGATCGCCCAGAACCGCAACACGGTTAGCGACCACACGATCCGCAACAACAGCCTGGGCGTCAAGCCCGACGACCCGCAGTTCCCCAAAGACATCGCCGCGCAGGCGGGCGTGGAGCAGGCCTGGGCGGACGTGGCCTTCCCCGTGCGCCTCACGCCCAACCCGGTGTACGCGATGCAGTGGCCGACCCTCCCGCCGGTACCGCACAGCCTCGACCTGACCTTCGAGGACGTGCCGGTCGGGCACATGGCGCGCCGCTGGAGTCTGGCCGGGGCCACGGAGGGCGCGACCTTCGCCGTCACCGATGAACTGGCCGCCGCCGGGCAGCGCAGCCTGAAGGTCACCGACAAGGCCGGCCTGCCCAAGACCTTCTACCCGTATGCCATGTACCGGCTGAACGTGACGCAGGGCGCGATGGCGCTGGAGTTGGACTTCCGCCAGGGCGCCCCGGGCGGCGAAGCCTGCCTCGAGTTCCGCGACTACCAGGACAAGGCCCCCGGCGCCTTCAGCGTCGGCCCCAGCCTGACCATCACGCCCGAAGGCAAGCTCAACGCCGGTGGCAAGACGCAGGCGGAGTTGCCCGCCGGGCAGTGGAGCCATATCAAGGTCACGTTCAGCGTCGGCGCAGATGCCCCGAAGGAGTACGAACTAACGGTCACGCCCGGCGGCGGGCAGCCGGTCACCGTCAAGCTGCCCTTCGTCAAGCAGGACTTCGCGGTCGTCACCGACCTGTATGTCATCTCCGGCGGTGACGCCGACGCGTCGTTCTATCTCGACAATCTGAAGCTGACCGTGCCGGAGTAGCGGCGCGATTCATCGCGCCCCTGCCGTCGCGAGTCGCAGGGCGCCCCGCAGGGGCGGGGCCCCGCGACCGGTACGCCGAATGCCATGCCCCACACCCGCCTGACAACCGATCCGATCCCCGTCTATCACCTCGACTCCGGGCGTCCCGGCCCGGGGCTGCTCATCCACGCCGTGCGGCACGGCAACGAGCTGTCGGGGGCGGAGGTGGCGCGGCGGTTCGTGTTACGGGCGCGGCGCGAGCTGCAGCGCGGCCGCGTCGTCGTCGTCCCCGTCGCCAGTCCCCTCGCGCTCCATGCCCGGACGTACACCTACCAGCCGCCCGAGGGCCCGAACCAGGTCAGCCGCTGGCCGGGCAGGCCGGACGGCGACGACTCCGAGCGACTGATTCATCGCCTCCGCGAAGTGATTGATGAGCCCTCGCTGGACGTCTGTGTGGACATCCACTGCGGCGAGCCGGCCTTCGCCTCGTGGGCCATCGAGCGGATCGGCTACGCCCCGGCGCGGGAGCTGGCCGACCTGTGCGCCTTCCGCATCATCCGGCCGAGCGAGCCGATTGACTGGACGCCGACAGGGTACTTCAACAGCACCGGCCGCGCCGGGGTGACGCTCGAGCTGTCGGGCACATACGAAATAACCGAGCGGGAAGTACGGCGGGGCTTGCGCGCGTGCCTGAACATCGCGCGCCATCTGGGGATGATGCCCGGCGAGATTGAGCTGGACCCGCCGTCACTAAGGGTGGCGCCTGATGACCTCGTCCCTGTGAAGGCGGGAGAGAGTGGGCTCCATATGTCCTCGCGACCGCGGCCGGGCGACCTCGTGCGCGCGGGGCAGACCGTCTGCCGCCTGCTGCGCGAGCGCGACTGGCGCGCGACGGCGATCAAGGCCCCGGTCGGCGGCATCCTGCACACGCTGGGTCCGAACCGCCCCGGCGCCCACAACAACCTGCAGGCCCGCCATGCCTACGTCGAGCCGGGCGAGGTGCTCGCCCACATCGCCCCCCTGCCCTAGCCGCGCGCGCTACTGCCCGTACTCCAGCACCTTCGTCTCACCCTTGACGAACTCCAGCGTCACCTGCGGGCCCGTGCCCAGCGTCTTGCCGTCGAGCGCGTCGCGCACCGGGCCGGGCCGGCCGGTATGGATGGCCACTGGCCCCGCCTCGTGCGCCTGGATCGAGAGGTACCGCTCCGTCGCCCACACCGCCGAGTTATCCTCGGTGAAGACGTGCACCCCCGCGAGCTTCGCCAGCGCCCGCACGAGTTCCGGCGTCAGCGCCGGGACGCCGAGGAACACGTCCGTCCCCTGCGGTCCACGCCGCACGACGACCGCCGGTGAGCCGTCTTCATACGTGGCCCACGTCTCGGCCGGCGTAGCCGCGACGGTGAACAGCGGCTCGATGGGCGTCTTGGGCCCCCACTTGTTGGCCGCCTCCCAGCCCTCGGTCAAGCCCGCCTGCTTCCCGACCTCGGTCGGCGTGACCTTGACGAGGGCTGGCGGGAGCAGCTTGGCCTCAAAGCCCGTCACTTCCTTGATGCCCGCGACCTCGCGCCGGTCGGGGGTGATGTAGCCGGGGGCATAGCACCACACGCGGACCTGGGAGCGCCGGCTTCCAGCCGGCACATCAGCCTTAAGCCGTGCTCGTTCCGCCGGCGTCAGCGCCCACGCGGCGAGGAAGAACTGCAGCTTCGCCCGGACCTTGCCGGCGAGCGCGTCGTCGAGCAGATACTGCCCGTACGGCGCGCCACAGCGGCCCAGCGCGGCCCGCGAGTCGTAGATCAACGGCCGCGCACACGCCGCCGACCCGCCCGTCAGGTGGCACATGCTGTCCTCATCCAGGATTGCCGCGATGTCCGGCGTGAAGGGCTTCGTGCGCTTGGCCAGCGCCGCATCCACCGGTTGCAGGCGCACCATCTGCTCCCAGATGCGCGCATCGTTGAACCAGCCCTGGGCCGGCAGGTCCATCCACCAGGAGCCGAAGCCCCGCAACGCCTCCTGGGCCGTGTTGCGCAGCATCACCTGCTGCGTCTGCAGCAGGTCCACCAGCCCGCCCTCCTGCACGTGCTCCTGCTGACGCGGGTCCAGGAACGTGCGCGAGTCATCTTCATTGAGCCACAGGATGCCTGCCTGCATGACGCTCTCGGCGGCCGTCATGCACGGCGCGGTGCCCAGCCAGTCGCGATCCCAGTACGAGATCGGCGAGCAGAGAATGTCAATGTCCTTGCCCTGCAGGACCGTGGACAGCGCATAGTGGCCGCTGGTGGGCGCGCCGCTCTGCAGCGGCGGGAACTCGAAGAGATAGCCGTAGAAGAAGACGACGAGCTTCTGCCCGCCGGTGCCGCGGCGGCAGGCGTCGGCCATGGCGAGGACGTGCTCGGCCATCTCCTGCTGCTGGAAGCGCGCGAAGTCAATCAGTCGCCGCTCCGTCGCCGGGTCGCGCAGGAAGCCGTTGGGGTGCGCATAGCGTTCCTCCGCCGTCGGCGGCTCGGCGGTGTCAGCCTGCGGGTCGCCGTGGGCCTTCAGCCACTGCCGGAAGGCGGCCTTCGTGAGCGGGTCGTAGCCGCTGACGGGATGGCTCCACGAGTTGTAGTAGAACCACTCACCCGTGTTCTGTCCGCACGGATGGATGCCGGCGAAGTTGTCCGGGAAGGTCTCAGTGAGATGACGGCAGAGCTTCTCGAGATGGGCGCAGACGTCGGCGCGGTAGACGCGGTCGGACACGCCGGAATGGTTGATGACTTGATCGCCGTCGTAGACCATGCGCCCCTCGGGGTGGCGCTCCAGCCACCAGCCCGGCGCGTCGGCGCCCACCCGCGGCACGAGCAGGACCTTGGGGTTGACGGCGATGATCTGCCGGCACAGCGTGTCCAGCGGCCGCCAGTCCTGCGGCTTCTCCGGTTCTTGCCAGCAGTTGGGCGCGGAGTAGGAGACGAGGTTGACGCTGGCATCGCGGGCCAGCGCGACCTGGCTCAGGAATGGCCCCGGCGGCCCGCCGACGTAGCTCCACACCCCGCCGAACACGTTGTAGAGCTGCGGGCGGATCATCGTCGCCGGGTCGGCCTTGGCGCGGAAGCTCAAGCGATAGGCCCGCCCCTCCTCGAACTTCAGCTTCATGCGGCTGTGGAAGTGGAAGTCCGGCCACTTGCCCCCGCCGGGTGGGTTGCTCAGCGTCACATGCAGCGCCCCGTCGGCCACCTCCCACTTGCCCACGGTGTTGGCCTCGGCAATCGGCCAGGTGCTCCAGTTGGCCGCCAGGCCCTCCGGCGTGGCGAAGCTGCCGGGGGGCATGATGTCCGCGCCGGTCTCCGCGTCCACGATGCGCACGTCGGCCAGCCACACCTCCCCGGGCGTCTGGTTGAAGCGGAAGTGCAGCGTCCCGGTGCCATCCACATGGCCGGGCTTGACCTCGAAGCTGATCTCCTGCCATGCGGGCTTGATGGCCACGGGACCGCTGTTCATCGAGCCCCAGAAGAAGCGCGGGGGGATGGGCTGACCGTTCAGATGGATCTGCGGCCCGCCGGGGGTGTTCTGGACGCGGACGGTGACAGCGGGCCAGGCGAGCGTCACACACAGCAGGGCGAGTAGGAACAGGCAGAGGCGCAACATGGCCGGACCTCCGATCAAGAGTGCAGGATAGTTGCCGCGCAGGGCGGGGGACTCCTCCCTGGCGGACGCCGGAGGTGTTCGTGGCGAATCAGGGCCGACGCGTGGTGGTGTTGGAGTAGAGGATCTCAGTCCACCAGCACCTGCGGGCACAGACCCTCGACGCAACAACGCTCGTGCGCGGGCTTGCGGGCGCTGCAGACGCGCCGCCCGTGCCAGATCAGGCAGTGCGAGAAGCTGATCCAGCGTTCCTTCGGGATCAGCGCCATCAGGTCCCGCTCGATCTTGTCCGTGTTCACCGCGACCGTCTCCAGTTGCGGCGGCGTCAGCCCCAGCCGCACGGACAAGCGCGCCACGTGCGTATCCACGACGATCCCCTCCGCCAACCCGAACGCGCAGCCCAGCACGACGCTTGCCGTCTTGCGCGACACGCCCGGGAGCTGGATCAACTCGGCCATCGTCTGTGGCATCTTGCCCCCGAACTGCGCCAGCAGCATCTGCGAGGCCCCGATGATGCTCTTGGTCTTGTTGCGGAAGAAGCCGGTGGGGCGCAGGACTTGCTCCAGCCACGCCGGGTCGGCCTCGGCGAAGTGCTTGGGCTTGTTGTGGGTCTTGAAGAGGTCGGCGGTGACCTCGTTGACCTTCACGTCCGTGCATTGCGCCGAGAGGATCGTGGCGACGAGGAGTTCGAAGGCGGTGCGGTAGCGCAACTCGCAGGTCGCGCCGGGATATTCGGCGTCGAGCAACTCGGCGATCTGCAAGGCGCGGGCTTGTCTCTTGGCCTTGGATTCGCGCATATTGCACCTTCCACATGCCGCGTAGGTGCGCCGGTCCTCCGGCGCACGTCGGTTGCGTGCTGGCATCGGGTGCCGCCGGTCGGGGGTTGAAACCCCCGCCCTTCAAGAGCGTCCCTCCGGGACGCTTCTCGTCCGTCCCGGAGGGACGGTTTCCATAGCCGGGGGTTTCAACCCCCGGCCCGGCGCCGGCGCACACGGGTTGCCCGCACACCGGGTCCGCCCGCCGGGGGACCGGCGGGCCTACGCGAACAGCTTGACCATCGCGATGAACGCCTTCAGCCCCCACAGGTGGCACCACGTGTTCTCATAGTCGTTCGCCCCGGTGTACCCGTAGTTCACACCGATGGGGTACTTCGTCAGGTGGGTCTTCTCCATCCGGTCCAGCGTGTCGTCCACCCACTGCAGGACCTTCGGGTCGCCCGTAACTTGCCACGCCAGGCAGCAGGCCACGATCATCTGCATGTTGCGGTCGTAGACGACCGGCGTGCCCGGTTCGGTGGTGCCGCCGTCGCCGATGCCGGGGGGCTGCTTAGGGTCGGAGCCGTCGCGGACGTTGTGCCGCATCCACCCGCCATCGGGCGTGCGACTGTGGTCGGCCAGGAACTGCAGCGCCGCCAGCGCGTGGTCACGGAACCGGTGGTCGCCGTGCCGGTCCAGCCGCAGGCACGCCTGGATCATGTTGGCGTTGGTGTGCGTGAACTTGGTGGTGTACTTCGGCAGCGGCCCCCCCGCCTTGCCGTCAATGAACCAGCCGCCGTGTTCGCCGTCCCACAGCACCGCGTCAGTGTTGGCGACGACCCGCTGCGCCAGCTCCAGGAACCGCGGCTCGCCCAGGCACTCGTAGCAGTCCAGCAACTTGATGGCGAGATAGCCCGAGCCGTAGAGGTTCTTGCTGCCCTCAGGTCGGAACGCAGCGTCGGTGGCGATGATGCGGGCCAGCACCCCCTCGGCGATCTGGGGCCAGTTCCCGTGACGCCGGTAGTGCGTGTAGCACAGCAACCCGGCCACGTTGATCAGGTTGAACTCGGGGTAGAAGCCTTTCTCCCACACGCCGGTCTTGGTGGAGTACTTCAGGTAGAACCCCGGTCCGGCGGGGTCGTAACCGTTGCGGACGACCCAGTCGGACAGGTCGCGGGCCTGGTCGAGCAGCGCCTTGTCCTGCCGCCCGCCCAGCTCGTACAGGTCCAGCTTCACAAGCGCGTAGTACGCCTGCTGCTGGGTGTGGAAGTTGCCCTCCCACGCGTCGGTGGGTTCGGGCTTGCCGAAACTGTTCTGGTGGATGGCCCGCCCGCCGAGCACGTCGTTGTACAGGTACGCCTCGTCGCAGGCGAGCATGTCCGT
>Ga0209609_10000744_pt1 | contig 19205 bp, 16 predicted proteins | sample LakKivw325mmetaG_FD_184136 | JGI IMG/M metagenome (GOLD analysis project Ga0209609, IMG submission 184136) | Anoxic lake water microbial communities from Lake Kivu, Rwanda to study Microbial Dark Matter (Phase II) - Lake Kivu water 325m metaG... | ecosystem: Environmental > Aquatic > Freshwater... | reverse complement strand
ATTTTTGCTGACAGAAGGCCGCAGGTTACCCGTACCGACGGCGGGATTGTCAGGATACCTCTTTTCGGCAAGGAAAAGAATCTGGGTTTTATTGACGCCAGATTCCGTGAAGGCAGTGCCGTAACTGAAAACGAGGTGAAGTTCCTTGAGATATTCGCCATACAGGCAGCAATAGGTATAGAGAATGCAATGCTTTTTGATGTGGTGAAGAATTCATATCTCAACTCAATAAGATCGCTGGTTAATTCGCTTGAGGCCAAGGATTCGTACACGAAGGGACATTCCGAGCAGGTGGCGTACTACTCCTTCCTTATCGGAAGACAGCTGGGCCTTCCGGAAAGAGACCTGGAGATATTGAGGAATGCCTCGTATCTGCATGATCTGGGGAAACTCGGCATACGTGATTCGGTACTTCTGAAACCCGGTCCCCTGGACGAGAAAGAGATGGATATTATCAAGCGGCACCCTGAAATGACCGTGAAGATACTGGAACCGCTGGGGCTCCGGAAAGAAGAAATGGACACCTGTTTCTATCACCATGAAAGAATTAATGGCAAGGGGTATCCGACAGGTCTTAAGGGGGATGAGATACCTCTCTCCGCAAAGATCCTTTCGGTTGCGGATGCGTACAGCGCCATGATTTCTGAAAGACCCTACAGAAAAGGACTGATGAAAGAGGAAGCAATTTCGGAACTTGAGAAATGGGCCGGAATACAATTTGACAACAACGTGGTGGATGTTTTCGTGAAAATGCTAAGAGAAAATGAGGCGACAGGAGAAGAATATGGTTAATTTCTTGAAGTTTTTTTCAAATGACATGGGAATTGATCTGGGGACGGCAAATACCTGCGTGTTTGTCAGCGGCAAAGGGGTCATACTGCAGGAGCCGTCAATAGTCACGATGAACGTCATGACGAAAGAAGTCGTGGCCGTAGGCAACGAGGCAAAAAGGATGCTCGGCAAGACACCGGCAAACATCGTGGCGATGAAACCGATGAAGGATGGGGTTATCGCGGATTTTGAGGCCTGCGAATCCATGCTCCGGTATTTCATCATGAGCGTGAAAACCCCGCGACACCGTTTTGTCCTCCCGCCGAGGATAATCATCGCGGTTCCGTCGGGCATAACCAGCGTTGAAAGGCGTGCCGTCAAGGAGACTGCGCTGAAGGCGGGTGCGAGGATGGTGCACCTGGTGGAAGAACCGATGGCGGCTGCCATCGGAGTTGGTCTGCCTGTGGCGGAGCCCTGCGGGAGTTTCATCCTTGATATAGGAGGGGGAACGACCGAGATGGCGGTAATCTCTCTGGGCGGCATCGTACTTACCAGGAGTTTGAGGGTTGCGGGCAATGAAATGGACGAGGCAATTATTGAGTACCTGAAAAAGAAGTATAACCTTCTGATAGGCGAGAGGACGGCCGAAGAAATCAAGATGAGAATAGGTTCTGCATTTCCTCTTGACGAGGAATTGACGATGGACGTTAACGGCAGGAGCCTTGTGGAGGGACTGCCGAAAATGGTGAAGATAAATTCCGAGGAAATCAGGGAGGCGCTGAAAGAGACTCTCTCCCAGATAGGCAACTCAATAAGAGACATACTTGAGGAGACTCCGCCCGAACTGTCCAGCGACCTGATTGAAAGGGGTGTCGCCATTGCAGGAGGCGGTGCGCTGTTGAAGGGTATTGACAAGCTCATATCCCAGGAGACCAAACTGCCCGTGTTCCTTCCGCAGGACCCGCTGACCGCGGTTGTCAGGGGAACCGGCAAGATGCTTGAAGAGACAACCTATTTCAAACAATTTCCGCAGGACTGATTAAGGCAATGTTATGGCGTTTTAGAAGGGAAATTCTGTTCGTTTTCGGTCTGTACCTGTGTTTCCTTGCGATAAACAGAGGTCGCGTGAGAGAACGCGGTTTCAGGCAAGACGAAGGTTATTCGGAAGAACAGAAAATAAACTACGAAGACCTGATCGCAGAGAATAAACGCCTTCGGGAAATCCTTGATATAAAGGCTGACAGGAATTACCTGAAGAGATTTGCCGTGGCGGAAGTAATTTCAATAAAACCTTTCGTCTTCCCTGCGGAACTCATCATTGACAAGGGCGACAGGGACGGACTGAAAGAAAATATGGCAGTTCTTTCCAAGGATCTTTTTCTCATTGGCAGGATTTCGTTAACGAGGGAGACTTCATCCACCGTTGTGACTGTTTTTAACTCCAAGTCCAGGGTCAGCGTCGTTGTAGAGAACACCAGAGAAATAGGAGTTCTCGTGGGAGGAGGGGTTCCGTATGTTTCCCTGAAGTACATCCCGGCGGACAGTGCGGTGCAGAAAGGGGACAAGGTTCTGACCTCCGGCTACAGCGATTTCTATCCGAGGGGAATAGAGATTGGCGAGGTGGTCAAGGTGGAGAAAGATCCGGATTCTCTCTTTCTCAATGTTGCCGTCAAACCGTACGGTTGTTTCACCGGCATATACGAGGTGCTTGCGGGTGAATAGAAAACTCATAAGGCTGAGCGAACAGTTCCTGATCATGAGCGGTCTTCAGGTATTTGTGCTGAACTATGTGAAGACATCGGTAGTCCCTTCGTTTTTTCTTGTCTGGCTCCTCATTCTGACGTGGGAGGGGAACAGGGAGATTGCGCTCGTACTGGCTGTTGTCACGGGTCTTTTCTATGACGTTATATCAAGGGGAGTGCCTGGCGTTTCCGGAGTGATATTCCTGGTTGTGGTTTATGCCAGCTGTTTTCTGAAGACAAACAGTATACCGGGACGGGTCGCGGGGGCGTTCGGATTCAGTCTGTTCTATTTTCTTGCATTCATGTTTGAACGCGACAGGGGATTTCTGTGGGGTACCCCGGCATTATTCAAATACTCGCTGCTGTTTGCCCTGTACAATGCCCTGATACTGCTTGCAATTGAACTCGGAATGCGGAAATTAAGATGGAAAAAGAAAGAATATTTGTCAATCTGACAAAGATCGCATTTGCGATAATCATTCTGCGGTCTTTTTACCTTCAGGTTATAAGGTATCCCTATTACCGGAATCTCTCAAATCAGAACTGCATACGGACCGTGGAAACCGGAATTCCGAGGGGTACTATTTACGACAGGAATATGAGAGTGCTCGTTAAGGATGCGCCGTCTCTGCACCTTGTTTTTGTTCCTTATGACGTTGAGTCCCCGGAAAAAGAAGCGTCAATTCTCGCCAACATCATTGATCTGGACAAGGTATCGGTTATGCGCAGGTTCAAAACAAGATACGGCAATCCCTTTGACAGAGTATTCTTGAAAAGGAGGCTCACGCAGGAAGAAGTTGCGCGCATAGAAGAGTATGCCGCGAGACTGCCGGGGATCTTCATCCAGGAAGGATTGATAAGGGAACACGTTCTCGGGAAGAATACCTGCCACGTCGTGGGATATACCGGAGAAATAACGGAGCAGCAGTTATTGTCTTACAGGGACAGGGGATACAAACCCGGGGATTTCATCGGGCAGGACGGCCTTGAGCGGTTCTACGATGAATACCTTAGAGGTCAGGCGGGCGGCAAACAGATTGAGGTGGATGCCACGGGGCACCAGAGAAAAGAGCTCGGTAAGACGGGGTCCGTACCCGGCGATGACCTTGTTCTGACAATTGACCAGGTGATCCAGGAGATAGCGTACGATGAACTGGGTGACAGGAGGGGCTGCGTTGTGGCAATGGATCCCAGGAACGGACAGATACTTGCACTTGTCAGCAAGCCCGGTTTTGACGTTAATGACCTGCAGAGCTATCTTGAAAGGGAAGGACATCCATTTCTTAACAGGGCAATAAAGGGCATGTATTCTCCGGGGTCGGTATTCAAGATAATCACGGAACTTGCCGCCCTTGAAAGCGGCACCATAGAAGAATATGACCGTATTGAATGCACCGGACAGATAGAGGTTGCAGACAGGGTATTCCACTGCTGGAAAGAAGAAGGGCACGGCTGGGTGGACATAAATCTTGCTTTTCCGTATTCCTGCAATGTCTTTTTCGGAACCGTGGGGCTCAAAACGGGCGTGGCGAGAATGCTGGAGTTTGCCGACATGTTTGACCTGGGACGTGCGACCGGTATTGACCTGCCGGGCGAGAAAGACGGTTACCTCCCGGACAGGCGCGAGATAGATCCTTTGAACCTTTCAATAGGCCAGGGACCGATACTTGCCACGCCGCTCCAGCTGCTCTCCATGATTTCCACGGTTGCAAACGGAGGTAATATCTGGAAACCTTACCTTGTAAAAGAAATAATCTCGCCCGACGGCGGGAAAATAAAGGAGATAGATCCCGTAATCAAAAAAACGGTCTATATCAGTCCCGAAAACATGGAAATCTTGAGGAGGGGGCTGAAGAATGTTGTTTTGTTCGGAACAGGAGGCCAGGCAAGGGTAGCCGGTGTAGAGGTGGCCGGTAAGACGGGAACTGTCCAGCGTGCACACAGGGAACTGGAAATGGGTACACACGGATTTTTCGTGTGTTATGCGCCCGCGGATAACCCGCAGATATCCCTGGTTGTCTTCCTTGACAGTGCTTCAAGTCCGGAATGCTCCGCGATCGCGGGAAAAATCCTGCAGAGGGTGCTGGTTCCCGAAAAGAAACCCGTGGAAATACAGGATATGGAGGAAGGAACGGAAAATGCTGAAACACCTTAAGAAACTGTTTGAAGAGAGAAAACTTTTCGGCTGGACTTACCTGCTGATATCCATAGGACTGCTCCTGCTTTTCACCGCTTCCAAGGGCATTTTCATGAGGGAAGCGCTTTTTTTGAAGCAGTGCCTGTGGCTGATTCTGGGAACTGTCATAGCCGCATTTGTCAAGAAAGCGGATTACCGCGATTTCCAGAAGCTTGCGCCATTGTTTTACATAATAATACTCTTTTGCCTTGTCATGGTGCTTTTTGTGGGAAGAGGCAGCGGTGCTTCAAGGTGGATAAGACTGGGATGGTTCAATTTTCAGCCATCCGAATTTGCGAAACTGATAACCATAATAACTCTTGCCGCGTACCTCTCCGAAAAGGACATCAGGCGGCCGCATATATTGCTATTCAGTCTGTTCATAATAGGAATTCCCTTTCTGTTTATTCTCAAACAGCCGGATCTCGGTACGGCATTCATATTCATCCTCGTTTTCTTTGCCATATTGTACCAGGCGGGCGGAAGCAAAGGGCAGATCCTGACTCTTTTCGTCATAGGTGTTCTTTCAAGTCCTGTCTTGTGGTTCATGATGAAGCCCTACCAGAGGGAAAGGATACTTACCTTCTTAAATCCGATGAGGGACCCACTCGGCAAGGGCTATAACCTCATACAGTCAATAATAACGATAGGTTCGGGAGGATTCTGGGGCAGGGGATTCTTGAGGGGTACCCAGACGAAGCTCGCGTTCCTGCCCGAATACCATACGGATTTCATCTTCTGTGTTCTCGCGGAAGAACTCGGTTTCTTCGGAGTGATGCTTCTTCTGTTCATCTACTACATGTTTTTCAGAATCATCGTCGGAATAATCTACTCCACGAGGGACAGGTTCGCCAGGCTAATGGGGACCGGTATTCTGACCGCGCTGGTTTCGCAGGCGGTGATCAATATGTGCATGACGATGGGGCTTTTTCCCGTTGTCGGGATTCCGCTGCCATTCATAAGCTACGGCGGTTCTTCCCTTATCGTGTCCCTTATCTGCGTGGTTCTTCTTGTTAACATTGAAGAGAATTCCCTGATGTTCTAAATCTGGCTAATTTCATGCAGATAGCATCGTTGACTTCGTCGGAAGCTGCGTCAACATATGTTTACAGTATGCCTCCTTGCTTTCTGCCGAACTTAACCAGATTTGATATGTTATGGAGCGATTGCCAAGCACATGGAAGAAAAGATACTAAAACTCCTGCCGCACGTGCAGGTTCCGTCGCGTTACACCGGGAAAGAGATAAACGTCTGCCGCAAATCCTTTGAAGATACCGCGGTAAGGGTTGCCCTGTGCTATCCCGATATCTATGAAATAGGGATGTCATCGTCGGGCTTGCGGATCCTTTACGGCCTGCTCAACGAGGAGGAAAACGTCCTGTGCGAACGGATATTCTGCCCGGCAGGCGACATGGAACAGCTCCTGCGGCGGGACGGCATCCCGCTTTTCACCCTTGAATCAAAACGTCCCGTCAGGGATTTTGACGTGCTGGGATTCAGCATTTCTTCCGAACTGAATTATACCAACGTGCTGAACGTCCTTGAACTTTCCGGCATCCCGGTTCTCTCTTCGGAGAGAAAAGGCGGCGACCCGATAGTCCTTGCGGGAGGAAACTGCATTTTCAATTTTGCGCCTCTTTCATCCTTTATTGACTGCTTTGCGGTAGGGGAGGGAGAGGAAGTAATACTTGAGATTACCGGGGTGCTTGCGGAAATGAAAGGCAGAAGCAGAGAGGAAATCCTTTCAGCGCTTTCCGGCATAGAAGGTGTTTACGTCCCGTTGTTTCCTGCCGCTGAAGTGAAAAAGAGAACCGTAAGGAAACTTGATGACGCCTATTTCCCCGTGAACTGGATCGTTCCGCTAACTGAAATAGTCCATGACCGCGTGTCCATTGAAATAATGAGAGGATGCGGGCAGGGGTGTTTTTTCTGCCAGGCAGGCAGTTGCTGGAAGCCGGTTAGAACCAGGAGTGCGGGCAGGATTACAGAACTTGCACTGCAGACCTACGGGAACACCGGCTATGAAGAATTCTCGCTGCTTTCTTTTTCCGCCGGCGATCATCCGGCAATAGAGGCTGTCGTGGAGGGGCTCCTCGCAGAATTTGCCCCCAGGAAAGTAATGGTTTCCTTTCCCTCGGTGAGAATAGACACTTTTTCTTTTGCGCTGGCTACGAGAATCAAGGAGATTAAGAAGACCGGCCTGACCTTCGCGCCCGAAACCTCCGAAAGCCTGCGTTTCAGGATAGGCAAGAAGATAAAGGACAGCGAACTTGCGGGACTCGTGAGAAAGGCGCGTGCGGGAGGCTGGAGACAGATAAAACTTTATTTCATGATCGGACTGCCCTGGGAAAAGGATGAAGATATTCTTGCGGTCGCCTCGCTTATAAACGATCTTTCGGGGATCATGTCCATAAAGGCGGCTTTCAATACCTTCATTCCAAAGCCGCACACCGTTTTTGAACGCGAGAGATTCATTACCGAAGAGGAATATCTCCACAAGAAACAGCTTCTTGTCAGGAATGTGCGCAGGAATAACCGTATCAAGCTTACGTTCCACCAGTACAGGATGAGCTGTGTGGAGACCTTTCTCGGGAGAGGAGACGAGAGACTCGGGGCAGTCATTCACAGGGCCTGGAAAAAAGGCGGAAAAATGGAAAACTGGGACGAGTCTTTCAACTTTGCCCTGTGGGAAGAGAGTTTCAGAGAAGAAGGGATTGATATGCAGGACTATCTTGGGGAACTGAAACAGGATTCTCTCCCCTGGCACAAAATCATAGCAAATTGATTTCATCCATATAACATCGTTGGCATCGTCGTCGGCTTCCTCGGCGTATGTCTAATATGCCTCGTTGCCTCCTCCTTGCCGCCTTGTTATCTGGCGAACTTAATTTGCTATCTCTACGGTCTTACTGCGAATTAGTTATGAATTCTCTATGGACGGCCTTAAGAGCCTTCTGGCCGTCGGATTTCTTGATAACGCAGGAAATTTTGATTTCAGACGTGCTTATCATTTCAATGTTTACCCCTTCATTCGCAAGCGCATGAAACATCCTTCCTGCAACGCCGGGATGGTTCATCATGCCGATACCTATTATGGAAATCTTGGCAATGTCCCGGTCGCAAACCACGTTTTCCGCCCCGAGGTCCTTTCCTATTGCCTCGGTGATTTTCAGGGTTTTCGCGGCTTCAGTGGTGTTCACGGTAAAAGAGATATCCGCAAAATTGTCCTTGCTGACGTTCTGGACTATGACATCCACGTTAATATTCTCTTTTCCAAGTGCCGTGAATATGTTTGAAGAGATGCCGGATCTGTCAGGAACCCTGAATATGGTCATCTTTGCCTGTTTCTCGTCCAGCGCAACAGCCGAGACGTCGGCGCCTTCCTTCAGCGATAATTCTTTTACCATCGTTCCTTCTCCTTTCCCGAAGGTGGACTTAACCGAGAATGGGACGTTATAGCGTTTGGCGAATTCAACCGCCCTGGAAAGCATGACCTTTGCGCCGGTGGATGCCATCTCAAGCATCTCGTCGTATGAAATCTCCGGTATCAGCCTTGCTTCCTGCACTATGTTCGGGTCGGTTGTAAAGACCCCGTCAACATCGGTGTAGATATCGCACCTGTCCGCCTTTACCGCCGCCGCGATGGCTATCGCGGTAAGATCCGAACCTCCCCTGCCGAGAGTGGTTATTGAACTGTCCGGGCTCAATCCCTGGAATCCGGCAATCACGATGATGCTTTCTTTCTCAAGTTCCTTCAGGATCCTGCCCGGTTCAATCATCTGGATACGTGCCTTGGTGTGAAAGCTGTCGGTCCTAATCCCGGCGAAGTATCCCGGGAATCCTTCGGCCGCTTCTCCGCAATTCTCAATGGCCATGCACAAGAGGGCAACGGATACCATCTCCCCGGTTGAAAGCAGTATGTCCAGCTCCTTTTCCGGGGGAAACGGCATAATCTGGCAGGCAAGGTTTATAAGGTTGTCGGTGGTCTTGCCCATTGCCGAAACCACCACGACAATCCTGTTGCCTTTTCTCTTGTCGGCAACGACCTTCTCCGCAACGCCCTTTATCTTCTCTATCGTTGCCAGCGAACTGCCCCCGTATTTCTGCACAATCAGCGCCATTTTGTCTCCATGATAACGCATTATTGTAACATGGGAAAGGTCGCATAATCAAAATCCATGTCCCGTCTGAAGAAAGCCTGCCGGCGGTGTACCCGTCTCAAAAGCATTATTTCTTTTTCAGCAGGTTGGTGGCGGAGAGGAGGGAAGTTACGACTGCCAGGGCTATCAGTACTTCGCCCTCTTCGGGGAGGATTTTATTGACGTCGGCGACGGTCCTCCAGGCGTTGAAAACAAGAATGGTCTCCATAACCAGGACTATGGTGATTGCTTCCCAGAGTGCAATCGCGACGATGCGTCTGTGCCTGATGCGGGGAAGAAGGAAACAAATTATTGCGATCCAGAAGAGCCATGATACCTGCTGCCACATGTCCATGGACATATAATACGATGCAAATCCGGTAAAAGGTTCAAAAACATAGCCGGTTGACGCAGGGAATCGCTGCCTGTATCCGAGAACCCTGAAGCGGCCGGTTTCCCTGTTGCGCAGAGCGTCAATGACTGCTTTTTCACGCGACTCAATATCCATCTGTTTCCAGTTAGAGATATTAAAACCGGTCCACATGGTACAGTCGTTTCTCCATCCGTGCCAGTTGGTTCCGCTCAACATTACAAGTTTCTTGCCTCGGCACACGGAGATTATTTCCCGTTGAGCTTCCGGCGTGAGAGGAACGGAAGAATCGCCTGCAATTTCAAATCCGTCCACTCCTGCTTCGGCAAGATCTTTCATGGAGAAGGGTGATCTCGTTTCAGCCCAGTAATGAGGAACTATTACGGCTCCTCCCTGCCGGTGAACTTCCTTTATCAATCCTGCAGGTTTTTCATATCCTCCGGCGTCAAAGCTGTCTTTCAAGCCGAGGAGGTTAAGGTGGACCTTCCTGAAATTAACCTCCTGTCCGGCAATAGCGACCGCGGCGATTGAATCTTTCCTGATCATTTCCCGCTGGATTAAAGGAGCTTTGCCGATGCGGTCGTGCTCCGTGATTGCCCAGCCGCTGAAGCCGGAATTCAGGTGCCAGCGCAGGTTCCTCTCCGGTGTCACGAGACCGTCATGGGAGTAGATGGTATGGGAGTGAAGGTCAAGGAAGACCTCATCGGGATTCCCGGAAGTCATGCGGTATTGAGGCAGAGGGCAGATAATGCAGTAGACGATAAAGAGGATAAAAGAGACTGCCGTTACAATCAGCCCTCTTATCATCGGTAATATCCTGTTTTTTACAGGACCCTTATTTCTTGTGAGAGCAAATATAACCCATATCGCGCAAAGCCAGGCCAGCCATGAGAGAAGCTGAACTTCGGGACGTGATAGAGTCAGTAAATAATTGGGGAAATCAAGAAACGGAGCAAAGAGTCTATTGGCGAGCGGAGAGACGAGTCCCGCGTCATGTACAGGCAATCCCGTTCCGATATCAATCAGGATCCTTGTGAACATTTATTTCTCCGAAAGATAATCTTACCACAAGGAAGCACAGGAGTGCCACGATGAAACCCGCGATTACGTCAAACGGGAAATGTGCGCCCGTGTAGCAGCGTGATATACCGGAGAGTATGCCGGTTATCCAGAAAACGAGCCGGTACTCCGGTATGAGCCATGCAAGGAAAAGAACGCCGGTAAAGACTGTCTGACTGTGCCCGGACGGAAATGAACCGCTTTTCAATCGTTCCCCTATGACATTAACGATACCCTCTTCAAAATATCCCAGCGGCCTTGGAACCGAAAGAGCTTCTTTCATGAAGTGCACGGCAATACCGCCCAGAAGCATTGCAAGTGCGAACATCCAGAAATACCGGAAAAACTGTTTTTTCTTTTTAAGCCATACAAGAATTCCTGCCAGAGGCAAGAGTACGTAACTTGTGCCAAGCCAGTTCACCAGGACGAAAAACATGTCAAGTGCCCTGTTCTTCCGTGCACAACCGTTGATCAGAAGAAAGCCTTTTTCATTCCAGCTCAGCAGCAGCGTCTTGAATGACCTCGGGACGAAGGGAAGAGACTGGAGGATGGCAGGCTCGGTTTTCTTCGTGTCAAACCCGTAACACCTGTATATGTGAAAACTCTTCGCATATTTCCCCATGCGGTAAATTTCAAGGCTTTTTTCCTGTTCTATCTCCCTGAAAAAATAGAGTTTTTCCGGGGGCGTCCTGTAATTGTCGTCGCGGAAGAATATGCCGTTTCTACCGTCCAGCCTGTCCTTCAGGCCCTGCGGGTACTGCCAGAAATCGTACTGGTCAACCTTCTTGCTCAAGCAGTAAACCGGTATTTCCGGTTCAAGATAAAATGCCAGCTGGCTTGCCAGGTAAAACGTGTGGGTAAAGACGAAAAAATCAAAGCTTTCCTCCTGCATACTGATTTCTTTTATGCGGTCCGAAAGTTCTTTCCACCCGACCATGTCATTGGTCAGATCATCTTCAGAGGGAATCGGGATAATTTTGAACAAAGCCTGCGCCGGAATCACAAGTGTCAGTACGATACCTGTCACCAGGGAGAAAACAAAAAGGTACCGCACGGCTTTTTTTGCGCTGCCGCTAAAAAATTCACAGGCAAGTCTCCCGAGAACAGGCAGAAGCACGAGATACCCAACGGCAGGCCAGTGCGGGAGAACCTGGTTTGACAGCCCGGACCAGGCAAAGATGAGTATTACGGGCAGGGCAAATGAAAGAAAAATCAGATGTTTCTCGTCCTTTTTCACGGACGATACTATTGTGCGGATGAGCGCATGCACGATGAAAATGAAAATAAGGGGTGAAAAGACTCCTGCCTGCGCTCCGATATTTCTGAAAAGTTCCTCCGGGATGAAAAAGGCCTTTTCTCCCATGCCGTGGGCAAACTGGAATGCAAAGGATACCCAGCAGTTCTCGTAGTTCCAGATAATAACGGGCAGGAATATCAGCACGCTTAGCAGAAAAGATAAATAGAGCTCTTTTTTTCTGAACCATTTCCTCATTGACGGGACCAGGACGGTGAAAATGAAAATGGAGGGATAAAGGAGTACCGCGGTATATTTTGTAAGAAGGGAGACTCCCGCAGTGATTCCTATCGCATACCACAGATATCCTCTGCCTGTTTCATGGAGATGCCAGAGCAGAAGCAGGCACAGCAGGTAGAAGAAACATAACAGCGTGTCAGGGACAATAGTTATACCCCCTATTGCCGAAAACAGGGGGATAGAGTTGAAGATTGCGGCCGTCCAGAATCCGGCAGCCGCGCTGTGGAATTTCTTCCCGAGGACGAAAAGCAGTATTACGGTACCGGCGCCGGAGAGTATTGCCGGCATCCTTGCGGCGAGCGTACACTTACCCATGAGGATTACAAACAGCCGTATCAGGTATCCCACCAGCGGAGGATGGTCGTAGTAGGAGAGGGCGGGATGCATGGCATACTGCACGTAATGCGCCTCGTCAACACCCAGCCCCAGCACATGTGCGAGCCAGAGCCTTGCCAGCGTGGTTGCCGTTATCAGAATGATAAGATAACGGACGTACTTTCTATCTTCCATGGTTCAGTCTCAACTTCAAAACCTTACCGAGGTATTTCAGAAGTGTCCTGCCGCCCAGCTTGGAGACCCCTGCCTTGCGTTCGTAGAATTCAATGGGGACTTCGGCAATTCTTGCATTTTTCTTCTTGAGATAGAACAGCACTTCCGTGACGATAAAAGGGTCTTCGGCCGAAAGACTGTCAACGATCTGCTCCATGATTTTCCTTCTGAACAACCTGAATCCTGACGTCGGATCTGCAACATTGATGCCGAGAATCAGTCTGATATACATCCTCGCACAGTTACTTATTACGCGGCGCAAGGGTCCCCTGTTTACGTCACGTCCGCCTTTTATGTATCTTGAACCTATTACCACATCACAATCTTCCAGTTTCTCCATCATTTCGGTGATGAAACGGGGATGGTGTGAAAAATCTCCGTCCATCTCGCCTATGACTTCGGAGCCGGTCTCAAGTGCCTGCCTGAAACCGAAGATGCCTGCGAGTCCGCGTCCCTTCTTTGCTTCCCTGATAAACACGGATACCGCGGGATTGTCCGCGAAGGCCTCTCTCGCGATATTCCCTGTTCCGTCCGGAGAGTTGTCGTCAATCACAAGCACTTTCATTTCAAATGGGAGTTTGAGAAGTTCCCGGGCAAGAGGAACTATGTTGTCTTTTTCATTATATGTGGGAATAACCACCGCAGCGGATTTTTTCTGCTCGTTCATAGTGATTTTTTTATCGCGGAAAGGACGGCTTCAGGGGTGATTGTTTCCATGCAGAACGGGTTTCTGTCACATTCTCTCCTGTAACAGCACCGGCATTCAAGAGGCGTGACGAGTTTTGTCATCCTGCCGTAGGTTTCTATCTCATCCGGCGATGTCGGCCCGAAAAGCGCGACAACCTGTTTTTTGAGGCCTGTCGCCGCGTGCAGGGCAAGTGTATCCGAGGTCAGGACTGCACTGCAGAGGTCAAGCAAAGCAAAGAAGTCCGCAACGGTGTTGTCCCAACCCGCATTGATCAGGGAAACGACACTTTTTGCTTCCAGCCTCTGCATGATCTCTTTCTCCTCTCTGCCGCCGAATATGACTATGGAATATCTTTCATTTTTCAGGAGAGAGAAAAGCTTGAGAAAGTTCTCTTCCGGCCATCTCTTGGTAGGCCATCTTGAACCGCTGCCCGTATTGATTCCGATTAAGGTTTTCCCGCGCAGTTTGTGTTGCCTGGCAAATGCTTCTGCTTTCTCTGCAGGGCCTTTCTGCAATGGAACGATTATCTCCCCGAAGTCTTCCAGTTCAAGAATCTCCGAAATTATGCGCTGGTAGGTCTTCCTGTTTTTCCTCTTGGCTTCATCATCGTGGCTCATCGCGAACCATTCTCCGGCAGGTCTGTTTGACCATGACACCGTGCCGTCTTTTTCATACCTGAACCCGTAGAACCTGCCTGTATTGACCGAGCCTGCCGCAGCCAGGCTGTCAGGAGAAAGGTCAAGGTTAATCACTGCATCAAATCTGAAATGTGACAACTTCTGGGACGTCTCGCAACTCTCTGTCCAGATCTCGTCAATATAAGCATTGTTCTCAAGAACCTCTCTGCTTGTTCCCGCGGTGAACCAGACAATTCTGTGTGCGGGGAATTTCTTGCGCAGGGGCTCCAGGATACAGGTGGTTCTCAACACGTCTCCCATGGCGGCTTTCTTGATAACGAGGATTGTGCCCCTGATATGCCTGTAATGTCTACAGCCCGGGCAGAGCTGTTGTTCGGTCTTGTGGTATATGCAGGGACTGTCCGTCTTGAAGAACCTGCAATCCTGCCTTATTTCATTGGCCTTCATTGTCTGTTTCCAAGAGTCTGTCGCCGTGCTGAATTCTGTGCCCCTTCAAAAATTCGGATACAGGCATCCTTTTCTTCCCCTCCATCTGCACTTCTGTTATCTTGAGAACACCTTCTCCGCATGCGACAAGAATAGATTCTCTGTCCACTCCTGCCACTTCCCCCGGCTCCACGTTCTTTATCCCCCATTCCATACCGGGTTTGGAACCGGGGATGGAGTTGAAGATTTTCAGGTACTTGCCGTTGAGGTAGGTATAAGCGCCGGGCCATTCTTTTGTCCCGCGCACGAGGTTGTGAATCTCGGGTGCGGACTTCTCCCATCTTATGAGGCCGTCTTCTTTCACGAGTTTTCTTGCATAGGAAGGAACGCCCTTCTGGGGTACCGGGGCGATTCCTGCCCGGAGCTTTCCGATGCTTTCGGCAAGTATTCCCGGAGAGATTTCGGAGAGTTTTTTCTTCAGGGAAAAGATGTCTTCGCCGTCATCAATAGGAACTTCTTTCTGTGTTATGATATCGCCGGTATCCATCCTGCCCTGCATTCTTATGACAGTGATGCCGGTCTTCTTCTCCCCGTTGATCAGCGCCCACTCCATGGGAGCCGCTCCCCTGTATTCCGGCAGAAGCGAAGGGTGTACGTTTATCGCCGCAAGCGATGCAGTTTCAAGTATTGAGACGGGAAGAATCTTGCCGTAAGAAATGAGGACTATCAGCTCGGGTTTCAGGTTTTTCAGGATTTTCCTGAATTCCCCGCTTGAAGGACATTCGGGCTGGTAGACGGGGATGTCGTTCTTCACCGCCCAGTATTTTACTTCGGTGCAGGCGAGTTTCAACCCTCTTCCTCTGGGCCTGTCGGGAGCCGTGACGACTCCCGCGACGGTGTGTTTTTCCTTCAATTCCTGGAGCGAAGGCGTGCCGAAACAGTCACTTCCAAAGTATATTATTCTCATTTCTGGAATACCAGAGCACCCGCAGAGACTATGCCGGCATCACTGCCGAGCTGTGATTGTATTACTCTGACCTTCTCCGCCAGTTTTGCCATCGCCTGTTCCTTTATCTTTTTTTCAATGGTCTCAAACATAATCTCCACATTCCTGGATATGCCTCCGCCGATAATTATCAGGTCTGGGTTGAGAAGGTTGACCAGCCCTGTGAACAGCGCTCCCAGGCACACCCCGACGTCTATCCATATGTCCGTGGCAACCCTGTCGCCCTGCTTGTATGCTTCGGATATAATTTTTGGGGTGATCTCTTTCGTCTCGCCGTTCACAAGTTCGGTTATCAGTGTCTTCTTGCCGTCCTGTATTGCCTTTACGGCGCGCTCAACAATGTAGTCCCTGCCTACAAATCTCTCTATGCATCCTATATTTCCGCACTTACACCGCGGGCCCCTGTAATCAATGGTTATGTGCCCTATTTCCATCGCGGAATATTTCCCGCCCCGCAGAAGTTTTCCGTCCTTGACGATGCCGCCTCCCAGTCCGGTGCCCAGTGTTATGCATATGATGGTGCTGTAACCTTTCCCGGCCCCGTAAAGGAATTCCCCCCACGTTATGGTATTCACGTCGTTCTCAACCACCACGGGCAGCCTGTATTTCTCCTCAAAAATTTTCTTGATAGGCAGGTTGTCCCAGCCGGGCAGGTTCGGAGCGGAGAAAACAACGCCTTTGTCATCCACAACACCCGGAGTGCCGATTCCGATACCGGCAACCCCACCGCCTGCATCCTCAAGCGCAAATTCAACGGCGGCTTCCATCTGCTTTATGACAACATCCCTGCTTTTCTGCTCCGCAAGCGTTGGGAATTGCTGTTTTTTCAGAATCACCCCGTTCTCGTCGGTTAGGCCTGCCTTTATGAATGTCCCGCCGAGATCTATGCCGACAGCCCTCTTCATTTATCCCGAACTCTCCTTTGATATCCCCTCACAGTGAGGGGTTAGTGATTTTGTATTTCTTATTTCTTTTTCCCAAAGGGCAGTCTGAAGCCCTTCTTCTTACTCTCTTCGCCGGCGGGTTCTTCCGCCTTCTGTGTTTTGGCGGGGGGCGGTGGGACGGGTTTTGGCTGCGGCTTTGGTTTTTCAGGTTCCGGCTGCTCGCTTGCGCCTTTCTTTCCGAACAAACCGCGTTTCGGTTTCTGTTCCGCAGCCGCGGGGACAAGCGCTTCAGGTTTTCCAACTGCAGCCGGCTGTTCAATCATCTGCGGTGCCGCTGCCTGTTTCAACATTTCTTCATATTCCGGGTAAACACCGTACTTCTTCACAAGTTCCATTACCCTGCAGTACTGCTGGAAACTGACGTTTTTGGGCACGGAATGATCCGAGTGGTATATGTATCCGCCGTCTTTTTTTGCGACCTCAAATTTCTTCTTTATCTCTTCCTCTATTTTCGCGGGGTCCTCATCGGCCATCAGCCGCACGTCTATCCCCCCCATAAATGCCATGCTGTCACCGTACTTGTCTTTCAATTTGATGAGGTCCATCCCTGCCTTGACTTCAAGCGGCTGGAGGCAGTCCAGGCCGGTCTCTATCATTACGGGTATCAATTCCGATACGTTTCCGCAACTGTGCAGGATGGTCTTCATTCCTTTTGAATGGAAATATGCGTAAAGGAGGCAGTCTGCGTCATAGTGGGTTTTTTTGTAGGTATCCGGCGAGAAAAGCAGGCCGTTCTTATAGCCCATGTCATTGAAAAGGAATGCGCCGTCAAATCTGAACCCGTTGTTGATCATCAGTTCCGCCATCACTATGATTAGTTCAGCCAGTGTCATAACCATTTCTTTTACCCAGCCCGGATCTTGAACCATGGCCATGAGCAACTCTTCCGAACGCATATATGACTGAAGTGCGTCGTAGCCGCAGGCTGCCGTGAAACATGCAAACTTTTCTTCTTCGCATACGGTTCTGTTTCTTGCAAGGTCGGATGCCCAGTTGACTCTCATGAAATCCGGCGCCAGGCGTTTCTTGATCTCTTTCCAGTCATCCTTTGTTCTTATGGGCCAGTCAATGACTTCCGGGGTTGTTGAGTAATCCCGGTGGTTTTTTCTCTTGCCGCCCTGCGGAGTTGTGGAAATTATGTATTCTTCGCTCCTTTCCAGCACCTTCACGGGAAATCTTGGCGTTAAATCCGCACCGAAGTATTGAAATTCGTAGCCAAAGTATTCCTCCGGAGTCATGTCTTCAGGCATTCCTTCTTTGTGCCATCTCTGTACGGTGGCGGTCCAGGGACTGTCCATTATGGGAACCCTGTCGGGTATCTGGTGGTTAAGGACTCTCAAGACTCTTTCTTTGCTTGTCATTTTCGCCCCCTTCGTATGGCTATTTTTCTTTTTCCGTCTATTATGGAGATATTTACGAAAACTGTTCTGACGGGAAGAACATCTCTTATGCGGTCAGCCCACTCTATAAGAACAAGCCCTTTGTCGAGATACTCTTCCCAGCCTGTACTTTTCATATCTATTTTACCTCTTAATCTGTAAAGGTCAAAATGAAAAACGGGAATTTTCCCGGGATATTCGTTTATCAGAACGAAAGACGGGCTTGTCGCCTCTTTACCTGTCAGATACTTGACGATACCCTTAATCATGGTCGTTTTGCCGCTTCCGAGTTCTCCCGTAAAGCCGATAATATCTCCTTTTTTTGCCCTTGAGGCGATACGCTCACCGATTCTTATGGTTTCCTCGGGGCTCTTTGCTGTCAGTATCATGAAGAGTATTTTACTTTTTTTTAAAAAGGGGGTAAAATATAATCAGCCTGTTCCGTGCGTGAGGATTAATTATCCTTGAGCCAACACTATAAGTAAGGGAGCCAAGTTCTGATGGTGCCGACAGGTTCGCCTCGAGCGAAAAGTCGAAGCCGTCAGAGGAGGCACCCACATTACCTTGAGGGTCTCAAAGGATACAATCCCTGCGGCGGAACGGGCTTCTATTTAATGAGAACAGAGAGGCAGGGAAAAGAACTGTCTCCAGAGGTTTTGAGACAGCTCTATTGGGATAAGAAGCGTTCATTGTCATGGATTGCAGATTCATATGGAATAAATATAACCTCGGTTTTGAAAAGGATGAAGAAATACGGGATAGAGCGTCGTTCTCTATCCGAAAGCGGCTATCTGTTTCATTCTGATAAGCCTGGATTTAACATAAAAACCAGTCTTCATCCTGAAGAGGAAAAGCTATTAGTCGCAGGTATAATGCTTTATTGGGCAGAAGGCACTCTAAAACGGGACACAATAGATTTTGCCAATAGCAATCCTAGAATAATAAAGGTGTTCCTGAAGTTCTTGAGGGAAATCTGTGGTGTTAATGAATCACGCCTAAGAGCATATATCTATGCTTTTTCTGATCAAAATTCAGACAAAATCAAGGAATTTTGGAAGAAAACCACAGGGATACCAGAAACGCAGTTTATTAAACCATACATAAGAAAAGCAGAGAATTCCACAGCACGAAAACGAAGAATGGAATACGGTCTGATAAAAATAAGATATTCAGATAAGAAATTATTGTGTATAATAAAGAAGTGGCTTGAAGAATACACAAAAAATATTGGTCGGAAATCTGGGTAGGTACCCGAGCGGCCAAAGGGGACGGCCTGTAAAGTCGTTGGCTAACGCCTACGGAGGTTCGAATCCTCCCCTGCCCACTTGAAAGATATTGAGCTCACTGGTTGGCAAGGGGAGCATAATTTTTCTGAACTTGTGCGCCAGGATTCGAATGGAGCCTGTTTATGAACTGCGACGAGTAAATACATGCCCCCCCACCTGTCTTCCTCCCCCTCGAGGGGGGAGGATAAAAGGAGGGGGTGAAAGTAATCGAGCAGTGAATAGGCGGGTGGCCGACCGGAGCACTGTGCGCGGAGGCGCCGATCCTCCCCTGCCCACTGCGCCTCTCTGTTGTCATTGCGAGGCGTTTTTTGCCGCGGCAATCTAATGAGATTGCTTTGCTTCCGCTCGCAATGACAATCGGTAAGGGTTCTAGTTTTTTTCCGCGGGGTTGGTTTAATGGTAAAACATCAGCCTTCCAAGTTGATTATACGGGTTCGATTCCCGTACCCCGCTTTGCAAGCATCTTTGGGTAGGGAATCGAATAGAGCGAAGTCAGAG
>Ga0209609_10000743_pt1 | contig 19205 bp, 12 predicted proteins | sample LakKivw325mmetaG_FD_184136 | JGI IMG/M metagenome (GOLD analysis project Ga0209609, IMG submission 184136) | Anoxic lake water microbial communities from Lake Kivu, Rwanda to study Microbial Dark Matter (Phase II) - Lake Kivu water 325m metaG... | ecosystem: Environmental > Aquatic > Freshwater... | reverse complement strand
ATCCAGCACTTGGACCAGATCCCCGATAATGAACTAGATCAGCTGGCCCAGTGGGGGTTCACCGGCTTGTGGTTGATCGGTTTGTGGGAACGCTCACCCGCCTCCAAAACCATCAAGCAGTGGCGGGGCAATCCGGATGCAGTGGCTTCGGCCTATTCGTTAATGGATTACCAGATCGCAGCCGATTTAGGCGGTGATGAGGCTTACCAGAACCTGCGCCAGCGAGCCTGGCAGCGCGGCATCCGGCTGGCCTCTGATATGGTGCCCAACCATATGGGCATTGACTCGCATTGGATGATCGAACATCCCGATTGGTTTATCTCGCAGGATTACAGCCCCTTCCCTTCCTATACCTTCAATAGCGGCAACCTGTCGTGGGACCAGCGCGTTGGCATCTACGTTGAAGACCACTATTTCAACAATACCGATGCAGCGGTGGTATTCAAAAGGGTGGATTTTTGGACCGGTCAGGAGAAATATATCTACCATGGAAATGATGGCACTTCCATGCCATGGAATGATACCGCCCAACTCAATTATCTGAAACCTGAGGTCCGCGAAGCGGTCATCCAGACCATCCTGCACGTGGCCCGTAAGTTCCCCATCATCCGCTTCGATGCCGCCATGACCCTGGCCAAGAAGCATTACCAGCGCCTGTGGTTCCCCGAGCCAGGAACTGGAGGAGCCATCCCTTCGCGGGCGGAGCATGGCCTAACCAAGGAACAATTCGATGCCGCCATGCCAGTCGAATTCTGGCGCGAAGTGGTGGACCGCGTGGCGCAGGAAGTGCCCGATACTTTGCTGTTGGCAGAAGCCTTCTGGCTGATGGAAGGATATTTTGTGCGCACCTTGGGCATGCATCGCGTGTACAACAGCGCATTCATGAACATGCTGCGTGATGAGAAAAATGTCGATTACCGCCTGGTGATGAAGAACACCCTGGAGTTTGATCCTGAGATCCTCAAGCGCTATGTCAATTTCATGAATAATCCTGATGAGCGCACTGCCATCGACCAATTCGGCAAGGAGGATAAATATTTCGGCATCTGCACCATGATGGCCACCCTGCCGGGCCTGCCCATGTTCGGGCATGGACAGGTGGAAGGTTTCACCGAGAAATACGGCATGGAATACCACCGCGCCTATTGGGATGAGAAACCGGACGAGTACCTCATCGACAGGCACAGGCGCCAGATCTTTCCCTTGCTGAAGAAGCGTTATATGTTTGCCCAGGTCCAGGATTTCCTTTTATATGATTTTTATACACCCGAAGGCTACGTGAACGAAGACGTGTTCGCTTATTCAAATCGGGTGGGAAATGAGCGCTCCCTGGTGATTTATCACAATAAATTTGCCACCGCTCGAGGATGGATCCGTATCTCTGCTGCATATGCGGTGAAGACCGATTCCAGCGAGCACATGCTCATTCAAAAGCGCCTGGGGGAAGGTTTGGGTTTAGCCACCGACGGCAATACCTACTGCATTTTCCGCGACCAGCTTAATGATCTCGAATATATCCGCAATTCCAAGGATCTGCACGACCAGGGCTTATACATCGAGCTCGATGCTTATAAATGTCATGTTTTTACTGCATTCCGCGAGGTTCAGGATAATGATTGGCACCAGTATGCGAATTTGGCGGCATACCTGGGAGGGCGAGGTGTTCCCAGCATGGATGAAGCCATGAAGGAAGTATTCTTACAACCCATCCATCGTGCTTACCGGGAATTAGCAAATGCCGGCTTCTTCCGTTGGGTCATATCCAATCGATTGCAGGCGATACCAGGTGGCGATAATAATCCCCCTCTCACAGGAGGTTCAGAGCAGGTGTTGCAAGAGGTTCACGAAAAATTTACCCGCTTGTTAGGTGAAATCAATCGCACGATGCACTCCGCTGGAGACATCCCATCCATTGCCGTAATAACCCAGAAATACCTGCTTGCCCTTCTCAATCTACCCATTTTCCAGGATAAGTACCCGCCATCCCATCCACGCAAGTACCAGCAAGCCATGCGCTACCTGCATGCCGGAAACATTAAAAATTCGCCCTGGAAGAATGCTGACTCCTACACCTGGAGTGTGATCCTGGGCTGGTTATTCACCCAACCGCTGGGAAAGACCATTACCCAGGCGGGATACGAAGAGGTGAGCCGCAGCTGGATGGATGAATGGATGCTGAACAAAATCCTGGTAAGTGCTTTGAGCGACATCGGCTTGGATGAGCGTTCCAATTGGCGCGCCGTAACACTGATCAAGCTGCTCACCTCTCACCAAGCTTGGTGGCAGCGAGTTACATCCAGTCGGCCGAAGCAGAAGGTGAGCGCAGCCTATCAAATCCTAGCTTCATTGCTTGCCGATAGCGATGCACTCAACTACCTGGGTGTGAACCGTTATCAGGATATCCTGTGGTTCAACAAAGAAGCATATGAGGACCTGCTTTGGTGGCTGTATATCATCGCCACTATTGAAATCTCGGCAGCGCTGGATGAATCCAACCAGGCCGGGTTAATCCCCGGGCGCATCGTGGACTGCTACAACCTGATCTCTGATCTTCTCTCTAAATCACAGGCTTCTGGGTATAAGCTCGAGAAACTGCTAGAGTTGGTGAAATAGCCCCACCGGCAGGGTCTTTTGCATTTCTTTCTGGAAGACCCTGTCTCCCCTCAGTCCGGTCTTGCGGCTCACCACGTAGTGCAGGTCAGATCTGAAGGGTTCACTCAGGTTTACCCCACTGGCGAGATAGGTCAGCCGTACAGCCTGGGCGGCATAAGCGATGTTGTTCTTTGGCTCAATGCGGTTGAAATCATCGAAAAACCACCCGCACGAGGTGAAAATACGTTGGCGCTCGCGTTGTGCTTCCAGCAGCAGTTGAATTTTCTTGACCAACTCGGGCTCAAGGCTCTTACCTGCGTTTTCGTGGATAAGCTCTTCAGCGCTGAGCTTACCCAGGATGACGTGGATGTAAGCATTTCTCAGCTTCAAGGGGTCAATACGGTATGGATTTAGCGTGTCGGCATACACCTTATCCAGCTGGTATGCCAGCCGGTTAAATGCCTGACGTAAATATCCCTTCCACCGTCCATCCCCTGCTGTGCAACCACAATCCCCATTCCAGCGCTCCACTCCGTGCTGGCACGACCATGAGGTTCTCTCGTATATACTCACCCAATGCTTGGGCGGGTATTTCTTCAACCATAATGCAGGATAGGTCTTTTCAAGGCCTGCGTTCGCACTTGCACCATTGACCAGGTGTGCTAAAAAACGATCTCTGAATTGTTGGTGATGTCCATATAACTCGCCATCGCTGGCGATGAGCACCAGCTGGGGCTCATCACAGCGCGGCCTTTCGCTAAGAAAGCTGGGCAACAGGTGGTTCCGCACAAAATCATCGGCGTTGATCGTCAGATAGGGATTAAAACTCACCCCTGAGCTCAACCCCTGGTGGTAAAAAAATACCGAGATGCTTTTTCCTGCTGATAAAGCAACTCGGTAGGGTTCGGTGACATCCAGCTGGTTACTCTCAGCCTGCCACGGAGCCAGGATGGTGAACTCTATCCCATATTCCGCCAGGATGTTCAAGGTTTCCATGTCTGCGGCTGTTTCAGGCAGCCACATTCCCACGGGTTTGCGCCCATACCGGTGCTCAAAATCCGCAATCCCCCACATCACCTGGGTAATTTTATCTTCCCGTGAAGCCAGGGGCAGGATGGTATGGTTGTATGCTTGGGCGATGGCGTTCCCCACGCCATACCTCTGCAGGTTGGCGCGATCCTGAGCCACGATCAGCCGTATTGCTGAGGGATCATAACTGTTCAGCCACGAAAATAATGTCGGCCCAATATTAAAGCTGATCTTCTCGAAATTCCCCAACTTGGCATTTGGCAAATAGCATTCAGCATGAATGCGTTCGTTCCAGTTCTTATAAGGTGATGCGCCGTACTCGTTAGGGATCAGCCCAGACACCGGATCCTCACGGGGAGGCTGGTAAAAATGACCATGGATTGCTAGGGCTCGTTCCGGCATTTATATTTACAATTCCCCCTTGTTGGTGGCTGCGACGATTAACATCATAGAATATGTTTTAATCCCAATCTCACTTTTTTGCAAGGGTGATTCTATCCATAAAACATTAAAGATACACAAGTATGCAATGAAACTTGCCTGATTTAATCGTGTAAAATAGGTTCAGTCCAGGTGACATTATGCCTATTCCCTCGCCTATGAATGTCCTCTTCCTAGCCTCTGAAGCTGACCCACTCATTAAGGTGGGGGGGTTAGGTGATGTTGCCGGATCGCTTCCCCTTGCACTGCGTGCGTTACGTCCTTTAACCAATGGCAATCCTGCAGAGCTTGATGTCAGGCTGGTAATCCCTTTTCACCCATCCATAAAAGCGGGCCAAAATTCACCCCGGCAAATCGCAGAATATCCCGTCCAATCCACACAAGGCGCTATCATCGCAAAAGTTTTTTCGATCCAATTGGATGGGTTGCCTGTTTACCTGCTGGCAGGCACCCCGATAGATCAGGAGTCCGCGGTCTATTCAACCAACCTGGAAGCCGATGGATATAAATATGTATTTTTTTCACAGGCTGCCCTGGAGCTTGCCAGGCAACTGAATTGGAAACCGCATATCCTGCACGCCAATGATTGGCATACCGCTCCCGCAGTCTATTCACTGGCTTTAAAGCACGCTTCTGATCCTTTTTGGGGTCAGACGGCCTCCTTACTCACCGTCCACAATCTGCCGTACCTGGGCGCCATGACCGCAGCAGCCCTAGATGCCTTTGGACTTCCTGCCGTCAAGAGTAAGGATTTGCCCCCATGGGCACGGCACCTGGCGATGCCCCTGGGCTTGCTTTATGCTGATACGATCGTGGCAGTCTCCCCCGGGTATGCAAAGGAAATCCTCACCGATGAATTCGGCTCAGGATTGAACCTCTTCCTGCGCGCACACCAGAATAAAATCCGTGGCATCCTTAATGGCCTCGATACAGTGCGTTGGAATCCGCAGGCGGATAACGAGCTGGCGGCCACTTTTTCGAGTGACAATCTCCTCGTACGCTCGGTGAACAAGTCGTACCTGCAACAGGAATTGTGCCTCGAAGTAAACCCCCGTATTCCTTTGCTTGCCATGGTCACTCGCATGGACCCACAAAAGGGGGTGGACCTGTCTGTTGCAGCCTTGCGCGCCTTGCTAAAATCCGATCATCGCCCTCCTCAGCCATTGCAGGCAGTTTTCCTGGGGACGGGAAACCCGGTGCTGGAAAGTTTAATCCGCCAGCTGGAACATGATTTTCCCAACCAGGTGCGTGCCCATGTCATGTACAGCGAACTGTTCAGCCGCTATATCTATGCGGGAGCGGATATTTTATTAATGCCATCTCGCTATGAACCTTGCGGTCTCTCTCAGATGATTGCCATGCATTATGGCTGTGTGCCCATAGCGCGCGCCACCGGAGGCTTATCCGATACCATCCGCGATGCTTTGAGCTCAAACCAGGGTACCGGTTTTTTGTTCAAGGATACCGATACAGATGAATTGGCTGAGACGATACTGCGCGCCATATCAGTGTATACACACGACGTTCTGGCCTGGCATCAGATACAAATTAATGGCATGCAGCAAGATTTTTCATGGGTTCGATCGGCACAGGAGTATTATAAACAGTACACCCTGCTATCTGGCTGAAATATATGTATAATGTCCCGGTAACAGACAGGAGGCATTTATGAAGACCAGGGCTGTTATCCTCGCCGGTGGAGAAGGTTCACGCCTGGGCACGCTCACTGCCAAGCGTACCAAGCCTGCAGTGCCTTTCGCAGGGAAATATCGCATTATTGACTTCACCCTCTCGAACTGTGTGAACTCGGGCATATTCGACGTCATGATTGTCGCTCAATACCGGCCTCACTCTTTAATAGAGCATATTGGCGCTGGAGGCCCTTGGGATTTGAACCGTGATTTTACCGGAGGAGTGCGCATTTACACACCCTACAAGGCGCGTGGGGCTTCAGACTGGTTCCTGGGCACTGCTGATGCGGTCCAGCAAAATTTCCGATTTATCAAGAATTCCGACCCTGACTTCGTGCTGATCCTGTCAGGCGACCACATCTATGAGATGAATTATGCCTTGATGGTCGAGGCCCATGTCGCCAGGGAAGCTGATGTGACCCTGGCAACCATCTCCGTGCCCATCAAGGAGGCTTCCCGGATGGGCATCATCGGGATTGATCCGGAGAATCGAGTCACATCTTTCGTCGAAAAACCGGCTCAACCACCCTCCAATTTAGCCAATATGGGTGTTTATCTTTTCAAGACGGAGATATTGAACCAGTATTTGCTGGAAGATCATAACCTGCCCAATTCTTCACACGATTTTGGGAAAGATATCCTGCCCAAAATGGTGGCAGACGGCGCCAGGGTGTTTGCTTATCCATTCAACGGTTATTGGATGGATGTCGGTACTGCAGCTTCCTATTGGAAAGCCCACATGGACCATCTGGACGACAAACCTCCTTTCGACTTGAATGACCGCTCGTGGATCATCCATACCCGCACCGAAGAAAGACCACCGGTATGGATTGCGCGTGGTGCTAGCATAGAAAATAGTTTGATCTGCGATGGCTGTGAAATTGCTTCCAATGCCAGGGTAATCCGCAGTGTGCTTTCTCCGGGAGTATTAGTTCGCCCGGGTGTAGTGGTGAGGGAATCCATCCTGTTGACTGATACGGTGATCGAATCAGGTGCCGTCATCGAACGTGCCATCATCGATAAGAAGGTACGGGTAAACCCCCAAGCCCATATCGGCGGGATGGTAGAAGCTGCCGAACCACTGCTCACCATGGTTGGCAAGAATTCCGAGGTTCCCCAGGGTTATGTGGTCGAACCGGGAGCAGTGATTGGCACCGATGTGATCGAAAGTGATTATCCTGCCACAGTGGTGCGAGGTGACGACTATATCCTTACCAAGAGATTGGCCCATGAAGTTTAAGCGCTCATCTGGGATCCTGCTGCATCCCACCAGTCTTGCAGGTCCATATGGGATTGGCGATATTGGCCCGACTGCCCTCGGGTGGATTGATTTTTTATCCGCCGCAGGTTGTGGCCTGTGGCAGGTTCTCCCCATCGGGCCCACCGGTTACGCCGATTCACCGTACCAATGTTTCTCGTCTTTTGCTGGCAACCCACTGCTGATCAGCCCGGAAGCGTTGCTCATGGATGATCTGCTTCATCCCGATGACCTGGAAGACCATCCAGTTTTTCCTGATGACCATGTTGATTTTGGTATGCTGATCCCCTGGAAATTAAACCTGCTCGACCGCTCATTCACCCGCTACCAGCATTTGCACTCATCTCAGCTGAATGCCGAGATGGAAGAATTTCGTTCATCGCAATCCTCCTGGCTGGCAGATTTCGCCTTGTTCATGGCGCTAAAAGAAGCTCACCAAGGTGCTCCCTGGCCCAGCTGGGAGAAGCCTTTGCGACAGAGGCAGCCCGAGGCGTTGGCTGAAGCGCACGTTCAGTATGCTTCAGCAGTGGAGCGCCAGGTCTATCGACAGTTCCTGTTTTACCGTCAATGGCTAAAGTTGCGTGATTATGCTCACCAGAACAATATCTCGATCATCGGTGATATCCCCATTTTCGTTGCCCACGATAGCGCCGATGTATGGGTGCATCCGCACCTGTTCTATATGGATGAGACGGGTCTGCCGACTGTCGTGGCTGGAGTACCCCCCGATTACTTTTCACCTACCGGGCAGTTATGGGGCAACCCACTGTATCGCTGGGAAGAGCATACTAAAACCGGCTACGCCTGGTGGATCGAGCGTATCAAAGCCACGTTGTCATTGGTGGATATCATCCGTATTGATCACTTCCGCGGCTTTGCGGGGTATTGGGAAGTGCCTGGCAACGCCAAGACCGCAGAAATTGGCTGTTGGAGACCCGGCCCCGGCAAGCATTTCTTCCACACCCTTCGTCAATCGCTGGGGGAATTGCCGATCATCGCGGAAGACCTGGGTGTAATCACCCCTGATGTGGTGGACTTGCGCGACTCCTTTAACTTTCCCGGGATGAAAATCCTGCAATTTGCCTTCGATAGCACCCCCGATGATCCCTTCTTGCCGCATCACTACCCGGTTCATTGTGTCGTTTACACCGGCACCCATGACAATGATACGGCAAAGGGCTGGTACCAGCGCGTTCCGGAAGCCGAGAAGGCCGCTTATCGAGATTACATGGACCGTGATGGCAGCCAGGTGAGCTGGGACTTGATCCGCGGTATCTGGTCTTCTGTGGCCGTCTTTTGCCTGGCGCCACTGCAGGATTTCTTGAACCTAAGCAATGAGGCTCGCATGAATTATCCGGGTAATCCCAGCGGGAACTGGATGTGGAGGATGCCCGAAAGTTCACTCACCGGCGAGCTTCAAACCAAAATCAGGCAATTGAATTACCTGTATAGCCGTACGAATACCAACTGAATAAAATCCATTTCACGAGGGAGTTAACCATCAATAATGGCATCACAGCCCTTACCAACCCCACGACATTTACATCCCAACGTCTGGTTCCTCACCATCGGCTCATTCTTGACCGACATCTCAACCGAGATGCTCACCAACCTGATCCCCCTGTTCCTGTACAACGTACTGGGCGTACAGACGAGCATTATCGGGCTCATTGATGGCATCGCCGAAACCACCGCTAGCCTGGTAAAGATCTATTCCGGCACCTTGTCCGACCGGCTTGGCAAGCGCAAACTGCTCACCGTAGCCGGATATGCGTTATCCACCATCGTCAAACCTTTTTTATATCTCGCTGTAAGCTGGGAATGGGTGTTAGGCGTGCGTTTTGCCGACCGGGTGGGCAAGGGTGTACGCACTGCCCCACGCGATGCCCTGCTGGCAGGCAGCGCAAAATCCAACCAGCGCGGATATGCCTTTGGCATCCATCGCGCCGGCGATACCGCCGGTGCATTCGTTGGTCTGGGGATTGCCGGGCTGATCATCTGGCTCACCCAGGCGGGCATTGCCGAATTGGAACGCCATACATTTCAGGTGGTGGTCCTGGCAAGCATCATCCCTGCCGTATTGGCGGTTTTAGTGCTCACCTTTGGGGTGAAAGAAGTGGAAGCAGAAAAGAAGGATAACCAGAACCTACCCACCGTTAAATGGAAAGACTTCGATCGGCGTTTTCGCGCCTTCGTTATTGTGGTGATCATTTTTACCCTGGGTAACTCATCCGACTCTTTTATCATCCTGCGCGGGCAGAATCGTGGCTTGAGCGTTTTACAGATCATCGGCATGTTGATGACCTTCAATGCTATCTATGCCATCCTGGCCAGCCCCCTGGGTTCTCTGTCGGATCGTGTTGGCCGCCGCAAGCTGATGCTGGCCGGTTGGACGATTTACGGGTTGGTGTACCTGGGGTTCGCTCTCTCCCAAACGGGTGCAGCGATATGGGCACTGTTCGGCCTATATGGCCTCTATTATGCCCTCACCGAGGGGGTGGCTAAAGCCCTTGTGGCCGATTTCGTACCCCAAGAGCAGCGTGGTACCGCCTATGGTTTCTTCAATGCTGCCATTGGCTTCTCCGCCCTGCCGGCTTCGGTGATTGCCGGGGTGTTGTGGCAGTATATCGACCCGGCTGCCCCATTCGTTTTTGGCACCGTGCTATCCTTGCTTGCCGGATTCTTGCTCGTCACCTGGGTGAGATAGCCATTAATAACAATTCTGGCAGGTCAATAGCCTGCCAGAACTGTCTAAATCGGGTAAAACGTACCCCACCATGTCGTGTGATGCAAAGTTCTGAACCTGCCTTCGCAGGTTGGAGTCCTTCCCAGAGGATCCGCCTTGGCTCAAGCCTATCGCGTCACCGCTGTGAGACCGGACCCCTAGATATTAGTGTTGGCTCAGAACGTAAAAGCAACAACACGTACATAGTAGGGTAGTTATCTTATACCACAAAAAAAGTCCCATGAGTAGATATGATTACCTTAGACTACTTTACAGCTGTGATAGGTCTCTCACTGTATATTTGTGCTACGGGTACACGCGCTTGATCATGCGTGGGAATGCGATGGCTTCACGGATGTGTTCAATCCCGCAGATCCACGCCACGGTGCGCTCAACGCCCATGCCGAACCCTGAATGCGGTACACTGCCAAATCGGCGCAGCTCCAGGTACCACTTGAAGGGTTCCTCGGGCAAATTATGCTGTTTCAGCCGCTCCACCAACAGCGTCGGGTCTGATATACGCTCGCTGCCTCCGATGATCTCCCCATATCCCTCGGGAGCCAGCAAATCGACACTCTTGCAGACTTCTGGCCGCCCGGGCCAGGGTTCCATGTAGAAGGCCTTGATCTCGCTCGGATACCCATATACAAAAACTGGCTTCTCGTATAGGTTGGTCAGCGCCGTCTCATGCGGGCTGCCAAAATCCATGCCCCACGCTATTTTCAACAGCTCCTTTTTCTCCGGGTCATCAGTCTTCTCACGCAGCATATCGATTTTCTTTAATGCCTCATCATAGGAGATGCGCGGGAACGGAGGCGAGATTTTTTCAAGCCTGGAGACGTCACGCTTCAGTGATTTCAGCTCGGGGGCGCACCACTCGAGCGCCCGCCTCACGATGTGAGTCACGAATTGCTCTTCAATCTCCATAAGCTGGTCCAGGTCGCAGAAAGCTGCTTCTGGCTCCACCATCCAAAATTCGGTCAGGTGCCGGCGGGTCTTCGATTTTTCAGCCCTGAAGGTAGGGCCAAAACAATACACCTTGTTGAATGCGAAGATATCGGCCTCGTTATACAGCTGCCCGCTCTGTGCCAGGTAAGCCACGCCTTCGTCGAAGTACTGAGTCTCGAACAGAGTGGTTGTCCCTTCACAAACCACCGGGGTGATGATCGGTGTATCCATACCCACGAATCCATGATTGTCCAGCCACTCACGGATCGCCCGGATTACCGCCGCCCTCACCTTCAGGATTGCCCATTGGCTGGGCATGCGGATCCATAAATGACGGTGGTCTAGGGCGAAATCCACTCCCTGCTCTTTGAGCGCCATGGGGTAATCCAGGTCTGCAGCCTGCAGGATTGTGGCGCCCGTCACCCCAATTTCATAACCGCCGGGGATTCCCGGGGCACGTTGGTCGGCCCTGACCACGCCAGTGATTTCCACCGAGGACTCCTGTGGCAGGCGCAACAGCCGGTCGAACAACCCGGTATCCAAGTCACCCTTGAATGCCACGCATTGCACGAAGCCGTAGCCATCACGTACCAACAAAAAGACCAGCTTGCCCTTATCGGTTCGGTTGTAAACCCAGCCCTGCACGGTCACTTCCTGCGATACATATTCCGCAATCTTATCCACATGAATAATGGGTGCCATATCTCTGCCTGCCTCTCTGGTTCAATCCTCTATCTTGAGGTGCAATTCCTTGAGCTGGATGGGATCAGCCGGTGAAGGTGCACCCGCCATCAGGTCGCGTGCTGTCTGGCTTTTCGGGAAGGCAATCACTTCTCGAATGTTGGGTTCATCTGCCAGCACCATGCACAGCCGGTCGATCCCTGGGGCAATGCCACCATGGGGTGGCGTGCCGTATTCAAAAGCTTCCAGCAAGTGTCCGAAGCGCTCGCGCGCCACGTCGGGGTTGAGCCCGATTAGCTTGAACACTTTTTCCTGCAATTCGCGTTCGTGGATGCGGATCGACCCACCCCCCACCTCGTAGTTGTTCACCACCAGGTCATATTGCTGCCCACGCGCCCTGCCGGGGTCGATATCCAGCAGCGGGATGTCTTCGACCATGGGGGAAGTGAACAGGTGGTGGCTGGGGTCCCAGCGATTCTCAGATTCATTCCACACCACAAACGGGAAATCGATGATCCAGCAAAATCCCAGTAAATTTTGATCGATGATGCCTGACCGCTCAGCCAGCACCACGCGTAATCTGCCCAGCACTTCAAAGACTACGGCAGGTTTATCAGCCACAAATAGCAGCAGGTCTCCGGGTTTAGCTGCCATGCTTTCCAGCAATTGCCCAAACACATCTGGCGCGGTGAACCTGGCGAAGGATGAACGCTGCTCGCCCGCTGAGCTGAAGGCTATATATGCCAGGCCCCTGGCGCCAAATTTTTTGGCCAGCTCTGCTAATTCATCCAGCTGCTTGCGGGTGTAATCGCCCAGGCCTGTCGCATTGATGCCTCTGACACTCCCTCCTTCCGCAACGGCATTTTCGAATACCTGAAAGCCCGATTTGCCTGCCAGCTCGGTCACATCTTGTAATTCCATCCCGAAGCGGATATCCGGATTATCCTTGCCATAGCGGCGCATCGCTTCATCATACGAAATTCTTGGCCATGGGCTTGATAAAAGGCGCTTGTGCGGCACCACTTCCTTCACCAGCCGGGTGAACATATCCTCGGTCAGTTGCATGATATCTTCACGCTCCACGAAAGACATTTCCAGGTCCAGCTGGGTGAACTCGGGCTGGCGGTCGCCGCGCTGGTCTTCATCGCGGAAGCAGCGGGCAATCTGGAAGTAACGCTCCATACCCGCCACCATCAGCAACTGCTTCAGCTGTTGGGGTGATTGGGGCAATGCATAGAACTCCCCCGGGTAGATTCTGGATGGAACCAGGTAGTCTCGAGCTCCTTCCGGCGTGGTTTTGAATAAAATGGGGGTTTCGATCTCCAGGAAACCCTTGCTATCCAGGTAATCGCGGATGAATTTGACCACCCTGTGCCGTAAGATGAGGTTTTCACGCATCCGTTGCCGGCGCAGGTCCAGGTAGCGGTAGCGCAAGCGGATTTCCTCATTCTCATCTTCCTCTTTGCTGATCGTAATCGGTGTGGTCTTAGCCCGATTGAGCACGGTCACCTTTTCCGCCAGCACCTCCACTTCACCGGTCAGCATGTTGGGGTTTGCCAATCCTTCAGGGCGTAAGCGGACGATCCCCTGCACCTGGATCACCCACTCAGGGCGCACTTCAACCAGTGCCTGGTGGCTTTCCGGGTACTCAATGGGGTCTGAAACCACCTGGGCCATCCCAAAGCGATCACGTAAATCCACGAAAATAATTCCCCCAAACACCCGCCGGCGGTTTACCCATCCTGCCAGGGTGACCTCTTTCCCTTGATCGCTGGCCCGAAGTTCTCCACAGGTTTGCGTTTTATACATACACTGCCTCCAAATCGATATCTCTACCAGATTGGCAAAATAAATCGCCCTCCGCATGCTGCGTCGGGCGATTGAAGATGCTGGCTATAGCTTAACTTTCTGGCAGCCTGAAGCCTCTTGCCCGACGCGAGATGGAATTATCATTATCATTCAATGCAAGAATGCCCGAGGTATACATTTCACCAAGCTCCAGATTTTCAGCATTATACACGAGATTAAGAGTGTGGGGAAGGAAAAGCGGCATGAATCCTGGATTGCGTGAAAATATGGCATCAATGACTGCCTGGAAAATACTAATCGGGTTGCTAGCCCAGCTATTGCATGTGTTAGAATCTATAAACTTTATCTCACTCGGTATAGCATTCTCCCTTATGACCATTAATGAATTTTCTCCGCAACGCTATATTTCACGTGTGATGGATTTCTGGTGGGTGGTTTTGCTTGCTACCATGGTGGGTGGCGCACTTGGCTACCTGTTCTTCCACCTGCATGCGCCTGTATATGAAGCTACCTCCACGTTTTTTGTTACCCTCGACATGGATCACTTCCCAATCCTCGACACACGTGCGGATATCATCCAATACGACAAGGATATGGCCCTGAACACCACTGAGGGCGCCCTGTTATCTACTGAAGCATTGAATGAGGTAGTCAGGCAAGCACAAGGGCAAGGATACACCCTCACCATCGCTGATTTGCTGGACAATTACACCATCGAGCGTAAGCATGACGTTTGGGAGCTGCGCTATCGCAGCCAGGACCCGCAATTTGCCCGATCTATCGTCAATATTTGGGCTCAGGTCGGTTACCAGGCGATGTTATCCTGGCAATCTTCCGGCAAGGCTCCGCATTACGTGATCTTTCAGCCTCCCAGGCTTGCTCTTTTACCCCAGCAGCCGGTATTGTACGGGCGTAACAATTTGGTTCTGGCTGGCGCTTTGATTGGTTTTATAACCGGTATTTTCCTTTCATCTCTGCTCGTCAGGCGGGATAGTTCCCAAGCGGCAGATTAAAAAGCTTGAATCCCTTGAGTGATAATTCGGCATTTCCACATGGACGGGATCATGATTGAAGCAACCGGCAGATTCAACACCAACCTGGAGAAGTTGGGTGAAATCCTGTGGGCCATCGCCCTGATTTGCCTGCCCATAACCTCCTTCCCACTCTTTGCTTCCCTCACCGGCGCTGTGGTCGCTCCTTTTTCGATCGTCCCCATCTTCATTTTATTAGTCATCTGGTCTATTCCACTCATCCTGCGTAGAGGCGTTCTGCCCAGGGAGAGCATTCCCCTAGTGTTATTTACCTTGGTCGCTATTGTATCCTGTGCCGCAGCTTATTTTTTCTTCATCCCGGGTTTCAAAGGAAAAACCGTGTTCGGTCAGGAAACCAGGGCACTTTTCACCCTGGCGGTCGGCCTGGCCTTTTTCCTGGTAACTGCCACCTGGCTCAGCTCAGGTCAAAGGTTTACTAACAGCTGGAAATACATCACCATTGGTGGCTTTCTTTCGCTGCTATGGACGGGATTTCAAGCCTATTTCGTACTTAACCATGCTCAAAATTACCCCTCTTGGTTGATTGAGATTCAATCCTGGCTGGCGGTGATATCACCGGCCTTCTCACCACGCTATGGCCGGGTGAATGGCATGACCTATGAGGCCTCCTGGTTCGCCCACCAGATGGTGATGCTTTACCTGCCCCTCTGGCTGGCTTCGAGTTATTACAAAACCTCGGCCTTTAAATACAGGATATTTCGCCTCTCGATCGAAAATATATGCTTGGCCCTCGGTTTGATCGCCTTCTTCCTGAGCTCGCCACGCATTGGATTAATTTCATTACTCCTTATTCTAGCCTACCTGTTTATTAAAATAAACCTGTTAATCCATGGCAAGATCGTAGAATTTATCTCGTCTCGCCAGAGCAGAGCAAAGCCCGACTCAATTCGATCGCACCCAACTGTGATTCGCATGCTTGCCAGTGCAGCTATCATTTCCCTTTATATCGTCATTTTGGCTGGGATTTTCTATTTTGCCATTCAGCGTGATTATCGGCTTAACATGCTGGTCAAGGAACCTCCCACCCTTGAAGAAATTGTCGGTGTGTCAACTCTCGACCAAAATACCCTGTTATCCGTAAGCCATCGATTTATTTTTCTGGAGCGCATGGTTTACTGGCTGAATGGTTGGAACGTCTTCAATCAATATCCCTGGCTGGGGGTTGGTCTGGGAAACTCAGGTTTCTTCTTCCCCCAGCTGGCACCCGCCATGGGCTGGGCAACCTATGAGATCCGCAACGTGCTTTTTTACCTCACCCAATTACCTAATGTAAAAAGCTTCTGGTTCCGCTTGCTGGCTGAGACGGGCCTGGTCGGTTTCTCGGTTTTTATCACCTGGCTGTATGTGTTGTACCAGTCTTCGCGATCCACACAAAAGTATCGAAATCCAACCGTAAAAACCTTGGCATTTACCAGCCAGCTGGCATTATTGGCCTTTATCGGTGAAGGATTCAGCATCGACTCGTTCGCCATGCCTTATTTTTGGGTCATCGCCGGGGTGATCGCCGCCAGCGGCATGATATACCGCCGTGAAAGATCGATGAAATCTGAGAATCAGTCACTAATCACAATGAAATAGATCGTTCAGAAAAATGAGGGCGTTTAAAGCAAACCGGGCAGGATTTTCAGAGTTGTTGAGCATCTGCAGACTGCTTGCTTGAATAGTCGGGAAGGTTTTGAATCATGTCATCTTATTTTCTTGGGGTGGATATCGGCGGGTCGAAAAGCCATGCTTTGATTTCAGATGAGCGGGGTAATGCACTTGGATTTAGCACTTATGGCCCGGGAAACCACGAAGTGGTGGGTTATGAAGGCTTGGCACTAGCCCTACAAACTCTGACCGCAGACGCTCTAAAGATGGCTGGCATCTCTAAAGCTCAGCTCACAGCAGCGGGTTTTGGCGTGGCAGGCTATGATTGGCCGTCCGAGCGCCAACCTACCTTGGATGCAATCGCCACCCTCGGCATACATGCACCTCTCGAAGCCGTGAACGATACCATCATCGGATTGCTGGCCGGCGCTTCTCAGGGTTGGGGAGTGGCTGTGGTGGCGGGCACAGGCACCAATTGCTGGGGTTGGGATAGTGATCATCATATAGGCCGTGTCACCGGAGTTGGCTACGGCGAGCATGGCGGGGCCGGCGACCTGGTAGATCGCGCCCTATCCTCCATTGCCTACGAATGGACACAACGCGGCCCTAAGACCCTGCTCAGCACAGAATTCTTGCGCCTGACAGGTGCTGCTGACATTCCAGCCCTGATCGAAGGAATCGAGATGGGCGAATACTTCCTCTCACCTGATAACGCCCGGTTGATTTTCCGAGTTGCTTCGCAGGGTGACCCAGTTGCCATTTCCATAATCCAATGGGCCGGTAGTGAGCTGGGGGCCACTGCCCTGGCGGTCATCCACCAGCTCAACCTTGAGGCCCTGGAATTCGATGTGATACTGGTGGGCAGCTTATACCAGATGGGTGAAATGCTCATCGCACCCATGCGCCAGGTGATCACCTCCGAAGCTCCACGCGCCCGCCTGATTACTCTTTCAGCGCCGCCCGTCGTGGGAGGTGTACTGCTGGCCATGCAGCAAGTGGGGTTGGATCCCTCGGTAATCAGGCAGCCATTAATCCAATCCACCTGCTCTTGTATCGAGGAGAACCCACTCTGATGATTACACCCACCGATTTCGTGGTCCCCTGGAGTCCCTTGCACAGCCGATTAAAATCGATGATCAACTCCTGCATGAATACATGCTCCGTTCAAGGAAGTGTACGTGCTTACCTACAAAGCACGCTCCAAGACAATGCAATTGACAAGCTTGCACATTGCGAGTATATTTACAGATAATTTCAATAATAATTGGGAATTTGATATACATCGGTGCTTCAACTTATTATAATAAAGACAATTCACCGAGATTGTGCCTGATCCACAAGCAGTGCTGTGCGATGCATAAAAACGGAGAATTGCTATCTCAACCGGAATACAACATCCTTCAGATGAAATTGTTGAGAAGAAAGGAGAAAACAATAAAACAATAATCTCGAAAAGTCCCAGGTTTGAGACTAACCGATTTATTCAGTAGATAATAAATACAGATTTATGGAGGAGTAATTGTGTCTAAGAAGAATTCGCTACAAATGGTAGTATCCATCTTGTTCATTGCTGCTATGGTCCTTTCGGCCTGCGCCACTGCCACGCCAACCACAGCTCCACAAGAAACCACAGCACCCACACAACCGCCTGCTGCCAAGCTATCGGTCGGTGTGGTGCTCCCCACCAAGGATGAGCCCCGCTGGATCCAGGACGAGGCCCGCTTCAAGGATGCCTTCACCGCTGCCGGCTACGATGTCCAGATCCTCTTCAGCCAGGGCGATTCCGCCAAGGAAAAAGCCAACGTTGAATCCCTGATCTCCTCGGGCGTCAAGGTCATCGTGATTTGCCCGCAGGACGCCACCGCCGCTGCCGCAGCCGCTGACGAAGCCCGCGCCGCAGGCGTCAAGGTCATCTCCTACGACCGCCTGATCCGCGACACCGCTGCCGTCGATTACTACGTCACCTTCGACAGCATTCAGGTTGGCAAGCTCCAGGGACAGTACCTGGTTGACCACGCCACCGGCACCGGCAACCCACTCTATCTTTATGCCGGCGCAGCCACCGACAACAACGCCTTCCTGTTCTTCCAGGGCGCCTGGGAAGTTCTTCAACCCAAGATCGCCGATGGCACCTTCGTCATCAAGAACTCCAGCCAGGCCGTCGCCTTGCAGGACAAGGCTGAGCTCACCCGCGATGAGATGAGCAACATCATCGGTCAGGTCACCACCGACTGGAAGTTCGACGTCGCCAAGAACCTGGCTGAAGCCAACCTCACCGCCGCCAGCGCCGCCGATAAGGGCGATGTCTTCATCCTCGCCCCCAATGACGGTACCTCCCGCTCCATCGCCGATGTCTTCGCTGCTGACAAGGACGTCACCAGCTACGTCATCACCGGCCAGGATGCGGAGGAACCCTCCATCCAGTACATCATCGATGGCAAGCAGACCATGACCGTGCTCAAGGACGTCCGTACGCTGGTGTCTGACGCCATCGCTGCCGCCATCGCCTACCTCACTGGTGGCACACCTGAACAAACCACCACTTACAATAACGGCAAGATTGATGTACCCGCCAAGCCGTCTGCGGTGATCGCTGTCGACAAGAGCAACGTCGTCGCTGCCATCATCGACTCCGGCTATTGGCCCGCCGGCGACTTCACCGGCTTACCCTAAGCCTTTGTAACCATGCAGGAATAGTGATGCCAAACCCATCACTGTTCCTGCAATTTTCCAGTAATTAGTACCATGCTCATTAAAAATGATGGCTAATCAAGTTTGATTGGCCCCTGTTAAAATCTAATTCCGGCGTTTCACGATCGCGAATTATTACTGCCTTTGCTGAGAAAAGGAGAATATGATGGATGCTGAGTCGAAAACTATACCTGTTGTGGAGATGCGCAATATTAAAAAGAACTTTGCGGCTGTCCAGGCTCTCAAAGGAGTGGACCTGCGGCTAAACCACAATGAAGTACTGGGTTTGGTTGGAGACAACGCAGCCGGAAAATCCACGTTGATGAAGGTGCTCAGTGGGGCTTACATCCCTGAAGAAGGAGAGATCCTCATCGAGGGGGAGAAAGTACACTTCACCGATCCATTGCACGCACGCCGCCTGGGCATCGAGATGGTCTACCAGGACCTTGCCCTCGCCAATAATCTCGATATCACCGCCAATGTCTTCCTGGGACGCGAAACCGTGGCACGGCAAATCGGCCCGTTCGGGGTGATGAACAGCCACATGATGGAGCAAGACGCCCAACGCCTGCTGGAACGCTTAAAAATCGACATCCCCTCTGTTCGCCTCCTGGTGGAGCGGCTTTCGGGTGGGCAACGCCAGGCAGTAGCCATCGCCCGTGCCATGGCGTTTAACTCCAAAGTGATCATCATGGACG
>Ga0209609_10000740_pt1 | contig 19232 bp, 20 predicted proteins | sample LakKivw325mmetaG_FD_184136 | JGI IMG/M metagenome (GOLD analysis project Ga0209609, IMG submission 184136) | Anoxic lake water microbial communities from Lake Kivu, Rwanda to study Microbial Dark Matter (Phase II) - Lake Kivu water 325m metaG... | ecosystem: Environmental > Aquatic > Freshwater... | reverse complement strand
CGTCTGGGGCGTGCCCATTCCCGTGTTCTACTGCGCCGAGTGCGGTGAGACGCTGCTGACTGAAGCGAGCACGGACTTCGTGCGCGACCTCGTGGCCGAGCACGGGGCGGATGTGTGGTTCGAGCGCGAGCCGCAGGACCTGCTACCGCCGGGCACGACGTGCGGCCAGTGCGGCAGCGCGGACCTCGTCAAGGAACCCGACATCATGTCGGTGTGGTTCGACTCGGGCGTGACGCACTACTGCGTGCTCGACACCCACCCGGAGTTGACCAATCCGGCGGACCTGTACCTGGAGGGCGACGACCAGTATCAGTGCTGGTTCCAGACGTCGCTGTGGGCCGCTGTCGCTCTCGGCAAGCCCGCCCCGTTCAGGACCGTCGTCGGCCACGCGTTCTTCGTGGACGAGACTGGCCACAAGCTCTCCAAGAGCAAGGGCAACATCATCCCGCCGACCGACATCTCCGAGAAGTACGGCGCTGACGTGCTGCGCATGTGGTTCACATACGCGGATTTCCGGCGCAAGATGTACGCGGCCGAGAGCATCTACGAGCAGGTCGCCGACGCCTACAAGAAGATCCGCTTCACCTGCCGCTTCATGCTGCAGAACCTGGCGGACTTCAACCCGGCCACCGATGCGGTCGCGTACGCGGATATGCTGGAGGTGGACCGCTGGGCACTCGGCCGGCTGCACTGGCTGTGCGGGCGGATGACTGAGGCCTTCGACAACTGGAGCCTGCACCTGTTCTACCACGAGGTGCACGCCTTCTGCGCGACGGACCTGAGCGCGTTCTACCTGAATGTCCTCAAGGATCGGTTGTATACGGAGCTTCCCGATTCGCAGGTGCGCCGCTCGGCGCAGACGGCACTGTGGGAGATTCTCATGGTGCTCGTGAAGATCATCGCGCCGGTGCTGACGTTCACGTCCGAGGAGATCTGGCAACACTGCCGCAAGCTGGACGAGCGTCTGCCGGTGAGTGTGCAGCTAGCCGACTGGCCTGAGCCTCCGGCGGAGTGGCGTGAAGGAGCGCTGGAGGAGCGGTGGGGCATCGTCACTCAGGTGCGCGACGGCGTACTCATGGTCCTGGAGATGCTCAAGAAGAACGGTGTCTGCGACAACCCCCAGGAGGCAACGGTCAAGCTTCAGGTTCCCGCCGAGGGGGCAGAGGCCCTTCAGAAATGCTCACAGGGATCCGAACTGCAGTTGGCGACACTGATGGGCGTCTCATCGGTGACAGTCGAAACTACGGAGGAGCCACATCTCAGGATGTTGCCTGCGGACGTCGCGGCGAACGTCAGCGTGCTCGCCACGTTTGGTACGTTTGTTGCCACTGCCTGGCGTAGCGAGGGCGACAAGTGTGGTCGCTGCTGGATGGTGCTGCCCTCCGTGGGCGAGGACGATGAACATCCGACCCTATGCGCCCGCTGCGCCGCCAACGTCCGCGCGCTCGCCCCCTAGTCGTTGACACGTGGCCGCAGGCATCACAACAGGAGGACTTCTCCGTGGCTCAGAAACGCAAGCTGGATGTCAATAAGTACCGCGAGGCGCTGGAGGCGGAAAAGGAGCGGCTGCTGGACCAGATTCGGCGCATTGACGACCGCACCGCCGGCCGCGACCGCCTCGACTCGCAGGTCTCGGCCGAGGATTTCGATGAGCCCGGCGGCGACGCCGCTTCCGATACCCTCGAGCGCACCCAGGCCATGGCCATTGGCGAGAACTTCCGCGACCTGCTGGCCCATGTGGAGCACGCCTTCGGCAAGATCGAGAAGGGGACGTACGGGGTGTGCGACTCGTGCGGCAAGAACATCGCGAAGAACCGCCTCGACTTCCTGCCGTGGGCTTCGATGTGCGCCGAGTGCCGCAAGCGTCTGGCGGGCTAATGACTTCACCGACCGAGGCGCCCGGTGTTAGCCGGGCCGATACGGGGCGGTCCCGGCGGGTGCTGATCGTGGCGGCGGCCACCTTGGTCGTGGCCGTGGACCAATTGTCCAAGTGGCTGGTCGTCACCCACCTGCACCTCGGCGACACCGTCCGCGTGTGTTCGTTCCTGCAACTGAAGTACACGCACAACAGCGGAATGGCCTTCGGGCTGTGGGCCCGCGGGGGGAAGGCCCTACCGGCCCTGGCGGCCCTGTGCATTGTCGCGCTGCTCATCTGGGGGAGCCGCTACGCTCGGCAGAGCCCGCTGGTGGGCTGGGCGCTGGCCCTGGTCGTCGGTGGGGCGCTGGGCAACATGATTGACCGCGTGCGCCTGGGTCACGTGACTGATTTCATTGATCTGAGCTTCTGGCCGGTCTTCAACTTCGCCGACGCCTGTGTCGTGGTGGGGGCGTTTCTGCTCCTGTGGCACACGCTACGTCGGCCCGACGAGCCACCGCCGGTTGAGAGCAGCGCCGCTGCCGCCGAGGATGATGCCTAGTGTGCCCGGAACTGCTCGCCTTCGGTCCCTGGAGCCCTCTGGTTCTCCCCCTCATCCTCGTCGTGACGTACGGGCTTGCGCTTTTGTGGCTGGTGGGTGAGCAGCGTTGGGGCGGGGGCAAGCCGGTGACGCTGGTACGGGCGCTGATCGCCCTCGTGCCGGCGGCGGCCATCGCCGTGCTCGTGTTCTTTCTCGTCAACCACTTCGGGCCCGTGAAGATCAAGGCGTGGGGGACGATGCTGGTGGTCGCCTTCGCCGTCGGCACGTTCTACATGGCCCGCTGCGGCAACCGCAAGGTCATCACCCCCGCGGAATGCCTGGACTTCTCGCTGTACTGTCTCGTCGGCGCCGTGATCGGCGCGCGCGTGCTGTTCGTGGTGCTGGACTGGGGGCACTACGGGAGCCATCTGGACCGGCTGGCGAATGTCTGGGAGGGCGGGCTGTCGTTCCACGGCGGGCTGCTCGGGGCCCTGCTGGCGGCCATGATCTTCGCCCGCCTGCGGCGCAAGTCGTTCCTGGCCATCGCCGACGTCGGGGCGCCGGGCATCGCCCTGGGCTATGTGTTCGCCCGCATCGGGTGCTTTCTCAACGGCTGCTGCCACGGGCACGAGAGCCATCTGCCGTGGGCCATGAAGTTCCCCCACGGCGAACTGCCCAACGTGCCGGTTCACCCGACGCAGCTCTACGCGGCCCTGGCCTCGCTGGCAATCTTCGTGATCCTGCTCAAGCTGCGCGGCCGCTTCCCGCGCCACGGCCATCTGCTGCTGGCTTACTTCGCGCTCTACTCCGTCTACCGCTTCCTGGCGGAGTTCACCCGCGCCGGCGCCACGGGCCGCCTGCTCCACAGCGTGCCCTGGCTGACGGTCGCCCAGTTGGCCTCCCTGGCCATTTTCGCGGCGTCAGTGCTGACCATCGCGCTGACCTGGCGGCGGGCCGCGCCGCCTCCGGACGAGACCCCGGCCAGCAAGCCGTCCCTCAAAGCGAAGCCATGACCCCCACTCGCGAGTTCACCGTACCCGACGCGCTGGCCGGCGAGCGGCTGGACCGGGTGCTGGCGCAACTCCTGCCGGACATGACCCGCAGCGCCGTCCAGCGGCTCATCAAGGACGGGCTGGTGCTGCTCGATGGCGCTCAGGCCAGGGCCTCCGACAAGCCGGCGGCGGGGCAGCGGCTGACCGTAGGCGGGGCCGTTGAGCCCCCCCTGGACTTGCAGCCTGAAGACATCCCCCTCGAAATCGTCTACGAGGACGAGCAGCTACTGGTGGTCAACAAGCCGGCCGAGATGGTCGTGCATCCAGCGCGAGGGCACCAGCAGGGGACGCTCGTCAACGCGCTGCTGGCGCACTGCCGTCTCAGTTCCGGCAGTGACGACATCCGCCCCGGGATCGTGCACCGGCTCGACCAGCACACGTCGGGGCTGCTGCTGGTGGCCAAGACCGATGGCACCCACGCGGCGTTGAGCCGGCAGGTCGAGGCCCACGCCGCCCGGCGCGAATACCAGGCGCTCGTGTGGGGCCACCCGCAGCCGCCGCAGGGCACGATCCGCACCGGTTTCGGCCGGCACCCGCAGCACCGGACGATGATGGCCGTCCAGGAATGGGGGAGAGGGCGTGAGGCGATCACCCACTACGAGACGGCGGAGCAGTTCGCGTGGTCGTGGACGCCCGCGCCGGGCGAGCGCCCGCGGCGGCGCGAGGCGGCGCTCGTGCGCTGTCTGCTCGAGACGGGCCGCACGCACCAGATCCGCGTGCACCTCCAGCACCTCGGCTGCCCGATCATGGGCGATCCCGCCTACGGCGACCCCGTGCGCGACGCGGAGGAGCCGGAGGGACTGCTGGCGCTGCTGAAGGCCCTGCCCGGGCAGGCGCTGCATGCGGGGCGGATCACGTTCCGGCACCCGGTGACGGGCGAGGAGACGACGCTGGAGGCGGCGCCGCCGACGGCGTTTGCCGGGGTGCTGGCGTGGCTGCGGGAGGAGAAGCACGCCGGGGTCGGGAAGTAGCCGCCGCACTGCAGCGACACATACAGGGAGTGACATCCACCATGTCCATTCGCATCGGGTTCATCGGCACCGGCGGGATTGCCCAGGGCCACATGAAGCGTTTGTCGGAGATGCCGGAAGTTGAGATGGCCGGCTATGCCGATGTCGCGCTGGAGAAGGCGCAGAAGGCCGCGGCCGACTTCGGCGGCCAGGCCTTTGACGACTACCGCAAGCTGCTCGACTCCGTCAAGCTCGACGGCGTCGTGATCTGCACGCCGCCGTTCGCCCACGGTGACATCGAGCTGGCCTGCTGCGACCTGGGGCTGAACATTCTGGTCGAAAAGCCCGTGGCGATCAGCGCCGCGATGGCCAAGCCCATTCTCGCGGCCATCGAGAAGAGCGGCGTCGCGACGGTGGTGGCCTACAAGTACCGCTGGGACGACCACGTGCTGGCGGCGAAGCAACTGCTGGCCGACAAGCGCATCGGGCTCGTGTTCGGCAACTTCTGGGGCGGCACGCCCGGGGCGCCGTGGTGGCGGATCCAGGCCCAGTCGGGCGGGCAGTTCGTCGAGCAGACCACGCACATCATGGACATGGCCCGCTACCTGTGCGGCGAGATCGTCGAGGTCTGCGGCCTCGAGACGCGCCTGGTGTTGCACGAGACCCTCGAGAACTACGACATCGCCGACGCGGCCAGCGCCAACCTCAAGTTCGCCAATGGCGCCATTGGGAACATCTCCAACACGTCCATGCTCGCGGGCTGGGGGCAAAGCTCCCTGCGCGTCATGGCCCACGAGTTCACGCTGCAGATCGCGGGGGGCAACCTGTCATGGGTTGGCAAGGACGGCAACGGCGAGCAGGCGATGCAGGCCGACGGCTACACGGGCGAGGACAAGGCGTTCGTGGCGGCGTGCCAGGGCGACCGCTCGTTGGCGTACTCGGACTACGCGGACGCGGTGAAGTCGCTGGCGGCGACGGAAGCTGTAGGGGTCTCGGCGGCCCAGGGCGGCGCGCCGGTCAATCCGGCGGACCTGCTGGCCTAACCGCAGCCGCGCCCTTGCAGGACAGGAGAACCGGCCTTGCCGCTCTTCCCCGAAGCCCGCTGTGCTGTCGCCCTCGGCTGGGACTGTGAGATGATCGGCGCCTACGCCGACACCAACCCCACCGGCACGACCCACGGGCACCTTGATGACCGCGTGCTCCAGACGATGCTCGATCTGGCCGGCCTTGCGGAACAAGCCGGCGCGCGGCTACAGTTCTTCATTCTGGGGCAGACGCTCGAAGGGCCCGTGGATGTGCTGCGCGACCTCGCGGGGCGTGGGCATGCCCTGGACCAGCACACCCACAGCCACCTGTCGCTGCTGTCAGGGGATGCCGCTGCGGTGAAGCGGGAGGTGGGGGAGACCAGCCGCTTGTTCGAGCAGACGCTGGGCTTCCGTCCGATGGGCCTCCGCGGGCCGGGGGGCTACCGTGATGGACTGGAGGGGCGCGAGGACGTGCAGGCTATGGCCTCGGCGGCCGGCCTGCGCTTCGTGAGCACCCACTACGCCACGAAGTCCCCGACAGGCAAGTACGACGTCGTGGCGGACAAGAATGCCTACATGATGATGAAGCACATGCAGCCGCGGGCCTACCCGAACGGGCTGCTGGAGATCCCGATGAGCGGCTATTCCGACCGCCATTGGTTCGACAACCAGGGGCGCGGGCTGGCCGGCTGGATTCGGCATTTGCAGGACTGCCTGGATTTCGTGTATGATATGGGAGGATTGCTTTACGCGCCGGCGTTGCACCCGGACACGCACTCGCGGCACGATCCGGGGCTGGCGACGCTGCCGGCGGTGGTGGAGCACGTCCGCAAGAAGCACGACCCGGTGCGGTTCGTCACGTACCGTGAAGTCGCACAGGCGGCGCTAGGTGCGCCGGAGCCATCATGACGCCACACACCGCACAACTCCTACGCCGAGGATGCCACCAGGGCGGCTCTAGTCGGCCCGGGTAACGGCCCGGGCATGCGGCTCTTCCCCCTGCGCGCCGGGGACCGGCGCGCCTACGCGATTACCGAAAGGAACCACCCATGCATCTGGCAAAGCGAATGGAGCGGCTCGGCACCGAGACCGCCTTTGAAGTTTTGGCCCGCGCGAAGCAACTGGAGCGCGAGGGCAAGAGCATCGTCCATCTCGAGATCGGCCAGCCCGATTTCGACACCCCCCAGCACATCAAGGATGCCGCCTGCGCGGCCCTGGCCGCCGGTGTGACCGGCTACGGCCCCTCGGCCGGCGATCCGGACCTGCGCGAGGCAGTGGCCGAGCATATCAGCACCAGCCGCGGCTTCCCGGTCGCGCCTGAAGAGGTCGTCATTGTCCCGGGCGCCAAGCCCATCATCTACTGGGGCATCACCGCCTGCGTGGACGAGGGCGATGAGGTCATCTACCCGAACCCGGGCTTCCCGATCTACGAGTCGATGATCAACTTCGTGGGCGCCAAGCCGGTGCCGATCGCCCTGCGGCAGAAGAACGACTTCCGCCTGGACCCGCAGGAGCTGATTGACCTCGTCACGCCGAAGACGCGGATGATCATCATCAACTCGCCGCAGAACCCCACCGGCGGGGTGCTGGAGATGGAGGACCTGGAGGCCATCGCCGAGGTCGCCATCAAGAACGACATCATCGTGATGAGTGACGAGCCCTATGAGGCCGTGCTGTACGAGGGGACGCACCACAGCATCGCGGCGCTGCCGGGCATGAAGGAGCGCACGATCCTGCTGGATTGCTTCTCCAAGAGCTTCGCCATGACCGGCTGGCGGTTGGGCTACGGCGTGTGCCCCAAGGAGGTCGCCGACTCCATCGCCAAGCTCGAGACCAACTGCGTCTCCTGCACGACCGTCTTCGTGCAGAAGGCCGGCATCGCCGCCCTCAAGGGCCCGATGGACGAGAGCCAGGCGATGGTGGCGGAGTTCAAGCGCCGCCGCGATGTGATCGTGGACGGGCTCAACGAGATCAAGGGCTTCGAGTGCCTGCGGCCCAAGGGCGCGTTCTACGTCTTCCCGCAAATCACCGGCACCGGCATCGACTCGCGGACGCTAGCCAAGCGCATCCTGGAGGAAGCCGGCGTGGCGTGTCTGTCCGGCACGGCCTTCGGCGAGTATGGCGACGGCCATCTGCGCTTCTCGTACGCCAACTCCGTCGAGAACATCCAGGAGGCGCTCAAGCGCATCGGCAAGCTGCTGAACTAGATCGTCAGGGCGGGGCGAGCCGTAGGAGCGCCAGCATCCTGCTGGCATGCCGTGCCGGCTGGAAGCCGGCGCCCCCACGGCGCTCCGCCCCGTCTCGAAGGTGACACCGTCGTGATTCTCGTGCTTTCGGCCAACGCCGGCCTGGATCGGACCTATCTGGTCTCCAACTTCACCGTGGGGATGTACCACCACCCGCGCCGCTTCCGGGTGCTTCCCGGCGGCAAGGGTGTGAACGTCGCGCGCGTGCTGCGCCAACTGGGCGATGAAGTGATCGTGACAGGCTTTTGCGGCGGGCACACGGGCGCGGCGTTGACGAGCATGCTCAAGGCGGACGGGGTGCGCACCGAGTTCGTGCGCATCGCCGAGGACTCGCGCACCTGCCTGAACATCGTGGATGAGACGACCAAGGTGCAGACGCAGCTTGACGAAGTCGGGCCGCTGGTCTCGCCCAGTGAGTTGGGCCAACTGAGCCACCAGTGGGGCCGCCTGCTGCAGCATGCGCAGATGGTCGTCATTGCCGGCAGCGCCCCGCGCGGGGTGCCGTTCGATGCGTATGTGGACCTGATCTTCACCGCCAAGGAGCGGAAGCTGCCTGTTATCCTGGACGTGCGGGAGCCGTACCTGTCCCCCGCCGTGCAGGCCGGGCCGACAGTGCTCAAGCCCAACCTCAATGAGCTGAACGCGCTGGCCGGGAGCGAACTGAGCGTCCCGGCCGGGGTGGCGCAGGCAGGGCGTGACTTGCTGCGCTATGGCATCAAGATGGTGTTGGCCTCGCTGGGCAAGCAGGGCGCCATCGCGGTCACCGGTGAGGCGGGGAGTTGGTGGGCGAAGCCGCCGCAGACCGACGCCGTCAGCGACGTTGGCTCGGGGGATGCCATGGTCGCCGGGCTGGTGCATGCCAGTCTCTCGCGCGTCTCCCTGCAGGCGCGGTTGCGGTGGGCGGTCGCGGCCGGCACCGTCAATGCCGCGCAGTTCGGCGCCGGCCTGTGCGACAGGGCAGAAGTGGAGAAGCTGGTGGAGGGCGTGCAGGTGCAACCCCTGACGCCGGAGGGCGAGCCGCAGCCCGCGGCCGCCCCGGCGCCCGCGGAACCTTAGTGTGCGTCCTCGGTTTTACTGACAGTAGGCCGCGTGCTTGGAGGCGTTTGCCATGTTCGGACTGGGCGCAGGCGAAATCATCGTCATTGTCCTGATCATCCTGCTGCTCTTTGGTGGGCGGAAACTCCCAGAGGTCATGAGGGGGCTGGGGCAGGGGCTGCGCGAGTTCAAGAAGGCCACTTCCGACGCCACCGGTGAGATCAAGAAGGCGGTGGACGAGGCCCCCACCGAGGCCAGCAAGCCGGAGCCGCCGACCGATGAGCAGAGCTAGCGTTCTTCCCGGCGACATGGTGGCGCCCGCGCTCTGCCGCCGGGCCGGTATCGTGTGCCTGGGGCAGGGCCGCACCTGCTGCTGTCCGAGGTCCGCGAACAGTGCCAGTGGTGCTGAGAGCCAGGCCCTGTGGCGGTTCGCGGCTGACATCAACCGGAAGATCGCTGCCAGACACTAACCGCTCGGCACTCGAACCCCCGACGCAGCGAGATCCTCGGACCCGCTGCGTTTTTGTCTGTGGAGGCCATGATGAAGCTGTTCAATTCCCTGACCCAACGAGAAGCGGAGTTCATGCCGCAGCAGCCCGGCGTCGTGACGATCTACGCCTGCGGACCGACCGTGTACGACTTCCCCCACATCGGCAACTTGCGCACCTTCCTGTTCGGTGACATCCTCTGCCGCGCTCTGCGCCGCGCGGGCCTGGAAGTCCGCGAGGTGATGAACATTACCGATGTGGACGACAAGACCATCGCGCGCTCGCTCCGCGAGGGCGTAAGCCTGCAGGAGTACACCCAGCGGTACACGGACTACTTTCTCGAGGATCTGAGGACGCTGCGCATCGAGCCGGCCTGGAAGTACCCAAAGGCCACCGAGCATATCCCGCAGATGATCCAGATCGTGCAGACGCTGATGGACAAGGGCCATGCCTACGTGAGCGAGGGGAGCGTGTACTTCAAGCTCGACAGCTTCCCGAAGTACGGCAAGCTCTCAGGGCTGACCGCCGAGCAGCGTGGGGCCGAGGGCCTCGCCCGACTGGACGCCGACGAGTACGACCGCGAGAACGCTCAGGACTTCGTGCTGTGGAAGGCTGCCCGCGAGGGCGAGCCGAGTTGGGACAGCCCCTGGGGCCCCGGCCGCCCGGGCTGGCACATCGAGTGCTCGGCCATGAGCATGGAATACCTCGGCGAGACGCTGGACATCCACGTCGGCGGCGTGGACCTGCTCTTCCCGCACCACGAGAACGAGATCGCCCAGAGCGAGGCCGCGACCGGCAAGCCCTTCGTGCGCTGGTGGATGCACGGGGAGCACCTGCTCGTGGACGGTCTGAAGATGGCCAAGAGCCTCGGCAACTTCTACACGCTTCGCGACCTGCTGGACCGTGGCATTGACCCCATGGCTGTGCGGCACCAGCTGCTGACGGCCCACTACCGCCACCAGCTCAACTTCACGGTCGAGGGGCTGGAACAGAGCACGCAGGCCCTCAAGCGGCTGTGGGACTTCGTGGATCGGCTGGCGGAACTGCAGCCAGCTGCGGAGGGGAATGCCCAGGTGGCCTCGGCCGTCGCGCAGGCACAGGAGAGCTTCGGCGCGGCCCTGGACGACGACCTGAACGTTCCGGGCGCAATGGGGAGCGTGTTTGAGCTGATGCGCGAGGTGAATACCCCGCTGCAGGAGGGGCGTCTGGATGCCGCCAACGTAGCTGCCATCCGGGACTTCCTGCAGGACGCGGACAGGGTGTTGGGGTTCATCGCCCATGAGCGACAGGCGCTGGGCGGGGACATCGAGGCGTTGATTGAGGAGCGCAACCAGGCACGCCGCGACCGCAACTTCGCGCGGGCCGACGAGATCCGGGATCAGCTTCTGGCCGATGGGATCGTGCTTGAGGATGGGCCGCAGGGGACGCGGTGGCGGCGAGAATGACAGGGGCGGCGACCGCGATCAGCGCACCGAGGGCCTGCTACTCGGTCGTCAGGTCTGGGAGAACGTAGCCACGCTCCCGGAAGTGCTGATCGAAGGCGAAGGCATATTGCAGCCTGAGACGGCGCATGACGACCAGGCTGACGGCATCCACGAGGCTGAGCTTGCGCTGCCCCGCCGCATGGAGGTACTCGATGGCGGCCTCTTCCAGTTCCGCGTCCACCCACTCCACCGTCAGGAGCGGGCGCACCACCTCAAGCAGTTCGCGCGCCGGCTGTGCCCCGAGACGTCGTTGCGCCAGCGCGTGTGTCTCGAGTAGCACGTAGTTCGTGGTGATCGGCACATGTTGTTGTACGAGCGCGGGCCAAGCTACGCAGATCGTTTCGTGATGGTCATCGTCTTGGTCCAGGTACGCGAAGAGGGCGGACGCGTCCATGAAGATTCTCATCAGCGTAGATCTCCCCGAGGTAGTCGTCGTGCCGCTCGGATATGTCGGAATGGCCGGATCGGTACTTGCCGCCGAGGGCGATCGAGCGCTCGATCAGCTCCTCCCGCGTCGGCTCGGGATCGGCGGCGTGCTGGCGGAGGTACTGGTCCACGGCCTCGCGAATGACGGCCGCCAGCGAGCGCTTCTGCCGGCCCGCAAGCCGCTTCAGCCGCGGCGCCTGCTCGTCGGTTAGCTGCACCTGTGTCCTTACCATGGGGCACACCTCAGTGTAAGCACTATAGCACTACTTACATCATCGTGGCAATGGGTTCGCCCCTCGGCCACAAATCACCTTGACATCTCCCCCGAGAGGCGTATCATCTACTATGTAATGTAGTGGCAAGCAACCCCCGGAGGTGCTCTATGTCCACCCGCATGTTCCTCCTGGTCAGCGTGACCCTCCTGCTGCTCCCCGCGCTCGGCCATGCCGCGCCCCTCAACCTCATCGCCGGCCTCAACAGCGGCCAGCTCTGGGCGGAGTTCCGCGGTGCCGGGGACCGGGCCGTAACGGGCACCATCGGCCGCACCGTGGACACCCCGCTTGAAGTGAGCATCCCCGCCGGCACGCAGTTCTGGGCGCAGGCCGGGGGCCGTCAGGGCCAGGCCAACTTCGGCGGCCTGCCGGTGGATCTGACCCACAGCACGGTCGCACAGGTCACGCTGCACACGTGCTGCACCAACATCGGCCTGCCCGAGGCCACGCCGGATGACATCATGATCCCGGTGGCGTGCCCGGATGCGCGGCTGGCGCGGCTGCTCAGCCTTCCTGGCATCAACAATCAGCCTCACATGGCTGTCCAGACTGCCGTCTGGGTCGTGGCGAACGACCCGCGGAGCGCCGAGGTGCGCCGGGTGTTGCGCAAGGAGCCGGGCGTGGGGTCGTCGGCCTTTGCCGCGGAGATGATGTCCGCGGCGGCCGGGCTGCTGCAGGCGGCGGGCCTCGACCCGGCGAGCTTCCGTCTCTACCGCTGACCCAACAGCGCCTCCGTCGGGTGCGCCGCGGCGTCGAAGTGGCCGTCCCGTTTGCTGCTCTCGGGAGCACACGGCGGCCATTTTGCGTTATAGGTTCCTGGGGCCGCAGATCGCGCCCCCCCTGCTGCGGGGGAGAGACGAGTGGCAAGGACCCCAAGTGGACGCACCGGAACGCATCAACAACCCCTATACGACGCGCTGGGCGCGCTGTTACGACGCCCTGCTCAACGTGCCGCCGTGGTCGCAGATCCGGCGCAGCGAGGAGCGGGAGCTGGAGCGGCTCTTCGCCGCCAGCTTCCGGCCCGGCGATCACGTCCTCGAGGTCGGGCCGGGCACCGGGCGCTACACGGTGGATTTCGCCCGCCGCGTCTCTGCCGTGACGGCCGTCGAGCACTCGCCGCACATGGTCGCGCAACTCACTCGGCGGCTCGACCGTGACGGCGTGGGCAACTGCTCTGTCGTCGAGGGCGAGTTCGTGTGCACCCCCATTGAGACTACCTTCGACGTCGTCGCGATCATCGGCGTGATGGACTATGTCGCGGACCCGGCGGTGTTCCTGGGCAAGGGGGCGTCCCTGGCCCGGCGCGAAATGGTCTTCACCACCCCCTACTGCAGCTTCCTGGGGCAGCTCCACCGCGCCGGCAACCGTCTGCGGGGGATTGACGTAAATACGTTCACGCAGGATCAGATCCGCTCCTACCTGCCTGGCTTCCAGGTCGAGATCGCCGAGACCGGACTGAACACGGCCCTGTGGCGGGGCCTCACTCTGGCCTGCCGAGCGATCCGCGTCTGATGGAGCATCTCTACCTCGTCCTCTTCCAGTGGTTGCAGACGTACGGCATGCCTGCCGCGTCGCTGTTCATGGTCGCCGAGAGCGCCGGCGCCCCGGTCCCCACCGAACTCGGTTTCATCACCGCTCAGGGCCTCATCTTGTCGCACACGGTGTCCTGCCTGGAGGCGTTCCTGTGGATCGCCGCCGGCCATCTGGTCGGCTCGGGGCTGAGCTTCTACCTGGGCCGAGCGACCGACAACGCCCTGTCCCGCAAGCTGGCGAACCGGCGCAGCGTGATGGCCGTGCGCGAGAAGCTTCAGGGGTGGTACGCCCGCTACGGCGCTCTGACCGTGCTCTTTGGCCGGCTGGAGGGCCACGTACGCCCCTGGGCTTCCTTCGTCGCCGGCCTCTCCGGGGTGCGCCAGACGACCTTTTGGCTGTGGACCGTCGTGGGCTCGTTGGCTTTCACGGCCATGGCCATGTGGGTGACGGTCGTCGGGTGGCAGTTCTGGCTGACCCACGCCCAGTGGCGCACGCCGCTGATCGTCGTGATGTTGCTGGTCTTCTACGGGATCCCGCTTTACAAGATCGTGGAACACCTCATCAAGCGCCGCCGGCGACGCAAGGCCTACGAGACGGCCGAGTAGGGTCGATTCCGCAGTCGGCGCGGCCTCTCCGGCAGGACATCGGCGCCTCCCGGCGAATACCTCTCCGCTTCAACCCACTCGAAGGAGCCCCTCACCTTGGAACAGTGGAAAGTCGTTGTCACCGATTACATCGAGAATGATCTGGACTGGGAAGTACAGCAGTTCGCCGGGATGCCCGATGTCACGTTCGAGCACTACCAGCTCAAGCAGTCGCCGAAGCCTGAGTTGATCGAGAAGATCAAGGACGCGGACATCGTCGTCGTCAACATGGCAGCGTTTGACGCCGAGGTCATCGGCAGCCTTGACAAGTGCCGCTTGCTCATCCGCCACGGCATCGGCTACGACAACGTGGACGTCCCGGCTTGCACCGCGAAGCTGGTCCGCTTCGCCTATCAGCCGGACTACTGCGCCACCGAGGTCGCCGAGCAGGCCGTGGCGCTGATCATGTGCTGCGCCCGCAAGCTCTTCGCCAGCCTGGACGTGCTCAAGGATGCCTCGGCCAACCAGATCTGGAATTTCGCGCCGATGGGCGAGGTGCACCGGCTGTTCGGACAGACGCTGGGGATCATCGGCTGCGGCCGCATCGGCGGGCGCGTGGTCCGTATCATGAAGGCCATGGGCATGAAGATCATGGTCTGCGACCCGTATATTGACGAGCGGCAGAAGGGCGCGCTGGGCATGAACGACGTGTACGACCTGGAGACGGTTTTGAAGGAAGCGGACATCATCAGCCTGCACACGCCGCTCAACGACGAGACCCGGTACATGATTGACGCCCCGCAACTGCAGATGATGAAGGACAGCGCCATCCTCATCAACACGGCGCGGGGCGGGCTCATCAACACGGCGGCGCTGGCGCAGGCCCTGGGTGAGGGCTGGATTGCCGGCGCGGGGATTGACGTGTACGAGAAGGAACCCCCGCCGCCCGACATGCCGCTGTTCAATGCGCCCAACGCGACGCTGTCAGCCCACATCGGGTGGATGTCGGTCGAGGCCGGTTGGGACATCCGCACCAAGATCATGGATGACATCAAGGCCTGCATGGCCGGGCAGCCCCCGCGCAACACCGTGAACAAAGAGATTGACGGCCTCCTGGGCGGGAAGGTGTACCGCGACGCGTAGGCGCCGTAGGAGCGCCGGCTTCCAGCCGGCATGGATGTCAAGGTGCATAGCCCTGTCATGGAATCCACCGATGTCGCCAACCGCACGATCCGGCTGCACCTAGTCGCAGCCGGACTGGTGCTCCTCGTGCTGCTCTGCTGGAACCTGGGCGGGCGGGCGCTCTGGACGGACGAGGAGTTCTCGCTGGCCGCGCGGGCTCCGCTGGGGCAGGCCGCCTTCGGCGACGCCTCCCATCCGCCGCTCTATCCCGTCTTGCTGCACTTCTGGTTGCAGGCCGGCACCTCGGACGCGTGGCTACGTGCCTTCTCCGTGCCGTGGGCACTGCTCGCGTGGTGGCTGGGGTGGCTGGTCGCGACGCGGCTGGGCCTCAGGCGCGAGGGCGTGGTGGCAGCGTGGCTCATGGCCCTCTCGCCGCTGGTGATGACGTACTTCCGCATGGGCCGCTACTTCGCGTTCACCGCCGCGGTGACGATGCTGGCCATCTACGTGCTCGTGCGATTGTGGCAGCGCCGCGACTGGGCCATGGCCCTGACGCTGGGGATCACGGCGGCGCTGACGGCCTACACGGACTACGTCGCCTTCCTGGTGGTCATGGCGCTGGTGGGGCTGAGCGTACTGGCGGCGTTGGTGCGCCGTGACGGGAGGCTGGCGGGCCAAGGCGCGGTGGCAGCGTTGGTCGCCGGCGTGCTGATCGCCCCGATCATCAGCATGACGCTGCACCGCACCGGAGTGCTCGGGCTCATCAACCCGGACCCCCTCGCCGGATCGCTGTATGGGTTGGCGATGAAGCTGGCGCTACCGGTGTTCTCAGTTGCGACGGGCGAATGCGTGGACCCGTGGCGCTGGTGGGTCGTCGGGCCGGCGATGCTCGCCACGATGGTGGGGCTGGCGGTGGGGCTGTGGCGCATGATCGTGCAGCGAGGGACTGGCTCGCATGCGGCGGGGCCCGTCGCACACGGCGCGACACCCGCCGCCTTGGTTGCCTTGGCCTGGCCCCTGAACATCATCATCGGCGCCGTGATGATGTCCACGGTCGCCGCCAATGTCCCGCCCAACCGCATCACGAGCTTCGCGATGTTCACCATCCCGTTGGCTTACCTCACGCTGGCGCGCGGCCTGTGCCGTAGGAGCGCCGGCATCCTGCCGGCAGGTGCGGTGGAGCCGCCCGGGAGCGCCGGCATCCTGCCGGCAGGCGCGGTGGAGCCGCCCGGGAGCGCCGGCATCCTGCCAACAGCCGTTGTCCCTCGGATCGCTCTCGCCATCATCATCGCCACCTACGCCTACGGCCTGCACAACTACTTCGCGTGCCGGCAACTGCTCAACCCCGGCTTCGCCCCGCCGTGGGGGCAGGTGGCGAAGATCATCCAGCAGCACGAGCAGCCCGGTGACCTCGTCCTCGCCATCGAGAACGCCTTCGTGCGGTACTACGAGGGGCAGGCGCGCCTGGGCCGCGAGCCGCAGGTCCACGAGATGATTGCCGGCACGCTGCCCTTCGACCGCCGCGTGTGGCTCATCACTCGCGACCGCGGTTCGGTCGAGATGCTCGGCTACGGGCTCGACCTGCGCGAGAAGCTCCTGGCGCAGGGGGCGACGGAACGGGTGTGGAACATCATGCCACGGTCCCCGCAGGAGCAGCGGATGCTGTCAGCGGTCCTGCGGCGTCCGGCGTGGGATGCGTACGTGAAGCTGTACCTGTTCACGCCGCCCCGACGTCCTAACGGGAACACACCATGACCACCGCTCATCTCATCGGCCAGCCCCTGTCCGCCGTGGACACCCCCGCCCTCATCGTGGACGTGGATGTCTTGATGCGCAACCTCCTCAGTCTACAAGGTGCTTCGGAGGCGGCGGGGCTGCAGGTCCGGCCGCACATCAAGGCCCACAAGACGCCGCAGATCGCGCAGATGCAGGTGCGTGCCGGGGCCGTCGGCGTGACGGCAGCGAAGATCGGCGAGGCCGAGGTCATGGCCGACGCGGGCATCGAGGACATCTTCATCGCCAACATCCTGATCGGCGAGGCGAAGATGCGGCGGCTGGTGGCGCTGGCGCGGCGCGTGCCGCAGCTCTCGGTCAATGTGGACAGCGTCGCGGGCGCGCAGCAGCTCTCCGCGGCCTTCGACGCCGCCGGCATGATACTGGACGTGATGGTCGAGATTGACACGGGCGCGGGGCGCTGCGGCGTGCCTCCGGCCCAGGCCGTCCGTCTCGCGCGCGAGATCGGCAGTCTCCCGGCGCTGCACATCGTCGGCCTCATGGCCTATGCCTCCCGGTCCTACCAGTGCCGCACGGAGGAAGAACGGCGGGCTTACTGCGCCGAGGAGGGGGCGGAGCTGGCCGCCATCGCCGAGCAGTTGCGCAGGGCCGGCTTCGACATTCGCCGCATCAGTGGGGGCTCGACGCCCACGGCGCGGCGCTATGCGTCGGGTTGCGGCCTCACGGAGATCCGCTCGGGCACCTACTGCCTCAACGACTACAATCAGGTGGACTTAGGCACGTGCGCGGTGACGGACGTCGCGGCGACGGTGCTCGCGACCGTCATCAGCCGCCCCGCGCCCGACCGCGCGATCATTGACGCGGGCACGAAGGCCCTCGACCAGCAGGTGTCGCAATTGACGGAGGGCTATGGCGTGCTGCTCGACCCGCCGGGCGCGCGGGTGGTGAAGATCAACGACGAACACGGGTATCTCGATGCGGCCGCTGCCGGCCTCGAAGTCGGCGACAAGGTGCGCATCATCCCGCCGCGCATCTGCACGTGCCTGAACCTGTACGACGAGATGGTGATCGTGCAGGACGGGGTCGTGCGCGATGTATGGCGGATTGCCGCGAGAGGCAAGAACACCTAGCGCGTAGGCGCGCCACCAAGGATGGGATGATACGCATGACCAAGGACAGCCACGACGAGTGCGAACCACGATTCGATCACGACAGCGAGATGGAGAACGTGCTCCAGAACCGCGAGCCGGTCACGCGGTCGCGGTCGCTGATGCAGCGCGGCGGGGAGCGCATGGGCCTGCCGCAGCACGAGATCATGGAGCTGATCACGCCCCAGCAGGTCACGACCTTCCGCATCCCCTGCAAGATCCTGGGCAAGGTCGTCAACTTCGCGGGCGTGCTGGCCTTGCACAACAACGCGCGCGGGCCGTTCAAGGGTGGGATTCGCCTCGCCGCCGATGTCACGATCTGGGAGACGATCGAGCTGTCGCGCTTGATGACGCTCAAGTGCGCCGCCTGCGACGTGGAATTTGGCGGCGGCAAGACCGGCATTCGCGTGGACATGCCGGCCCTCTACAATCGTTTCGGCCGTGGCCCCAAGCGCGACCTGGAGTTCGAGAAGATCATCTCCCTGGATGCCGTCGAGTATTACTCCCAGCACTTCCGCGATGTGTTCAGCAGGCATATTTACGTCCCGGCCCCGGACATGGGCACCGGCCCGGACGAAATGGCGTTCATCTATAACGAGACGCTCGATCCGGCGTCCGTGACGGGCAAGCCCGAGGGCACGCCGGGCTGGCTGCCGGGCCGCAAGGAGTCCACGGGCGTCGGCTGCTGCTACATCGCCCTGCGGGCCATGGACGAGTTCCTGGGCCTGGACGCCTCGCAGGCGAAGATCGCCATCCAGGGCTTCGGCAACGTCGGCAAGCCGCTCGCGCAGGGCCTGGCCGAGGCCGGGTGCAAGGTCATCGCGATCACCGACTTCTTTGGCGGGGTCTACAACGCTGACGGCCTGAACATCGCCGACCTGCTGGAGCACGAGAGCATCCACAAGACGGTGGACGGCTTTGCCGGGGGCGAGCCCATGACGAATGAACAGCTATTCGAGGCCGACGTGGACTGCCTGATTCCGGCCGCTGCGGGTGATGTCATCACGTCCCACAACGCCGGGGACATCAAGGCGAAGCTGGTGGTTGAAGCCGCGAACATGCCCACGACGGTCGAGGGCATGGACATCCTGCAGCAGCGCGGCATCCGCGTCGTGCCGGACATCCTCGCCAACGCCGGCGGCGTGATCGCCTCGATGCTGGAATACTCCAGTTCGCTCTCGGCGGTCAAGCCGAGCAAGGAGGATGTGCTGGAGACCTGCAAGCGCAAGATCGGCGACAACTTCGCGCTGGCGGTGGGCTACGCGCAGGAGCACGGCACGTCAGTCACGGAGGCCGCCGTACACATGGCCACCGAACGCGTGTACGCGGTCATGAAGTCACGCCGCATGATGTGATGGGGAGAGAGGGGAGAGGTCCCCGGGGCGGAGGACGGGATACTGCCATGGCGTCCGAGCCGCTGATCACCGATAATCTGGACTTGCTACTGCCGATTTTGCCGCCGCGGGTGCAGGAGCGTCTGCGCGGCCACGCCCGCTTGAGCGAGTTGCTCGAGGTCGTCATTGACCTGGGCCGCCCCATTGAGGCGCGCTTCGTGTCCGGCTACGAATTCCTCACCGAGGGTGTCGCCGATCACGCGGACATCGCGTACGTCGTCGAGCGTATCGGCCACTTCGACCGCGACAACCGCGCCGGCATCGAGCGCACGCTGCACCGCATCTCGGCCATGCGCAACCGCCTGGGCGACGTCGTCGGGCTGACCTGCCGCGTCGGCCGGGC
>Ga0209609_10000739_pt1 | contig 19239 bp, 19 predicted proteins | sample LakKivw325mmetaG_FD_184136 | JGI IMG/M metagenome (GOLD analysis project Ga0209609, IMG submission 184136) | Anoxic lake water microbial communities from Lake Kivu, Rwanda to study Microbial Dark Matter (Phase II) - Lake Kivu water 325m metaG... | ecosystem: Environmental > Aquatic > Freshwater... | reverse complement strand
CCGCCAAGCTGGCCGGCGGCCTCTACCTGCTCTACCTCGGCATCAGGCTGCTGCGCGCCGGGGTCAAGCCCGCCGCGGTCACCGCGCGCCTCACGCCGGATTCCCGCGGCAGGCTGCTCTTCAACACGTGGCTGGTCACGGCGCTCAACCCGAAGAGCATCATCTTCTTCGTCGCTTTCCTGCCGCAGTTCGTCAACCGCGGCGGCGATGTCGCAGAGCAGCTCCTGCTCCTTGCCCTGACGTTTGTCGTCATGGCCGCGATGAACGCGACGATGTATTCGACCTTCGCCGCCTCGGCGAACCGGCTGCTCAGCTCTCCACGCGCGCAGCGCGGCTTCAACCTGGCCGGAGGCTCACTGCTGACGGCGGCAGGCCTGTGGGTGCTTCTGGCTCGCCACTCGTCTTGAGGCGCCCGAAAGGGGCCGCGCGACCTATCGCTGCGGCGCGAAGAAGTCGAGCCCGCACTGCAGCGCGTGTTCGCGAACGGCCTCGACTACCGATTCCGGTGGCAGCGAGAACGCGCCGGCGTCCGGAGTTGCCGGACCCGACAGCCAGGACACGAACTCACCCTCGGGAACGCGGCTTAGAACGGCGTTGATGCCGTCGACGCCGGTCGCATGGATGTGCACCCATCCCTCAGCCGAGACCATGCTCACGGGAGAGAGAACCTCTTCGGCCGTCTTGTTGCGGTTGGTGCCGGTGAGCAGCGCGAAGCGCCACTCGCCGTTCTCCTGCCAGGAGTAGAGCTCATAGCCTTTGAAAGAGCGCGGCAGCGGGCCTTCCTCCGGAGGCGGCACGTACAGCTTTCTGGCCTCCTCCAGCGCCGCCATCACCATCGGGCTGGACCTCGGGTCATCGCCCTGGTGGAAGGACGGTCCTGGATAGCCGAGTTGCAGCGCGACCACTGACGGGCCCTGCACCCCAAGCGGCTTCCAGATGGTGATGCCGTCGAAGGACTGCGACGAGTAGGCGACCCAGAACGCGCCCCAGTAGACTGGGTTCCTGTCCACGCAGACCAGAAACGACTTGCCCCGCGTTGGAACCTGAAGCTCCGCGAGGCGGTTGAACGCCTCGTCTGTGAGCAGCATCTCGTGAGTCGCGGAGTTGTAGCTGACCACGTCGCCTTGCGCGATGATGGGTTCGTCAGCGATGTCGACGTGGCTCAGCATCTCCATCTGCGAAGGCGGGACATCGTTCTTCGTGAGGTAGATGGCGAACCCCTCCCCCGGGGGCACCGAGCATCCGGCCGAGACGAGCACTACGAAGACCGCGAGGAGCGCTCGCGCCGCGCGGGAAACCGCTGGGAACCTGGTCATCGCTCCCTCCATGACGTGTGTTTCCTCTTCTGTGCTATACGCTGCGCGGGCCGATGTATCACAGCGCCGCAGAGCCGTTCACCGGATGGCACCGACCGGCGCTAGGCCCGACCGGAGTTCCGTTGGCAGCTCGTGTCTCTCGGAGAGCGGGGCATCGCGTAGATGGCTGGCAGCGTGGCGACCATCACGACGGCCAGGGAGATGAACACGATGCGGAAGCCCGCGGCGGGGTCGCCTGTCTCATGCAGCACGAGCGTGGCCAGTGTCACGCTGACGGCGCCGCCGGCCTGCCGGAACATGCCCCGGATGCCAGTGATGGTCGCCGCCCGCTCAGGCATCAGCTCGATGCAGGCGTTGTTGGAGGCCGGGGCGGATAGGCCGACTCCCATGCCCATGACAAGCATGATGAACGAGAGCACGGTGATGCTGTCCAGTCCCTGCCCCAGCATCGTCAGGTGCTTTGCCTCCAGACTGAGCAACACGAGGCTCAGCATCGTGGGCCCCGTACCGGCGAGGATGGGCCGGCGGTAGCCCCACCGCATCATGAACATGCTCACGATGAGCGACGTCACGAACATCCCGACGGCCCGTGGCGTGAGGATGAGGCCGCTTTCCAGGTACGACACGCCGTACACGCTGATCGAGAACAGCGGGACGAGCGACATCACCCCGAGTACGCCGGCTCCGTAGACGAGGTTGAAGATGTTGGCCGCGAGAAACGGTTTCTCTCTGAGAATATCGACGTCGATTATCGGGTCTGATGCCCGGGACTCGTGACGCAGGAACAGGACCACGAGCACACCGGCCGAGCAGAGCAGCAGCGCAACCATGAGCCAGAGCTGCGGCGTAGAGGCATACCCGACCAGCGACAGGCCGCCCATGAGGGAGGCGAGGCATCCGCTCACCAGCATGGCGCCCCGAAAGTCTATCTGCCCCTTCGTCGTTCCTCCCGAGCGCAACAGCAGCGCAGCCAGGACCAGGGCAGCCAGGCCGATGGGGACGTTCAGCCAGAAGGCTGACCTCTAGCCGTACGACTCTATCAGCCAGCCGCCGAGGACGGGTCCGGCTATCTGACCGATGGGGAAGATGCTGCTGAACAGGCCGATGGCTCGCTGTCGGGAGTGCGGGAACACCTCCGCGACGATGCCCACCGCCGACGGCATGAAGCCGCCGGCCCCGAGCGCCTGCACCAGACGTGCGGCGATGAGCAGCGCCATGTTCGGCGCCAGGGCGGCTCCGAGAGACCCGAGGATGAATAGCCCGACGCACAGCATGAAGGTGGGCTTCCGACCCAGCACGTCGCACACCTTCCCTGATATCGGCATGCTGACCGTCAGCGCGAGCTGGAAGCCGCCGATGACCCATCCCACCATCACCACCGAGACGCTGAAATCGGTGCGGATGGCCTCCAGCGCCACCGCCACCGATGTGCCGCCGATGCCCGAGAGCAGCAGCGACATGCTGACGGTAGCGAAAATCAGATACCGGGTTGCTGAGGCACGCTTCTGCGCTTCCATTGTCAAGGAATCCCGGCTGCGCCGCCCCGCGTGCCGGCATGCGTCGATACACACGGGGGCGGACTAGTCTACATCAGCCGTCACCGGTCTTCATCTTTCGGTTTCGGCATGCCGCACCTGCTGCGCATGGAACAGCACCCTGCTAGACTATTCTCGTCGTCGCATCGTTTTACGGTTACGGGCCAGGGAGGTGCCGTTGCTATGGAAGACGAGAAGAACAACAACCTTGAGAACACCCAGATTGTCAAGGTCGAGGACCTCAGCCTGTCCACCATGGACCTGAGCCAGCAGCGGATGGCCGCGCGCCTCTACTCGCAGCTCGGGCTCGACCCGGTTGTCGACAAGGTCCTGAAGGAGTACAAGGCCAATCTCCACGGCATGGACCGAGCCACCGACACCATATTCGGTCCGTACGACATCAAAGGCCGCGCCGAGGCCGCGGCGAAGGTCGCGGCGCTGGCAACCTACAGCGCCCTGCACCAGCAGTACACCCAGGATCTCAGCCAGGTGCAGCAGCAGATTAGCGAGGCGGAGAGCCAGCGCGACCGGGAAAAGGCCAACTACGACGCCCTTGTGCAGAAGGTGGCCGACGTCGTGGGCGGCGACTTCGACCAACTCAAGTCCAGCTACGACGAGGTCGTCAGGAAGCTCGGTGAGATCGAGTTACTCAGGTCGCAGATCGAGTCGCTCAGCCGCGAGAAGGCCGAGTTGATGCAGCGGCACGATGCGCAGGTTGCGCAGTTGCAGAAGGATAAGGCAGAGCTGAACCGGTTGCACGAGGGGCAGCGCGCGGCGATGCAGCGCGAGAAGGACGAGGTCGTCAACCGCTACGAGGTGCAGATAGGCGACCTGCAGAAGGACAAGGCCGATACCATCAGCCGGTACGAGGAGGAGCTGGCCAAGCTCCGCGAGGAGTTCCGCAAGGCGGCGGACGACCTGCGGGCCGAGATCGCCGACCGCGGCGAACGGATATCCGCTCTGGAGAAAGAGAAGGCCACCGTCATCGGCGAGCGCGAGAGCCTTGCTACCCAGCTCGAGGATCTGAAGAAGGCGCACGCCGACCTCGACTCGCGCCACGTGAGCCTCGGTGTCAACCACTCCAAGCTGCGTGCCGCGGCGGCGGGCGTCGAGGGCAGCGTGGACTACGCCGAGATACGCAAGCGCCTGGGACCTGAGATGCACGAGTTCGTGCTCAAGGATTCCAAGGTGCCCGATGCGGTTATCGATGGCGTCGGCAAGTTCATCGACCTCAAGAAGTACCTGGCGCACGCCGTCGAGGCCGGCGCCCGCGAGGCGACGAAGAAGGCTGCTGAGGTGCTGAAGGCCTCCTGATCCGGATGATGACGGGCGGCCCGCGCCCTAGAGGATGGTGTGCTCCAGGACCGTCTTCACGCCGATGGCGATGAGGATGAGTCCACCCACCAGGCGTGCCTGACGGCCGGCAAGTGCTCCGAGACGGACGCCGATCAGGAAGCCGCCGACGGTGATGGCGAAGGCCGTGGCCCCGATGACGCTCGACGCCAGCAGGATGTCCACCTTCAGAAACGCGAACGTCAGCCCCACCGCCAGGGCGTCGATGCTCGTGGCAACGGCCAGGAGCACCAGCTTGGGGCCGCGGGTCACGTCGGCGGTCTCTGATTCGCAGTTCTCCTCGCGTGACTCCTTCAGCATGTGCCCGCCGACGAAGGCGAGCAGCGCAAACGCGACCCAGTGGTCGTAGTTGCCGACGAACTCCGCCACCTCTCTGCCTCCCGCCCAGCCGATGACCGGCATGAGGAACTGCGCCAGCCCGAACGCGCACGCCGTGCGCAGCATCTGGTGGCGTGTCGGCCGTCCCATGGCGCAACTGCCGCTGACCGCGACGGCAAAGCAGTCGGCCGATAGCCCGAGGGCCGTCAGGATGAGGGTCAGGGGAGCCATGGCGTGCGAACCGGATACCTCGCGGCCCGGCTCAGGCGGCTCCCTTCACGACCGGCAGGCCCTCGCTCTGCCAGCCGCTGAAGCCGGTGCCGATGTGGCAGACCTGCTCGAAACCCATGTCGAGCATCTGCGCCACCATGCCCTCAGAGACGTTGCCGCGCCGGCAATACACGATGTAGGTGCCATCGCGAGGCAACGCGTCGAGCTTGTCGTCGAACGATGCGCTTGAGGTGCTCAGGTGCAGCGCGCCCGCGATGTGGCCGGCCTCGTACTCGCTGGCTGTGCGCGTGTCGATTGCGGTCACGCCCGCCCCCGGGTCGGAGAGCAGTTCGAATGCCTGCGAAGCTGAGAGCGTGCCGCCCCGGCAGACGGCTTCCTCCTCTTCCGGCAGCGGCTGCTGCGGCGCTGGGGGTACGGGGCACGCCGTCGGCGTCGTCTCCGCCGGTGCGGTCGGCACGGGGCAGGCGGTCGCCTCCGGCTCCGCACCGCTGCATCCGGCCACCACCAGGAGCAGCGCAACCAGCAGGGGCGTCAACCCTTTCGTCGTGGAACTTGCCGTCATGGCATCATCCGTCCATGCTGAGCGACATAAGGCCTCATGTCGAACTTGCGCTCCAGCCCTGCGGCGTTCATGTAGCGCACCTTGCCGAACACCGGCCGCTCCGCCCACGGCCGGTCGTGCATGCCGAAGCACCAGGCCACCCCCGCGTACGAGTTGGGGTCCCGCCCGTCGAGTTGCCAGCGGTTGTTCAAGCGCAGCGCGGTCGCGAATGCCTCCGCGGGAGAGCGCGACCACTCCAGCAGCTTCTTGCCCCAGTACATCCGCATGTAGTTGTGCATCGAGCCCGTCTTCAGCATCTCCCGCTGGGCCGCGTTCCAGTAGGCGTCGTGCGTCCGGCCGTCTTCCAGCGTCTCTTGGTCGTACGTGTACGGCCGCGCGTCCGCCTCGTGGTCCCGCAGCGTGCGGCGCGCCCACTCCGGCAGAGCATGAAGGCTGTCGTAGCGGGTATTGTAGCTCACGAAGTTCAGGCTCAGCTCGCGGCGAACGATGAGCTCGTCCATGAAGGCATCGGCGTCCGGCCCGCTGCGGCGGTTGGCGGCAAGCGCGACCGCCAGCGGTGATATCTGGCCGAAGTGCAGGTACGGGCTGAGGTGTGAGGACCAGTCCTGCGACGGGTCGCTCCGGTGCGCCGCATACCCTTCCAGCTTCGTCTCCAGGAAGATGCTCAGCCGCCGCATCGCCTCCGTTGCGCCTCCGTGAAAGGCGGTCACCGGCCGTACGGCGCGATCCGCCGGGAGCGCAGCCAGCAGGCTGTCGATGTCAGCCTGAGTGTCCAGTCGCTGCGAATCGACCGCCAGTTGCAGCAGGGGCATCTTCGGCGCGCGCTCCGCGACCGGCACAAGGTAGCGCAGGAGCAGCCTCCCCAGCTTCGGGCGAAGCGTGGCCGCGGCGTACTCGGCCTTCGTCGAGGCAGCTTCGACCGGCACGACCGCGTCGGACTCGACCTCGAGCATCGGGCAGTCGACGCGCTCCGCGACCTCCTCTCGCCACCGGCGCTGGTGCCGCAGGTAGCCGCGGTCGGTCACGACCAGTGAGGCCTGCCCGGCCAACCTCGGCACGATGTCGACCGGCGAGCCTCGGAGGACAGCTGTCCCGATGCCGCGATCCCGCAGCACCGAGGCGGTCTTCCCCAATCCCTCGAGCATGAACGCGTAGTGCCGCTGCGTCGCCTCGGGGTAGTCATCCATGAGGTAGAAGATCGTCACGACAGGCAGCGAACGCTCGTTGGCGAGGTCGATGGCGTACTCGAGCGCGTGGTTCTGGGTCGCCCGCTGGGAGGCCTGCATCCAGTAGAGGACGTATCCGCCTCCGGCAGGGGGCCGGCGGTTGAGAGCCTTGACCCGCTCCGGGTGGATCAACTGACCTGGCTGCCGGCGCCCGAAGGCGCGAGCACGCCCATGCGCGCCAGGAATGCCGGCGCCTGTGCCACGCATTCCTGCCCGTTCCACTCACCCAGCTCGCACACGCGGATGGCCGCGTCCGGTAGGTAGTGGCTCACCATGCTCCAGTCGAGCCGTCCGCTTCCCGGACACTGGTGGTCGCGCTCCGAGTTGACGTCGTGCAGGTGAACGCCGATGAGCCTGCCGCTGTAGCGCCGCAGCCACTCCTCGTGGCCCGTTGCTCCGCAGCGCTCCTGCGTGGCGGCGTGGCCTGTGTCGTGCCAGTAGCCTACCACCTCGGGGTCCGCGGCGGACAGCATGACGTCCATCTCCCGGGCGTTGGGGATCTCGTGCAGGTTGTGGCGCGTCTCGAGGCCGAGCAACACGCCTCTCGACCGTGCGCGGTCCTCCAGCGTGCGGAGCGTCTCGAGCGCCCGCTCCAGGTGCAGCTTCTCGATGCCGTTGCGGATGCCCGGGACCGCATCCTGGATGGCGAAGTACTCGTCCGACTCCATCTCCCCTGCGTGCCACAGCGCGTGGATGCGCTTCTCCTTCTCCCTGCCGATGGGCACGTGGCCCATGTGCAGGACGACGGCGCGGGCGCCGAGGCGCGAGGCGAGGTCGATGGTGCTGAGGGCATGCGACAGCGCTTCCAGCCGCTCGTCTTCGTCCAGCGCCCCGAGGTTGAGGTCGTAGGCGGACACGCCGCGGGGCGAACGAACATTCGGCGCGGGGTTGTGCAGGCTCGAGAGCGGCAGCGGTCCGGCGGCGAGCCGCTCGAGCGCTTCCATCGAGGTCACGAAGGCGTTGGCTTCGACCGCGGTGAAGCCCCAGTCGCCGGCGTCGCACGAGAACTCGTACAGGTCCTCGTACCTGCCGCGCGCCCACATCGTCGAGAGTGAGAGCGGCGCGGTCACCGGGCGTCCTTCTCCGTCTCCAAACGCCGGAATTGCCGCAGCAGCTCTTTCTGCTCGTTCGTGAGTCGCTCCGGGGTCATGACCTTCGCCACGACGTACAGGTCGCCGTGGTGCTTGCTGCCCAGCTTCGGCATGCCCTTCCCCTTCAGGCGGAAGAGCGTGCCGTTCTGCGTGCCGGCGGGGACCTCCAGCGTCGCCTCGCCGTCGAGTGAGGGCACGGGCATCGTTGTCCCGAGGGCTGCCTCCACGAGGCTGAGGTCTCTGCCCATGTAGAGGTCGTCGCCGTGACGCTCGAAGATGTCGTGCTTCTGAACGCTTACCACCACGTACAGGTCGCCCGGTGTTATGTCCCCGTCGGCGGATTCTCCCTGACCCTCGAGTCGGATGGTGTGCCCGGTGTCGACGCCCTTCGGGATGGTGACCGTGAGCTCGCTCACTTCTTCGAGCACGCCGGTGCCTTCGCACAGTGAGCACGGGTCCTTGACGTGCCGTCCGGTGCCCTGGCAGGCGCTGCAGGTGCTTATCTGGCGGAAGACGCCGATGCCGGAGCGGTGCTCCGTGACCATCTGGCCGGTGCCGCGGCACCGCTCGCAGGTGGACGCCGCTCCTTCCTTCGCGCCGGAGCCGCGACACGATGTGCACGTGCGGCGTCGCGGTATCTCGAGCGTCTTCTCGAGGCCCGATGCCGCCTCCTCGAGCGTCACCTCGAGGTTGTAGCGCAGGTCGGCGCCGCGCCGGCGCTCACGCGTCGCGGTCCGGCTCCGCCCGAACAGGCTCTCGAAGATGCCCTCGCCGAAACCGAGGCCGCCGAAGCCGAGGTCGCGGAAGATGTCGCCGAAGTCTGCGCCGCGGAAGATGTCCGCCTGGCTGAAGCCGGAGAGACCGGCGTGCCCGTACATGTCGTACAGACGCCGCTTGTCGCCGTCGCACAGCACGGCGTACGCCTCGTTTATCTCCTTCATCCGCGCGACGCATTCAGCGTCGCCCGGGTTCCGGTCCGGGTGGTAGCGCATGGCAAGCGTACGGTACGCACGCTTGATTTCCGTTTCGTCGGCGCCACGAGCAACCCCGAGTACTTCGTAGTAGTCGCGTCTCTCTGTCGCCATTCGTGGTGACGGCGCCGCGGAGGGCCCGCTCTCCGGGCCGGGCGCCAGCAGGATTGTAGCACGTTCGTGCGCTGCTCCGGCAGGTGGACGCTCCTCCACGCGTCGCGAACGTGGCTCGATTGACGACCGAAGCTGAGAATGGTAACTTCCCGTGCATCCCTGTCTGGAGGTGCTTTCATGACGCTGGTCGACATGCTTGGACGGTCCGTACGACGGTATCCGGACAAGCCTGCCATCGAGGGCGAGACCGCGGCCCTTACCTATCGTGAGTTCGACACGGTCACCAACCGGCTTGCCAACATGCTCCTCGGCCTTGGCCTCAGGCCGGGCGTCCCCGTCGCCGTGCTGATGCCGCCGACCGCCGACTGGCTCCTCGGCTACTTCGGCGCAACGAAGGCAGGTGCACGGGTGGTCATACTCAACGCCATGCTGACGCCGGCTGAGCTGGGGGCGCTCTTGGCCGACTCAGGCGCCTCGATCGTTCTCACCGAGAGCCGGTTCGCCAAGGCACTGGCTGGAGCCGCCTCCGCAGGGCCGTCCCGGGTGGCGCACGTGCTGCCGCTCGACGATGAGGACTTCCGGAGGAAGCTTGCCGACGTTCCCGGCAACGCGCCGCCGGTTGCTATGGAGGAGACGGACGAGTGCTCGGTCCTGTACACCTCCGGCGTGCTGGGAAAGCAGAAGGGCGTGGTTCATACCCACCGCTCGCTCCTTGCCGTCTCGGATGTCGCCAGCGAGCTGATGGGGCTGCAGCCGGACTGGAAGGTGATGGGGTTCATCCCCTTCTTCCACGTGCTCGGTCTGGAGACGGCCTTCTCCTCGCTGAACCGGGGCAGCACCCTCGTCGTCGCTCCCCGTTTCGTGGTCAAGAACGTGCTCGAGACCATACAGCGTCACCGCGTCACCCTCGTGGTAGGCGTGCCGGCCATGTTCAACGGCCTGGCCATGGTGCCCGAGGAGATGCTGAAGGCGATGGACCTCGGCTGCCTCAAGGTAGCCCTCACGGCCGGAGCGAAGTCATCGCCGGCGCTCATGGCCGCGCTGGAGAAGAAGTACGGCCTCGTGGTCACGGAGATCTATGGGACGACCGAGTGTCCGGTGATATGCATGGGCGGGATGAAGAACCGCCGCCTCGGCACGGCGGGACAGCCGGTGCTCGAGTTCAAGGTTGTCGGCGAGGGCGGCGCCGAGGTTCCCCGCGGCACGCCCGGCCAGGCTCTTTGCCGCGGGCCTCAGGTCATGACCGGCTACTTCAACGCGCCGGAGCTGACGGCGCAGGTCTTGAAAGACGGCTGGTTCCATACCGGTGATGTCGTCACCATGGACGCGGACTCCTATGTCACCTATGTCGAGAAGCAGTCCTTCATCATTGTCACGTCGAGCGGCGTGAAGATACCGCCGACCGAGGTCGAGGAGGTCGCCCTGACGCACGCCGCCGTCGCCGAAGCAGCCTACGTCGGTCTGCTTCAGCCCGATGGCGGCCAGTTGCCGACGCTCTTTGTCGCGCTGAGGGAAGGGAAGCAGGTCACAAAGACCGAGCTGCGCGGCTTCCTTGCAGAGACCATCGCCATCTACAAGCTGCCGCACCGCATCGAGTTCGTCCCGGAGATACCCAAGATAGCCTCCGGCAAGATGGACCGCCGCAGGCTGCAGCAGTGGACGGCCTGAGTGTGGCCCCCGCCGGACCGCCGGCTCGTTCTGGAGGCGCCGTCGCGTTCGCAACGGCGCCTCCTTGTTTGCGCCGGTCGGTTGACACTCGCCGCGTCATGGGTGTAGCGTCCCCTGCTCGGGAGGTGTAAGAGAATGCTTCTGCACGAGCTGCTCGAGTTGAATGCCCGCGAGGTTCCCGGCAAGACTGCCATGGTGTCCGAGACCGGCCGCATGACGTACGCCGAGTTCGACGGGCGCTCCAGCAGGATAGCTGCCTTGATGGTGTCTTCCGGCGTTGCGAGAGGCGAGCCGGTGGCGCTGCTGTTGCCGCCGACCATGGACTGGCCCGTCGCCTACTTCGCCGCGCTGAAGGCCGGCGCCAGGGCAGTCATCCTCAACGGTATGCTGAAGCCGGCAGAGTTGCTCGCGCAGCTCGTTGAGTCTCGCGCCCGCACCATCATCACCGAGGCCCGTTTCGCTGCGGCCATCAGGCAGATGGTCCCCGCGGGGACGCCGATGCCGCGCCTGCTTGTGCTCGATTCCCCCGACTTCGAGGCCGCCCTCGCGGCCGCGCCAGCCGACCGGCCGGGCGTCCCCATGAGCGAGGACGATGAGTGCACCATCATCTACACGTCCGGCGTCCTCGGCATGCAGAAGGGCGTCGTCCACACCCATCGCTCACTCATGTCCGTCTTCGATGCCGCCGCGCCGCGCATCGAGGACAATCGTGAGGACGTTCTGTTCGGCATGATCCCCTTCTACCACGTCCTCGGTCTGGTCGTCTCCTTCGGTGCGTTCTTCTGCGGCGCCACCCTCGTGCTGCCGCGGCGCTTCGTGCCCCGCGCCGTGCTCGAGACGGTCGCCGCCGAGAAGGTCACCAATCTCATCGGCGTGCCCGCCATGTTCATGGCGCTGCTGCAGGTGTCGGACGAGGTGGTGAAGAGCCTCGACCTCTCGTCCCTCTACAAGATCCTGACCGCAGGCGCGAAGAGCCTGCCCCAGGCCATGTCGGCTTTCGAGAAGAAGTACGGCGTTGTTGTCACCGAGATCTACGGAACCACCGAGTGCCCCATCATCACCATGGGCAGCACCAGGGACCGCAAGCTGGGCACCGCCGGACTACCGGTCCTGGACTTCAAGGTCGTGGACGAGTCAGGCCGGGAGGTGCCGCGCGGCGAGACCGGCGAGGCGCTCTGCCGCGGCGCCAATGTGATGCGGGGCTACTACCGGGAGCCTGAGCTTACGGCGCTCGTGCTCAAGGACGGCTGGTTCCACACCGGCGACCTCGTCACGCAGGACGCGGACGGCTATGTCACGTACGTCGAGAAGAAGAGCTTCCTCATCGTAACCGCTGCCGGCACCAAGATAGCGCCGACCGAGGTCGAGTATGTCGTGCTCACCCACCCGGCCGTCGCAGAGGCGGCGTATGTCGGCATCAAGGACGAGAGTGGGGCACAGGTGCCGACGCTGTTCGTGGTCCTGAAGCCGGGCCAGGAGGTCTCGAAGCCCGAACTGCGCGCCTTCTGCGGCCGCACCGTGGCGGACTTCAAGCTGCCGCAGCGCATCGAGTTCCTGACCGAGTTGCCGAAGATAGCCTCCGGCAAGGTGGACAGGAGAGCGTTAATGCAGGCCGCCGCCTAGCCCGGTCCCACTGTCACGAGGCGCGCCGCGCGAGGTAGATGTCCGCCTCGAGCATCACGCCGTCCCGGTAGTAGTGGTGGACGAAGTAGAGGTTGCCGCCGGCGTCCAGCGACGGCTCGCCCGCGAACTGCGACACGATGAGATGCGGCTCGGTCCAGCCCTGCGGGCCGAGGACCGAGCGGAAGATGGCGGGCGTGCCAAGGTACGTCCGCGTGAACCACAGCTCGCCGCCGTCCTGCGTGACGAACGGCCAGCCGTCCGTCTCGCCGCTGTTGACGGACTCGAGGTTCACGGGCTCAGTCCATCCATCGCCGCTGCGAGTAGTGACCCAGATATCGTAGCCGCCCTTGCCGCCCGGCCGGTCGGAGTGGAAGTAGAGCGATGTCCCGTCCGCCGCCGGGTGGACTTCGCCTATCTGGTAGCCCGCATTGAGCTGCTGCCCGGCGTTCTCCCAGTCACGCCAGCGTCCCTCGCGCCATCGCGCTGTCCACATGTCCACGCCGCGGTAGTTGCCCTGCCTCGCCGATGCGAACCAGAGAACGTCGCCCTGCACCGCTGCCGCGCCGTCCAGCGAGAGCTCTCCTGGGTCCTGCAACACCACGCGCTTCGCCTCGCTCCACCCGTCCCCCTGGCGCTCGCTCAGATAGATGCCTGTGACCCCATCGAGAAGCTGCTTCTCCACCGGGACCCGCACGTCCGGCGTGAAGAAGAAGTAAAGCTGTGAGCCATCCTGCGTCACGAAAGGAGAGTCTTCGGCGCCGGCGGTGCTGACGCCCCGCACCGGCTCGGGCGTGTGGAACATGCGGCTGTGCAGAATGGGTGGGTAGGTGTCCTGCTCCGGTGCTACCTTGACGGCGTCGGACGGAATGGCGCTTTCGCGCGGTGGTGGCGGCTGCGGCGCCTGGGCAGGCTCGCATGCAGCGCCCAGCCACAGCATCGCGGTTGCGGCCAGACACGCGGTCCGAGCTGCTCTCCCGTCCATCCGCTTCCGTTCGGGGCTCCCTGCGGGCATTCGTCCGGGGGCCTCATCTTGAGCGTATCACACCGGTCCGGACGGCAGGCGGCACGATGCCGACTTGCCATGCCCGGCGGGGGAGGAGTATCCTTTCCCCGGGACGACGACATGACTGGAGTGGGTCTGGTCATTGTAGTGTACTTGCGCCAGTGAACCTGGTGGGGGGCATGTTATACAACATGCCCCCCGCTTTTTTGTGCGGCGGGACCGGTCGCCGGCACCGCCGCGAAGCGCACGGGAGTGCGGCTTGTGCCGTGCTCTGAAGGAGGTGTGGCAGCATGCTCGAAATCCTGTTTCATGGCAGAGGGGGGCAGGGGGCGGTCACAGCCGCAAACGTCCTGGTGGCGGCGGCGCTCAAGGACGGACACAGGGGCGTTCAGGCATTCCCACTCTTCGGCTCCGAGCGCCGGGGCGCACCCGTCAAGGCATTTGCCCGCATAGCGGACAGCGAGGTCAATCTCAGGAGCCAGATCTACAACCCGGATATCGTCGTGGTCGTCGACCCCGCCCTGCTCAAGATGGTCGACGTGACCGAAGGGCTCAAGCCTGACGGCATCCTCATCCTCAACAGCACGTCGGGCCCGGGCGCGTTCGAGTTCTCGAAGAGGTTCAAGGTTGCGGCTGTCGACGCGGCCGGCATCTCGATCCGGCACAAGCTGCTGGTCGGCGGAATCCCGGTCATCAACACGCCCATCCTCGGCTGCATCCCGCGGGTGACGGACGTGGTCACCATCGAGTCCATCGAGAGCGCCATCAAGGAGCAGTGGAAGGGCGAGGCCGGACTGCGGAATGCGAAGGCCGCGCGGGAAGCCTACGAGCTCACGGAGGTGAATCGATGACCTACAAGGCAAAGACCACGCTGTCGCGTCCCGCAGATGCCGCTATGGGCAAGACCGGCTTGTGGAGGGACTTCCGCCCCACGGTGGACTCCGGCAAGTGCGTCAAGTGCCTCCGCTGCTGGATCTCCTGTCCGGACGCGTGCATCAAGCGGGGAGCCGATGACAGTATCTCCGTCGACTATGAGTTCTGCAAGGGCTGCGGCATCTGCGCCAACGAGTGCCCGGCCTCTGCTATTACTATGACGAGGGAGGGACTGGGCGAATGATAATGATCGATACCGGAGACCGCATCGCCGCGAAGGCCGCGCAGATGGCGCGACCCGAGTTCATCGCGGCCTATCCCATCACGCCGCAGACCATCATCGTCGAGAAGACAGCCGACATGGTCGAGTCGGGCGAGCTCGACGCTGAGTACATTCGCGTCGAGAGCGAGCACAGCGCCATGGTTGCGGTTGTCGGCGCCGCAGCGACAGGCATACGCACGTTTACGGCCACCTCGTCCCACGGCCTCGCGCTGATGCACGAGGTGCTGCACTGGGTCGCGGGGTCGCGGCTGCCCGTTGTCATGGTGAACGTCAACCGAGCCCTCGGTCCCGGCTGGAACATCTGGGCCGACCAGAGCGATTCGACCTCCCAGCGCGATACGGGCTGGATACAGCTCTACTGCTCCGATGGACAGGAGATCTTCGATACGGTCGTCCAGGCCTACCGCCTCGCCGAGATGGAGGACGTACAGCTCCCGGTCATGGTCTGCTTCGATGCCTTCGTCCTTTCTCACACCTCCATGCCCGTCGAGGTGCCGGAGCAGTCCGAGATCGATGCGTTTCTCCCGCCCCGGCGGCCTCTCTGGAAGCTGGACTCCGCCGACCCGATCACCTACGCGTCCATGATTCCGCCGGCGTTCTACGGTGATATGCGCAAGAACATGCACGAGGGACACCTCAACGCCCTCGTCCGCTTCCCGGAGATCTGCCGGGAGTGGAAGCAGCGCTTCGGCACCTGGCGCGGCGACCTCGTCGAGCTGGTCCGGTGCGACGATGCCGAATACGTCATCGTCACCATGGGCGCCTTCGGCGCCGAGGCGAGGATCGCGGTCGAGGAACTGCGGAAGCAGGGTGTGAAAGCCGGCCTCGCGCGTGTGCGGATGTTGTGGCCCTTCCCCGACGAAGTCTTCCGCAAGCTGGCGCCCGGCAAGAAGTTCGTGGTCGTCGACCGGAACGTCGCCGCCGGCGCGGGCGGTGCTCTGCACGGCCAGCTCAAGTCCGCACTCTACGGCTACGCCGGCGCTCCTGTTCGCGGCTTCATCGCCGGCCTTGGCGGCAGAGACGTGACCTTCACCGACCTGTGCGACATGGTGAAGAAGACTGCGAGCGGAGGGGCGGCGGACGTGAACTGGTGGGGAATCCAGGACTAAGGGGGATACGGAATGGCAATCAAGAACCTGCCTGCTGAAGAGCTGCTGAGACCCGGTGGCGGCGGCTGTCCCGGCTGCCCTTCCACAATCTCTCTGCGCGTCGCCCTCAAGGCGCTCGGCAAGAACACGATCCTTGTCATGCCTGCTGCCTGCGCGGTCGTCTGCGTCGGCGGCTATCCGAAAAGCTCGTTCGAGGTCCCTGTCATGAGCGTCCTGTTCGAGGCGGCGGCGGCCGGCGCCTCCGGCATCGTGGCCGGCTTGAAGCGCCAGGGCAAGGCGGATACGAACGTCGTGGTCTGGGCCGGCGATGGCGGCACCTACGACATCGGCCTCCAGGCGCTTTCAGGCGCCGTCGAGCGCGGCACGGACTTCATCTACGTCTGCTACAACAACGAGATGTACTCCAACACCGGCATCCAGCGCAGCGGCGCCACGCCGTTCGGCGCATGGACGACCACTACCTGGACCGGCAAGGCCGAAGGAAAGAAGGACTTGCCCGCCATCATGCGCGCCCACGGCCTGCCGTACATGGCCACCGCGTCGCCCAGCTATCCCGAGGACCTCTTCCAGAAGATGCGCAAGGCCATGTCCATACGCGGCCCCAAGTACATCGAGATTCTCGCGCCGTGCCCTCCCGGGTGGCGCTTCCCGATGGAGAAGACGCTCGAGATGGGCCGCCTTGCGGTGGAAACGGGAGCGCACGCGCTGTATGAGTACGAGGACGGGCAGCTCCGCTTCAACCTGAAGAGCAAGTCCTTCCTCGAAGGGAAGGCGCAGCCGAAACCCATCGAGGAGTACCTCAAGGTCCAGGGGCGCTTCGCCCACCTCTTCAAGCCGGAGAGGAACGAGCAGGCGCTCGCCAGGATTCAGGCCGATCTCGACAAGGGGTGGGAGAAGTTCCGCAAGCAGGTGGCGTGCGGCGTGGCGTAGCAAAGCTCGTGCGCGATGCGGCTGGCCCGCGCCTGTGCGCATCGGTGAGGAGAGCAGCGTGAAGATAACCGGCGTCAAGACGTACCTGTACCGGCCGACATGGAACTGGCTCTTTGTCAAAGTCGAGACGGACGAAGGGCTATACGGCTGGGGTGAGGCCACCTGCCAAGCGCAGGAGAAGCCCATCGAGGCGTGCATCCACAATCTGGCCGACTACCTCATCGGCAAGGACCCGCGCGACATCGAACTGCACTGGTCGACCATGTTCCGCAACACCTACTGGAGGCCGTCGTTCATCATTACGAGCGCCATGAGCGGCCTCGACATGGCGCTGTGGGATATCCTCGGCAAGAGCCTCGGCGTCCCCGTGTACCGCCTCCTCGGCGGCGCCGTGCGCGACCGCATCAGGGTTTACCACAACGGCTGGTGGTTCCCGGCGAAGAGCACGGACGACTACGTCACTCTGGCCGAGCGGGAGGTGAAGGAGCGGGGCGCCAGGGCCATCAAGTACGACCCGTTCTGGGGCACGGACGTCTTCACGGCAACGGAAGCGGACATCCGCAAGGTGCTGGACAACGTCGCCCGTGTCAGGAAGGCCGTCGGGGACGAGGTCGAGATCATGCTCGACTGCCACTCCCGCATGACCACCAACAGCGCCATACGGTTTGCGCAGGCGGTCCGGCAGTACAACCCGGCGTGGTTCGAGGAGCCGCTGCCAACGGATGCGGCGCCGGAGGACCTCGCCAGGGTCGTCGCCTCGACGGATATCCCCATAGTGACCGGCGAGCGCCTCGTCACCCGCTGGTGCTTCCGTGACATCGTCGAGAAGCGTGCCGCCTCGGCCATCAACCCTGACCCGTGCCACGCGGGCGGCATCTCGGAGATGAAGAAGATTGGCGAGCTCGCCAACACGTACTACGTCGGCTTCACACCCCACAGCGCCGGCGGTCCCGTGATGGTGGCGTCAAACCTGCACGTCGAGGCTTGTGCGCCGAACTTCATCGTCCACGAGTTCTTCGCGCCCGACCCGCCGTTCTACAAGGAGATACTCAAGGCGCCGTTCCCCGAGATGGTCGACGAGTGCCTTCAGTTGCCTTCGCGGCCGGGCCTCGGAGTTGACCTCATCGAAGAGGCTTTGTCGACTCGGCCATACCGGTACCACGACATGAGCAGCTTCTGGGATGCGCCGCAGGTGCCGGCTGGCGGGAAGCTCGGAGACTGAATCTGCGAAAGCGGGGAGGCCGGTGTTGTCCGGCCTCCCCGCTCGTGCTGCCTGTCGAGATGCCTCGCGGTCCCCCAGCCCGGCTGTGCCTGCTACCGCCCCACGGGAATCGGGACCGCGCCCACTTGGCGCAGTGCGTGGTGACGCTGAGGCAGATCGTCGTAGTAGCGCATGAATCCCACGGCGAATGCCTCCAGCGCTTGCGGGCAGAACTGGGTTCCCCTGCAGCGCGCCAGCTCGTTCATCGCCTCGTTGATCGTCAGCGCCGCCCGGTACGGGCGGTTAGTCGTCATCGAGTCGAACGCATCCGCCACGGCTATCAGCCGCGCCCCGAGCGGTATGTGCTCTCCGCGCAGGCCGTGCGGGTAGCCGCTTCCGTCGTACGCCTCGTGGTGGTGCAGCACGAGGTCAACCACTTCCCGAAGAGAGGCGATGTCGTGGATGATGGCGGCTCCGATGACCGGGTGGTCCTTGACTGCTGCGCGTTCCGCCGGCGTGAGCCGCCTCGGCTTCCTCAGAATGGCGTCGTCGATGCCGATCTTGCCGATGTCGTGCAGCAGCGCCGCTGTCTCGAGAGTCTGCATCTCCTGGACGCCGAGGTTGAGGACCAGCCCGGAGACAAGAGAGTACTGGGCAACGCTCTGTGAATGCCCGCACGTGTACGGGTCCTTGGCGTCGATGGCGCTTGCCAAGGCTCGGATCGTGCTGCGGTAGCCTTCCTCGACCGACTCCCGCAGCCTGTTGTTTTCGATTGACGTTCCTGCGGTGACGCCCGTTACGCGTGCCGTGTCGAGGTCACGTGCCGTGAACTGCGGTTCCGACCTTGGTCGCGTTGCCTGGATGGCGCCGATGACGTGTCCCCCGGCCGTCAACGGGACACAGAGCACGCGGCCGTCCGCCCTGCGTTTGCCTCCGGCCGAAGGCAGCTGGGACCAGTCGCCGGCGTCATTCAGAACGAGCGGAGTCTCGTGCTCCATCACCCACTCCGCCGCCTCGCTCAGGCCGCTTGACCGGACCTGGACGGCATCGTTGCTGTTCTGTCCGCGCGTTCCGCCGTGAGTGCCGCCGTTGCCGTTTGGCAGGAAGATGGTGCAACTCTCTGCGGCAAGGGCGTGCCGGAGCATGTCGGCGACTCCGTCCACGATGGGTGGAGGCTTGGCGCTCGACCACTCGTTTGACTCAAGCTGCCCAAGCAGGCGTTTTCTGAATCTGCGCCACGCGGTTTCGTTCGGCACACCGCGCACGTCGCAAGGGTCAACCTGCGGCGGAATGCCTGACGCTGCGTCAGGCGGCATGTGACGGACAGTCGGTACGGCTATGGCTTGCATTCGCTCCCCCCAACTACCCAGCCCGGTTCAGCTACGACGCCGTGGCCAGTTGCTCCACTTGCTCCCTGATTGTCACGCGCTGGGCTTTCCGGCAGAGCCGGGCCAGGTCCTGGTCGGTGAACAGCCGCCAGCCGTGGCGGTCGACCGTGCTGACGTCGTCTATCTCACCGGAGCGGAGCCAGCGAAAGAACGTGTTCTTGCTGATGCCGGCAAGCTGGCAGGCTTCGGCGGTCTGGTAGTACCGGGTTCCCATGAGTGTCGTGGGCATCGTCTTCCTCCCCTGTTTCGGTTTGGGTATACCTGATAGTAGTTGGGACGATGCCACAGCCATAAGACACGAAAGTCCCGACGCGGCATTGATGATGGTACGGCGACGCCGGGGCCAGTACCAAGGTCGCCGTGCGGTACTCCTTCCCGTGGGACGTGACAGGGCAGGGCCGGCACGCCGCGTTCCGGCCCTGCCCTCTTCGCTCCCATTTGACC
>Ga0209609_10000737_pt1 | contig 19276 bp, 20 predicted proteins | sample LakKivw325mmetaG_FD_184136 | JGI IMG/M metagenome (GOLD analysis project Ga0209609, IMG submission 184136) | Anoxic lake water microbial communities from Lake Kivu, Rwanda to study Microbial Dark Matter (Phase II) - Lake Kivu water 325m metaG... | ecosystem: Environmental > Aquatic > Freshwater... | reverse complement strand
GTTCAAGGAAGACAATCCTCCTTCACTATGGATGACAGCGCACGAGTGTGAATCCCTGCTAGGGAACGGGATCGTAGCCTCCAGGGTGCAAAGGGTTACAGCGGCACAGACGCCGTATGCCCATCCAGGCACCCTTCCACAAACCGTACTTCTCGATGGCACGGTAAGCGTATTCGGAACACGAAGGCACAAAGCGGCAGGAATGGGGTAAGCCTGGCGAAATCGCTTTCTGATAGAACTTGATCAAAGCCAGGGCGATTCTCTTCATTCACCAGTTTCCGCCCTTGTGCGCGGCTGAGTTGTGATCCCGGCGCGCACCAAGAGAGCATCCAGCGTCTCTGCGATGGACCAGAAATCGGCCCCAACAATACCTGTGCGCGCGACAAGCACGATGTCCCACCCCGGAGGTATCCTCGAAAGCCGGGCAGCCACTGCCTCGCGCATCCTGCGTTTGATGCGATTTCTCAGCACTGCTTTGCCCACCCGCTTGCCAACCACAAAACCAAAACGGGAATAGGGCAGATCGTTGCTCAGTGTGACTAGCACCAGCCTCGACTCGGTCCACGCTCGCCCCATGCGACGCATACGCTCAAACTGAGTGCGTTGAGCTAAGCGATGGCGGCGGTACATGAGTACACTAGCCTGAAGGGTAGGCGCGAGCAGCAATGATGCCGCGCCAGCCTATTTACCTAAAGTGAAATGCGTTTGCGGCCCTTCATGCGACGGGCCCTCAATACCATCCGACCGCCACGGCTGCTCATACGAGCGCGGAAGCCATGCACCCTCTGGCGGTGAAGCTTGCGTGGTTGATACGTTCTCTTGGTCATTTCTACAGCCTTTCCTCGACAAATGCAGGCCATTATAGCTGTCCAGATGCGTACTGTCAAATGCACCACTCGCATAGGACGCACATCTCCGATCCGGCTCACTAACCTGTGAATCAACAACCCCTGCTGCAATGCAGGTTGCATGCGTTTTGGGCCCACTTTGCCAAAACCCTATAACTGGCTACAATGTCACCATTCTGCTCAGCAACTGTGGGAGAGGTATGATGGATTCGAATGTAACCAAATACCAAGTCAAGGAAGAGCTCCACAGACAGTGGGGAGCCCAGGCTGTCGACTTGGCTTTGAATGGGAACTGGGATGAGGCGGTACAGCTTAACCTGCGTATCTTGGAGAATTACTCCACTGACATCCACGCGCGCAACCGTCTTGGCAAGGCATACTATGAGCTGGGTCGCTATGAGGAAGCCCTCCAGGCCTACGAGGAAAGCCTCAAGGCGCAGCCATCCAACAACATCGCCAGAAAACGGTTGGCAGAACTGTACGCAACACTCCAGCGCGAGCCGGCCTTTGCGTTGGGCGAAACTATGCCTGGTGTCGAGATCGCCGAAGCTGATGGGGACGAGCTAGATGATCTGGAGACCTATTTCGAAGAAGATGAGGGCGATGGCGGGGCTGACGACGAGGGGGATTCGGACTAGCTGAGTCGCGACAAGAGAATTCCGCGGTTCGACGCCAGCAGAGCGTGCAATCCGGATTGCACGCTCTGCCCGTTCTTGGGTGTCTGCATGCGACAGCTAGCCTGCACGTTGCGCATGCACGTGCACAGGCGCGTCACGGGATACCCCTAGTCTCTCCGCCGCGCTGCCACTGCGCACAGCAATCTCCAGAAAGCCGCTGCTGCCCACCAGCGCCAGCAAGGTTCCGTCTGCAACACTGGCATAGGTGTCTAGAATTGCACGGATCACCTCACCTGCGACTTTGATGGCAGGGCCACGGGCACCCTCGACCCATGCTCCCGGTATGTTCGTGATCAGGTTGCCAAACCGGTCTACGTGTTGGACCTCTCCATGAATCACGCCTGTCTGGTCGCGCCAGGCGCAGGGGCATTTGAGCAGCACTGGCTTCTGCATGCCCGGTCCCATTGCACTGAGCGGCACGCCGATCGACAGGTGGGCGGCCACGGAGGCGAACAGGTCCCTCCCATGGAAAGTGCTGCTCAGTGGGCTGAGCCAGTAGGCTGGGTTGGTGAGCTGCACCATCTCCAGCGCGCGCTCTTGATCCAGCACACGGCTTAGGAGCCCGTTATCGGGCGAGATGAATACTCCACCGCCAGTCCGGACTGCCATGGCCCGGCGCTCAGTGCCGACCCCCGGATCTACCACAGCTACGTGTATGGCATCCTCAGGAAAGAAGCGGTAGGCGCTGAAGAGCACAAAGGCAGCGGCGCGCACGTCGTGCGCGGGGATTTCGTGACACAGATCCACCACCACAGCATGGGGATTGATACGCAGGATGACGCCATGCAGAACGCCCGCGTAGGCGTCCGATCTCCCAAAGTCCGTCAACAACGTGATCACCCGCATCTGCACTCCTCTGCGCACGCTCTGCTGCGCATCCTGCTTGCGCTCTTGGACTGCATCGCCGCATTGACCTAGGCGGCGACGATGTCGCCTACAAGCACCCTTTGCAGTCGCCCATCATCCAGCCTGAGCAGCAGCGCCCCTTCTTCATCCACGTCTTCCGCCACCCCATGCAAGGGTCCCTGCATAGTTTGCAGAAGAACCGGTTTTCTCAGGGTCTCCAGGGCGCTGGCCCATTCTTCAAGCGGCCAGCTACCTGCCAAGAGGGCGGCGTAGCGCTGTTCTATCTCCGACAGCGCAGTCTGGAGCAGGGCAATGCGCTCGGCCTTTCGGCCCAGTTGAGATGAGATACTGGTTGCGGCCACTCCGGTAGGCAACGCTGCAGGATCGAGATTCACATTGAGGCCGATGCCCACGATGACATAATCGACAAGGGGACCAGACACGCCTAGCTCGCTCAAGATGCCACCGGCCTTCAGCCCGCTGAGGAGTATGTCGTTTGGCCACTTGAGCTGCGCTGGCAGGCCTGTCATGCAGCGTATCGCAGCCCTGATCCCCAGGCCGCATGCCATGGTCAACCCCTGTGCGCGACTCACCGGGAGTCTCACGGGTTGTCTGCCGAGCGTCGATGCATGCGGCCGGAACAGGAGTGAGAAAAGCAGCGAAGTTCCCGGCGGTGCCAGCCACGGCCGTCCCAGCCTGCCCCTCCCTGCGCTCTGTTGGTTGGCGATCACCAGAGTGCCGTCGGGAGCGTCTTGCTGCGCGAGCCTGCCAGCCGCCGAGTTGGTGGAGTCGATGCTCTCATAGACGACGGCATGTTGACCCAAGCAATGAGTCAGCAAGCCTGCCTGGATGCCCTGAGCGGTCCACAGCTCGGATTGGATCACACAGAGAGCTTACTGCACAAGCAACCTGACGTCAAGCTGGCCTGGGACTGCCCGCTGTGACATGCGTGCAGAGCGCGGCCAGGGGAGCTCATGCGCTGTATCAACAGTGCTTGCAGTCCGCGGGCAGCGGCGCCTGGGATTCTGAAGAAGACACGAGGGACTTGCCACTTTGCCTCAGTGCTTGACGCCGGCAACGTCCTGGCGTAGAGTATGCCTGATCTCGATGGCGCTTTGAGAGGAGGTAGCTTGGCACAGAAGGTTGATCTCTTGGTGCACGGCGCCAGCCAGTTGCTGACGCTCGGCGGCCAGGGCCCACGCTGTGGCCGGGCAATGAGCGAGCTTGGCCTTGTGGCTGATGGCGCGGTGGCAGCCCTTGGCGGCCGGATCTTGGCCACCGGTTCGACTGCGGCAGTGCGTTCTGCCTATGAAGGGCAACGCGAGATTGATGCACGTGGATGCCTCGTGCTACCTGGCTTTGTAGATGCTCACACTCATCCTGTGTTCGCCGGTGCACGCCAGGACGAGTTTGAGCAGCGCATCGCAGGCGCCAGCTATCTGGAGATCATGACGGCAGGGGGCGGTATCATGAGCACCGTGCGTGCGACGCGTGCAGCCTCACTCGATGATCTCCTGCACGGGGCGCGGCCACGCCTGGCACGCATGCTGGCGAACGGAACGACGACCGCCGAAGCCAAGACAGGCTACGGCCTGGATACCGCATCCGAAATGCGGAGCCTGCAGGCTATCTGGTCCTTGAGCGTTTCGCAGCCCGTGGAGCTGGTGCCCACTTTTCTCGGGGCGCACGCTGTCCCCGAGGAATACGCTGGGCAGGAAGAGGTCTACGTGGACAGCATTGTGGACGAGATGCTCCCCGCAGTGCTGCAGGCAGCGCATGCGGCGCAAGGCGCAGCCGGTCTCGGCCTTCCCTTCTGTGACGTCTTCTGTGACAGAGGGGCCTTTAGCCTCGACCAGACGAAGCGCATCCTGCAGGCCGCTAGAGCGCTTGGCATGCCGCTGAAGGTTCACGCGGACGAATTCGCGCATCTGGGCGCGGCCCGGCTGGCGGCCGAGTTGGGCGCGATCTCCGCGGATCACTTGTTGCGCACGCCCGCCGAGGAGATGCACGCCATGGTCAAGGCAGGAACCATCGCCGTCCTGCTGCCGGGCACTCCCTTTGGGCTTGGTCTGCACGAGTATGCGGACGCTCGGGCCATGATTGCCGCCGGCCTGCCAGTGGCCCTGGGCACGGACCTGAACCCGGGCACGAGCTACTGCGAGTCCATGCCGTTCATCATGGCCCTGGCTTGCCGCTTCATGCACATGACGCCTGCCGAGGCTCTGATCGCCTGCACGGCGAATGCGGCGCACGCGGTTGGTCGTGGATCAGACCTGGGCCGCCTGCAGGCAGGTTGCCAGGCGGACATGCTGGTTCTGGATACCGACGATTACCGCGACCTGTCCTATCGCTTCGGCAGCAGTCTGGTCCGCACGGTCATCAAGCGTGGCAGGGTGGTGTTCGGCGTAACCGATTAGTGCCGTCTCGGTTCGCGTACGAACCAATGCAGCAACGCCCAGGCGCCTGCGCTCAGCAAGGCAGAGGCCACGAACAGCATTGGATAACTGGTTTCTGCGGCAAGCCAGCCACCGATCATCGGAGAGATGGCAGCGAATAGGCCAGGGATGGTATTTGCCAGGCCAATGTAGGTCGGTCGTCGCTCCGGGCTGGCAAACTCCATGGGCAGAGCAATGCCCGAAAGGATATCCAGCGCGATCAAGCCGCCGATACCTGCAAAGACCGGATACATCCACACGGGAGAAGGAGCAATCACGGCCAGCAACATGCAGGATCCCAACAACACCAGGCCCGTTTCCAGGACCAGCTTGTGCCCGAAACGGTCGGCCGCCATGCCTCCAAAGAGATTGGCGACGGTTTCGCCCGCCAGAAGCATGGTGGTATAAAACCCGGCCTGGCTGTCAGCCAGGCGCCAACGCTGCACAGCATAGACGGTGACGAAACCGATGCCCATCTTGGCGAATACTGTGAGGACTCTGCACAGCAGGTACACGGAGAAAGCGTGGTCCCTCCGCAGAACTACCGGCAGGCCGCGCAGGTAGCTGCCCAGAGAGGCATCTGTGTGCTGTGGGGGAGAAGGTGACTCGCGGGTGAGCGCCAAAGAGAACCAAGATAGCATGATGAAGACGAAAGTCAGCCCGAAGCAGATGCCAAAGCTGGTGGGGAAGGGGAATCTGGCCAAGATGCCCGCTGCAACGGCGGCGCCAAGCACGCCCGCTGCACTGCCCGCGGAGTTGGCCAAACCCAGCAAACGGCCACGGTAGTTGACTGGGATTACCTTGGCCAACATGTCCTGCCAGGCAATCGCGATGATTCCCGCCCCCATGGTATGCCAGGCGAGCGTGCAGAAAAACAGCACCAAAGCCAGGCGAGGAGAGCGGGCTGCAAACAAGAAGACGGATGCGGTCATCACCAGGATAGGAAGCCGTTCGCTGAAGAGGCCGACTCTGATCACCATGTGCTTCTTCACTGGTAACTTGGCTACATAGTTGGCAGTGAACAACTGCGGCAAGTACCACCCAGCACCTGTGATGGCGGAGATGAGACCGATCAGCACCCGGCTGTCTGTCAGATGGCTGACGTACAGTGGCAGGATTGTGGCAGACGCGGCAAAGCTAGCGCCGAACCAGAAGAAGGCGCCCTCGAGCACGTTGACCGAGAAGTTCCAGCGAAAATCCCTCTGGATCTGGTCCTGGTAGGCCATCTTGTCAGAGCCTGTGTGACTACTGTCCACATGTCCTCAACTCGCGCACCACGCTTGTTGCACCGGTCTGGTTCCACCCAGGGAGCCAGCCCTGCCCTCGCTGTCCGCAGAGGGCAAGACGTTCCCTAGACGACTTGGAAAGCCCCACGCTGGCGCGAGCTCAGGGATTCCACGCGCTGGGACAGCGTTGCCAGAGGTTGATGGTTACCAGCAACAGGTCCTGCAAGTCCACTCGGCCGTCGCGGTTCAGGTCCGCGCGAGGATCACGAGGTGGGCTACTGGCAAAGTTCGAGGATACAATCACCAGGTCTGACAGGTTCACATTGCAGTCGCCATTTGGGTCGCCACCGCGCAGCGTTAGATCCGGCAAGGCCAGATCGGTATCCTCGGTGATGCTGACGCCTGGCCGGACTGCCTCCAGGTAGCCCGACAGGCGCACGGTGACGGTCACGCTGCCTACCGGAATGCTGGCCAGGAAGTAGCGGCCATCCTCGTCTGTGATCGTGGAGATGCCGTCGGACACTAGGATCGTGGCTCCATCAAATGCTCGCCTTCCCTGCAGGAGGACGCGTCCATGCAGGCTGCCCACTGCTGGAACCAGGATCTCCGTCGCCGTGGGGCTGGGCGTGGGTGAAGGGGATGGCGTGTTTGTGGCAGTCCCGGTAGGCGTGGGAGAAGGGGAGGGCGTGTCCGTGACGGTGACTGTAGGCGTGGACGTCGCAACGGCAGTACTGCTGGCGGTTGGAGTGCTACTCGCGACAGGACTAGGTGTGGTAGAACTGGTCGCTGATGCTGTGGGCGAGCGTGTCTGCGTGGGGGACGCGCTGGGAGTGGCCGTGCCTGTGACGGGTGGCTGAGACGTGCCACTCGCGACTGGCGTGGGCAAGCCGTAGACCGGGCTCTCTCCGCGGTTGCCGGCACGGTCTTCGATGCGGAACCGGATGTTCACAATCTGACTCAATCTTGAGGAGAGCGTAGCCGTCTGCGTGCTGCCCTCGCTGGCATCAATGCTCGCCGGTTGCCAAGTTCCCCACGTTGCGCCACCATCCGAGGAGGTGCTATATTCGGCGCTGCTGACGTGCAGGCCAGACGTCTCGTCTCGCACTCTGACGCTCCCTGCGCCATATTCCAACCACTGTGGTAGCGCGGTGTCGAGCACTATGGTCGTCGAGTAGACGGCGGAGGCGTTGCCTGCCGCATCCAGGTAGCGCACGTCCATCTGTTTGCGGCCATCTCCGCCCTCGAGTACCCACTCGACGCTTGAGGCGTAGGCACGTGGTGAACGAAAGAGGTGAACCCTGTCCAGGTACAGGTCATTGCCTCCGGCAAAGGCCGTGCGGAACTCCAGGCCGCTGGCGTCGCGTTGGTAGTAGCTGAAGTCAAGGAACGGCTCCACGTACGCACGCGCCCGGATCAGGTCCTGGCCGGTGAGCTCCTGACTCGCGTAGACGTGGGTTCCGGCCTTGTCGCAGACGTCAAGGGTGGCCAACTTGGTGGCCGAAGAGTTGTCCTGAGCTTTGAGTCGGAAATACACGCGATAGGAATAGCCAGTCGGCAAGGCCTTGAAGTATGGTCCATACCACCAACCTGCCGGATCGGCGGCGCGGCCCAGCCAGGCCGTGCCATTCCATGCGTCAGCATCATTTACTGCCTGTCCAACCTGGTGGCGTAGGTCCTCACCTTCCCATAACCAGGAGTTGCTCAGCAGCATCCACTTCGCGCCATCTGAAAGGGTCCTCAAGGTGACTGTGGGGGCCGTTGCGAAAACTGGACCGGTTACGCTCCCGCTTGGGGGTAGGTTGTCCACGGTGACCGTGACTGTGCTTTCTGCCAGGAGCGCAAGCGCTGTGCGCGCCTGGGCCTTTAACTGGTGCTCACCCCCGATCATAGCGGTGGTGTTCCACTTGAAAGAAAAGGGTACAGTGGAGTCAGTGCTCTGTTGCTGTCCGTCCACGAAGAACGTGACCCGCGTGACAGCCGGGCTGCCCGTTGCGGCGGTTTCCACAATGCCACTCACCAGGGTTTGGTTCGCGGGTCGGTCGATCCTGACGTTGGGTGGCAGGGCGGCCATGCGCGTGAGCGCTGCTTGGCGCACCGCTGGTAGTCGCGCATAGGCATACTTGCCGGGGCATTCGGTAGCTGCGCCGTCGCGATGCCCCATGACGTTGGGCAAGTCCTTGTCGATATAGAATCCGTGCCCGGTAGGATCCACAAAATGCAGGTTGCCCTTCCAGGCAATCAATTCCACCAGCGACGACTGCATGGCCGATGGGACGTCAACCTCTTCATAGTTCCCAATCAGGGAGACCCCGATGGAACCCCAGGCGTACTGCTTGGCGTGGCCGCCCACGACGCCTTCGCCGCCGGAGCGTCCCTCGTAAATGCGACCCTGCGTGTCAATCAGATAGTTGTACCCAATGTCGCCCCAGCCACGCGTAACGGCGTGGTAGTAGTAGATGGCACGCACGGTCGCAGCTGCATCCAGAGAACCATTTGGCGTGGCGGTGTGATGGATCACGAACTTGCGAATGGTGCGGTATTCTGGCGGCCAGGTCATGAGTGTCTCATCTGCTCCCCAACCCGCGCGTGGTATGATGGTGGGGCCGACAGGCGCAGTTGCGGCAGTGGCCAGCGCCGCAGCTTGTGCCTGCGCCGCCGTAGGACCGCGCGTGGGGTCAATGAAGATGAAGGTGATGGCCCGTAGAGAAGGGACCATCCCGGGCTGTCGAGTGCTCAAGGCGATACGGTATTGCATGTATGGTCCGGGAAGGTAGATCAGCTCGCCGAAAGAGAGGAGAGTGTCTTCGCGCTGGGCGTCCATGGGCGGAATGGGAAACCAGTCGGACCATGTCGAACCATTGGTGCTCGTGCGCACAGAGATCGTCAGCGCCGTGTTGCTGGCGAGTGAGGCCTGCCACTTGCTGCCTACGGCCGCGAATTGAATCGGCGCCATCTTGACCGTGGATATGTACGTTCCCACCGAACTGCCTGGTTGCAGGCTGATCTCGCCATTGTCCTCGCGCGTCAGCAGGGTGTTCGAGAAGGTACCCGCAGAAAAGTCCTTCTGTGTGGTCTGGCTCCATTGTGCGGCCTGCGTGCCGTCGGGCGTCGCTGTGGGAGCAGGCGTAGGCAGTTCGGTGCTTCTCACCCGCACGCTGGGCCCATTCAACGATCCGGAGCGCGGTAGGTTCGTAGACAAGTTGTGGCCGTCCTCGAAGTGGAACCCGAAGGTGTGCTCTCCGGGCTGCAGGGAGGTCTGATAGCGGTAGACTGTCCCGCCATCGACGGCCTCGGCGACAGCCTCCATGCCATAGGAATAGCCATCGATATACAGGTCTGTAGCGATCGGTTTGTCGCCACCCGAGTACGTCACCTCGTAGGTGAAGTCAGTGGTCGAATCGCCGTCGCTGGGATAGACGCGGCCGCTGCTCAAGACAGCCTGTGGTGGGGCACTTATCTGTACTCCGGTGTAGTACTGAGTCAGGATTTGGCGATAGTCTGCGCCGTTGGCGGCCCAAACGCGCGCGCCCTCCTGGCACAGGCCTACCCCGTGCCCGCTCAGGCTGCTGAACCCACAGGGGCAAGACACTCCACGGCAATAGGCCACCGCAGATCCCCACACAGCCTCTGAATCGCGGGTATGCCCATCGCAGTGGGCGAAGTAGTAGGCATTGATGATGTTCCCGGCATAGCTGGCACTCACGTTGTGTGTCTCGTTCACGGCGCGATCGGTGGTCTCGTAATGGGTCGGGGACCAGACCTGGCAGTGGGCGGTCGTACAGACGTCCGCCTCGCCGTGGCGACGCGCGGTTGCAGCATAGCAGCGTGCCGCAACGGCCTGCGCTTTGAGCGCCTCAATCGGCCAGTAAGGCGGCATCTCACGTGGCAACACACCCCGGAGATACTCATCCAGAGGCATGACAACCACCAGCCCATCGGGCATGAGCACACGGATGCTGGCTGGGAGGGTGCTCACCCCGGCGGCTGAAAGCTCGGGGTCAATCGTTCCTTCGGCTGCCTCCGCCTCCTGATCGGCCGCGTGCTGCCTGAGAAACATGGCATCGAGTGCCAGGCTTTGATCTTCGTCGGGATGCGCGAGTACCAAGCCAAAGTCTAGCGTCGAGAAATGGCCTGCCGAGGCCACCTGGCCAGTCTGAGACATACTGATATAGCCGTCTGCACGAACGCCGACTTCGTAGGTGGATGGGCTGACTTGGAGTTCAAAGCGCCCCTGTGAGTCACTGTGGGTGCTTATACTTCCGGCGCTCACCAATGCGCCGTCAATGGGCTGGCCGGTGAGCATATCCGTCACCTGACCGCGGAATCCGGCAGTCTCAGCACGTACGCCTTGGCTGACCGAAGGCAGGCCTGGCAGCCCAGGCAAGGCGCAAAACACGCCAGCCACGATGAGCGCAACGCTTCCGATCAATGCCATGCGAGATGTCTTCACCATCAATAGGCCATCCCCTTGAATTGCTTGACGCTGATCACGATTTTGGGAAGGGCAATCGCTACGTCTTCGCGGATCACAATAGCGGCTGCTGAGTCCATTCCCGTGGGTTCGCGATTCACAATAACGATCTGCGCTCCATGGCGCCTGGCCATGCCTGGCAGGTCCGCGGCCGGAGACACCTCAAGCGACGAGCCGACCACAAGCATGACATCACAGCTTTTGGTTTCGGCCATGGCTGCCCAGAACACCTCCTGGGATAGGTCCTCGCCATACAGCACCAGGTCTGGTTTGACGACGGCCTGGCACTGCCGGCAGTGCGGTATCTCGCCGCGCTCCATTGCGGATGCCCAAAGCTCAGCGGTCGACACACAGAGACCGCAGCGAGTGCACTTGGCTTGACGCATGCTGCCGTGCAGTTCAAGCACATGCACTGAGCCCGCTTTCTGGTGTAGTCCATCGATATTCTGCGTGCAGACTGCCTTGACTAACCCCAGCCTCTCCAGCTCCGCCAGTGCAACGTGGGCTGGATTGGGCAAAGCCCGCGCCACCGTCTCGGCAAGAGGGCGAATCCATTGGTAGAACACCCGCGGGTCGCGGCGAAAAGCCTGGATGGATGCAACTTGCATCGGATCCTGGTGCTCCCACAAGCCGCTTTGCGGAGTGCGAAAGTCGGGGATACCCGAGGGCGTACTGATGCCCGCGCCGGTGAGCGCAATGGCATGGCTGCTCGCGGACAGGATCTCGGCGGCGCGTCGGATCTTACTCTCTGCAGACATCTTGTGTGCCTTGCTGTCCTGGCATTGTCGACGCGGTCTGGGACCGCGGAACGGCCGACATTGTTCCGCTGGCGACCCTGTGCGCCCAGCGAATAGGCTCTGGCACGCGATAGCCCCTGGTGCAGGTTAGCACATAGCGAATTGCTGTCGCCAAGTCAACCTTGTGACCAATCGAGACATAGATGGGGCGCGTACCTTCACGCGTGCGCACGGCGGCTCCGATTACCTCATCATGATCCCAGATCTCAGCCTGAGCACCTGCGCTTGGACCGACCTCTGCGTGCTGGCCACACAAGAGCGACTTGGCGCAGCCGATGCTTGGCCGGTCAACAATCACTCCAAGGTGGCTTGCCAGTCCCATACGGCGGGGGTGGGCCAGCCCATGAGCGTCGAACATCAGCAGATCAGGCTCGGTTTGCAGTTGCTCGAGCGCTGCCACCATGGCCGGTCCCTCCCGAAAAGCAAGCAGGCCCGGCACATAAGGGAAGGCAAGGGCCAGGTCGGCCTCGGCGGACTCCAGTGGCTGCAGATCAGGATAGCTCAGCACCACGATGGCTGCATGAGCACGCTTTCCTGCTGTGCTGATGTCCAGGCCGGCTACCGTACGCACCACACGGGCTGCTGCAGAGGTGACAAGCATGCTGCGCATGCCCGCTTGCACCGCGATGGCCTCTGCCGGCGTCAGGTCCCACCTGTGCAGAGTTCGTACATGCATGCATTGCTCTCCGTGTTACGATTTCGTATACATAGTATAGCTCAAGTGAACACGTCGGTCAAACGTCGAGCAAGTCATGCTCTGCCCGAGCGCGGTCTCCAGACGATTCCTTGATGCGCTGCCTGGTGGAATGCCATCACCGGTGCGGATTTGACAAAAGTGGCAGGATGTGCTATTATTGCATATGTACATAGATAATCTATGTATGGAGGGATGGAACGTGCGTGTTGAAAGCGATCTGCGTCGAGGAAGCGTGCGTGCCTTGATCCTGAGCCTGCTTCACGAGCAACCCATGTACGGTTACCAGCTCAGCAAGGAGTTGCAGCGGCGCAGCCAGGGTTACTTTGGGTTCCGGGAGGGTACCTTATACCCCGCACTGCATCGCATGGAACGCGAAGGCCTGGTGCGTGGCGAGTGGCAGGTAGTTGAGGAAGGGCCCTCGCGCAAGTATTACAGTCTCACGGACAAGGGCAGAGCCGAACTGCTGCGTACGCAATCGGAGTGGACGATATTCGCCGAAAGGCTCTTGGCCATGCTCGGCGGCTCCAACGGCGAGCCTGCCCCCAGTTGAATCGCATTCTCAAGGAGTATGCTTGCATGGAGCGTGGTTTCAAGAAGCTTCTGGCAGCGGCAATTTTTACACCAACATCATCGCGAGCCTCGGTGAACTGCTGGGGTTCTTCATCGTGAGGTAGGGGAGGGCGCATGTCTGACAAGGGGTCTCTGGAGAAACGCTCAGCCGCCGATCGGTTCCTTGATTCGTTGCTGGATGCTCTGGATGAAAGACGGATAGCTCGCCAAAGGGATCTGCCTGCTTCGGTGTCACCCGTCGGCAGAGACGCGCCGACTCCATCGGATCAGACCGAGAGTGACAAGCCAGAGAGGACGACGGCACGCCCTGCGCGCACGAGTCCTCCTCAGAAGTCGCCAACAGACGCGGTCCCAGTCGCCGAGGGCACGGCTATGCCGCCGCGCCAGCCTAGCATGGGCCTCGATCGTTCGCTGGCGCGGCTGATGGCCGCGGTGGTTGCTCTGGCGGTGATCGTCAATATCCCGCTCAATCGTCACGGCGTCAGCCTTGCACGCATGTTGCCAGATTCTGCCTCACTCATTATCCGCGATGGTCTGGTGCTCAAGGGCAGTGGCGCTGAGATCTATATGTTGGACGACAACAAGCTGCGCTGGATCAGCTCCTTGGATGCGTTTGAGAATCTGGGGCTGGAGTGGAAGGACGTGCACGTGGTGGAAGACCAGTTCCTGGACCAGTTCGAGTTGGGGCGCGCGATCCACCTTGTACTAAAGTGCAACGGCAGCCCGCATATCTATGCACTCGAGAACGGTAAGAAGCGCTGGATCAAGGACATCGAGACCTTCACGGCACAGGGCTATGTGTGGGATGACGTGCGCATCGTTGACTGCTTCTATCTGCGCAACCTACCCGATGGACTTCCAATTCCTGAGAATGCCGGTCCCGCACCGCAGCCGTAGAGGCCGTCGGCCACAGGAACCGCTGACGGATTCCAGGCCACCACCGCTTCACCTCCTGCGATGTTTGTGGTAGAATGCGGGCTGCATCCTCCGCACCACCAGAACGTATCGTCAGGAGAACGCACTTGAAGGCGGTTTTTATCAAACGCGATTGCCTGGTCATGCCGGGTGCCGATGAACCCGACGTGTGCCTAAGGCCCGGGGTGAGTTCAAGTCTCCGCCGGATTGCGGATGCCCACTTGCTTGTGATCCTGATCGATCCAAGCACCCCTGCGAATCGTGCCAATCCCGAGCCACGTCGAGCCGGGACTGAACGCATCCTGCAGCAAATTCGTGCCGAAGGCGGCCAGGTGCATGCTCTTGTAGAGTGCCTGCACCAGCCCGGTGCCCAGTGTGGCTGCTGGCATTCGTGGCCAGGCCTCCTGTATGCGGCCGCTGCGGAGCTGGACCTCAGACTGGCAGAATGCTATGTCATCGGCAACGAACCCGAGGACGTCCACCTGGCGCGCAGGGCGGGCTGCCGGCCCGTGCTGGATCTGGGTGAGCGCAGCATAGCGCAACTCTACGATGGACACCAGCCAGAGTCGCATGATTTTCCCATGGCGCACGACCTGGCGTCTGCCGTGCAGTATTTGCTGTGCGAAGAAGAGGCCACTGACCTGTGGGGATATGCGCGCCAGCCCTCGTCTGCGCTGCAGGAAGAAGAGCCGGAACGAACATCAGAACCCCCCGAATTCGCACCAGAGTTCAAGATCGTTACGGCAGTGCCTGGGAGGAGACCCCTTCTCCTGGCTGGGGTGCCGCCTTTGAGCCAACGTAGCCGCAAGGCGTTGCTGGCCTTTGTTCTTGGAGGCGTCTGGCTCAGTCTGGGAATCGCGTACATCCTCACTCACCTGTATCGAGTCCAACGCTTCCCCGCCTTTGTTTGGTACCTTACTCTGCAGTTCATCCCCAGGCCCGTGCGTGGCCTGTTGTTCATTCTGGCGGGCGTGGTTCTGGTAGGCGTTTCTTTGCGGACTTTCCAACAGGTGGCACCCATCCGTGGCAGGAAAACATGATCGTGGCTATTGCTCAGCATCTCTAGACTGTGCAGGCAGGTGGCATGCCACAATACCCCTGGCTTGATCCATCCCCGTTTCTCATCCGACGAGGGCGCACTGCTTGCGTCCTAGTGCACGGTCTCACGGGCGCACCAACCGAGATGCGTCCGATGGGGGAGTACTTGGCGGAGCGCAACATAACTGCATGCGGACCTCGTTTGCCCGGACATGGCAGCGCACCAGAGGATATGCAAGGGGTGACGTGGGAGGCGTGGTACAGTGCGGTGGAGACGTCCTACCAAGGCCTGAGCGCATCCTGCGAGCGCGTTTTTGTATGCGGATTCTCACTTGGGGCGCTGCTGGCCTTGCATCTGGCAGTCAGGCATGACTTGCCAGGCTTGATAGTTCTGTCTCCCGCACTGGAAGTGCGCGACTGGCGCGCTTCACTCGTGCCATTGGCTCGGCACTTTATCAAGAGCATACCGAAGGACCCCGATCCAGCCAAGAGCGACCTAGCCGATCACAGCGCGTTCGAACGCTTCTGGTCCTACGACGAGTATTCTACGGAGGCTGCCTATCAGTTGTGGCGACTGCAGAGGCGGGTCCGCTCGGAGTTGAGCCACGTCCGTTGTCCAACGCTGATCGTGTACTCCACCGGCGACAGCGTAATCGGCCCTCGCAGTGGAAGCACGATCTACGAACGCATAGCCGCCCAGGACAAGAAGCTGCATGTACTGCACAATTCTGGCCACGGCATTGTTCTGGACGCCGAATGCCAGGCGGTCTTTGAAGCTGCGTATCAATGGATTGGTACGCACTAAACGCCACTTGCTGGCCGCGATCATCTGGCGGAACTGAAAGGACAGACCGGAAGAGAAGCCCCGCCGTAGCTAATCCGACGGGGCTTCGTGGTGATTACTTGACTTCTACGACTGCGCCGGCCTCCTCGAGCTTGGCCTTGGCAGCTGCTGCCTCTTCCTTGTTAACACCCTTCTTGACGCTGCTGGGTGCCCCATCTACGAGGTCCTTTGATTCCTTCAGACCCAGATTGGTCAGCTCGCGTACTGCCTTGATGACCTTGATCTTCTCAGGGCCGACTTCCTTCAGAACGATCTCAAACTCGGTCTGCTCCTCGGCGGCCGGGCCGGCAGAGGGCGCGGCGGCAGCGCTGGGAGCCGCGACGGCTACCATGGGCGCGGCGGCAGTGACGCCCCAGCGTTCCTCAAGGGCCTTTTTGAGCTCAACGAGCTCGACCACACTCAACTTCTCAATGGCTACAACGATCTCTTCAACTTTCATCTCGCTCATCTCCTAATGTCTTAATAGTGTCAGATTCATGTGTTACCGTTTTATCTAGGCGGTGCCCATCTGCTCGGCGCGGGCTTCGAACACACGTAGCAGCCCACTTAGTGCGCCATCCAGCACACCTACCAGTCCGCTCGCTGGGGCCTGTATGCCAGCCAAGGCCTGGGCACGCAGCGTCTCAGTCGAAGGCAGGTTCATCAAAGAGCGCACGGTTTCTGAACTGAGCACGGAGTCGCCGAGCAAGCCACCTTTGATGACCAGAATATCTGTCTCCCTGGCAAAGTCCCACAACGTTCTGGTGGGCTCTCGAAAGTCCCCGAAGCAGAACCCAATGGCCGTGGGACCTTTTAGCATATCGTCGGGCACCGGCATTCCGGCTTCCTGCAGGCTGCGTGCCAGGAGACTGTTCTTCGCCACCACAAACTTGCTGTCCAAAGGACGAAGCCTGTTGCGAACTGCTGCCATCTGGGTGGCCGTCAAGCCGCGGTACTCTGACAGAATCACTGCCTGGCTGCGGCCAAGCATCTCCTTCAACTGCGCGACCGTCTGCTGCTTCTTCTGCTTGGAAATGGCCAACTAACTCACCTCCTTGTCAAACGAAAAGGGTCTTTGTGCCATGCCGAGCCGACAAAGACCCCCATAGTGAACGCGATTGGGTACACAGCTTTGCCTCGGCAGGCATCAGTATTGAGCGCGCTAGCGCACCTGCTGTCTATGGCTACTATTCAGTTGCGTCAATTGTACACTAGGCAGCCTTGACTGTCAAGGCTTCTCCCAGGTCGATCTTAACACCCGGGCCCATGGTTGAGGTCAGGGTGACACGCCTGATGTATTGTCCCTTGACACTGCTGGGCTTGGCGCGCACGATGGCATCGAGCACAGCGACCAGATTGCTGATCAGCTTGTCTTTGTCAAAGCTGGCCTTGCCCACAGACACATGGATGTTGCCGGTCTTGTCCAGACGGTATTCCACGCGACCCTGGCGAGCCTCGGTGATAGCGCGCTTCAGGCCCTCTGGCTGCAGCACTGTGCCGGTCTTGGGGTTGGGCATCAGACCCTTCGGGCCCAACACCTTGCCCAGGCGTCCCACTTTGCCCATCATCTGGGGCGTAGCCATGGCCACGTCAAACTCGAACCATCCACCCTGGATCTTGGCCACCAGATCGTCGCTTCCCACTTCGTCCGCGCCCGCCTCCTGGGCAAATTGTGCGGCCTCCCCTTCTGCAAAGACCAGAATACGCACGGTCTTGCCGGCGCCAGCGGGCAGCAACACAATGCCGCGGATCTGCTGGTCGGCCTTGCGGGGGTCCAGATTCATATTCAAGTGCAGGTCAATGCTGGCATCGAACTTGGCAAACGAGGTCTTCTGAACCAGATCGACCGCCTCAGAGATGCTGTAGTTCTTGTCTGGCTGGACCAGTTTTGCTGCTTCCAGATACTTCTTGCCGTGCTTTGACATATTTCCTCCTGTGTGGTATTGGCGGGCAGTGCCCTCCCACGCCTGGACGCACCGTCGAGACTGCCGGGTCGGCAGCTACGAAATCACTATACCCGTGCGTCGTCCGCGCCGCGCGCTACTCAACTACCTCTATGCCCATGCTGCGGGCCGTGCCTTCGATGATCTTTTCCGCACCTGCCAAGTCAATCGCGTTGAGGTCCTTCATCTTGAGAGTGGCGATGTCGCGCACCTGCTTGCGCGTGACCTTGCCAACCTTGTTGCGGTTGGGCTCTGCAGATCCTTTCTCGACAGCTGCCGCCTTTTTCAGCAGGTCGTACGCTGGCGGCGTCTTGGTGACGAATGTGAAGGACCGGTCGGCGTACACGGTGATCTCAACAGGTACCACCGATCCGGCCATATTGGCCGTGCGTGCGTTGTAGTCTTTGCAGAACTGCATGATATTCACGCCGTGCTGACCGAGGGCCGGACCCACCGGGGGCGCAGGGTTAGCCTTCCCCGCCTCGATCTGAAGTTTGATCACTGCTTTCACTTGCTTGGCCACGAATCCTCCACACTGCTCCGATACCGGATTATTGTTTCTGTACTTGCAGGAAGTCCAGTTCTACGGGCGTCTCGCGCCCAAAGAACGAAACAAGGACACGGACCTTGCCCTTGTCCAGGTTCATCTCCTCGACGGTTCCCACAAAGTCAGCGAATGGTCCATCTACAATGCGCACCGTCTGGCCCTCACGGAAACTCACCTTGATCTTTGGCGCCTCCATCTCCATGCGCGAGAAGATCTTGTCTGCTTCCTCGGGTCGCAGTGGAGAAGGTTTGTTACCCGTGCCTGAACTGACAAACCCCGTCACACCGGGGGTGTTGCGCACGACATACCACGAATCGTCGTCCATGATCATCTGGACAAGGATGTAGCCCGGAAAGACGCGACGCTTTGTCTTGCGACGGCGACCCTCTTTGATTTCAATCTCTTCCTCGGTTGGTACCGTCACCTGGAAGATCTTGTCCTCCATTTTCATGGAGGCAATGCGATGCTCGAGGTTCTTCTTCACCTTGTTCTCGTAGCCAGAGTACGAGTGGACAACATACCAGGCTCGCTCGTCCTTGACCTCGGGCTGCGGCTGTTCCTGCTCGTCAACCGCAGGCTGGTCCTGCGCAGAGGCAGCCAGGGATACGACGTCTTCGGCCGAATGTGGGGCCTGCGCATCGTGCGTGGTCTGTTCTGTTCCAGTTTGGGTCTCAGTCGCGCCGACTGGGACCATTTCCTCTTCTTGCGTGTGCATAGCGTCCTGCGGGTTACTGCCCTATCTGAATAATGACTCCCATGAGCCAGGAGAAGCCATAGTCAACGATGGCCATGAACGCACTCGAGACGATCAGTACGAGCATCACGATGGCGCTCATGCGCACCACTTCCTCGCGGGAGGGCCAGGTTACCTTGCGGATCTCCGCCCGCACCTCTTTGAAGTATTCTGCTATGCGATTCGTCTTTGTGCCCTCAGCCATGTGTCACTCCCATTTCCGCCCCCCCCACATTTCAAGACACCGCATCGCGTGCTGCACCGTCAAAGCCCGCACTTGCGCGACACGGTGTCTGGAGGTTGAGCCTGACAGGCCAGGCAGGATTTGAACCCGCAGCCTGCGGTTTTGGAGACCGCTGCTCTGCCAATTGAGCTACTGGCCTACTATCACGGTTCCTGGCAGTTCTACAGTCTACTTGGCTTCACGGTGCATAGTGTGCTTCTTGCACCGGCGACAGTACTTCTTCAGCTCCATGCGACCGGGATCATTTTCCCGGTTCTTGGCGGTTGTGTAGTTCCTTTCCTTGCACTCGGTGCAGGCCAGGGTGATGACGAGACGTTTTTCCTTCTTTGCCATTGCAGGTCAGTCTGCGCGGGCTCGACGCGTCGAGCCCGCGCCCTCCTCTTATTCCAGGATCGTGGTGACCACGCCAGCGCCAACAGTGCGGCCGCCTTCGCGGATGGCGAAGCGTGATCCATTTTCCAGAGCC
>Ga0209609_10000736_pt1 | contig 19285 bp, 21 predicted proteins | sample LakKivw325mmetaG_FD_184136 | JGI IMG/M metagenome (GOLD analysis project Ga0209609, IMG submission 184136) | Anoxic lake water microbial communities from Lake Kivu, Rwanda to study Microbial Dark Matter (Phase II) - Lake Kivu water 325m metaG... | ecosystem: Environmental > Aquatic > Freshwater... | reverse complement strand
GCTTGATAAAGTTGCTCTTCATAGGTTTTGGGGATATGCACTCTTAATATTACTTGTTCTTTTCATATTTTTTGTAGTGTTCAAATTTGGCAGCTATCTTTCAGGCATAATAGGAAGTTTATTCGGTCTTTTAAAACCATATTTTATGTACCTTAATATATCTGTTCCTTTAAAAGAGCTAATATGGAACGGTGCTATAGAGGGCATAATTGCTGGTTTTGCAATAGTGCTTCCATATATTGCTCCTTTTTATTTAATCCTTTCAATCCTCGAGGATACGGGTTATCTTGCACGTATCGCATTCCTTACCGACAATTTGATGCATAAACTTGGTGTTCATGGAAAGGCATTTATACCTCTTATTGAAAGTTTCGGATGTAATGTGCCCGCAATAATGGGTTCAAGAGTGATGGAAAGGAGAAGAGATAGACTTATTGTATCTATTCTCGCAACGCTTGTGCCCTGCTCTGCAAGAACTGTTATTATTTTTGGGCTTGTTGCAGTGTTTCTTGGTCCACTTTATGCCATTTTTATTTATATTCTTGATTTTATACTGATATTTATCGTGGGTCTCATATTGAATAAATACATCAAAGGTACTCCTTCCGGTCTCATTATGGAAATGCCAAGATTAAGAAAACCTGTTTTCAAAGTTATATTCAGGCAAACATGGATTAGACTTAAGGAGTTCCTTTATTTTGCAATGCCAATTATCGTTATTGCTAACATCGTTATGGAAGGACTTATACTTCTTAAATTTATCGGTCCTATCACGAGTGCATTGAGTCCTATTTCAAGGTTTCTTGGTCTCCCTTCGCTTGCTACAATCACTTTGCTTTTTGGTGTATTGAGGAAGGAACTTACCCTGATAATGCTTGCAACATTTTACCAGACTGCCAATTTTGCAAAAGTTCTTACTCCACAACAAATCTTCATATTTGGTTTTGTGACCATGATTTATATACCATGTGTTGCAACAATTGCTGCGTTGAAAAGGGAGTTTGGAAATCTTACTGCTTTTCTCGTCTCTATAGGTGAATTTATTGGCGCTCTTATTTTAGGTGGACTTTTGAATCTTCTATTCAGGGTTTTTTAGTATGAAGCATACGAAAGGCGTTGAAGATTATCTTGAAGCAATTTACGTGCTTTCAAATGAAAAAGGTAATGTAAGGGTAAAGGATATAGCAGATTTTCTATCTGTAAAACTTCCCTCAGTTACGGAGGCAGTCCAGAGGCTTCAGGAAGACAGTTTTGTAAAGCACACCCCGTACGGAGAAGTTATACTTACAGATAAAGGCAGCAAAATAGGAAGCGTAACATGGGACAAGCATCAACTAATTTATGAATTTCTCAAAAAAGTAATCGGCGTATCAGACGCGGTTGCCTTTAAAGAGGCGTGTCTCATAGAGCACAGCATATCGGAAGAAACAAAAGGCAAGATAAAAGATTTCATGGGAAAACATAAGGGGGAATAGTCTTCTTGTAATTTCAAAATTTTCTTTTTGTGATAAAATTTGTAGTTTTGTAAGGAGGCAAAATGTTATCTATTGAGCATGGAAAAATTTTCACTATTACAAACGGTATCATCGATGATGGGTTTATTCTCTTTGATAATGGTCGCATCAAAGAAGTGTCTCAAAAACCAATCAAAGGAAACTTTGAGAAAATTGATGCAAAAGGGAAACTTGTTTTTCCTGGTTTTATTGATGCACACTCGCACCTTGGTCTTTTCGCTCTTGAGTCTTTCTTTGAGGGTGTTGACGGAAATGAAATGACCAGTCCCTCGACTCCCGCAATGAGGGCAATTGATGCGATTAACCCACAAGACCCTGCATATAAAGACGCAATTTCAGCAGGTATTACTGTGGTTTTTACAGGTCCTGGCTCTGGAAATGTAGTTGGTGGTCAGAGTGTCATCATGAAGACATATGGAAATACAGTTGATGAGATGATTGTAAGAAATCCAGCAGGTTTAAAGTGTGCTTTCGGGGAAAATCCAAAAAGGATCTATGCAGAGAAATCCCAGCTTCCCACGACAAGAATGGGTACAGCAAAAGTTTTCAGAGAGACCCTCTCAAAGGCAAAGGAATATTACAACAGTAAAAATAAGAAGAAAAAGGTTGATTTTGATTTGAACATGGAGGCATTTATACCTGTTTTTGAGGGGAAAATTCCACTTAGAATTCACTCACATAGAGCAGATGACATTGTTACTGCTATCCGCATTGCAAAACATGAGTTTGGTTTAAGGGTTGTAATCGAACATGGCACAGATGCTGTAAGAGTGAGGGATTTTTTGGCAAAAGAAAAAGTGTCAGTCATTGCAGGTCCTCTGCTTGATGTATCTCCAAAAGTAGAAACTCGCTCAGCTTCTTTTGAAAACCCAAGGAAATTAGTTGAAGCAGGAGTTCTTACAGCTTTAATGACAGACCATCCAGTAATACCTATTCAATACGCTCTTATTCAAACAGGAGTGGTTGCGTATCTTGGAGGTTTGGGCGAAGGAAAAGCGTTAGAACTTGTAACAATTAATGCCGCAAAAATTCTTGAAATAGACAAGAACTATGGAAGCATAGAGAAGGGTAAGATTGCAGACGTCGTAATATATGAAGGACATCCATTCTCAACCACTGCAAAATGTGATACAGTGATAATAAATGGCAATATCGTCTTCAGAGGAGGAAAACATGTATAAAATCTTTGCGGATAAATTATTTGACGGCGAAAAAATCTTTGAAAGCAGAGTTATCCTTTTTGACGAGAAAGGTATCCATCATATTGGGGATGACGTAAAAGAAAAGGGGAAGGAAACTTTCAGGGCAAAATTTGTAACACCTGGCTTCATTGACCTTGCTTCAGGCATCGGCTTAAAAGAGGAATCCCTTGGGAAGGTTGAAGGAAACGACCTGGATGAAGCGACTAATCCTCAGACACCAGAACTTGTTGCCTTAGATGGTATAAATCCATACGATGAAGCTTTCTCAAAGGCTTTAAGAGGTGGAGTTACAAAGAGTTTAGTCCTTCCGGGAATATCAAATAGCATTGGCGGTAGAGGGTCGGTGATATTCAATTTTGGAGACAACATTCTCGATATGCTCATCAAGTCTCCTTTTGGCACGCGTTTTTCCTTAAGCAATGAGCCCAAAGCTGTTTATGCGGGACAGAAAAAGATGCCTATGACAAGAATGGGGAACGCGTACCTTATAAGAGAAGCATTATCAAAAACAAGAGAGTATAAAAAGACCAGGAAAAAGTTTTCACTTTTTGAAGAGTCACTTCTTTCTCTCCTTGATCGAAAGGATAAAGCATTTTTATCTTCTTTTCGTGCAGATGATATTATGACAGGCTTGAGAATTTCAGACGAGTTTAGACTTGATCCTGTGATAACCCATGGTTTTGAAAGTGATCTCCTGATGAATGAGATAAAAGAAAGGAAAGTTTCAGTTGCATTTGGTCCTCTTATTCTTGCCAGGGAATCAACGGAGATGAGACACCTTTCGCCGGCGGTGCCAGTTAAGCTTATTGAAAATGGCATTGAAACAGCCATAATTTCGGGGCACCCTCCTTTCCCTGCAGAATTTTTAAGGATTCAGATAGGTCTGCTTATAAGTGAAGGTCTAAGCGAGGAGAAAGCCCTTGCAACAATTACATTAATTCCTGCAAAGATTCTTGGAATGGAAGATTTTGGAAACATAAAAGAAGGAAGTAAAGTTGACCTTGTCCTTTTTGATGGAGAGCCATGGGAGACGAAATCACAGGTACAGAATGTATTTATAAAAGGGAAAGAGGTTTATGGAAGAAAACAGCCAATGTAAAATACCAAAATGTTGCTTAGCACCAAATTTATACAATACCTCTTAATTTGTATCGCGGGATGTTTTTACTTTTCCATTTTTTTACCCTGTAATTTTCCTATAACATTAGCAAATTCAGTTGGGACAAGAATAATTAAACTATTTTGCTCTGCACCTATCTCTTGCCACGTTTGTAATTGTCTTAGAAGTATTGCTTCTGGCAGTTCTGACATGTTCTTTGCTGCTTTTAGAAATGCTACGCTTGCATCTTCTTCTGCTGATGCTTTAACCAAACGAGAACGTTTTTCTCTTATTGCTTCGGCTTCTTTTGCCATTGCTCTCTTCATATTATCCGGTATCTCAATGTTTTTAATCTCAACACTTACAATTGTAATTCCCCATGCATCAGTTGGTGCTTGTAGAATATTCAATATCTCCAAGCCCATTTTATCTTTACTTGCTAAGAGTGTATCAAGGTCGTACTTGCCTACAACATCTCTTAATTTGGATTGTGCAAGAAGAGTAGATGCCAAGGCAAAGTTTTCGACAGCTATAACCGATTTTGCAGCATCAAATATCTTATAGTAGACTACAGCATCTATTGTAACTGGAACAGAATCCTTAGTCATAACTTCTTGAGGAATTACGTCCATCGTGCGAATGCGCACATCTACATACCTGACATATTCAAAAATAGGGATTATTAGGTTAAAACCTGGGTTAAGCTCTCTACGATACTTGCCCAGGAAAAAGACAACACCCCTTTGCCACTGTTGCACAATCCTGATGCTTAGTGCAAAGATAATAATGATAATTAAACTTAATGGAATTAATAATAACATATTATTCATATTTTCCTCCTTCCCATCTTATATTAAGTTGCTCTTTTTATATTGTATTCAAAAAGGGAAAAATAAGATAATTATCATAATTTTATTATACTTAATCTTGTTGATATTCACGATTACTCTACAAAATGTTCAAATTTTATGCTGTATTAATTATAAGACTGACAGATCTTTTTAAATTAGCGTTTTAAGGCTACAAACTGTAAGTCGAAATGAATTTTAATTTAGTTTAATTCCTGCAATTTCTTCTTAAGGAGCTTCAATTCTTTTAATTTTTTTTCGTTTTCTTCTTTTAAAAGCAGTTTCTCGAGATATTCAATCCTTGCAATAAGTTTATTTCTTTCCCTTTCAGTGTTGTTATCTTTTATTTTTGGTAATTCTTTAACTTTATCTCTTAAAACCCCGTCTTCAAGGTAGTAAACTTTATTAGTAAGTTCTTTCAGTAGAAATCTGTCATGCGTCACAATAAGGATCGTTCCGTCAAATTCTTTCAACGCATTTGTTGCAATTTCGTTTGTTTCAATATCAAGGTGATTGGTGGGCTCGTCCATAACAAGGAAATTGCCCTTTATGAGACTGATCTTTGCAAGAAGTAGTTTTCTTTTTTCCCCACCGCTAAATTCGGAAATTTTTTTGAATACTTCGTCACCTGTAATGTCAAATATCGCAAGTAAGTCTCTTGCTTCCTGGACAGTCAATCCCTCGTTCAGCATCTCGTTAATAGGAGTAGAGTTTTCATTCATCACAAATGAATCCTGTGGGAAATACCCTATTTCAATACTGTTTCCTACTCTTAGATTTCCTTTGAAATCATCGTCAATGCCTGCAATAATCTTTAAAAGAGTTGTTTTTCCAGAGCCGTTTCTCCCGACAATACCCACTCTCTCTCCTCTTTGGATAAACAGTTCAAGATCTTTGAGAACTTCTTTTCCATTAAACCCCTTTTTTATATTCTTCAGTTCGAGCACAATCTCTCCACCTCTTGCCTTACTTTCAATTTTTAAAACTTTCTTGTGCTTTTTACGAACCTCTGGAATTTCAATTTTTTCAATAGCCTTTTCTCTACTTTTTGCCTGTGTGCTTCTTGTTCCATATCTAAATTTTTCAATGAACTTTTTTTCTTTCTCCACATATTTTAGAAGCCGTTCTCTTTCTTTTTTTATTTTATCGTCGAACTCTTCTTTTAACTGTACAAACTTATCATAATTCCCCGGGTATTCCTTTATGTGCCCATCTTCAAGATGCAGGATATGAGTTGCAAATTTATTTATAAAAACTCTATCATGGGAAACTATAAGAACTCCACCCTTGAATTTTACAAGCATTTCTTCAAGGACCTCTATTGTCTCTATATCAAGATGGTTTGTAGGCTCATCGATGATAAGTATATCTGGTTCTGATAAAATTGCCTTAATGAGTTCACATTTTGTTCTTTCTCCTCCGCTTAGCTCAAACATTCTCCTTTCCATGGTTTCTTTATTGAGTCCAAATTCATTAAGCATTTCGTAAATTTTCTGCTTGTATGAATACCCACCTTTTTCACTGTATTGTTCTAAGAGTTTGCTGTATTCTTCTGTTGAATTTTCTGTCTTTTCAAACTGTTCAAGAGTTTTTTCAATCTCCTTTAAATCTGAAAATGCACTTTCAATTTCCTCGAGGGCCGTAAGATTTATATCCTTTATTTCCTGGGGTACGTAGGCGACTTTTCCACTAATGCTAATTTCCCCAGAATCCTCTGACAAATTTCCAATAATAATCTCAAGGAGTGTAGTTTTGCCACAGCCGTTTTCTCCTATAATTACCTTTCTTTCTTTGTTGAGGGTAAACGAGACTCTGTCGAGCAGTTTTTTACCCTGGTTTATATAATTTACTCCTGAAACTATTAGCATTCTATCCTCTTCAATAATTTGTCTTATTAAATATAATAGAAATGGAACTTTTTTAAAAGTGATAAGTTTTTTAAAAGAAAAATCAGACATTTTTTAACGAAATTATTAAAATATAAGGAGTTATATGGGGAACAAAAAGGTACTTCTTGTTTATGCAAGTATTGGGGCGGGGCATGAAAAGGCATGTAAAGCTCTTGAAGAGGCATTTAAAAGCATTGGAGTCGATACTATTACTGAGGATTTTATTTCTAATACTCCACGAGCGCTTCGCCTGATTATAAAAGATACTTATCTTCAAATTATAAAATACATACCTGAGGCATACGATCTTGCATATAAGTTTACCCTTCATATGGATATCAAAGAGGCGCAGGGGCTTGCAAGATTTATTTCACTTACAGGATACCCATTTTTTAAAAGTATGTTTGAAAGAGTTTCTCCTGATATTGTTATTTCGACTCATCCTCTTACGACAATAGGGTTTTCTATGATAAAAAGAAAAGACGCTCCGAACTTGCGCCTTATTAATGTACTTACCGATTTTCATATTCTTAATCTTTTTCTTGCTCAGGGTGTTAACTTTCATACTGTGCCCAACGAACACCTTTTAGAAAATTATAAAAATAAATACCGAAGAAACGTTCCTCTTATATTGCCTTTAGGAGTCCCTGTCTCTTTGAATTTTTTAAAGAATGTTGATATTTACGAGGCACGAAAACTTCTTGGGTTTAATAATGACGAAAAGATTGTCCTTGTGATGGCTGGAGGGCTTGGACTTAGCGGTATTGTAGAGGTAGCAGAAACTATTGTTGATGTAAGTTTCAAGGAAAAAATTACAATTGTATTTCTCGCAGGTAAGAATGAAAAAACTCTTAGAGAGCTTTCTCGAGTGAAAGGTGAAAAGGTCAAAGCGAACAGAATATTATATATTCCATGGACTGAGGATGTATGGCTTTATATGAAAGCAGTAAATATGCTCATATCAAAAGCGGGGGGAGTAACCATTGCAGAGGCAGCATTATGCGGGCTTCCTCTTGTTATTTACAGGCCTCTTCCTGGTCAGGAAAGGATCAATGCAAATTTTTTAAATTCTCACAGTGCCGCTATTGTTGCAAAAAACAAAGAAGAACTTCCCGAGTTTGTAAACAAGGTGCTTTTTGAAGGACATGACAAGATTTTGCGTGAAAATATTATTAAGTTAGCAAAACCTAATGCATCACTGGATATTGCACGAAAGTCCCTTGAATAGACAATCATTTCCAATCATGCTGGCACAGTAGGAAACGGAGGTGACAAATACATATGGATATGTACCCTGAAGATAGAGACGGGTTAGTTTAACCTACAAATATTAAAAGCTAACAGCTTTTTGCTCAGGTAATATCAGAGCAGATTCTATTAATTTCCCAATTTTTAATATCCCTGATATCGATGCCTTCAATGAACCAATCTTCTTCTTTGCATGTTTTTTTGGCTGGCTTTACGAATACAGGGAGCATAGGAAACTCGCTTGGGAATTTTTTTTCCATCCTTACAAGTAAGTTTGTTGCGCTAAAACCAAGACTTTCTAATGTTTGGTAAAATTCTTCCCTTAAATTAAAGTTCCATGCCGACAGTATATCAAAATGCCTTTTTCTTATGATGTACTGTAAAAGTTCGTGAATAATCCCGTTTTCTGTTTCTGCATAATCTAAAACATGTCCACTTGTGCTGTTGTCGACTGTTTCTATTACAACGTAACCGTCTATAGAACCATTTTTCCAATGATAATAAAAAAAGTATTTTCGTCTAATGTTTAGGAATCTCCATTTTAAAAAATCTATATCCTTACAAAGTACAATTTTGTCATCAGGAGTTTTTTGTTTCACTATAACAGAATACATATCTTCCGGTCTGGGTTTATTTGAAACCTCGATATTTCCAAATATCCCGTAGTTGATCTTATTTTTTAGTAAACTTTTTCCCGTTTTCTTTGTTAAAGCCCAATTTATTAACCCTGTTATACTGTACTGTCTTGCGCTGGTTCTATCAGCAATTTTTGGCCAACCCATTTTTTGGTAGACAATGCCTGAAGATGTATTTATGCTTAGTCCTATAAATGCTTTATATGCTGTATTTTCAAATTCTCCTACGGTAAACGCTGTCATTGCTGAGAATAGCCCCTTTTTTCGATGGTCTGGATGAACACATATGTCTGATGGAGACAGCATTAATATACAGTCTTTTTTATTTCCAATTCTCCATCGTGTAACGAAAAGACCGATAAATCCCACAACTTCACCTCTATAAAGCGCAACAATGCCCAGGAATTTCTTGTTAAAAGGGTTATCTTCAAATTTCCATTTTAGGTATCCTGCAGTATTATCTGTATAAGCAGGCCATAGATATTTTTGTATATCAACGACCTCTACAAAAAACTTGGGACTATAGTTTAATATTTCATATTCTTTGTAGTACACAATAGTTACAAATCTCCTTAAATGAAAAATTTTGGATATTAATCAAATCACAGCTATTATAGCATAAATATTTTTTTCATTTTGCAAAATTAACAAAAAAAAGACTAAAATAAAAATGAGAGGTACTTTTTTGTCACTACACACTTTTTTCCTTGTGTTGCAAGTGGTTTTAAAAAGCCTGTAGCAATTCCTGAATGTCGTCATTGCACTGACTTGCGTTCTATTTAAAATTTTTTTGTTTTTAAATATAATGAGGAAAATACTTTTTCAAAAGGGGTAAAATGGATTTAGAGAAGGAAGTAATATCGGGAATCGTTGAATTCATAGATAAGTATATTCAACCCCGGGAGAAAGAAATTGAAGTTGAAGGGCTTTTTGTTAAAGAAATACTCAAAGAGCTTGGTTACCATGGTTTTATAGCAATTCCATTTCCAAAGGAATACGGTGGACTTGGGCTTTCCTTTAAACTTTTTATTGAAGTTTCAAGACTTATTGCTAAATGCAGTGGAACGATCACAGGGGTTATAGGTGCTCAGGTATTATCTGCTTTTTCCATACTCATTGGAGGGACAGAAGAGCAGAAAGAAAAATACCTCGGGAGACTTATAAAAGGAGAAACGATTGGTTCGTTTGCGTTGACCGAGCCTAATGCAGGTTCTGACCCTTCTTCAATTGAAACAAAAGCAAAAAAAGAAAGTGATTATTACATCCTCAATGGCACAAAGGCTTTTACAACGAATGCAGGGCTTTCAGATATTTATGTGATAATGGCAAAAACAGATAAGGATAGAGGAGCAAGGGGTATTTCTGCATTTATAGTTGAGCGAGATGTGGAAGGCTTTTCGGTAGGGCGTCAGGAGAATAAGATGGCACTTCCTGGTCTCCCAAATGCTTCGCTTTTTCTCAACAATGTAAAGATTCCTGACAACAAGCTTATGGGAAGGGAAGGGACAGGATTCATCATTGCAATGAAGACTCTTGATATAGGAAGAGTTACCACGGGAGTGGGTGCCGTGGGATTATCTGAGAGGGCATTTGAAGAAGCTGTTAGATATAGCAAGACAAGAGTTCAATTTGATAAACCTATAAGTTCATTTGAAATGATACAGTCATATATTGCCGATATGGCAACTGAGATAGAAGCCTCAAAACTCCTTGTGATGAATGCTGCAGTAAAGAAGGATAACAATGATAAAGATTTCTCGTTTTACGCATCGATGGCCAAGTATTATGCGTCAAAAACGGCAGTAGATGTATCAAGGCTTGCAGTGCAGATCTTTGGCGGGTACGGCTGGATTGAGGATTATCTTGTTGCGAGGCTTTATAAAGAGGCAAAGATGTATGAAATCATAGAAGGCACCAATGAAATTCAAAAACTTGTCATTTCAAATCATATATTGAAAGAGGTGAAGTAATGTACATCGTGGTATCGGGGAATATCGGGGCAGGCAAAACCTCCCTTGCGCAGATTATTTCTCAAGAACTTGGCTTTAGCGTCTATTTTGAGGATTTTCATGCGAACCTTTTCCTCAAAGAGTACTACAAGGACATGAAAAGGTGGGCTTTTGCCACTCAGATTAACTTTCTTGCTCTCCGTTACGAGCAGATTATTCATCATGTGCTTGTTTCAAACATTCCTGTGGTGCTTGATAGATCAATCTATGAGGACAGAGAAGTTTTTGCAAGATCGCTTCATGAAGAAGGTCTTATGACTGATGATGAATGGGCTGTTTATGATAAACTTTACAATCTTATGGTTTTTCACTTGCCGCAGCCAAACTTGCTTGTCTACCTTGAGAAGAGCGTCGATGAGCTTTTACGTAATATCGGAAAGAGAGGAAGGGATTTTGAACGAATTCCCGCAGAATATCTTGAGAGCCTTGATAAACGGTATAAGGATTTTTATGCAAACTGGCATTTTCCAAAAGTGAAAGTATGTGATGACATATATGAATGTAAAGGTGACATAATCGAGAAGATTAAGAAAGCATTATACCAGTCAGAGTACTGATAAATTATCAGGCGGTGCCAGGCACCGTGTTTTAAAGCCGCTGTATCAGCCTCGGCTTATCTTATTTGCTTCTTCTGAAGAATCCTTTTCTTTTCGGCTCCTCTTCTGATGTTTGTTCTGGTTTAGCTTCCTCGTGAGATTCCTTTACTTGAGCCTCCTTTTTTGCTGTTTCTACTGTGGCTCCGGCAGTTTTAAGTTTTTCCTCAAAATCCTTGACCTTTATTTCCAAATCTCTAACCTTATTTTCGTACTCTTTTATCTTTGCTTCTTGATCGCCTTTTATTGAGCTTTTCTCTTGTTCCAGTGTCTTAATAATAGTATCTCTTTCTTTTATTTCTCTTCTGTATCTTGCTGTACTTCCGATATAGAGCATTAGCGAAATAAGCCACATTGAAACAATCCCGGCGAGGAAGACTAAAATTGCAGAAAGTCCTACAGAGACATCAGGAATTACCCACCAGAGGAAATTTAATTCTACTGTTTTTGAGCCGTTTTGTACTACAAACAGAAGGCTTGCAATTAAAACGACCAGTAAAATAATGAGAAAAGTACTAAATTTTCTCATCTTAACTCCCTTTTGATTTTTGTTCTTTAGTCTGTTCTTTCTTGGTTTCTTTTGCTTCAGAGATTTCTTCTCCCGGCTTTTCAGCAGGAGCTTCTTCTCTGACTTTTCCTGCTCCAGATTCCTTTGCCTCCGGGGTTTCTTCCTTTACGCTTTCTTTAGCTTCGCCCATCTGTTTCTTTATCTTGGCGATTTCTTTTTCCTTCTCTTCGACTTTCTTTTCTGCTTCTTCAATCGGAGACAGTAAGTCTTTTAGAGATTCTTTAACTTCATCTGATAGTTTCCCTTCTTTAAAAAGAGAATATACCTTTCTTCCAAGGTCAGCTAATTTTCCGCCTTTTGATGTGTTAAGTGCTGTAATTTCTGTCTGAAGCTTTGCAATTTTGCCAAGCTGTGCTGCTTTTTCTCCAACTTCCTGTGCACCTTTTTTAAACTTGTCCCAGAATCCTTCCATAATTCGCCTCCTTTATTTTTTATTTAAAGATTTCTTAAAATTACTGAAATCTGAAAAAACTGATGCTATAATAACTATTAATGAAATAATAATAGTTACAGCAATGTAAGAGACCCCTGTTGTAAGTCTTGGAATAAATGCGAGTATAACAAATAAAACTCCTGCACCTGCAATAATTGCTGCTTTCCACCCCTTTTCATGTACTTCCGAGATTCCTAATAATATGAAAACAATACCGGCAATAACGTTAACGACAATATTTGAAACCCTTGAAAGGGGAAGAAGCCGTACGATGAGAATTACACCGATAAACAAACTCAATAACATACCATTCATTTTTCACCTCCTGTCTAATTATAAAAGATTTTTACAAAATTTGAAAGTTTTAATGAGTTTGAGAAATTTAAAGTTTTATACTTTTGCTTTTAATCTGTATAATTAAATTATGATTGAGGTTATAACGGCAAGCAAGTTGAAAGAGGACTTGCTGAAAGTATTAAAAGAAGTTGAAAAAGGAAACTCCTTCCTTATTATCAGAAAAAGCTCTCCTTCGGCGGTATTAATAAATTATGAGCTGTTTGAGAGTTTAAAAGAATCGGTGGAAATTCTTAAAAACAAGGAATTATTGAAGAAGATACTCAATGAAGGAAAAGGTTAAACTCCCTATAGAATCTCTATATTTAGAAAGGGAAGGAGTTAAAAACTTTTATTATTTAAACGGGAAAAGAGTATTTGAAATCTCTCCCCCTGAATTAAAGGAAAAAATTTCTGTCGTAATTTGTACCGCAAGAAAGCTCAACATCGAAAAAATCGAGGAGAATATTCTAAATATAAAAAAGCTCAATATTCTTCTTGATATCGTTATTATCGTAGGAAACGAAGAGGACAAAAAATCTTTAAAGAGCCTGTTCAAATATGAGTTTATTAAGATAATATTAAACGAGCATTTTCAGGACACTGTTTACACCTCTCTAAAAATGGGACTCAGAGCAATTAACCTGAAAAGTTTATTCATTGTTTTACTTTTTGGCAATCAGGAGCCTTTAGAGACTTCTACTTATGATAGAATTATCAAAACGATTTTTTCTTCTGGCAAAAAGATTTTTATACCCACATATAAAGGAGAGAGAGGTCACCCTTTGGTTTTTTCAAATTTCCTCCTGAAAGATCTTCTAATGTTGAGGAAGGAAAAAGGGATACCTTATCTTTTGAAAAAATTTAAAACAGAAACTGAAGAAATAGCAGCCGATGATAAAAATGTGCTTTTAGTAATAAAGTAGAATCCTGGACTTTCTTCATTACTAATTTTATCCCTCTTGACTTAATTGGCAAAATTGTGTACAATTTTATTGATATAAAATTGCCAATATGAAAAAGATATTTTTAACAGGAAAAATTGGTGTTGGAAAAAGTACTGTTGTTGATAGGTTGCTTGTTATAATGAACATGAGTTTTGGAGGGTTCAGGACTCTGCCGGTTATAAAGGAGCAGCAGCTTAAGGGTTTTAAGATAAGGGATATTGAAACAGGCGAAGAGGAGTCTATTGCTTTCTTTGATAATGATTTTTTAATTCACCCGGTCATTGATGGGTTTGAAAACCTTGGAGTGAAATCATTGAGAGGTGCTCTTGAAAATAAAGAGTTGATTGTAATGGATGAACTTGGATTTCTTGAGTCTGAGGCAGAGTCTTTTAAGGCCACGGTTTTAGAGGTTTTAAAAAGCGATAGGTCTGTGCTCGGTGTTATGAAAATTGATAGAAATCCATTTTTGGATGAAGTTGCAAAATATGTTGAGATTGTTGAAGTGGAGGTACATAATAGTGGCAATCTTCCACAACAGTTAAGGAGGGCTTTTTATGGGACTTTATGAAGATTTGATTGGTTCAGTAAAGAATAAAGGTGACGAAGTTATAAAAGATATGCGGGTTGGTACAACATGGACAACCATTAAAACTTCAAAACTCGGTTTGTCCTTAACCTATTCCTCGTTGTACGATGAAGTTGAGGATGCAGGAAATTTAATTGGAAAAAGGGCAGACGAGCTTCTTGAGAATCTGAAGACATTTAACCTTTTGAAATTAAGCATAGGCCTTGCAACCCTTAACTCTCTATTAGATATACCTAAAGATTTTGAGACCTTTAATATTCTCGATTATCTTGAAGAGTTCGGAAAAGATAAAAAAATTGTTTTTGTAGGGCATTTCTGTGGCCTGGATAATGTAAGAAAAGTTGCAAGAGAGCTCGTGATTTTGGAGAGAAACCCTCAACAAGGGGACTTTCTGGATACTGCTTGTGAATATGTTGTACCTGAAGCAGAAATCCTTGCAATTACAGGTTCTGCGTTTGCGAACAAAAGCATTGAGAGGCTTCTCCAACTTTCTCGAGGTTATACAGTGGTATTTGGTCCATCTGCTCCGCTTTCCCCGGTACTTTTTGATTATAGAGTGAACCTCATTGGAGGGTCTTTAGTAGTTGATGAAGAAAAAGTTATTCATGCTGTCTCTCAGGGTGGAAAATTGAATAGCTTCAAAAAATATCTTAAGTATGTTGCCATAAGGAGGAAGTGAAGATGAAAAGGTTACTCTCAGTATTATTGGTATTATCTTTGGTATCGGTTTTTGTTATACCTTTCAGTGCAAAGGCGCAGGGTTATAAACCTGTAGCTATCATACAGTTAAAGATGAACTCCGAAAATTTTAATGTTGACGGTTTTAATATGAAGTTTAACCCTTCTGGTTCTAAGCCCTTGATTATTAACGGAATCGCTTATGTTCCTCTGAGAGGTATTATAGAAGCAGTAGGGGGAAATGCCGGATGGGCTTCGAATGAGAGGAAAGTCACGATTTCCCTTAACGATAGCTCTTTGAATCTTTATATTAACAATCCTATTGCAGAAGTCAATGGAAGCAAGGTTTACATTAGTGACAATGCCGATGTCAAACCAATTATATTAAATTCGAGAACTCTTATTCCTCTTGAATTTCTTGTAAAAACTTTCAATGGCTCAGTGCACGTAGAGACTGACAATATCAATATTATACTTTATAAACAGCTTGTTCAGGTTGCCGATGTAACAGGAAGAAAGGTGATGGTTCCAAAGAAAATTTATAAAATCGTTTCCCTTTATCCTATGGCAACACAACTTTTATTCTCTTTGAGAAGTGAAGACAAACTTATCGCGACTCCCAGAGGCAAAGTCGTAAATGACGTAAATTTTACAAAAGTATTTCCTGATGCAAAAAGTTTACCAGAGGCAAGTGATTTTAGGGAACCTAACATTGAAACAATCCTTTCACTTAAGCCAGATTTAGTAATCACCACTTACCAGACTCCAATCAAGAAGCTCGAAGAAGCGGGTATTCCTGTTGTTCTTTTAAACTTTGAAAGCCCGCAACTTATGCTTAAATCCATCCAATTCCTTGGGAATATTCTTGGACAGTACGAAGAGGCCAGGCAAGCACTTCTCTATTTTAATGAAAAACTCGAATATATAAAAGATAAAACAAGTATCATAAACAAGAAAGCAACACTTTATATAGCTGGAGCGAATATTTTGACAACATTTGGAGGAGATTTTTACCAGACCTATTTAATAGATCTTGCTGGTGGGGTGAGTGTTTCAAAAGATTTGAAGGGCGGCAAGGTAAACGTATCGGCAGAGCAAATACTCTTGTGGAATCCTGACTATATTGTGCTTACTTCTTACTGTAGTGACACAGTAAACGATGTGCTTGACAACCCAAAGTTGAAAGATTTAAAAGCAATAAAGAATAGACATGTTTTAAGAATGCCTTCTTATATACTTGCCTACGATTTGCCAGCTCAAGAGTCCATTCTTGGCATTATGTGGCTTTCAAATAAAGTTTATCCCCAGATTGTTGACTTTGACATTGCAAAAGAAGCAATAGATTTCTACAAGAGGGTATATGATTTCAATATTCCTCAGGAAGATCTGAGGTTCATTACAGGAGTATAAATGATAAAGGTTAATAATCTTACATTTGGATACTTTGATTCGGAAGTTTTTAGAAATCTCAGTTTTGAGGTAAATGAAGGAGAAATTTTCACAATTCTTGGTCCTAATGGAAGTGGTAAAACTACACTTTTAAAATGCATTGAAAGGCTTCTTGCTCCAAAAGGTGGAAATATTATAGTTTCAGGTAAAGATTTAAAAGATTATTCTTTGAAAGAACTGGGAAGAACCATATCCTCGGTTCCGCAAATCCATAAGATCTCTTTCTCGTACACTGTTCTTGACATGGTTTTAATGGGAAGGAGCCCATATCTTGATTTCTTTTCTCTTCCGTCACAGAAGGATGTGAAAGTTGCCCTTGAGGCACTTAAAGAAGTGGGTATTTACCATCTTAAGGATATGCCATATACAGATATAAGTGGAGGTGAACTTCGTTTAACTCTCATTGCAAGAGTACTAGCCCAGAATACAGGTATAATAATTCTTGATGAACCAACTGTATTCCTTGATTTTAAAAACAAGTTTCTCGTATTAAATAAGATCAGGGAGTTAAGAGACAGAAAAAATCTTACTGTTCTTATGACGATGCATGATCCTAACCAGGTCCTGAGATTTTCAAATAGAGTACTCTTAATCAAGAAGCAGGAGGTCGTAGCCATGGGAAAGCCAGAAGAAGTGTTAACTCCTGATAATTTGAGGAAACTTTACGATATAGAAGCGGAGCTATTACAAATTGAAGGAAACACCTTTATCTACCCGAAGGCAAACTAAGTCATTTTTTACCTTAGGGCAGGTCATTTTAATATTAATCGTACTAAATATAATTCTTTTTATCGTTTCCTTATCGCTTGGAAGGTATAAAATCGATCCTCTAACGGTTTTAAAGGTAATTTTAGGCAAGATTTTTCTACCAGGACAGACTTTTGATGACACTGTAAAGACAGTAATTTTTGATATAAGATTCCCACGAGTTATTGCTGCGCTACTTATTGGAGCTTCTCTTTCAGAAAGTGGAGCAGCGTACCAGGGTATATTCGATAACCCTCTCGTATCACCATTTATCCTTGGACTTTCATCAGGAGCAGGCTTTGGCGCTGCAATTGCAATTCTTATAGGGGGTAATTACCTGCTTATCGAACTTTTTGCATTTATATTTTCAATTATTGCTGTCCTTTTGAGCCTCTTTATCTCAAGATCTCAGAAAAATTCTAATTCTATAACACTTGTGCTTTCAGGATTTATAGTAAGCAGCCTTTTTACGTCTTTAATTTCATTCCTTAAATACTATGCTGACCCGTATACGAAACTCCCATCAATTGTTTACTGGCTTATGGGTTCGCTCGCTCAAATATCACAAAGAGATGTGATATTTGTAGCTCCATTTATTATAGCATCCATTATCCTTCTATATCTTTTAAGATGGAAATTAAACATCCTCTCTCTTGGAAACGAAGAGGCAACATTGCTTGGCGAAAACCCTAAAAAACTCAGGTTGATAATTATTTTTCTTTCAACTCTTTTAACATCACTGTGCGTTTCTATAAGTGGTGTAATAGGATGGGTAGGACTTGTCATTCCGCATCTTGGAAGAATGCTTGTAGGACCTGACTTTAGAAAACTGCTTCCTGTATCAACTCTAATTGGGTCATTTTACCTTTTACTGATAGATGACCTTTCTCGCACTATATCTCTCTCTGAAATACCAATAGGAATTCTTACAGCACTGATAGGAGCTCCATTTTTTATTTACTTAATGCGGCGTGGAAAATACAGGTGGTCATAATTTTAGGCTTTCCTCAACGATTTTCTTTATGAGATTTCCGCCTGCCTTACCTTTTAATTCTACCATTACTTCTTTCATTACTCTTCCAAAATCTTTCTCACATGAAGCGCCGACTTTTTGTATTATTTCTTTTACCTTTGCTCTAATTTCTTCCTCTGACATCTGCACAGGCATATATTCTTTGAGAACTTTTAACTCTTTCTCTTCTTTATGAACAAGATCCTCTCTTCCTCCGATTTTGTACATTTCAATTGACTCTTCCCTCTTTTTAATCTCCTTGCTTATAACTTCTATGACATCATCATCGGTTAATTCTTTTTTCTTCTCCCTGTTCTCGATTTCTCTATATTTGATTACAGACTTGATGTAACTTAATACCACTATGCGCAGACTATCTCTATTCTTCATTGCCTGAATATAATCTTTTGAAATTTTTTCAAAAATCATCTTTGTCTCCCTGAATAGATTTACTTATTTTCGAAAGGCTCAACATGAATAGTTATATCCTGAATCTGTGGAATTTTGCTTTTAACTTCTTTTTCTATCATACTTACAATTCCATGGGATTCTTTGATGCTCATACTTTCTGGAAACTCGAGGTGCATATCAACTATATAATAGGAACCAAGTCTACTCATTCTTATGAGATGTGGGTTAATTGCCTTTGGAAACTTATTGATAATTTGCCTTATTTTTCCTGCAATTTCCGGGTTATCCTGCTCTTCCATGATTTCTTGAAAACCGGGTTGAAGAACTTTGAATCCCATATAAACTATGATTGAAGCAACCGAAATAGACGCGATTCCATCAAAGAATTTCCTCCCGGTAATCATTATTAAGAGGCCACCGATAACAACGGCGGACGAGGAAAGCACATCACCAAAGTAGTCTTTTGCATTTGCTAAAAGAGCCTGGTTTGAAAATTTTTTACCCATCCTTGACATATATGCTGAAAGCATGATTTTTCCGAGAATACTGGCTCCCGCGCCGATCAGCATGAGTGATTCAATAGCGTTCGTTTTGCCAAATGTACGGAGCGATTCAATTATTATAATAATCCCCGCGAAAATGATAGATATGCCTATGATGTTTGAGGCTATTGTTTCAGCCCTGCCATGTCCATATGGATGAGAGCTGTCCGGTGGTTCTGCTGCAATTTTTATTCCCTGGTAAACGATAAATGACTTTAATACGTCAATAGAAGTATCTACCCCATCGCTTATAAGTGCAATGGAATGTGCAAAAATGCCAAGGATAACTTTAAATATAGCAAGCAATATATTGCTTGCTATCCCTATTTTTACAGCTTTTAAACTTTTTGTTCTCCTTTCTTCCATTTCAAACTCGTAGTTTATTATATCAATTGAAAAGGAATTAAAAAATAGACGTTTGAATGTTGCTCAGTACTTTATATTATATCTGGGAGAGAATGAGATTAAAGACAGAGGATGTCTAGAAAAAAACCAAAAGATTTACCCTTATTTTTTAAATTTGAATTATGTTTTATAATTTA
>Ga0209609_10000734_pt1 | contig 19293 bp, 13 predicted proteins | sample LakKivw325mmetaG_FD_184136 | JGI IMG/M metagenome (GOLD analysis project Ga0209609, IMG submission 184136) | Anoxic lake water microbial communities from Lake Kivu, Rwanda to study Microbial Dark Matter (Phase II) - Lake Kivu water 325m metaG... | ecosystem: Environmental > Aquatic > Freshwater... | reverse complement strand
TTGGAGATTAAGGAAATTATGGTGTTGATCGGTGATGGGGAGGCCGCAGGCGGCGAAGATCTTTAGGGATTTTTGTTCAATTTCAATCAGCGCTTCGGCGGTCTTGCCCTCAAATTTGCATTTGATCACCGGCGCGGTATTGGAAGCGCGCGCCAGCGCCCAGCCATCGGCGAAATTTATCCGCGCTCCGTCAATATCAATGAAGTCATATTCATTGTCGCGCAGATATTTTTGAAGATTGGCGATCACTTCAAACTTAATCTCATCGGCGCAATCAACGTTTAATTCCGGACTGGCAAAATAACGCGGCAATGAATCCACATAGGCGGCAAAATCGTCCTGTTCAGACGCCGCCTGCGCCAGTTTCACCGACGCGAACACCGCGTCATCCACCAAATAGTAGTCCAGCGGAAACGCATAGTGAAAGGTGATTTCACCGCCAAAAACCGCGTTGTTGATTTTTACGTTTTCCCGAATCGCGTTATGGTGCGACACGGAAAACATCGGCTTGCCTCCCCGCGCGCGCACGTCGTCAATAAACGCTTGCGAGGCGCGCATGCAATGCATCACCGGCCCGGTTTTTTGCGCCAACGCTTGACGCGCCAACACCAGCAAAGTGTCATCGCCGTTAGCGGCACGACCGCGATGATCAATAATACCAACGCGATCGCCGTCGGTATCATAAATAAACCCCATATCGGCGCCGACTTCTTTGACGCGCGCTTCCAGCGCCGCTCTGTTGGCGGCAACATAGGGATCAGGCATATGGTTGGGAAAAGTCCCGTCAAATTCGCCAAACATCGTCTCCACTTCACACCCCAATTTTTTGAATAATCTTTCCGGCAAGTACCCGCAAGCGCCGTTACCGACATCCAAAACAATTTTCAGCGGCCGGTTGAATTTGATTTTTGACGCGATATAATCAACATATTCTTGCGACGGATCAGATTCAATCAATTTGCCGATTAGCTTGCCCGCAGTAATTTTTTTCGTGTCCAAAAATTGCGCCATGCGTTTCAATATTTGCAATGCCTCGCCCATTAATTCTTCGCTGTCCGCGTTGATATTGGTGCGGCCGTGATAAGTGAGACCATTGTGATGAGAAGGATTGTGCGATCCCGAAATCATCAGCCCGCCGTCATATCCGTAATGCTTAATGGCAAAATACCACAATGGATCGGGCGCGATACCCAAATCAATCACAACGCGGCCGGACTCCAAAAACGCCCGGCGAGCGGCCTCCGCCAGCGCCGGCGAACTCGGTCGAGGGTCCCGCGCCAAAACCACCTTGCGCGAGGCGGGGTAAAGGTCGCAAAACGCCTTGGTAGTCCAATAGACCGCGTCTTCATTTAACTCGTCGGGATAGGTGCCGCGAATATCATATCCGCGAAAAATATTGTCTTTGATCGCCATGAAATTAAATGCAAAATTGAAAAATCAAAATGAAAAATGACCTGCGCTGCGCCGAAGGATTCGGCAAGGCAAGCAATGCAAAATTGAAAATTAGAAAATAGCGATATTTTACCATTTTTAATTTTCATTTTGATTTTTGATTTTTACACTTCTAATTTAGTCATCATATCACTGTTGGCGCTATTTCCCAAGATTGACGAGAGTCGTTTTTAATGCTAGTATGCCAACATAATAAACCATCTCCCGTTCGAAAAAATGCGGACGGGACCCATTAACAGATGGCAAAAAAGATATGAAAAACTACGAATACACCTATCTGACGCGATCGGACATGCCCGAGGAAAACGCCAAGGCGTTGCAGGACAAATTATCGGAATTGGTCACCGCGAAAGGCGGCGTTGTGGCTGAAATTGCCAAGTCATACCGAAAACGGCTTGCCTATCCCATCAGAAAGCAAGACAGCGCCTATGTGAACACGATTTTGTTTTCCGCGCCGCCGGAGAATATGCCGGATTTTAAGAAAAAAACCGGGAAGATGGAAGAAATTTTACGCGGGTTGATAATCATTCGCGAACCGGAAAAAATCAAAAAGGGTTCTCGCCGGCAGCGTCCGATAATCATGGAAAAAGAAGCGGCAGCAACAATAACCGCGGCCGCCGAAGAAAAACCCGCGGAGACGAAAAAGGCAATTGAATCGGAACCCGAATCAAAAACAATCGCGAAAGAAAAGCCCATTGCCGACGCGGTTAAAAAAGAAGAAAAAGAACCCGTCAAACCCAAACGGAAAACCAAAATCAAGGCCGAACTGCGCGACATTGAAGAAAAACTGGATGAAATCCTCAAATAACTAAAAACTCTAAATCCCAAATCCTAAACTCTAAATAAATACAAATATCAAAAATAAAAAATCCAAAACAAAAATACATTCTCGTTTTGGATTTGAAAATTTCAATTTTGAATTTGTTTAGGGTTTAGAAATTAGAATTTAGGATTTTATAAATTTGATGAATCTCAATAAAGCAATTTTAATCGGCAGATTGACGCGCGATCCGGAAATCCGGGTGATGCCCAGCGGCCAGCAAGTGGCGAATTTCGGTTTGGCAACCGATAGCTTCTACACCGACAAAAACACCAATCAACGCCAGCAAAAAACCGAGTTTCACAATATCGTAATGTTTTCGCGATTAGCCGAAATCGCCGGGCAATACTTGAAAAAAGGATCGCTGATAATGGTGGAAGGCAGAATTCAAACGCGCGACTGGCAGGATCAGGCGGGCAATAAGCGCTACCGCACCGAAATTGTCGCCGACAATCTGCAAATGGGCCCGCGTCCCGCCGGCGACGGCGGACAATCATCGGCGCCGCAAGAATATCGCCCCAAACCCGCGGCAAGCGCAAATCCCGCTTCAAACCAGACCAAGCCGCCGCCCGCCGAGGCCGACATCCCCATCATTGAAGAAGACGGCGACATTGACGTGAAAAACATCCCCTTCTAACTAAAGTAAATCTCAAATCACAAGCACCAAATTCCAAATAAATATCAATACTCAAATTCCAACATTCAAACAATAGACAACATTTCGGTTTGGAATTTGGTGCTTGATGCTTGGTGCTTAATAAATTTATGGCTTGCTATTTTTGTCAAAAAAACGTTCAAACGATCGATTTCAAAGACACCGAAATTTTGCGCCACCTCACTTCGGGAATGGGCAAAATCCGCCCCAAGAAGAAAACCGGCGCTTGCGCCGCGCATCAGCGCCAAATCGCCCGCGCCGTCAAACGCGCCCGCTTCCTGGCATTGATGCCCTAGAACATTTAATCATATAATCATTTAAACATTAAATCATTAAAAACGCGCCTTTTGGGTGCGTTTTCTATTCATGATTCATGATTCCAAATTCATGATTCCCGATTCTACTCCTTTGAGGCGTCAAAGGTGGCGTCAATTTTGACTTTCAGTTCGGACTTGATCTGCTCCAGCATTTCAGGATTTTCGCGCAGGAATTTTTTGGATTGCTCCATTCCCACTCCCAGCTTTTGCTCGCCAAACATTATCGTTGATCCCGATTTTTTAATTACCTCCAAATTAAGTCCGGTATTAATCACATCCGAAAATTGGGAAATACCCTCGTTGTAGTAAATGTCATACTCCACCACTTTAAACGGCGGCGCGACTTTGTTTTTCACAATTTTAGCTTTCACGCGATTGCCGATGATTTCTTCGCCGTGCTTCAACTGCCCAACGCGCTTCAACTCAATGCGCACCGAAGCATAAAATTTTAGCGCCATCCCCCCGGGGGTGGTTTCGGGATTGCCCCACATCACGCCGATTTTCATCCGCGTTTGATTGATAAAAATCACAATCGTGTTGGTTTTAGCCGCCACCGCCGAAAACTTGCGCAACGCCGACGACATCAGCCGCGCCTGCAAACCGATCTGTTGATCACCCACTTCGCCGTCAATTTCGGCGCGCGGCGTGAGCGCCGCCACCGAATCCACCACGATAATATCCACTTGCCCGGATTTCATCAGCGTTTCCACAATTTGCAATGCTTGCTCGCCAGAATCGGGCTGAGAGATCAAAAGATTTTCCACGTTAACGCCGATGCGCTTGGCATACATCGGATCCAGCGCGTGCTCGGCATCCACAAACGCGGCGGTGCCGCCTTTTTTCTGCGCTTCGGCTAAAATATGCAAAGACAAAGTGGTTTTCCCCGACGACTCCCCGCCATAGATTTCCACAATCCGTCCGCGCGGAATACCACCCACGCCCAGCGCCATATCCAGTGAAATGCAACCGGTGGGAATCACATCCACATCCACCGCCTTGACATCTTTTAGCGTCATGATCGCCCCTTCGCCGAATTTTTCGCGAATTTCATCCAGCGCGGCCTGCAGCCCTTTGTTTTCTTTTTCCTTGCCGGCTTTCACCTTCTCCCCCTCGGAAATTTTTTGCTTCTTCATACGATTGTAAGATTAAATGATTAAATAATTAAATGATTATATGATTATATCTTTTCTCCCCTCATCCCGCCATCTTGACAAAATCAAATAAATATGCTAAAAATAGGGTATGATAGAAACGTTCTTAATGTGGGCAGTCGTTTTTCTGCTTGCAGAGGTAGTGAGAGTGTGGACTATGATGACAGAGCCGGAGAAAAAAGCAAAAAGATTGCTATTGTGGTTGGGATTAGTAGCGCTCGGCGTTTTGGTTTTAGACCCCGCGTTGGACGGAGTGGGAGACTGTTTCGCCATGGCGATCGCAGTAGTCGTAACAACTCGTTTAGTTCATTACGCTTTCAAGAGAAAATTTGGTTATGAAGTTCCTTTTTCAATGTATTAACCAAATTTTTCTCTCTTTTTTTATACAAACGCGGATGATTTCTTTTGGCCGATTAAAGTTGATAATTTCTTGCGCGATTCTTTGCGCGATTATTGCGCGATTACACAAAGTTTATTATAATGGCAGTATCATAGGCAAATGAAATTTCCATGTTTAATCCTTCATACAAACTAACCGATAAGATGGTGCGCATGCTCACCGAGATCGCCGAAAGCCGCGCGATTATCGCGCGGGCTAAAATTTTGCCCGCCCAAGAGTTGCATTTACGGCGGCAAGCGTTAATCCGCATGACGCACGCATCCACCGCCATTGAAGGCAATATGCTCAACCTCGATCAAGTGGAAGCACTGTATCGGCGCAAAAAAATTGACGCGCCGGCAAGAGATATTTATGAAGCGCGAAATTATTTAAATGCGTTGCGATATATAACGCAAGTTGTTGAAGAAAAGCGCGGCATTGGCGAAAAAACAATCCTCAAAATTCATCGCTTGGCCACCGCCAAAACATTGCCCGAAGAACAATCCGGCCATTATCGCAAGGGGATGGTTTATGTGGTCAGAAGGCGGCTTGGGTTTTCCGATGAGATCATTTATACTGCCGCCGCACCCGAAAAAGTGCCTCAATTAACAACTGATTTGATAGATTGGATGAAAGCCCCTCAAACACAGGAAATCAATCCGGTAATTGTTGCCGGAATCGTCCATCAAGAAATTGCCGCAATCCATCCGTTTGCCGACGGCAACGGGCGCACCGCCCGCGCCGCCGCCACATTGGTTTTATACCAGCGCGGTTATGATTTTCGCAAATTGTTCGCTTTGGAAGATTATTACAATAACGATCGCGCTGAATATTATAAAGCGATTAACATCGGAAAAAATTATGAAAATCGGCGCGCGGATTTCACTCCCTGGCTTGAATATTTTATCAAGGGATTTAAAAAAGAAATTGACAACACCAAAGCTCAAATAACGCTTTTGGCCCATCGCAAAATTGATAAAAAAATAGCATCTCAAATTTATTTAACACCCGAACAATTGAAGATCATTGATTTCATGGAACAAATGGGGAAAATTACCGCAAAAGATATAATGGATATTCTCAGCGTTCCAAAAAGAACCGCTCAGTTGCATCTGCAAAAACTGAAAAATCTGAAAATGATCGCCCAAACCAGCAAAGGCCCGGCCTCGGCTTATATTTTAAAATAGGCCTGCTTGAATTTTGTATTTTTCCACTTACTATTTACTATTTTCTATCTACTAAAGTTTAATCCACAGGATTAAACTTTCTGCCAGCCGTCATCACCTCCCTCCTGCGCGCCATCATCGTTGCCGGCCGGCAGCCCGCCACCGATGTCCAAAGGCGAAATCAGAATATCGCGCGGCTTAGCGCCTTCTCCCTGTCCCACCACGCCGCGTTCTTCCAGCAGGTCAATCAGCCGCGCCGCGCGGGCATAACCCACGCGCAATCGCCGCTGCAAAAAGGATGCCGACGCTTTGCGCGCCTGCACCACCACATTTTTTGCCTGTTCATAGAGAGGATCGTCGCCAAAGCCCTCGCCGGCGCTTTCCGGCACGCCAAACATACTGCCGTTGCCGTTATATTCCCGCCCGGGTTCGCCCATCATCAAACTTTCCAGAACGCCGTCCTCAATCCGAAACTCGGGCTGGGGATTGTTTTCTTTTATCCACTCCAACACCCGCTTGCTTTCCTTTTCGGAAATATAGGGTCCTTGAATTCTTTTGGGTTTGGGATATTGCGCCGACATAAACAACAGATCTCCGGCGCCCAGCAATTTTTCCGCGCCGGCCATGTCCAAAATGGTGCGCGAATCAATTTGCGACGCCACTTGAAACGCCACCCGGCAAGTGATATTGGCCTTGATAAGACCGGTAATCACTTCCACGCTCGGGCGCTGCGTCGCCACAATCAAGTGCATTCCCACCGCGCGCGCCATTTGCGCCAAACGCACGATCCCGGCTTCAATTTCTTTGCCTTTGGTCGCCATCAAATCCGCCATCTCGTCAATGACAAAAATAATATATGGCAATGGTTCGTCGCCATCCTTGGCGCATTTTTCGTTATAGCTGATGATATTGCGCGATTCTTTTTCTCCCAAAATATCAAAACGGCGGTCCATTTCCGCGATCGCCCACTTGAGCGCGGCAATGGTCTTGTTAACATCGAAAATCACCGGCGTGAGCAAGTGCGGCAACTTGTTATAACCGCGCATTTCCACCCGCTTGGGATCCACCAAAATCAAGCGCAAAGTTTCGGGCGGATTGCGATACAGCAAAGATGTGAGCACGCTGTTTAAAAAGATGGTTTTCCCCGTGCCGGTGGCTCCCGCCACTAAAAGATGGGGCATTTGCGCGATATCCGAATAGATCGGACTGCCCAAAATGTCTTTCCCCAGCGCGATCAGCAAATTCGCCGGTGAATCGGCAAATTGCCCCGTCCCCAAAAGTTCGCGCAATCCCACGCCGGCGCGGCTTTTATTGGGCACCTCCACCCCCACCAGCGATTTGCCGGGAATGGGAGCTTCTATGCGAATGGAAGAGCTTGCCAGCGACAGCGACAAATCATTTGATAACGCCGTGATTTTGGAAAGCTTGATGCCCTCGGCGGGTTTAAGCGCGTATTGCGTCACCGACGGCCCCACCACGATTTCGGGCGACATTTCCACCGGAATGCCAAAGTTCTCCAAGGTTTTTTTGATGATTGCCGAATTCTGGTTGGTGTCGCCAGCCAGCGGCGCCGAATCGCGCGAATCCAGCAAGTCCAGCGGCGGAATTTTATACTGCGTTTTTTCCATTAAGGCGCCACGCGCCGCCGCCGTTTTTTTGCTGGCCGCGATTTGAATTTTCTGTTCTTTTAGCGCGTCTCTTTTGCCGTTTGCCGGCAAAAATTTGGGCAAACCTCCCAGCGGAGAAAATTCAACTTTTTTTTGTTTAAAAATTTGCTTTGCCGGCAAGGCATTTTTTTGCGCCGCCGCGGCGGGCTTTTTGCCAACTTTTTCTTTTGAAAACTCAACTTTGAATTTGGAAAAATCCGGCGCGGGACGTCCCAAAAGCCACCAAAAAACCAAAATTCCCGCAAAAGCCATGGCGGCAAAAAAAATTCCCGCCACCCAAAATCCGAACAAATTCAAAATCGGCAACGCCAAATAATAACCGAAATTGCCGCCGCCGCGCGCGGTCATATCAAAGTTTGCCCAGAAGCCGGAAACACCCATCAAAAACAGCGCGCCGCCCAGCAACAATCCCGAAGCAAAACGCGCCTGCCGGGAAACCGCGCAAACAATGCCGGCAACGATAAAAACCGCCGGCAAAAAAAACGCCGCGCCGCCGAACGCTGCGCGCAGAGTGCCGGCCAGCCAATTGCCGATCATCCCCGCCAAACCGAAAAACCCCAGCGCCATCACCAGCGCCGCCACCGCCAGCAAAATGCCGGCGGCCCAGCGCCCGGTGCGCCCGGGAAAATGAAAAAAATTGGGAATCTTGAGAGAAATTTTGGTTTTGCCGCCGTTGGCGCGGCGGCGGGATTTTTTTTTCATACGCAGAATTATGAAAAAGCGCGACAGAAACACATTGTGTTTTTGTCTTTTATTGTTCCGGCGACTTAGCCTCCTCTTGTTTTTTTGGTGTTTCCGAGTTTTTGGTATCGCACACAATCGAACCGCCGCCAAAGCCGGTGCCGGCGGGAATCAATTTGCCGATAATCACGTTCTCTTTTAAACCGTCAAGCCGATCTTCCAACCGTTCCAATCCCGCCTTAATCAATACGCGCGAAGTTTCTTGGAAGGATGCCGAAGACAAGAATGATCCGGTGGTCAACGCCACCTTGGAAACCCCCAGCAAAACCGGCACATATTGCGCCGGCGCCAGCTTCTCGGCAATCAAGCGCTTGTTTTCTTCCAAAACTTGCTTTAACTCCACCACTTCCTTGGAAGTGAACAAGCTGTCGCCCGGATCTTCGATTTTCACGCGCGAAAACATCTGGCGAATAATCACCGCCACGTGCTTGTCGTGAATGGTCGCTCCTTGCGAACTGTAAATATGCTGCACTTCTTTGAGGATATAGCGTTGCACCGCGTCGCGACCGACCAACTTATAGAGTTCCTTGAGATCCAAACTTCCCTCCCACAATGGCTGCCCTTTGGCAATTTCGTCGCCGGCTTTCACCAAAACATTCACATTTCCGGGCACCGAAAACTCCACCGTTTGATATCCTTTTTCTTGCAAAGGTTTGGCGGCGGCATCATCTTCTTTTTTCCGCTTCTTGGTTTCTTTTTTATCTTCTTTGGGAACGCTTTTTGCTTTTATCTTCAAGCGGATGATTTTATTTTGGCCTTTTTCGGCGGCAACTTCAAGCACCGTGCCGTCGGCCGGACAAATTTCGGCCTTGCCGCCGGGTATTCGCGCCTCAAAAATTTCTTCCACCCGCGGCAACCCCGAAGTGATATCGGCGCTTGACGCCACCCCGCCGGTGTGAAAAGTTCTCATCGTTAATTGCGTCCCCGGCTCGCCGATTGATTGCGCCGCGATAATCCCCACCGCTTCTCCCAAGCGCACCATTTGATTGTTGCCCAAATCCCAGCCATAACATTGGCGGCAAAATCCTTTTTCCGCCTTGCAAGACAAGGGCGTTCTGATTTTGATTTTTTTAATCTCGGCGGCAATCAATTTTCGCCCCGCCTCCCAGCCGATCGCCTCGCCTTCTTTGATAATCGTTTCCTTTCCGGATTTAATCGTCTCCATTGAAACATGGCCGACGATTTTATACAAAAAGTTTTGCCCGATTGCTTCGGATTCGTCAAAGAATACTTCAAAACCCTCATTGTCGCCGCAATCATCGCAGGAAATAATCGCTTCGTGCGCCACATCAACCAGCCGGCGCGTCAAATATCCCGCCGTGGAAGTGCGCAACGCCGTGTCCACCGTGCCTTTTCGCGCGCCATGGGTGGAATTGAAATATTCCAGCACATCCAACCCTTCTTTGTAGGAATTTTTCACCGGCAATTCAATAATGCCTCCAGAAGGATCCACCACCAATCCCTTCATTCCCGCCATTTGCGCCGGCTGCGACCACGAGCCGCGCGCGCCGGCATCAATCATTTGATAAACCGGATTATCCTCCGACAAAGTTTTGGGCACCAGACTCTCAATCACCGTCTTGGTTTTTGACCAAATCTCAATGATTTTGTTTCTTTTTTCATCTTTTGACAAAAGCCCGCGCCGGTAATAATCTTCGGTTTTTTCCACTTCTTTTTCCGCGTCCTTGATAATTTCCTTTTTTTCCGGCGGCACCTGCAAATCATCCATTCCCCATGAAATTCCCGATAAAGTGGAATATTCAAAACCAAGCTCCTTGATGCGATCCAAAGATTTTTCCACGGTCTTGGTGTCATATTTGCGGATCACTCCCTCGGCGATACTTTCCAAATCTTTAACTTTCACCTTTTGGTTGATAAACGCAAAATCATCGGGCAAAGTGCGATTGAAAATTATTCTGCCGACCGTGGTTTCAATAATCCCGGGCGCCGACGGCTTGACATCGCGCACTTTGATCTTGGCGCGCAAATCAATGTCGCCAAACTCATAAACCATAATCGCTTCATCGGGATTGGCAAACGATTTGCCTTCGCCTTTGGCGCCGTCAATCGCCACGGTGAGCCAATAGCAGCCCAGCACCATATCTTGGTAAACCGTCACCACCGGCATGCCCGTGGCGGGTTTGAGCAAATTCAAGCTGGAAAGCATTCTTTCCCGCGCTTCTTTTTGCGCCATTTCCGAGAGCGGCAAATGCACCGCCACTTGATCGCCGTCAAAATCGGCGTTAAACGCCTTGCAGACCATCGGATGAATTTGCAGCGCTTCGCCTTCAATCAACACCGGATTAAAGCCTTGCACGCTCAAACGATGCAAGGTGGGAGCGCGATTGATCAACACCAATTTGTCTTTCACCACTTCTTCCAAGATCGCCCAAATTTCATCGGTTTCGGCCTCAATCAATCTGGACGCGCCCCGCACGTTAAACGCCATTTCTTTTTCCAAAACGCGATGAATCACAAATGGCTTAAACAATTCCAGCGCCATTTTCTTGGGAATGCCAACTTGATTCAAATGCAAATGAGGTCCGACCACAATCACCGAACGGCCCGAATAGTCCACTCGTTTGCCCAAAAGATTTTGGCGGAATCGCCCTTGTTTGCCTTTGAGCATATCCGCCAAAGATTTGAGCAGCCGCCGGCCGCCGGTGGTGGCTTGAGTGGTGGTGCCCTTCCTCATCCCGTTATCAATCAACGAATCCACCGCTTCCTGCAACATCCTCTTTTCATTGCGCACGATCACTTCCGGCGCGGAAATTTCCTGCAAATATTTCAAGCGGTTATTGCGATTAATCACGCGGCGGTATAAATCATTCAAATCCGAGCTGGCATAGCGGCCGCCGTCAAGCTGGACGATCGGGCGCAAATCGGCGGGCAAAACCGGCAACGCGGTAATCAACATCCACTCCGGGCGAATGCCGGCGCGATGCATTCCTTGCAACATCTTCAATCTCACGTAAATTTTTCTTTTCTCCTCGGGAGACGATGCCGGCAATTGCGCTTTCAAATTTTCAATGGTTTTTGCCAAATCAATTTTCTCGCACAGCTTGCGCACGGTTTCCGCGCCGGTGCCGGCCGAAAAACATTGCCCGTATTTTAGCGACAAATTGCGGTATTCGGCCTCGCTTATCACGCGCATCACCTCAATGGACGCGAGTTCGGCCTTGGCGCGGTCGCGCGCGTCGCGCAATTCATCCAACATCGCTTGCGCCGCCTTCTGTCCAGATTTGGTCTCTTTTTTCCCTTCGGATTGCTGCGCGTCAAAAAGCCGCTTTTGAGTCTTGGTTTTTTCGTTGAATTCCGCTTCAATTTCGGCGGCGATCTTTTCTTTTTCAACATCATCCACTGAAACAATGATATATGACGCGAAATAGATGACTTTTTCCAGCGCCAGCATCGGCAAATTCAACACTTGCCCGATGCGCGACGGCACCCCGCGCAAAAACCAAATATGCGACACCGGACACGCCAATTTAATGTGCCCCATCCGTTCCCGCCGCACGCTACTTTTGGTCACTTCCACGCCGCAACGATCGCAAACAATGCCCTTGTAGCGCACCCGTTTGTATTTGCCGCAATAACATTCATAGTCGCGCTCGGGACCGAAAATTTTCTCGCAAAACAAGCCATCCTTTTCCGGACGCTGCGTGCGATAATTGATGGTTTCAGGATTGGTGATTTCCCCGTGAGACCAAGAGATTACCTCCTCGGGCGATGCCAGCTTGATGCGGATGGATTCCAAATCTTCTACGCGCATAATAATTAAATTCCAATCACCAAGCATCAAATCACAAATAAATCCAAATATCAAAATTTCAAAATTAAATATTGATTTTTAGATATTGAATATTATTTGGAGCTTGTAATTTGGTTCTTGGAGCTTACTAAATTTTTATTGTGATTCGTTTTTTTCTTTTACTTCCACGCTCAATCCCAGTGATTTTAATTCGCTCACCAGCAAATTAAACGCTGCCGGAATGTTGGGATGGCGGATGTCTTCGCCGCGCAAAATGGTTTCATAGGTCGCCGCGCGGCCGGCGATATCATCGGATTTGATTGTGAGCATTTCTTGCAAAGTGTAGGCGGCGCCATATCCTTCCAGCGCCCACACTTCCATTTCCCCGAAACGCTGGCCGCCGAATTGCGCCTTGCCTCCCAAAGGTTGCTGCGTAATCAGCGAGTAGGGACCGATGCTGCGCGTGTGGATCTTGTCTTCCACCATATGAATCAATTTCATCATATAGATGCAACCGACGGTAACTCTTCCCGGAAACGGCAATCCCGTCCGACCGTCAAACAAAATCTGTTTGCCGTCTTCGGCAAGCCCGGCTTTTTTCAATTCTGCTTTGATATCGGCCTCGGTGGCGCCCGACAACGACGGCGTCACTGCGTGATAATCCAATTTGCGCGCGGCATAACCAAAATGCGTTTCCAAAATCTGGCCCAAATTCATCCGCGACGCCACGCTCATGGGGTTGAGCAAAATATCCACCGGCGTGCCATCTTCCAAAAATGGCATTTCCTCGGCGCGCAAAATGCGCGAGATCACGCCCTTGTTGCCGTGCCGTCCGGCGAGCTTGTCGCCGGCGCGCACTTTTCTCAATTGCGCCACTTCAATTTCAATCCGTTTAACCACGCCCGGATCCAGTTTGTGCCCCTGTTCGCGGGAAAATATTTTCACGCCCACCACGCGACCGCGCTTGCCATGCTCCATCACCAGCGAAGTGTCTTTGACATCTTTGGCTTTCTCGCCGAAAATTGACCGCAACAGACGTTCCTCGGCGGTGAGCTCTTGCTCTCCCTTGGGAGAAATTTTACCCACCAAAATATCATTGGGCTTGACTTCCGCGCCCACGCGAATAATCCCCTCTTCGTCCAAATCTTTTAATTTTTCTTCGGAAACATTGGGGATGTCATAAGTGGTGGTTTCCGGACCCAATTTGGTTTCGCGCACATCGCAGGCGAAATTCTCCATATGGATCGTGGTGAATTTGTCATTAGCGACCAGCCGTTCGGAAATCAAAATCGCGTCCTCAAAATTGCCGCCGCGCCAAGAAGCGAACGCCACCAGCACGTTGTGTCCCAACGCCAGATGCCCGTCGGCAATCGCGCCGCCGTCGCAAAGCGCTTGCCCCTTTTTGACTTTCTGCCCGTTTTTGACGATGGTTTTTTGATGAAAGCAAGTGTATTGATTGGTGCGCAAGAAGGTGCGCAGATAATAGGTTTTTTCTCCCAAATCTTTGTCGTCGTATTTGATCGTGATATGCCGTCCATCGGCTTCAACCACCGCGCCAGCGCCTTCCGCCAGCAAAATATGACCTGAATCCTGGGCGATTCTCGCCTCGCTGCCGGTCATCACCAGCGGCGGATCGGGAAGCAACAGCGGCGTCGCTTGCCGCTGCATATTGGATCCCATCAAGGCGCGATTAGCATCATCGTTTTGCAAAAACGGAATCAGCGAGGTTCCCACCGAAAGAATTTGCTGAGGGGAGATGTCAATATAATTAATTTCTTCGCGCGGGCAAATTCCCGGTTCGCCCTTGATGCGCGCTTCCAGTTTTTTGGGAATGATGTTGTTATTCTCGTCCAACGGCGCGATCGCCGTGGCAATATTGTATTTTTCTTCCTCATCGGCGGTCATATAAACCAATTTGTCGCTCACCTTGCCGTTTTTCACTTCAAAATAGGGAGTTTCCAGAAAACCGAAGCCATTGATTTTGGTGTAGGACGACAAATAACCCACCAATCCGACATTGGGACCTTCCGGCGTTTGAATCGGGCAAATCCGGCCATAGTGCGACAGTTGCACGTCGCGCACCTCAAAACCGGCGCGTTCGCGCGTCAACCCTCCGGGACCGGTGGCCGCCAAACGGCGCTTGTGTTCCAGCTCCGAAAGCGGATTTTCATTGTCCATGAATTGCGACAACTGCGAAGACGAGAAAAATTCTTTCACCACCGCCATCACCGGACGCGGGTTAATCAGCTGCAATGGTGATAAATCCGGCGCTTCCAGGGTTGACATTCTGTCTTTAATAATCCGTTCGGTGCGCATAAATCCCAACCGCAAGCGATTCACCAGCAATTCGTTTAGCGTGCGCACGCGGCGGTTGCCCAAGTGATCAATTTCATCGGGTTTGGCATTGGGATCGTTATTAAGCCGGATGATTTCTTTGATCACCGCCACGATGTCCTCCACGGTCATCACTCTGTCTTTTACCTCCACCACATTGCTCTTTCGCCCCGCGGGCTTCAATTGCGGCAATCGCTGCCACATTTTCCACCGCCCCACTTTGGAAAAGTCATAGCGTTCAAAATTGAAAAACATATTCCAAATCAGCTCCTTGGCGGTGTCGGCAGTGGTCAAATCCCCGGGACGCAAACGTTGATAGACCTCAATTAATGCCTCGGCCTGATTATGAGTCGGATCTTTTTTAATGGTTTCTTCAATAAAATCAATGTCGCCGTTGTTGACATCGGCGAACAACTCCTTGATGGCGTTGTCATTGTCAATGCCAAACGCCCGCAACAAGGTGGTCGCCGGCACGCGGCGCTTGCGGTCGATTTTCACGCCGATAAAACCGGTGTGCGCCGTTTCAAATTCCAGCCACGAACCGCGGTTGGGAATAATCTTGGTGCCGAACAACAGCTTGCCGCCGATATTTTGCGCCGAAAAGAAAACCCCCGCCGAACGGATCAACTGCGAGATGCAGACCCGCTCCACGCCGTTGATAACAAACGTTCCCCGCTCGGTCATCAACGGAAAATCGCACAAAAACACCTCTTGGGTTTTGGTGTCTTTGGTTTTGAGATTCACCAGGCGGGTTTTTATGCGAATTGACGCCTCATAAGAGTCGTTATTGAGCCGCGCGTCAAGATCGTTTTTGTATTTGGGCTTTTCCAGCTTGTAGTCGTCAATCCAAAGCTCCGTTTCCTTGCCGGTGTAGTCGCGAATGGGAGAAATTTCGGTGAGCAACTCTCGCAGATCGTTGCCCCAAAAGATATCCCAGCTTTCTTTTTGCAGCGCCAGCAGATAGGGCAAGGGCAAAGAAGTTTGCGTCTTGCCGAAATTTTTTGTTTTTAACGCGCCCATATTATTAAATTAAAAATTTAAAAATCAAAATGAAAAATTAAGGAAAAATTTTAAACTTTGATCTTTCAATTTTTAACTTGTAACGTTTACGCGACAAAAAAGCAAAAATACCCTGCTTGTTTTTCGGGGTATGGCTTTTGCTCAAAATTATAAATTATCGGCAATCAAGGCAAAAAAATAAATTAGCTCTCCCACAAGTATTGACACTAGCAAACATATCCAAATCTGTCAAATTCAAGTATTGCGTCGTTATAATAATGCTTATCTCTTATCAATGACCGCTTGCCATTTATCGCTTATTGATTCTCGGCGGACTCTTCAATTTCTTCTTTGACATTATTATCTTCCGCCTCTTTAAGCTCTTCTTCTACCGAGCTTTCTTCAACAAGCCCTTCTTCTGCCGGCTCCCCGGCGGTTTCTTCCGATAATTGGCCGTCATCGAAAATTTGCGAATCTTGGCTTTCGGCCATATCCTCCGTTGTGGTGGCGTTGGACGGCGTAACAATATCAACGATTCGACCATCGGCAACCGCGCCGGCATCACCGGCAGGTTTCTTGTCGTTGTTGTCCTCTTTGCCGGGCAAATTTTCCGGTTCCGGTTCAGGCAAAATACTTTGCGCCAACTCCGCCGGCGCGGGTTTTACCACCGGGTCATAGCCGGGCAAAATCGCGTTTTTGGCGTCCAAGACCAAGCCGATCAAGCCGGTATATGCCGTAGTTCTGGCAATTTGAGTCGGTCCTTTTTCTTTCTCGGCGTTTTGGGCTTGTTGCAAATAGTCCCGCTCGTTTTGCGCGATTTGCGCCAGCTGTTTTTGCACATAGAGGCCGAGATCTTCGCCGGCAAGCGAATATTTATCTATTTTCATTGACGCGCGGCGTTTGGCGGTTTGCCAAACATTGTTTTGAATTTCCAAGGTTTGGAACGAATAATCCACATAGTAACTACTGTCGTCCTCGCCCACATTTTCAATTTTCATTTGAAAATCAAAATTGCCCAAATCCGCCGCCAGCAAGGCGCCGTTATCAATGCCAGTTTGGGTAACAATCTCTTTTCCCAAAACCGCCTCGCGCGCTTCGGGGCTGGCGGCAAAGATCGCCGCGCCGCCAAACAGCGCCAAAACCAAACCGAGAACAAACCCGTTGTGGTATTTGATAAAATCCAAAATTTTGCTTTGTGTTGATTTTTGGCTTGACAGCATAAGTTTATTTGTTATTATAAAAATACAATCACCACAAAAAGGCTCTCTTAGGGGCAATCCCTACGAGGCCCTTTTTTTATGTTTATATTCCAAATTATTTTTTAAATCACTGATAAATTCAAGATATTTTACATCTGGCCGGTTAATTCTTTTAAGCAAAGCGGAATAACTGAATTTATTCGGAATCAAAAATTTTTTAAGCTTGCTCCTATCTCTTAAAAATTCGCCCAAACAAAGAAAATCTCCGTCGCCGCTTGCGATAATCGCCTTATCATAATTCTGGTATTCTATCGCCGCAGAATGTAAAACCAGCTCCGCGTCGCAATTTCCTTTCGTGCTTCCATCTTTATAAACCAATGTTGGTTTAAAAATACAAACATAACCGAATTCCTGTAAAATTTTATACAAATCCCTGTTTTTATCAACATAACCAATAAACAAATAAGCCCTTGAAACATTGAATTTTTCGCTAAGATAAACGCGAAAGCGCCGAAAATCCAATTTCCAGCCCAAATTTCTTATCGACAGATTCAGATTCTGGCTGTCAATAAACGCATAGTTGTTTTGCGCCGTTTTCATACCTCAATGATAGCAAAAATTCGTTTTTGACGAAAGTGTTTGCAATTCGGCGTTGATTGCTTCAATCAATCGGGATTGGCGCCGGCGCGGCAGAAATCTTGCTTCAAGCGCTTGCAATGTTTGCCATGATCGGGCGCGGGCGGCAAATGTTCCGTATTAATCAATTAAAAATGTAAAAATCAAAATGGAAAATGACAAATATAAAATGACAAAATTATTTTCTGCCCTTCATTTTAAGAATACTTGAGGCAAGGATATTCGCGATTTGAATCAGTTCATCCAAAAGCCATTCTAATTCCCGGGCATCGCCCTTTTCCGTATCCCGCAATAGCGTCAACCAAACCTTTGATTCACTGGCCGATTTCAGGGAATAGGTGAAAAAGTTGACGAAATCTTTCTTGCTGCTTGCCGAATTTGCTTCAATATAATTCGCCAAAATGCTTGTTCCGCTCCGCAATAACTGTTTGCCCATCACATTGCAAACCGAATCTTTAGGCAGCTTATCAACAAATTTAATCATCCGCAAAGTCCACGCGTAAAGCCGCTGCTTGAATTCATTTTTAAATTTTGCTCTGTCATTTTCCATTTTGATTTTTCAATTTTACATTTTACATTTTCTTATACCACCCGCCCAGCAACTTGCCGATTTCGTTTAATTTGGTTGCCGCAAACTCATACTGCCTGACGCTCATCAAATTATAATCTTTACTCAAGCGAATAAAAATTTTCACCGTTTCGTAACTAACAAAACACTCGGCGATATGGCGGCGCTTGTCGGTTCGGAACATATTCGCGCGGATTATCTGGCGCAACAATTGCAGAGTTTCTTTTTCCAGCTCCGCCCCCAATCCATATTTATGGACTTTGGCGAATCTTTGCACAGTCGGCTTAACCCAAAGCAGAAAGTCATAGGTTTTTTGGAATACAATCAAATCGGAAATCATTGCCGGGTTCAAAAATCAAAATGCAGAAATTCAGAAATTAGAATTCAAGATTTTAGATTTTAAGAAATCAGATTTTAGATAAATGCATAAACCCCGTCAGCGGGCGCAACGAAAACCAAAGGCCGTGTAGGAAGCGGCAGGCGAACGGTTCAAGTACAGAGCGAAGACGCCGGCGTAGGAAGGGTCGCCCCAAGCACCGCCGCGTAGAAAAGCCCGAGCCGCGGTCGAGCCGCCCCGATACCATTGATCGTTGGTAGTTAGAGTGTTGCCGCAAACGCCATCGCCCGAAGATGAGCACGCCACCCAGCCGGCGGCGGGGCTGTTATATATTGGATAATCATCGCGGTTGATTTGGTCAATCCATTCCCAAACATTGCCACCTAAATCCCAAATATATTCGCCATTGCTCAATTTATACACCCGGCGCTGGCTGCTCCATGTGTTCAGGTCGCATGTTTGGCCGGTACTGTTGCATGGATCGCTATCGACGGCGGCGGCAAGCGCGTTGCTCGGGGAACCATCCGAATGCCCATCCGACATCTGATTAACGCCAACAACTCCGCCGTTCCAATTCCAGCCCACCCGTTCAATATTGTGGGCAATCGCTTGCCATTCTCTTTCCGTGATTAAGTGTTTGCCCGCGCGAATGCATTCGGCACGCGCGTTATATTGGGCAATATCCACCCAGGGTGCGCCGCTTGCTTGGCTGGTGGCTATCCCGCCCACTTTTTTTGCTTCGTATTTATCCACACAAAAACCATCCGTTCCGTCTTGCGGGCTGGGCGGTACTTCGATCATTCCTGCCGGACAAACCGCGCGCCGCAAACCGCCGGCAAAGATATCATTTTCCACAATCAGATTGCCCTTGTTGGCGGACAACGCCGGCAGTGGACAGGAAACCGCGCCAAAGCTGCCATGTTCGCAAATCCGCATATTTTGATCAAGCAAAGTGAAATTCGCCGCGCTTGATCCGGTCATCTTCAAATTTAAATCACCAATCGCGTCCACATAGAATTCGCCATAGTTTGACGCGTCCGAGATTAATTTTAACTGCGGCGCGGCGGCATTGTTGTCGGCCACCGTCAACCTCCTCCCCGGCGCGGCATCGTTGATGCCGA
>Ga0209609_10000730_pt1 | contig 19320 bp, 18 predicted proteins | sample LakKivw325mmetaG_FD_184136 | JGI IMG/M metagenome (GOLD analysis project Ga0209609, IMG submission 184136) | Anoxic lake water microbial communities from Lake Kivu, Rwanda to study Microbial Dark Matter (Phase II) - Lake Kivu water 325m metaG... | ecosystem: Environmental > Aquatic > Freshwater... | reverse complement strand
GAGCTATCCCGAGGCAGCCAGCGCCCTTCCAACCGTCGGCGGCTGGAGTGGATTCAGCAACGAGGCCATCGTCGCCCTCAAGCCTGACCTGGTGCTGGCTGGCGACATCAACCCGCCCGAGCTGGTCGCCTCGCTGGAGCAGCTTGGCCTGACGGTTTACCTGCTGCCCAACCCGACCACGCTGGAAGAGATGTACGCCAACCTCGAAACGGTCGGCACGCTGACCGGTCGCCAGGCAGAGGCGGCCGCGCTGGTCGAGTCGCTCAAGGCACGCGTCGCGGCCGTAGATGCGAAGATCGCCACCGTGACTGAGCGTCCCTCCGTGTTCTACGAGTTCGACGCGACCGATCCGGCCAAGCCTTATACCTATGGCCCCGGCACTTTCGGGGATTTGCTCATTCAACGCGCCGGCGGCACGAACATTGGCGCGCAACTGCAAGGCCAGTGGGTGCAGATCAGCCTGGAGCAGTTGGTGGTCGCCAACCCAGAGTTGATCCTGCTGGGCGATTCGGCCTACGGCGAGACGCCCGAGAAGGTGGCGACTCGCACCGGCTGGGAGGCCCTGTCCGCTGTGAAGGACGGCAGGGTATACCCGTTCAACGATGATCTGGTCAGCCGCCCCGGTCCGCGACTGGTGGACGGACTGGAAATGCTGGCGAAGCTGCTGCATCCGGAATTGTTCAAATAGAGATTCGAGAGGAGAGAGTGGAGAGTAGTAGGGTAGTCATCATCTCTCCTCCCTCCACTCTCCTCCCGCCATTCTTCACCCTTCACTTCCTCTATGCGCCGCATCCCCTACCTTTGGACTTTGCTCCTCCTCGCCCTGGCGATCTTGCTCTCCATCGCCATCGGCTCGGTTTTCATTTCCCCCGCCGATCTGTGGCGCATCCTGACCGGCTGGCTCTCCGCCACGTCGCTGTCCGAATCCTTGCAAACCTTCGCCTTCATCATTACCTCCATCCGCCTGCCACGCACGGTTTTAGTGCTGCTGACCGGCGCGGCCCTGGGCGGGAGCGGTGCGGCTTATCAAGGCCTGTTTCGCAATCCATTGGCCGACCCGTACCTGATCGGCGTAGCCTCCGGCGCAGGGCTGGGGGCGGCAGTTGCCATGAGCATTCAATGGCCGTACACTTTTTGGGGCCTACTGGCGGTGCCGCTGGCGGGTTTCCTGGCGGCCATGCTGGCCATCCTGCTGGTCTATTTCCTTGCCCGCCTTGGCAAGACGGTCCCGACCACAAACCTGATCCTGGCGGGCGTGGCCTTCAGCGCCTTTGCCACTTCCCTGACCTCGTTCTTGATGCTGCGCTCGACAGGCGAACTGCGCCGCGCTTTCGCCTTTTTGCTGGGCGGCTTTACCCAGACCGGTTGGAACCCTGTGCTGACTATCCTGCCCTTTCTGGCCATTGGGCTGGGATTTCTCGTCTTGAGCGGGCACGCGTTGAATTTATTACAGTTCGGCGATGATCAGGCGCAGCAGCTTGGCCTGCCCGTGACGCGCGCCAAGACCCTCATCCTGGTCGCCGCCTCCCTGGCGACGGCGGCGGCTGTATCTTTTTCCGGCGTGATCGGCTTCATCGGCCTGATTGTCCCCCACGTGATGCGCCTGTGGTTCGGCGCGGACTATCGCCGCTTGCTGCCGCTCAGCATCATCGGCGGCGCGGGCGCGCTGCTGCTGGCGGATGTGCTGGCGCGCGTCGTCATGGCGCCGCAGGAATTACCGGTGGGCATCGTGACGGCGCTCGCTGGCGCGCCGTTCTTCCTGTGGGTGCTGCGGCGCGCAAAAAATCAAGGCTATTGGTGATTGCAGATTGTGGATTGTTGAACGATGTTGAAAGTTGAAGGATTGTCGGTTTCATACGGTCAAAGGCGGGTGCTGCACAATGTTTCGCTGGAGGTCAATTCCGGTGAAGTGACGGCGCTCATCGGCCCGAACGGCGCGGGAAAATCCACGCTGGTGCGCGCTGTCAGCGGCGTCATTCCGTTAGACAGCGGAAAGATAAGTAGTAACGACTTAAGTCGTTACTACGATCCGGTGGATAGCGGGAAACCCGGTAGTGACGACTTAAGTCGTCACTACGATCTGCGGTCGCTCCCCCCGATGCAGCGTGCCCGCCATTTGGCTGTGGTGCCGCAGGCTGTCTCTCTGCCTCCTGCTTTCACCGTCTGGGAGACCGTGCTGATGGGCCGCACGCCATATCTCAATTTCCTCGGCCAGACCTCCGCCCGGGATGAACAGATCGTCCACCTCGCCCTTCAAAAAGTGGATGCGCTCGACCTGTCCGAGCGGCGCGTCGGCGAACTCTCCGGCGGCGAGGGGCAACGCGTGCTGCTGGCGCGGGCGCTGGCGCAATCCACGCCAATCCTGCTGCTCGACGAGCCGACATCCAATCTCGACTTGCATTATCAGGTCAGTTTCATGGAGCTGGTGCGCGGGCTGGCGCGCAATGACAAACTGGCCGTGCTGATCGCCCTCCACGACTTGAACCTGGCCGCGCGTTACGCCGACCGCGTGGCGCTGCTGGTTGCCGGGGAAATCAAGGCCACCGGGACGCCGCGCCAGGTGTTGACACCAGAATTGATCTCGGACGCCTATCACTTAACGGTGCAGGTAGTCCCCCATCCGTTCATGGACACGCCGCTAGTGTTGCCCGGAAAATGATTGTAGCGGCAGGTCTCAGACCTGCCTCTACGGTTTTAAAAATGTAAATGATTCTCCAGGCTTCAGCACCACTGCCTTCGTGGTGGTCTCTTTTTGGACGCGGGCGGCCCAGGCGTCCGGGTCTTGGGCGATCAGGTCCCAGGTCCCGAAGTGGATCGGGATGACATGCCTGGGTGCCAGTAGCTTGACGGCACGCAGGGCGTCATCCGGACCCATGGTGTAATTGTCGCCGATGGGGATAACAGCCAGATCGATCCCTTCTTCGCCGATCAGCTTCATGTCCCCGAACAGGCCAGTATCGCCGGCGATGTAGATCTTCTTGCCGTCGTTCGTGGTCAGCAGAAAGCCGCAGGGATTGCCGCCGCAGGAGCCATCCGGCAGGCCGGAGCCGTGCAGGGCCAGGGTCAGCTTGAGATAGCCGAAGGGATGTTTGTACCCGCCGCCCAGGTGCTGGGCGTGGGTTTTCAGTCCCTGTTTGCCGAGCCAGCCGGAAATCTCGGCGTTGCTGATGATGGTGGCGCCGGTGCGCTTGGCGATGGCGACCGTATCGCCGAGGTGGTCGCCGTGGCCGTGCGAGACCAGGATGAAATCCGGCTTCACCTTGTCGGCGCGGGTGGCGGCGGCCGGGTTGCCGCTGAAATAGGGGTCAATCAGGATGCGCTTACCGTCGGTCTCGAGGCCGAGGGCAGCGTGTCCGTACCAGGTGAGGATAGTGGTCATAGTTACCTCCGTCTTCATGAAAGGTTCGTGACTCTCGATAAATAAAGGGAGGCTGGAGATGCGCGGGCGGCTTCGTACTCTGCGAGCATGCTTCGCGTCCGCTCCCTTGGTTTATTGAGATGGTAGAAGGGCTAGCCTAAGTATAGGCAAAAATGGTGCGCAGGTCAAATATTTGCCGCTACGGTAATCCGATGGATTTGGCCGATCTGGTTGCCTTCACCGAGAGCGATAAGATCATTGTGCTGGCGGAAACGTGATGGTAATACGACAAAGCAGGTGACAGTCACCTTTGTTATGAGGTGACTGTCACCTGCCTATCGTCCGAACTTTAGAATTGTTGAACTTGTCTTATGGGAATGACAGGCATACAGCGTAAATATTCATGAGTTGACTGCCTGAGGCTGTGTTGCGGGCGTACGATTCCCACTTGGTGGCGTCAACCCCCATCGAGGTATTGTAGACGACCAGGTTGTTACTCAGCGCAAACCCGCCGCCTGTGACCAGGCGGCCGGATGGACAGGCAACTCCCCCGCCAGCCGAGGCATTACCAGCAATCGAGATATGGTCGCCGACCTGGGCGGTTGTCCCAGTCGTGCCGGAGAGACATGTGGCATAGACAACAAGGCTGAGGCTAACGGGGCCATTGTTTCTTGCGTATGCCTGCCATCCGTTGCCAGAAATTGAACTGTTGTAGACCCACATGGAGTAGGGATCGGTACCAAAGCCGCCGCCTGTGACCACGCTGCCGGCCGGGCAGGGAGCCACAACGTGACCGATGTTGCCCGCGGGGATATCCGCGTGATTGTATTGTCGGCTGGTTGAACCGGTAGTATTAAAAAGACAGATTGCATACGCGTTGAGCAATTGGTCCGAAGCCGAGTTATTTTTTGCGTACACACGCCAGCCATTGCCCTCTTGAAAAGAATTATAGACAACCATATCGTTTCCAGCGGCGAATCCACCGCCGACAACGACGCTACCGCTTGGACAGTCAACAGTGCTGTTCCCGCTCGTTCCCGTGGCTATGGTAACCTGGTTCATAACCTGCTGGGTTTTAGGCAACAGGATAGGTATGATTGGTATGATTGGCATGAGTGGTGTGAGGAACAGGCCGATCGTAGGCGTGGCCGTCGGCGCAACGACAGTGATCTTCGCCGAATATGGGTTGACGACAAATATGACACCCGAGGCGTTGCGAAATTTCCAGTAGCTCTCATAGGCTCCTGGGGTGAGGGGCGCCTGCATGTTAATCGAGAGATCCACCTCCTGGCCGGGAGCGACGCTGCCAGGGAAAGGAATGGCATCAGGCGCGCCCAGATGATCCCCATGATCGAACACGATGGCGTAAGCTGCTGTCCAGGTGCAGACACCTACATTCCTCACCCGCCAGGTCTTGGTGAAAGTCGCGCCGGGGGCGAACACGGTGCCATCCGGGATGGTCTCGCTGACGAACTGGGTCTTATCGCAGATGGAAGTGGCTGAAGGGACGGGTGTATTCGTATTCGTTGGTGTGGGCGGGAGCGTTGGCACCTCCGTGTTCAGCGGGGCGAGGGGCGGCGGTTCTGTCGCTTGCGCTGGCGGTTGGCCTGCCTGTGCCGCGATCGTCTGTGCAGCAGCAGTATAGATCGCGTTTTGGTCTTGCGTCGGCGTTGCCGCCGTTGGCAGCCCACAAGCCAGGAGCACCAAAATCAAGATAACAACGAGGGGCAGTAAACGTTTCTTGTCCATAGCTACTCCTTTGGTATGTATATATCTTACATCAAACGACGAAAAAAAGCATCCTTTTTCCTGATTTGGGCTGGTCTTATGTTACTTCGAAAATACTGATGCTCTCGATGTGGTACGTCTGGGGAAATAGATCGAACGGCGTGACCTGCTTCAGCCGGTATCCTCCTGTGACCAGCCGCGCGGCATCCCGCCCAAGCGTGGACGGGTCGCACGAGACGTAGGCCAGGGTAGCGGGGCGAAGGGCAAGAATCCCGTCCAGGGCGCGGCGGTGTAGGCCGGCGCGTGGCGGGTCAACCAGGAGAATGTCGGGGCGCACATCCAATGCTGGGAGCACGTCTTCGGCAGAGGCCTCGTAGAGTTCAACGTTCTCGAACTCGTCCAGGTTGACGGCGAAATCCTCGCAGGCCGAGGGTGACGATTCGACACTGATCAGTCGCTTGACGTGTGGGGCAAAGAAGGCGCTGAACAATCCGACGCCGCAATATACGTCCAGGAGGGTGGTTTTCGGTGAGATCGGCAAAGTGGTCAACAGGTGTTCGACCATTTTTGCGGCTATGGCTGTGTTAACCTGGAAGAACGACCCCGCTGAGACATGGAAGCCGCGGCCAAGAACTCTAACAACGATATGGTCGTCCCCAGCCAGCATAACAGCATCCCCAGCCGACAAGTGCACGACCGAAATATCCGCCTCGATCTCCATCTCGGGCAGATTTGGATCGTTGCTCTCCAGGACGAGCATCACCTCCTCGTCCGCGCCCAGGCGCAGGGAGACGCGCCCCAGCCCGGAGCCGGGTTCAAATTCCAATTGAGGCCAGAGGGCGTTGAGAGCGGGTTCGGGAAGGTGGCATTCGGAAATCGCGAGAAGGCTTTGCGACGGGCCAATCCCGTTGTTGGAGCGAACAAATCGCCTCTCACCGGAGCGAACGAATCCCAATTTTCCCGCTTCTGTCAAATGAAACTGCACGTGGTTGCGGTAATTCCATTCTAGGGGAGAAAAGACTATCGGGCTGATGGGCGGGTTTTCGATATGCCCGATGCGTGTTAATTGGTCGCGCAGGATGTCCTCTTTGGCACGCAGTTGTGCCGCATAGGGCATGTGCTGGTAGTGACAGCCGCCGCACGCGCCAAAATGTGGGCATTTAGGCGTGATGCGTTCCGGTGAAGGCTCCAACACCTCAATCAATTCGGTGCGAACATGGCCGCGCTTCGCCTCCACGCTGCGGGCGCGGACAGTCTCGCCTGGCAGCGCGAAAGGGACGAAGACGGCGCGACCGCTCGTCCCCGTCAGAGGGTCAGGCAGGCGCCCCAGGGCGTCGCCGCCGTAGGTCAATTTTTCGAGCTTAACGATGAAAGTGTCAGCACTCATCCCCTGCGCAGGTTCCAGAGTTCATCCAGCACAACCTCCAACCGAGCCGACAGCAGGTCAGGCTTACCAGTGGTCACGTCATCCTCATTCTCAAATACGGCGTATGGCACGTGTTCGCCACGGACCGCGATGAACCCAGAATCGCCCTGCGCCAGGCTCCCCCAATCGTCGGCACGATAGAGTCGCTCCATCTTTTCGCTGGATAGGCCATGCTCCAGGATACTGTCGGGTCGCTGAGGGTTATAGCGGCGGCGGTTCTTCCGAAGCGATTCGGCAAACGACACACTCACGTAAACGATGGCAGCTTTTTGCAGGAGTTCGCCAGCCAGGTGGGAAAATGCCTCACCATAACCTCCGTGCTCGCTGCCGCGCGAAAACTCGACCAGCGCGGTTGTATGATCGTGATAAATCGGGTCATCGCGCAGGCGTCTTTGGTATTCCAGGCTGAGGCGTTCGATTAACAGGTGCCAGGAGGCAGGATGCTTGAAGTAGCCGCCCTCGTCGGTGTAGAGACGGGGCAGTCCCAGCCGCTGGCTCAAGATGCGGTCTTCCTCGAACCATGTCCAGAGCATGGGAAAGTCATCCAGAACGTCCAGTTCGGCGATGTGATATCGGGTGCGGCGGATATCCGGCGCGGTGTGCATCAGGAAGTCAATAATCTCGCTTTTTCCTGAGGCAGGGCGCCCAATCAGAATGAGAACATCGAAGGTGTCATTAGTCATGAGTTGTGTGGCAACGTGACAGTCACCTCGAAAATAGCTGTCGCGTTACCCTGTTCACATGAGCCTCGTTTCTGTTTCTACTTCAAGAAAAGCGCCAGGATCTGGTTCTGGAAAAGAGCCAGAATGATCATGACAACGAGGAACGAACCAGCCAAGAAGCCGATGCGCTTCAAGTCGCGCTTGATGGCGCTGTAATCCGGGTTGAATTCCGTCCTGCCGGAAAAGGAAACGGAAGCGGCGGTGGATGCGGATACAGTGCGGCTGGCTCGACGTTTATTTTTTTTACTCATAGATTCTCCTATGGGGTTTGAAGTCTTGCAAAGACAACGATACGCTTATTGTCAATCAGATAAGGATAACAGGAAATCAGCGTGACGGCTGCTTCGTTGGTAGGGGCCATGACCTCGACCTGGGTCGGCTCGACGATCTGGCTGCTGCTCACCACGTAAACATATTGGTGTTGGGCGGTATACAGGATAACCTGGTCGCCAGGCTGGAGATCGCTGAGTTCACGGAAGATCTCACCGAAAACGTCATCATGGCCCGAAAGCACCACATTCCCGATCTGGCCAGGATTGGCTGAACCGACGTGTTGGCCGATGCCTTTCTTCAACTGATCCCAACCATCGCCTTGAACGACGGGCGCGTCCACGTCAATGGCTGGGATTTGGAGGCGGATCGCCTGCTCCGGGCCGGGCGTCGGGATGGGCAGGTTGGCCAGCGACTGCACTAGCGGACGCAGGTGTTCCGGGATCTCGGACTCGTTGGGCTGCGCGCCGCCTGGCGAAGTGGGCGGCGTGTGGCCGGAGGGCAGGACAACCGCTGTAATGAGCGGCGTGGGCGAGGGCGTCGGCTGTTGCAGTGCAGCGACAACTTCTTGGTTTAACGTGCGCAGCAATCCCATCCCATTGAACAGAATACCAGCCAATCCCATCACGGCCAGGATTTCCACTGCCAGCAGGATACGATCCATCCAGCGGCGGCGCGGCGAACGGGTGGGTGCGGAAGCTGGTCCTCCCTCCGGCGTCTCGTCCCCGTAGTTTGGGGACTCGAGAACCGGCTCGGAGCGCCATTCCTTCAAGGCGGCTGGCGGCAGGTCCGGGGCCAGCATCACCGCCCGGCCGGTGCGGCGGAAGCGTTCCAGCCGTTGCTGGCGGGCAACGCGACGTTTATCCAGCAACAGGCGGCGCAGTTCCTGTTCCGAAAGTTCTTCAGGCGATTTGGGCATAGCAGCAGGGGGATTATACCTCGACTAGGCGGCGTTGACGCCGGATAACGGCCATGATAGAATGCACTCCGCTATGGGCGCGTAGCTCAATGGTAGAGCAGTGGCCTTTTAAGCCATTGGTTGAGAGTTCGAGCCTCTCCGCGCTCACAAATTTTCCCACTTTGACCCTAAAAATGGGGTTTTTTCCTTACCAAGACCTGCTTTTTGGCAGGTTTTTTGATTAATTTCGGCTTCGCCTTTTCCTGGCTTTTTCAAAAATGGGCGAGCGCCGTTCGTTCTTTTGTTCTCACAATCCCCCAAGACGCGCGGCTTGGTAAGTTAGCATGCCAAAAAACAATGAGATTGCCAGCAGCAGCCCTATGCTGACCATCGTCCACCGCCAGCCGGCTTCTTGTTTGATCGTTGCCATGGTTGCCGCGCAAGGGATGAAGGTCATTTGTACAACCATGAAAGCCAATGCCGCGGCCACGGACAGCGTGCCGGCAACCTTTTCGGCCAACCCCAGGCCGGTGCTTGCTCCGAACAAGATGCCCAAAACGGCAATGGTGTTCTCCTTGGCGATGAAACTGGCCAGCAGCGCCACGATGACGCGCCATTCTCCCAGTCCCATCAGTCGCCCGGCCGGCCCCAGCCAACGCCCCAGACTGGCCAGCAGGCTGCCCTGCACAACGCCTGCCGGAAAGTACGCCAACCCCCAGACGACAATCGAGACGAGCAGGATAATCGTTCCGGCCTTTCTCACAAAAGCCCAGGTGTTGTTCCAGACGAACAGACCAATCGTGCGAGCGTTGGGCAGGTGGTAGAGTGGCATCTCCATGATGAAGGCAACATGCATGCCCTTGAAAGCAACCCGATTGAGCACCGTTCCGACGAGCGCCAGGATAATGAGATTGGTCGTGACCAGTCCCCAAATGACGAAAGCAGCACGCTCGCCGAAAAAGGCCGGGGCCAAGAAGGTGATCACAGCCATTCGACCTGTGCATGGAACCAGTGGTGTGAGCAGGATCGTAAGCAGGTGGGCGCGGCGATCTTCCACGATGCGCGCTCCCATCACACCGGGCACGTTGCAGCCGAAGCTAATAAAGAGCGGCAGGAATGAACGGCCGTGCAGACCCATCCGGTGCATGAAGCGATCCATGACATACGCCGAGCGCGCCAGGTAGCCCACGTCTTCCAGTAAACCTAATATGGCAAAGAAGACGACCAGGATAGGCATGAGCGACAGCACCGTCCCCACGCCGCTGATCAGGCCGTCCGCCATCAGGCTGGCCAGCCAGGGCGGTGCAGGTGCCAGGAGCTGGCGCGCGCCCTCTGCAAGCCTTGCAATCACTCCCGCATCCAGCCGATCTACTATCGGCATAGCAAGCGTGTAGGTGAGCCAGAAGACCAGCCCCAAGATGCCCACCAACAGCACAAGCCCCCAAAATGGGTGCGTCGCCACCCTGTCCAGGCGATCGGTGAGCGTGATTGCTCCGATCCTGGGCTTCGAAATCGCAGCGCGTACCATCCGCCCGATCCATTCGTAGCGACCCCCGGCTACGTCTAGGAAGGCATCCTCGTGTTGCTTCAACACCGCGTGAATTTGCTCCCAGGCCTCAGGCGCGGATTGGCGTATGATCCCCGTAATCTCTGCATCCCCTTCCAATAGTTTTATCGCTGCCCAGTCTCCGGGATAGGGCGCCGGAACTCTTCCCGCGATCAGTGAACGGATCTCCTCCAACACCGGACGATGCTCTGGGCGGATCTCCGGCCGGTTGGGCGCAAAGGAAGCTGGGTCTTCCGCCAGCCGCAGAGCTGCATCCACCAATTCGCGCACGCCCTGATTGCGAGACGCTACCATGGGTACGATCGGAACCCCCAGGGCGGTTTCCAGCACCTGGGGTTCTATCTTTACACCTTGCTGCTTGGCGACATCCAGCATGTTGATCCCCACCACGATTGGCGTCCGCAAGGTCAAAAGCTCGGCGACCAGGTACAGGTTGCGTTCCAGCGCGGCTGCGTTGACGATGACGATGACCACGTCCGGCCGCTCGCGCAGGATAAAGTCGCGGGCGATGCGTTCCTCTTCCGAGTTTGCCGTCAGGCTGTAGGTGCCCGGTAAATCCACTAAGCGGATGAGGCTGCCGTTGTGGATGAACTTGCCGCTTTTCTGTTCCACCGTTTTTCCCGGCCAGTTGCCCACGTGCTGACTCAGGCCGGTCAGGAGGTTGAAGACGGTGGATTTGCCGACGTTGGGCTGCCCGGCCAGCGCAATCGTATAAGCGGACCCTTCGCCCTTCATAATGCTTCGACCAGCACTTTGAACGTCTCACCGCGCCCCAGGGCAATCCGCGTGTCCCTGACTGTAATGATCATCGGACCGCGACCAAAATTCTGTAAAACGGTCACCTCGACACCCGGTGTCATTCCCAGACCTGCCAGGCGGGTGGAAAACTCCCGCCCGCCGCGCAGACAGCGGACAATGGCGCGGCTTGCCTCTGGAAGATCGCTCAACGGCTTCAGAGATACCGGATGTTTACTGCCCGCATCTGTTTTTTCGATGTTTTGAGCTGATTTTCTATTCATATTCTTCTATGCGACTCTAATCGCCTTCGCGACACTGTGGGCAATAACCGCGCAGGTGCAGGTGGACATCAGTAATCTGTAAATTTTCACTGTCACACAGTCTATGTACCATGTCCATCACTTGGGGCGATTCGAACTCGACTACCCGCCCGCACTTCAGACAGGTGAAGTGATGGTGAGGAGAAGAGGGCATCGCCTCGAAATGGCCATGGTCTTCTCCCAGTTGGTCCTCTTGCACCAAACCGACTTCTTTCAACAGCGCCAGCGAGCGGTAGATGGTAGCAAGACCAATTTCAGGATCGTGGGCTTTGGCTCGCTCATAAAGCATCTCGGCATCCAGGTGATCTCGGCTTTCTTCCAGGATTTCCAGAACGAGCTGCCGCTGACGGGTGAGCCTCCGTCCATGGCTGCGAATGGTATCTATCGAATCGCTCTTTAATGCCATTGCGTTCCCTTGTCCGGGTGGACTTAATGGTAGAACTTACACAGTTCAGGGTGGTTGCACATCCCAGAATCCTTTTCAACTACGCAACTTCTAAAAGGACTAGAATTTCAGCTAATATTGAGAATAACTCTCATTATCAATTATAGCAGGAGTCCTCGAAGCCTCAAGTGACAAAGGTCATAAAAGTGGGGCAGGATTTAATGATAAGATGACGTACAATCGAAAGAAAAATTTGCCGAGGAGGAAGCACATGAAGAAAACCTCGAATGTCTGGTTCGCTGTGGTCATCCTCGCAGTTGCGACCCTGGCTTGTGGCGCTACTTCTACTCTCACGCCCACATTGGATGTCAATGAAGCAGCGGCGACCTTGGTTGCGGCGACTCTCGCCGCGCTCACTCAAAATGCTCCTCAACAACCATCGGACACGCCGAACCTGCTTAGGGCTCTACCTCCTGAGGCCAGTCCAACCTTCGCGCCGACGATGCCTCCCCTTCCCCCAGCGCTGCGCGTGGCTTACGTTAAAGACAATAATGCCTGGATCTGGACGGAAGGCCTTGGCACGTTGGCCCTGACAGCCTCCGGCGATGTCCAGGATGTGCGCATCTCAGGTGATGGGTTGGTGGTAGCTTATGTGCGCCAAAGTGCCCCGTTCAGTCCGGAAATCTGGGCCGTTGACAACGATGGTAGTAACACTCGCTTGCTGGTCAGTTCGGCAGATTTCTGGGCAACTTATACCGGCAGCCCGAGCGACGCCCCCAGCGGGATTGGTCCGTACCAGTTTGGCTGGCGCCCCGGCACCCACATCTTGTACTACAACGCCGAGCCGCTCTTCGAAGGCCCCGGTTTGATGGGCTATGACGACCTGCACACGGTCAACGCCGATACGCTGGCCAAGGTTACCATCTTCAGTTCTGGGGATGGCGGCAAGTTCTATTTCTCCACCGATGGTGCCCAGATGGCTATTGTCACGCCGACGAGCATTAGCCTGGCCAACGCAGACGGGAGCAACCTGCGCCCGGATGTGCTTACATTTGCCTCCGTCATTACTTACAGTGAATATCTCTATTATCCCAGTCCGGTCTGGGCAGCTGATTCCAATGTGCTGCGTGTCACCATTCCCCCTGCCGATCCCATGCTCACGCCGCTTAACCCAACTGGCGTCTGGTACATTCCCACCGATGGCTCTCCCGCAGTCCTCAGTACAAACATCCTGGCTATCCCCTTCGCGTGGCCGGATACTGCTATCTCGCCCGACTTGGCCCGCATTGCCTATGCCCAATCCATTGGCCTCCCTGCTGATAACATGCGCGAACTGCACCTGGCGAACGCCGACGGTTCCGCGGATACGGTTTACATGATGGGCGAATCTCTGGAACTCATCAACTGGCTGCCGAACTCAACGCAATTCGTCTTCGTGGTGCGGGGAAGTGGGGCAACCAGAGGGATTCACGTGGGGACTGTGGGCGGCGGTTACATCACCCTGTCCGCCGACCCGACCAAAATGCGGGATATTGCCTGGGTGGACGATACGCATTTTCTCTATTTGTGGAGCAATTCCGGCACCTGGGAATTGCGTTACAACATCCTGAGCGGCGTTGGAAGCACCCTGCTGGATAAAGGTCAAATCTGGGGATATGATTTTTCGAAATAAGAAACCCGGCCTGTGGTCAGCCTTGCAATGACGAACCTACTTCCTTCGCGAAGATCCCTGTAGGGGATTGGCCCGCCGTTCTTTGCCACCCTGAAACTGACCGGCGGGATAGCTCCAGGGAGAGGGCGACAAGCTAACCGGTTGTGCAGTGAACGAACCCGTTTCCTTCTCGAAGCACCCCCGAGGAGGCAAGGAAACGGGTTCGTCACTGTTTACTGATCACTGCTCACTGTATTTTTCCGGCAACCAACAACACAGCACCAACTCGCGCGCCGCCTTGACCTCGTCCATTCGTCCAAACGGCGTCTTGCCTGCACCCGTAAGGGCGTGCGGGGCGGAGTGGAGCAGCGCCGGGTCGGTCTTGGCCTCCTCGGCAATCTTGATCAGCGCATCTGCGAAACGGTCGAGCGTATCCTTGTTCTCGGTCTCGGTCGGCTCGATCATCAGCGCCTCGTGGACAATGAGCGGGAAGTAGTTGGTCGGCGGGTGGAAATCGTAATCCATCAGTCGCTTGGCGATATCCAATGCCTTGACATCCGATCCTTCCACTTTGCCCTCGGCCACGAATTCGTGCATGCAGATGCGGTCGAACGGTACGGTGTAGACGCCTTTCAACCGTGCCTTGAGGTAGTTGGCGTTCAGCACCGAATACTCGGCCACCTGCCGCAGCCCGTCCGCGCCGTGCATGGCAATGTATGTGTAGGCGCGCACCAGCATCCCGAAATGCCCGTGGAAGGCTTTGAGGCGGCCAATCGTCTTTTTAGGGGTGACGAAGCCAAACAATGGAGGCAGGTCTTCTTCGCCCTCTTCGATGACGCCGACGATGGGCGCGGGCAGGAACTCGGCCAGGCGCGCAGCGACGCCGACCGGACCCGAGCCTGGGCCGCCGCCCCCGTGCGGAGTCGAGAACGTCTTGTGTAGGTTGAAGTGCATCACGTCAATGCCCACATCTCCGGGGCGCAGCACGCCGAGCAGAGCGTTGAGATTGGCGCCATCGCCATACACCAACCCGCCGCACTCGTGGACGATCTTCACCACTTCCTCGACGTGCTCATCGAACAGGCCGAGCGTGTTCGGGTTGGTCAGCATCAGGCCGACGACGGTCTCGTCGCAGGCGGCTTCGAGGGCGGCCAGATCCACGTTGCCGCGTGGATCGGATGGGATCTGCACTACCTCCAGGCCGCTCATGCCTGAGGAGGCTGGGTTGGTCCCGTGCGCCGAATCGGGAATGAGCATCTTGACGCGCTTGGCGTCGCCGCGGTCGCGGTGATAGGCACGCATGATCAGTACGCCGGTCAATTCGCCGTGTGCGCCGGCCGCCGGCTGCAGGGTCACGGCGGCGAAGCCGGAAATCTCCTTCAGCCATTCCTGCAACTGGTACATCAAAGCCAGGTTGCCCTGCACAGTCTCGACCGGCTGGAGTGGATGGGTGAAGGCAAAGCCGGGCAGTCGGGCGGTATCCTCGTTGATCTTCGGGTTGTACTTCATCGTGCAGGAGCCGAGCGGATAGAAGCCGCCGTCCACGCTGTAGTTGAAGCGTGAGAGGTGCATGTAGTGGCGCACCACGTCCACCTCAGCCAGTTCGGGGAGCGGAAGTTCGGCCCGCAGCAGGGATTCGGGCAATTTGGCGCGCGGCACATCCGGGTCCGGGAAAGTGACGCCGGTCCGTCCGGGGGAGGATAATTCGTAGATAGTTGGTTCTACACAGAGCGGAGCGCCGCCCTGCGCCTGCCTGTCCCTGTCAGGGGGTCGAAGGGTCGAAGTGCCTGTTCCGAGCGTAGTCGAGGAATTAGTCATGGTTCACCTCCGCAAGCGCGTCCACCAGTGCATCAATTTCGTCTTTGGTATTCATCTCGGTCACGGCGATCAGCATGTGGTCTTTCAGGGATGGGTAATCCCGACCCAGATCGTAGCCGCCCAGGATGCCATGTTCGAGCAGGTGATCGTTGATCGCCTCCACCGGCTGCGGGCAGCAAACCGAGAATTCGTGGAAGAACGGCGTATCGAAACACAGACTGTAGCCCTTGATTTTGCTGATATTTTTGGCGGCGTAGTGCGCCTTGTGATAGCACAGCTCGGCCACCTGGCGCAGGCCGGTTTGCCCAAGCAGCGACATATAAACCGCCGAGGCCAGTGCCATCAGCCCCTGATTGGTGCAAATATTGGAGGTGGCGCGCTCACGTTTGATGTGCTGCTCCCGGGCGGTGAGAGTCAGCACGTAGGCACGCTGGCCGCGATTGTCAACGGTTTCACCCACCAGTCGTCCGGCCATTTTGTGGATGTACTGCTTGCGGGTGGTGAAAAAGCCCAGGTAGGGGCCGCCGTAGGAGAGCGGGATACCCAGCGGCTGGCCCTCGCCGACGACCATGTCCGCGCCCATCTCGCCGGGCGTTTTGAACAGCGCCAGGGCAGTCGGGTTGGCCGCCACGCAGACCAGCGCGCCTGCTGCGTGCGCGGCCTCGATGAGCGCGGTGTAATCGTAGATGCGCCCGAAGAAATCGGGATATTGGACGATGACCAGCGCCGTATTTTCGTCAACCAGCGCTTCGAGACTGTTCACTGATAACTGTTCACTGCTCACTGTCTCCGGATCATCGCCTGCGAGGGTCAGATCCATACCCTGGACATAAGTGCGCAGGGTCTCTCGATATTGAGGGTGGACAGCCGGCGAGATGACCACCTTGGTGCGCTTGCCGCGGAACTGGGCGTAGGCCATGTTGACGGATTCGGCTACAGCCGTCGCGCCGTCGTAGTGCGAGGCATTCGAGACTTCCATGCTGGTCAGCGCGGCTATCAGGCTTTGGTACTCGAAGATAGCCTGCAGCGTGCCTTGTGAGATTTCCGGCTGGTATGGAGTATAAGCGGTGTAGAATTCACCGCGCCGCAGGATGTGATCAACGACGGCGGGAATATAGTGGTTGTACGCTCCCGCGCCGAGGAAGGAAACCAGGTCAGTGCGGATGTTCTCGTTGCCGAGGGCAAGTTCGTTCAACTCGGCGGCGACCTCCATTTCGGTCAATGCGGGAGGCAGATCCAATTTCGGGAAGCGGTGCTTCTTGGGAACATCCCGGAACAGTTCCTCCATGCTTTTGACGCCGATGGTTGCCAGCATCGCGTCCCGTTCTTTGGGACTGATGGGAATATAGTTCATGGCTACTCCTTCATGCAGCAACCAATGAACAGTTATCAGTTATCAGTCATTAGGGATTAGTACTGACCACTGATTACTGTTCACTGACTAATGCGCTCTCTCTTCGCAATATTTCTGGTACGCGGCCGCATCCATCAAACCGGACGCGTCGCCGCCCTCGATTTGAACCATCCAGCCCGCGTCGTAGGGATCTTTGTTGAGGATTTCGGGGCTGTTTGCCAGTTCCTCGTTGATGGCGACGACTTTGCCGGAGGCTGCGCCGTACGCCTCCGCGGCGGCCTTGACCGACTCGACCGAGGCGATTGGCTTACCTTGCTCGACCGTCTCGCCGGCCGCGACGACGATCTCGACGAAGACGATATCCGAAAGCTGACCTTGGGCGTAATCGCTCAATCCCATCTTGCCGGTGGCCAGGTCGAACCATTCGTCGGTTTTGGTGTACTTGAGATTGGAAGGAATGTTCATCTTGCAGCTCCTCAAACAGGTGATTTTGGCGAAAGCAAAAAAGGCGCACGCAGATAGAACGTGCGCCTCTGTTATTTTCACCTGAGAGATTCTCCTGAGCGGAGGCCCGAGCAAAGCGAGGGCCGCAGCCGAAGGATTGCCCCGTCGGTGTCCCTTATGGGACTTTCCAGAGGAAAGCGGTGCAGGGTCCTTTTGCCTGAGAGTTTCGTCCAGCCTCGCCAGCCACCGGACTTGCCCCTTCGGCGTCCCTCGTCTTCGCTTGCGCTTCGCTCGGGATCTCTTCCCTGCTGCCGTTTTGATTGTATGCTTGTATTCTACGTGAAGTGAAGAGCAAAATCAAGGGCAAATGAGAAGTTGTAAGGGGAATAAAATGACCGGTCTCGCGGGAGGCCGGTCAGAGTTCCGTGCGTGCTGCCTGGATTATCCGGTCAGGGTGCCACGCACCCAGTCGCCGACCAACCAATATTTGAAGTCCTGTCCCTGGCTGCATTGGATGCCGCCGATGACCCCATAGATGAGCGCCCCCAGTGGCATGAGCAAGAACACGGGCGTCAGCAGGAGGGCAAACGGGATGAGCAAGATGCCGACGATCAGCGCTGAAAGGATACCGGTCACGGCCCACATCAAGCCGATCAAGGCGCCTGCGCCGCCCCACCAGATCAACTGGAAGATGAACGACTGAAGGGAATGATAAGCAACGTACCTCGAACGGTCCTTGTAGATCAAATAGATCAATAGAGCGACTACTGGCCCAAGGAAACCGGTGATAAGGTTGGTCAGCACACTGAGATGGGCGATCATTGCCCAGGTGCGCTCATCACCGGGAGATAGCGGTTGGGGAGGCATGGCGGGTATCGGAGGGGCAGGAGGAACCGGCGGCAGAGGTGAGGGAGGTGGTGGTGCGACTGGTTCAGCCGGAGCTGTCGAAGCGACAGGCTCAACCGGTTCGGCGAGGGGGGTTGATTTCTTAGCGGGCATGGCATTCTCCTAAGAATTGTACGTGTTGTGATCGAATAAACCTATCAGGATATAACGATTTATTCAGGAGAACGTTGCAGGAGATTAAACCAAAGAAGCCCGCCCTCAGGCAGGCTTCTCAAAGCGGACGGGTAGAGGTTACGCCCAGCCCTGCTTTTTGATAAAGTCGGTCAACACAGGGACCGTAACCCACTTGCCCTGGAAGGCCTGAACGCCAAGAACGATCGCATAAATGCCGCCCAACAGCAACAGGCAGCCGACCGTGATTGTTCCCAGAATGTAGAGCGGGACGGCATAGGCCAGCGAAAGGACTGCATTGTACTTGATAAAGGGGCGGGCCTTCTTATCATCCATGAGAAGCATCACCACCGCCACTGGCCAGAAAAGCCAACTGAGCAGCGCCCATAGCTTGTCATCTTGGGTGACATCGGGATTGATAGGTTGTTCGGTCATTTGTTCCTCCAAAATGGTTTGATTTCTGATTAGGGATTTTGGGTATTTTACATCCAAACCGGACAAAAAGCAACCGATTTGCGAGCGCTTAAGTACTACAGCGTGTTAAAACCAGGTTAATCTTTCCAGGATTTGGCAGTAAAATCAGCCCGTGACCAATTCCCCTCGCATCGTCTTCATGGGTTCCCCTGACTTCGCCGTGCCGGTGTTGGACGCGCTCGCCGCGCGTTATCCCGTTGTCGGCGTGGTGACCCAGCCTGATCGTCCGGCCGGGCGTGGCGGGACCCTGAAACCGCCCGCCGTCAAAGAAGCTGCCCTTCGCCTCGGCATTCCCGTCATCCAGCCAGAGCGGCTGAGCGCGCCCGAAGCGCTGGAACAGTTACGCGCCTGGGCGCCAGACGTAATTGTGGTGGCTGCCTTTGGGCAAATCCTGCGTGCTGAAGTACTCAACCTGCCGCATTATGGTTGTGTCAACGTACACGCCTCGCTGCTGCCGCGTTGGCGCGGCGCGGCACCCATCCAGGCTGCCATTTTATCCGGTGACACAGGGACAGGCATCACTATCATGAAAATGGACACGGGCGTGGACACAGGCCCAATCCTCAGCCAGCGTGCCATCCCCATTTCGCCGGAGGATACAGCCGGGACGCTCTTCAAGAAACTGGCCAAGCCCGGCGCAGACCTGCTGCTCGAAACCCTCCCCGGCTACCTCAGCGGCGAGATTCCACCCAGGCCGCAGCCCGCCGCAGGCGTCACCTACGCGCCGATGCTCAAGAAAGAGGACGGCCGGCTCGACTTCACCCAGCCCGCCGCCGCGCTGGAACGCCGCGTGCGGGCGTTCAATCCCTGGCCCGGGACGTGGATCATGTGGCAGGGCGCGCCCCTGAAAGTCCAGCGCGCCCGCGTGGTTGCAGCCCGCGCCGAACCAGGCAGGCGCACGATCCATCAAGGCCTGCCCGCCATCGGAACAGCCGACGGTTTGCTCATCCTCGATGAAGTCCAGCCAGCAGGGAAGAAGCCAATGAATGGCAAAGCTTTCCTAGCCGGTGTGCGAGAATGGGAAATGAAATAACCACAAAGCCACGGAGATACCAAGAAATCACTTCGCGACTTGGTGTCTTTGTGGTAAATAATTCTGGAGTCCTTTATGCCAAACTACATCGCTGCCATTGACCAGGGCACCACCAGC
>Ga0209609_10000728_pt1 | contig 19324 bp, 24 predicted proteins | sample LakKivw325mmetaG_FD_184136 | JGI IMG/M metagenome (GOLD analysis project Ga0209609, IMG submission 184136) | Anoxic lake water microbial communities from Lake Kivu, Rwanda to study Microbial Dark Matter (Phase II) - Lake Kivu water 325m metaG... | ecosystem: Environmental > Aquatic > Freshwater... | reverse complement strand
GATATATGTGATTCCATTTTTTTACCCTATTTAAGTGCTCTTTATTTTTCTACATCATATTTTAAATAAAAACGATTATCCACGCCTACTCCTATATAAAGTTTTCGATACCTTTCTATCCATTTAGGAAAAATTATTTCTCGGGTTCAGGCATCGAACTCCTTTGGAAGCTCCACATCTCTGAGCCTTCTTGCTGACTTGCCACCCAGAGTCTTTTCAGCTTCTTGCCTTTGAGTTTGAACTTCATGAACTTGCCACCTTCTTCACTGAGCACAATCGCCTCGCCCTGATCGAGGACCTGGATACGGGACGGTGTGTTCTTAGTGGGGTTCAGCGCAGATTTCGGCGGCAGCTCCCCTTCCGCGGTCCAGAGCAATTCGCCATGCGCGAAGGGGAGGCCCGCTGCGGCGACGGCGTTTAGCGCGCTGGAGTTCAGCGCTAGCGAGAAATAGTTTTGTCCTCGTTTAAGCACGAAGTAGTACAACGTCCTCGATGGGCCTTCACGGATCACCTTCTGGCCTTTCCAGGTCTGCACGAGGAACTTGAACTGCCCGGTAGAGATGCTATCGAGCTTAAGCAGTTTCTTCTTCACTTCAGACACGAGGCGGTCTCTTACCGCTCTTCTTTGGGCTGTATCCTTGATGCGCCAGAAATGGAACCGTTCGGGAATTTTCGCACGGATGTTGCGGGGCACTGCAGATGCTTCGTAAGGCGGGATCCACTGCTTCTGCACCGCGCGCGGAGAGCACATACGGCATCGGCGTGCGAAGCGCATTGAACATCATCCAGGTCATTAACCCTTCGTCCGTCTTCTTCCATTCCGCGCGATTCTCGAGGAGTCGGAATACGAGCCGGCCCTTGAAGAGTTTGCCATCGCAGAAGTACTCGTGGTAGTACGACTTCTGCGCGCCGTACTGAACTTCGAACGTATCGATAATAATGAAATCGCCGGCCTCGAACCGCGTCGCACCCACCGAGCCCGGTTCCACGCGTCCCTTGTAGGACGCCCACTCTATCGGCTCGGGCTGCTTCGGACTGCAGTTGAACTTCTTCAATGGATTGGAGAGCGTCTCGCTGACGATCGCGCGGATCTCCAAATTGAAGAGCTGGAGCGCCTCCGCATATTTCTCTAGCTGCCGCGATAGCCCCTTGGGAATGAAGAGCGTCCAGCCAACTAAGAGATCTTTCGAGATTTGGAACCGGAGATCGAGATGCACGGACCGCCCGCGGATATGCGCGTGGCACATGCCGCTCCAGCGCTTCGATTTGTCCGGGTACGTGAGGAGCGGGTCGGTATCATCTTCACCGATAGATGAATCGGTGCCGGTATCGGTGGCGACTTCCTTCTTGGATCGTGCGGGGAACGGCTTCTCGGCGACTGTGCCGTGCTTCGTCACCAGCAGTTGAGGGCAATTCCCTGCCCAGAGGCCCTCCTCAGGACTCGAGGTGGCCTGAGAATGGAAAAGGAATAGTGGTAGGGCACATTTTTATACAATCACGGTGTATGGGTAACCATGGCGACCGAGCCGAACGAGCGCCAGCTCATACCGCTCCATCAACCAGATCTCCAGGAGAAGGTCTTCTTCTTCGTCTCCGGGATCATCATCAGCGTCCCGCTCACCCTGTATATCGGCACGTTCACCGACTATCTCTGTGCGGTCTCTCCTTTTTCGCTCTTTTACGTGACGATCTGCACTACCGCGATCTTCACCCCGCTCATCGAGGAATTCGCGAAGGCGTATCCGCTCTTCTATCGCCACGGCGAGACGGAGCGGTCGATCTTTACGCTCGGCTTTCTGGTTGGCCTGGGCTTCGGCATCTCGGAGTTCATCGTCTATGTCCTCGCGATCGGCGTGCCGATCCCGGTGCGGCTGCCGGGGTTGTTCTTCCACGCCGCGAGCACCTCGATCACCGCGTATGGTATCGCCACCAACCGCCCGGTGCGGTTCTATCTGGTTGCCGTGCTCCTCCATTTCGCCAATAACCTCTCCGCATTGTTCGGGTCCGCGTGGTTCGTCGGTGGCGTGGGCGCCGTGCTAATCTCGTATTTGCTCTCGTGGTACTTCTTCACTAAGACCTCAGAGCGGTTCGTCGAGCAGACGTAGCGGTTCAGCCTCGGCTGCAGACGGTGCGGAGAAGGCAGGTGTCTCGGAATTTGTCATCGGGCTCACCGTGGTGTGGAAGCCGGGAAGGCATCGCCTTCCTCCTCGTGTACGCGCTCTTTATGTGTCTTATATTCTATTATATCCACCAAGTAGGGTGGTGAGACGCACGGAGAGCGGGATACCGAAATGGAAACGCTTCATAACTTGCTCACCGAGATTGGCCAGGAAGCGGAAAGCAGGTTGAAGTTGGAGCTCTCGGGCCCCGGCGGGCCGCTCAAAACCTTCTTCTATAATCAGATCACGCCCCTGGTCCTCAATTTCGAGACGGACCAGGAGTGCTATCATTTTGTCTTTCAGGCCGGCGGGGCTGTCTGCCTGTACCGCGGCTTGCACGCGAACCCAGATGTCGCCGTCCTGGGCGAGCATGCAGAATTGATCTACCTCTTTCAGAGCCGAGATGCGAAGCAATTCGAGCTGGCTGAGAAAACACGGAAGCTCAGAATCGTCTCGCACACCTTTAAGGGGCGGCAAGCGGTCAATAAGCTGCGGGGACTCTTTCTGTGAGGCGTGGGCAATGAAGGTTTTGCCGCCTCTCGAAGCAGCTCAAGGGTTCGCTGCTGCCCGCTACCGCCCCTCTCGTATCTTAACTCTTCTGCTCTTTTCTCAAATACTCTAAGAAAGCAGGAGTGTGATACCAGGTAGTGGTGATGTCGCATGCAACCTGAGCTGAATGCAAAGGAGAAGGGGATGCGGCAAGCAAAAAAGCGGGAGACAGATAGCTCTGGACAGGCGACGCTCGGTGTCAATCCCGTATCTCCGGATGGGCTCGAGCCAGCAGCAGGTAAGACATTCCAGAAGAAGGGTAACGGCAAGGTGGTTGTCTCGTGGACTGGCGGTAAAGATGGTTGTTTTGCCTGTTATCACGCGATTTTAGCGGGCTTTGTAGTCTCTCATCTCGTGAATTTCCGAGATGCCAGGAGAAGTAGATCCCACGAAATCAACCTTAACTTACTCTACGCGCAATCGCGAGCGCTGGGAATTCCGCTGGTACATACCGATTCTGGCTCGTACGAGGAGGAATTTAAAAAAGTGATCCGCACGTTAAACGCGGGTGGTGCGGGGATAGCAGGTGCGGTATTTGGACACATAGAGACGCATAAGAGCTTGGTGGAGCGAATCTGCAGCGAGCTGAACATAACGTTACTCTTACCGCTCTGGAAGCGCGATTCGTGGCAGCTCATGAGCGAGTTCATTGATGCGGGATTTGAGGCGATCGTCGTGAGTGCGAGGGCAGATCTCTTTGGGGAGGAGTGGCTGGGCAGAAGAACAGATCGCGATTTTCTGCGTGATCTCTGGAGATTCAATCCAACCATCGACCCGTGTGGCGAATATGGTGAATTTCATACGTTTGTTCTTGATGGACCCCTCTTCAACGACCGTATACGAATACTCGAGCACGGGAAACGCGTGAAGAACGGCTACTGGTTCATGGACATCTTAGACTATGCGCTCGAACGTAAAGCAGATCGAGCATAGCGGAATGAGACAAGCTCGCTATGGTTCCTCGTGAAGAGACGAACATCTGAATGACGTGAATGGGGATTGTACGTGAGATGCTCAGCCATGACGCGCGGAGTTCCCCGCGTCGTGTGCGTTCAACCGCACGTGAACCCCCTGCTCGTTCAAATACCGTTTCACCTCACCGACCGTATACGCCTTATAGTGGAAAATCGATGCGGCGAGTGCTGCGGACGCCTCGGTTACTTCAAAGACCTCCTTCAGGTGGTACGGCGAACCGCACCCTCCTGAGGCAATTACAGGAATGTTCACGCGGTTACAGACCGCTTCGGTTAACGCAAGGTCGAATCCCACTTTTGTACCGTCCCGGTCCATACTCGTGAGGAGGATCTCGCCCGCGCCCCTTTGCTCTACTTCGTGCGACCAGGATACAGCATCGACGCCCGTGAACTTCCGGCCGCCGTAGCAGGAGCATTCAAACCAGCAGGTGCCTTCTTTCGTTTCGATGAGTATCCTCCCGTCAGCTGCGGCGTTGCTCAATTCCTTTTCAGTCCGGACATATCTTCGTTTCGCGTCGATTGCGACCACGCACGCCTGACTGCCGAACCGACGCGCGATCTCGTTCACGAGCTCGTGATTCAGTAGCGCAGCGGTGTTTATCGATACTTTATCAGCCCCCGCATTGAACATCTTTCGCGCGTCTTCCACGCTGCGAATCCCTCCACCCACGGTTAACGGAATGAACACGTTGCTCGCGGTCTTCTCGATCACGTGCGCCATGGTCTCCCGCCGCTCATGCGAGGCGGTGATATCGAGAAATACGAGCTCGTCGGCACCCTGCTCGTCGTAGTCCGCGGCGAGCTGCCAGGGGACGCCCGCATAGGTGATGCGCTGGAATTCGATGCCTTTCACCACGCGCCCCTCGGGCACATTCAGATCACAGTCAAGACAGGGGATGATTCGTTTCGCTAACATGGATGCTCGTCACCACTTTTCATCTTTCACTGATAATGAACAATAGGCGCGCCTCTTAAGATCCTTCTTCGGTTGGCTATCCACGCTTTGGAAGTAAAAGCCGTAAGTTGTCCTTATAGCTGCGAGGTCTGGGCTTCCGTTCAAGCCCGATAGCACTCCACGGCCTCATCAAAACGCTGTTTTGAGGAACTCACCAGGGCAGTTGGGTTCAACTGACACGATCTTCAAACAAAATGCCACTGGGAGCACCTGCAGAGACCCAACTGCAATTGCAGATAACTTTCAAGACCAAAAGAAGTGCGATAGCAGTCCAGCAGAGTCTTTTGCTTTTTGCCAAGTGTTACCTGCCAGTGCGGGCCTCATAGTATTTACCCTTCCGATATGGCTGCTTACGAGAGACTACAGTGACGGAGCGGAAAATCGGCACTTCACCCTATCACGATACCGCTGTAGTTTATTATTCCACCTAGCGATTATTTCCTTTTTTTCTTCGTTTGAGAATGCCAAGTTTTTATCGGTAACAACATAGCCAAATCTATCAAGGAATGCGATAAGTTCAGAAATGCTTGCCCAAACTTTAGGAATCAAATGCCTTTCGAAACATACTTCCAGGACCTCTCTATCAATTTCCATTGATCTCCTAATTTCCACTGCCCTGCTATCCACAGCATCATTTGGGAAGAGCTTCTCGCCTCCAGCAAACATATCGAGGTATCTCTCCGACTCGTTGCGATTTACTCTAAACACCTCATAACTAACATAGGGATAGGAATTGAAATTCTCCATCCAACCGACAGGGATTGAATATGCTTTCTGAACATCAGGACGCGGTAACGGCTGAAAACCAACTACGTGAAAGTCTGAACTATTGCTTTCCAGCAGGGCTTTCATGTCAATGGTGTACAAGACCGCTTCGCGGCTTTCATCCCTGATAGGTTCATACCGGTCGGTCTTTTCGTTCTTTACGCACAAGGCGAAAAACATTGCAATGTCCTTTGATCTTGTTACATCAACCATCGCTGTCGCAAATTCATAGTGTTGAGATAAGCCGTCCATATCTATCTTGAAATATTTCCCGTCAATACTCCAGTTCGCTAGGTCCCTAATTATAGGGTGTGATCCCATTAGTTTGATGAATTCATATTTTTTGAGCAGGTTAACCAGATATTTTATCGGGGTGACTGACCTGAAGAGTGAGGGGACGCAGTTATCATAGAACTTCGTTTGCCCACGGTACAAGCGAGGCGAAAACTCCGGCCCTGGAAGTAGACTGAAGTGGCTGTCGTCCGTCTGTACGACAAATAGATTCTCGTCACTCTTTGAAGTGACGCAACCATATTGGTTTACCTTGGCGTCGTCGTCTTCGACTTCGGATGGTACTAACAACGACGCGTAGTCCTTGATTGTCATAATGTGCATACCATGTGGTACCTTTATCTCAATCATAGCCCACCAAAGAGTTTAGTCCCTGGAGCAGCAGTCGTAATGTGCGATGTCCGAAAAATGGTAAATGCCAGTTCTATTGAATGTGTATGCTAACATTACTCCTAATGCCTCCTTTCCGAACACCATTATGCTTATACAACGTACAATTCGAAATGAGCCCTCCTTTCCCTGCCCGCAATGAGCGATAACGCCCCGAGCGTATCTGAAGTGCCGAGCGAATGCGAGGAATGCGGAGTGCCGGAGGCACGAAGCCAGATGCCCGCTTGTTATACGCTGTTCCGCCGTCATTCCTCAAAATCAATCCATCCATTTCTTTCATCAAAGACTACCCTGAATTTATCAAATATATCTATTCTTCCCATAAGCATCGGCACTTCTTCCACGAATGCCCACGCTATCCTTATTTTCAATCGTTTGCCATTTAGCAGCAAAGTAACCTCTTTGAGAATATAGGGAACACCTGCCCCTGAAACACCTTTAATTTCTTGGATGGTTTCCTCTTTCTCTTGCTTAAAGCCAAGAGCCTTGCCAAAACGAAAAGGTATCATTGAAACATCAGCACCTGAATCTAGGTACATTGGTATTTCCACGGCGGAGCTATCCTTTTCCAAAATCACCTCTGCTACAGGGCGAAGAATAAATCCTAAACTACTTCTTTCTTCTCTGAACCTTTGACGTATCATAGTACCAACATCCTTTCCTCAGGCACTTTTGCCACAAAGGGTATTTCATGAGGATATTCTTGCCGCACTTTATCGAGCATTTCCTCAATATTCTCACCCTTTGCCACTACTTCACCATTTACAATGATCACATACTTGTTCTCTAAGCCCGTTTTATCGAGTGCTATATACGCATCGAGATTCTTGCTCATGGCTCTACCTCCTTTATATTAAGAATTGGGTATCAAGCTTTTTAATACCTTGTTCCATTTCCGAACTCTATGCCATCTCATACTATCTACCTTCTTCTCTCATTTCGCTACGGGTGAACGTTTGGAGCGACAACATGGATTTTAATCCCTCTCGGATTTCAATAGGTATAAACGCGACCTTGTAATGTCTATCACCGAAGACCATTTTTCCAACAACCATAAGTCCTTGCTGCCTCAACATGCCAATGGTTGAAACTGGTTGTTCATCCTCCCAGAAGAAATCCATATCATCATCGCGGTCTTTAAGCTGACCATATTTCACAACGCCGCCCTGCTTAATACAAAAGGCTAATACTTCCTTAGACTTTTCTGGTAATTTTGAGACGATTTGGGGCAGGTCATTTAGAATTTTATTCTCAATAGTTCTGATTTTATCCTTTTTAAGTCTCCCTTTCAAACCATAATGCTTACACATCCAATCTATCCAATGATACGGATATTTATTTAGTATTGACTGTAGAGAAGAACTCCGGCGTAATAAAATGCTCTCAATCCTCTTAAGCTCGGCATTCTCAGAGGCACTAAGTAGAACTCCAGGATCCAATATAAGTGGCGAAGTCGATAGCCAAAAGACGCCGGCAAACCGGTAATGATCGCCAAATGGATGGATTCTTCCAGTTATCACCGAGTTTGGAGAGACGGGGCTTGCAGTGCGTAATTTTACCTTATAGATCTTGTTTGTTTCCATGTCTTTGATCTTTAAGAACGAATCCTTTTTTGAAATAACGAGAAACACTGAGCGGATAATGTTTTTCATCTGTAGAACGTTCTCTTTCATCTCAGGACTCAAATCAGGCGTGTTTTCCGCAAATTCTTCTGCAATGGTCATGCCTGTTTTCGGAAGCACTTTTTCAAACAAAAGCCACGCAAGAAAATTGTTACGCCAGGTTTCATCGGGTAGTTCCCAGTCTTTTTCGGGGAATTCATCTATATATCTCTGGAATAGTTCCTTTGATTGTTTGCCATATTTTTTGTCTGCGTATTCAAAAATTGCCTGGTTTACGTTCGCCTCATCAATCATCTTAACCACAACCTCAACATTTTGCCCCCGATTTCACTTACCCGCTTGTTATGTGACCGAGCCGAAGGCGATGCAAGGAAACCAAAGGTTTCCGCAGAGTTCCGACCTTTCTCATGATTCCTTTTTATATTCAAATTCATCACCACAAAATACACATTGCCATACTTTCTTTTTTCCCTTTTCGATGAGAACCTTTCCCATGTGCTTACAAAATCTTCTTTTATCATTCTCCGCCAGTCCCATCACCTTAAAAATCGCCTCTTGAGCAAATCCATTTACATATATGTTGCAACTTCCGTTTGTAGCAAAATCTTCTAAATCCGGTAATGCATTTTCTCCTATCTTAATTAAGATACTTTCTACTTCTTCAGCAAGGACATCGAGTTCCTCATCGGACATATCTGATTGAATTCCACATTCAAGTGTATAAACGAGAGGTCTTACTACTTTTTTACCCAGTTCCACAAGTTGGTCAGCGGCTTTTTGTCTGGATGATTTTCGCCTTAAAAATAATTTGCTTGCTAGATCGAAAGTGTTGTTAAAATCATCCATTTCACTTTCGTTTCTTAGATAGGGATACATTTTCTCTCACCGTTCTTCCAATTTAGAAAGGTCGGAATTTCATATAACGTTTCCAGCACATACGACGTTGCGACCGAAGGGAACAATGTCCCGAAGGGCAAGGTGTAGCCGAAGCGTATATGCTGTGTTATACGCCATTCGCGATCCATTCTTATGTACTCCTTATTGCATTGAAAATAGTTTCTTTATCGCTTTCATTTATTCCATTAGCTCTAAGATGCTGCACTAACCATAAACCACTTCTTTTAATTTGTTGTTTTGGAGATTTGTTTCCCAGCCAATTATCTGAGGGGTTGCATAATTTACAGCTTGCAACTGTCCCAATAAGGGAACTTTCAAGCCCTTTGCTTCCCATCCTCTCCGTTTGACTCTCTATTACAATGAATCTAAAGGAAAATCTTTCTCTGAGGATTCTTGTAATTGTTGATTCTATTCTTTTTTCATGGTCTATATCTCGTTTATGTCCTAAAGAGGCTGTCCCGCAATTGCGTTTGTCAATAAAAATTTTGCTTCTTTTTGGATTTAGAGCTCTATTTGCTTTTCTTTTTTGCCGGATTTTGAATTGTTGGACAGCCTCTAAAGATTCTCTATTTCCTCGCGTCATGAAATCTATCTCCCAAATTTGTAAATAATCATCTCTGTCCCTGTTTAGTAATGCCCTTCCGATATTTTTTCTGAAAATGCTTCTATCAGACGGTTTAGGCTTATCCTTATCAAAACTCATTTTTTGATTGATCCAAAAGGAAGTGTTCTTTGATACGACTTCTAAAATTCCCGTCTTTATGGGTACCAATTCTAACTATTCGTGGTTTATATCCTCCATGTCCCCATATTTCATTGTCTTCGTAAACGAAATATATCCCATTTTCAGGTAGTTGTTCCAATTTGAAAGGAAACTTAATAAATGGGAGCTGTTCCAATTGTTCGTGTAACCACTTACATAGTTCTGACATTTTTACCCTACTCCTATACAATCTCTCTGATATGAGTAAATCGTTTCACTTTATTTCTTAGTCTCGTTTCCTGTAATAATTCCTTATACAAAGGATGAAAGCGCCCAGTGTTGTAATAAAACCATATCTCATCATAGCTTTGGAGTTCTTGATTAAAATCATTTAAGAGATTCCTAAATTCCTGCTCTGTAACTGTATCAGGATCTTTCTCATACCATTCATGTTCGACATTTGGGAACCAAACCCCATACAAATCTGAGAATATTGCCCATTTTACCTCTTTTTCTTTGCATTTATTCATAAAACGTTGAGTTGGAGTTGCTGTATATAGCTTATCTGGGGTTACTTTCTTACCAGTATGTTTTAACGAGTTATCTTTCTTTGCGGAACAGTGGGTTAAATAAATTCTCATCTTCTCACTTCCAAATTACGAATGGCGTATAACGTGCCGAAGGCAATGTCCCGAAGGGCTGGGCATCAGCCCCAACGTATATTCGCCGGTTAGGCGAGCGAGCAAAGTGAGCGAAGAGTTCTTTACTCACGGGTGAAAATGACTTATTTTGACACATAAAAGATCTCATAGTCTTTGACTACCTTTAATTTTACAGGTACATTTCGTTGTGATAATTTCAATTTCCAGAGACCATTCTTACGTGCCCAACTTCCAATGCATTCTTGAATCAAATGAGTACAACTATTCCAACTATCTTTCTGCACTAATGCTTGTCCTTTGGAACCATCGTCAAAGAGCAATTTTACATACGTTTTGTTAGGAGAAAAGAAATGCGAATTTTTTCCAATATTTATTCCAACACCAGAGTTCTGATCGGATTCTTCCAACTTATGTCTCATGGTATCTTTGCTTGAATTGAACCACAAGGATCCTTCAAACGTTTCTTCAACCATAATCTCACCTTTTGTTATACGTTTTCATACGCGTTATCGATTGGATTTTAACATATTTAAAGCAAATCGCAGATAAGGAGTAAAGAATTTTGCCTAATTCGTTTATATACGTACTACTTCGTCTATACATCCCTGTGGGGTGTCATCTCCATTCTTCTCTTCTGAAACAACAAGCGCTCATCCTTATAACTCGCCTCCTTGAAGTAATAAGTAAGGAATCCAGTGGGCTCTTTATTTTATCCAGATCTCTCGTGCTGACGTGCGTATAGGTCTCAGTCGTCATAGCTCTCAGTCGTCCTACTGCTCTTCTGCCCGAGCAGCTCCTGAATATACCTCAAGTTTGTTCGTTTGATAGCGCCTTCAAAACGCTGAACATTCCACCATCGCTTCTCGGGATGTCGCCGGTATCCTTCAACAGTTTTAATTTTTGCGATGTCGTCGGAATTATACGGAAACGAGATCGTGATCCTATCCGCTTCCCATTCCTTCTTTGCCGCGATCATTTCGCCCGTCTGCGATCCACGTGCCGCAGTAATAAATATTCGGTAGTACTATAAAAGCTTTTCCCGCAGACGAGCTAACCCTTTAATCGGTAGAAAGCAGGCGTACGACTCTTCTTATCACCTGCACATCTGTGCGAAGTTCTGTAAGACCATGAGCCCCTTCTTCGAGGATTTCTCCGGATGAAATTGCACCCCGAAGAGGTTATCGCGCTGCACCACTGCAGTAACCTCAATGCCGTAGTCGGTTGATGCAACAATATACGCCGCATCGCGCGGCACGCAGTGATAGGAATGCACGAAATAAAAATACTCCTGCTCGGTAATCCCATCGAGCAACTCTGATTGCCTCTGGAGCCGCAGCGTATTCCAGCCCATGTGCGGCACCCGTACACGCGGCGGTAACCGGACCACATCTCCGGGTATCAGCCCCAAGCCAGCCTCGCGCCCCTCTTCACTCCGGTCAAAGAGGAGCTGCATCCCGATACAGATTCCGAGGATCGGCACGCCTGCCTCGACACGCTCGGTCAGCGTTCTGGCGAACGGTCTGAAGTTGCGGACACAGTCGTCGAAGGCGCCCACGCCCGGCACAATGATGCCACGGGCTTCTCGTAATCGCTCGATATCCTCGGCCGTCACCAGCAGGGGTCGATCGTAGACCCGTTTCAGCCCGTTGTAGATGCTGAAGAGATTCCCCATGCCGTAATCAATGATGGCAATCATGCAGTACTACCTATCACCCCTGATAAACACTGACGTGCCCGCCTCTCAACCGCTCACGTAGCAAGCCCTCGAGCAATCCCTCTTCTCCTCTCCTTCCGTTCCGCGATCCCCTGCACCGTTAGTTATTTCATCAGCGAAGGGCGAGTTCTTTCTCGTCTTTTTTGACTGACCCACTCAGCCCAACAGAATCCCTTCTAACAGGTCCTGCTCTATCTCGTGCACCATGGGGATGCCCGTCACTTCAGCCGCGAGTTTGCTCAGTGCCGCGAGATCGCTCCGATCGATCAAGTCGAGTCTGAACTTGCGCGTGCCCGCGAGCAGCTGCTTTAACCCCAGTCCTAATCGCTCGCTGAGGTAGGTGTAAACGCCAACGGCCGACCACGGCATCTCTCTCCCGAGTTTAGCGCCGTATCTTGTCTTGAGTTCATCTGCGGCGATAAAGAATCTCTCAGGACTGTTTCCATATTTGTTGGCGAAATCCCGTGGTAACCTCCCCCTGGCTGCGAGCTCGGAGAAATAGCTAGCTTTCATCGCTGCCGTTAAGGGTGATCGCGCCATGGTGATTGATTTCACGAACGGTTTGTTCCCGTCGAAATTGCTCAGGGCGATCGCCTTGAACATTTGCGTTTCGTTGATTATACCACCTGCGATGCTCAGGTCGGGGATGTATCTTCCAGCTTGCTCCAAGATCTGCGCGCATCGCAAGACCTGCGCCTCTAAATAAACGGTCGGCGTGCTCATCTCGTTCATCATTGGCACGGGGCTCATTCCCGTACCGCCGCCGGCACCGTCAAAGGTGATGTAATCCACCTTTGCCTCGGACGCTACTTTCATTGTCCACGCCACATCCACAGGACGGTAAGCACCGGTCTTTATGGTCACATATTTCGCACCAATAGTACGGAGCCATTCGACATCCTCCAGGAAACTGCGCTCTTCGGGGAATCCGACGCGGCTGTGCCGTTCGAAGGACTTGAAGAGCCCGTCCTTAAAAGCTTCTCGAACCGCGGGATCTTCAGGGTCTGGCTGCACGATATACCCGCGATTCTTCAGGTCTAATGCTCGTTCCAACGAATTTACGCGTATTTCACCACCTATTGCCTTTGCGCCCTGCCCCCATTTCCGCTCTACCAGGTTTACATCCAACTTCGAGACCACATACTCATCCACACCGAATCGCTGATCCTCTACATTCGTTTGCACCGCGATCTCCCCGTATTTGCCGTCCCAGTACTCCTTGAACAGGTTGACCCTGCGTTCCATCTCGGGCGATTTCGTCACTTTACCATCGCTAAATACCGCATCCTTGTCAACGCCACAGACGTTCTCGCCGATAATGAGAACAATGCCGGAGAGCGCAGCACCGATGGCGAGCGCATCCCAGTTGTTCCTACCCACATCGGTAGACCCGAAGGCACCGCTTGCCAGAGGCAGTTTCAGCGGGATTCCACCAATTCTTGATTCTATATCCACATTATGGAACAACGCTACATCAGGGTCTGGTTCTATCCCTTCCGCGCCACGCAGCCGGGAGAGGATATTGAAGTCCGACCAATCGAGCCGGTAATCCTTGTTCGACGCCGCAGTGCTCCAGCCAAACTGCTCTGGCTCTGGATACAACACCTCTCGACCCCTGAACGCTGACTTCCCTATCTCGCAAAGCACTGTACACTCCTTCACACAGATTGGGCACATCCCGCTCAGTGTGCTCACATCTCTCCTTCGCACGGACGTTCCCGTGGTAGACCTCGCATTTGCATATAGATCTGGCATTTCAAATACCTCCTCGTAGTTGCATGGCAAAAGGATAAGGAACGGTGAAACACCCGGAACAGATCTTCATCTGGTCTAATATCATGCCGTAATTCCACCTCTTCTTATTGTACGCAAATCGTTCGATCTCCTTTATTGCGTCATCATCCAGCTTCCGCGTTTCTATTACCTCCGCTACTTCTGCCGCCTTTACGAGCTCCTCAGCTACCTCTGTTCGAATAATTATGGTCGTCCATCCCTCGGGCGAGCCTATGTGGCCCACGGAGATGTCCGCTAATTGTGAGGTAGCATCTTCGCAGACCAAGCAGGTATCCCGCCTGCATGGCTCTATCTCTTTAAGCGGAATAGGAACCTCTCGGTCCTTTATCACTACGTACATGTTGCCCTTCGACACATAAAAGCGCTTCACGTCTCTAATGTCTATCCCTTTCTGTTCTGCGAGAAACGACACCAGCTCACGGTGCCAGAACGCCTCGAAGCTAAACACGCCAATCAGTAGTTTTACCCGCTGTAACTCTAAAGCAGGGTCACGCAGCGCTTGCAATCTTCTCACCGCTTCGATATTACAGCCGGTGCCAACCATGGCGATATTTTCATAGCCTCGGTCTATTGCCTCCCATACGCCCTGAACCGAAGGACACGCCGTATATTTTGAGCCACGACCGAGCAACACTTCATCTGGCTTAGTAGCGACAAAAGGCACGGCTTTCCAATCTTCTGTCCGGGTCGCAATGACTGCGGCATCTATGTAGCCCGTCTCTAACGCGTGGTGCAGCAACGCCGTAGTGAATCCGCCATCCTGTCCCGCGCTTCTAATGCTCTTATCCGTTGCTCGTGCGCTGAGGATCTCCAGATAATAGCCGAGGATACGCTTTTCAGGCGAAGAGGCACTGGGACTGAAATCGCAGACACCGTATTCCAGCCGCGGGCACTCCTCCTCACATAACCGACACACCGCGAAGCCGCGTGGACAGAAGCTGAAGCAGAAACCCTTCGCGACCGATCCGCCGCAGCCTTTATCAAAGACCACTTCTTCCTCTTTATACTTCTCAAAATCCGGTAAGAACGCCGCACACGCACCACAGTAGCAGCACACGGGGAAGCCTCGTTCAGTAGCGCCCCTCTGTCTCGCCTCTCCCTCTCCTTTCGTACGTGCCATTTCACCTTGCCCGAGAGGTACTGCCGTACCGAGTATAAAAATAGCTATTTAAGATATTTTATGAAATTGTATGCAGAGTAGTAACTTGGCTCAGGCAACCCCGCAGAAATACCGCGCCACATACTCCCGCATCTCCTCGTCCGAGATGCACGAGCTCCGTTCAGCTTCGAATTGCCGCCTGATCTCCGCCTGTATCGCCGAGAGCAGGGGGTCTCCCTTCTCCACCCGGGGCTGCACCCGCGCGCTGCCGCCGTGAGGAGTGCCCTGCTCGCGGAGGATCTCCTCGACCTTGTGCCGGATCACTTCGCTCCCGGAGGTCGCGCCAATGATCAATTGCCGCTTCGCGCCCACCAGCTCAGGTGGATAGGGATCGTAGATGAACGGGTTCTTGATCACGCCCGCCGTATGGATCCCGCTCTCGTGCGCGAAGACGTTTCGACCGACAACTGCCTTGTTCGCAGGCACGCGTAAGCCTACCTGCTGCTCCATATAAGTAGCGAATTCTGAGAGACAGGCCATCTCGTATTTGTGGAACCCTTCCACGCGCTGCTCGAGGAAGACCACCACCTTCTCCAGTTCACCCACACCGGCCCGCTCGCCCATTCCGAGGAACGTTAAATTCGCCCAGGTCGCTCCGTACCAGAATCCCGCGAGCGCAAGCGCAACGCCGAGCCCGAAGTCGTCGTGGATGTGCGTCTCGATCTCTCTGACGCCGCATTCCCCCAGGCCTGTGATGATCCGCGGTAAGCTGTAGGGGAGCTCGGCAAGGAACGGGATGCCAAAGTTGAGCGTATCGCAAATCCGCATGATCGTATCCGGTGCGCGGTCGATCATCTCAGCGACAAGGGGCAGCACAAAGCCGTTTAGATCCGCCCTCGTGATGTCTTCCAGGTGGCACCGCACCCGCAAGCCGTGTGCCCGGGCATACTCGAACGCTTCCAGGTACTTCTCGCACGCTTCAGCCCTGCTCCGCAAGCCGAGCTTATCGAAGATGTGCGCATCGGAGACGGACATCAGTATCCCCGTCTCCTTGATGCCATCCGCAGCGAGAATGAGGTCAATATCGCGCGGATTCGCCCTCGCCCAGCCCGTCACCTCCGGGTTCTCGTAGCCCAGGTCGAGCATCTCCTTCACCGCGCTCCGGTCGCTCTCGGCGAAGAGGAACGACTCCGTCTTCTCAATCCCTATCCGGTGCAGGTACTCGTAGATCTTCACCTTGTGCTCGTGCCGCATCGTGATTCCGGGCATCTGCGCGCCTTCCCGTAAGGTCGAGTCGCTGAGTCGTATGTCCTCGACGCCTCTTCCGTCCGGGAGCCTGATCTTCGGGAGCTCATCATAACTCCGGTACACTGCTTACCTGCCTCCTTTCATCGCTGCTATACGCGAGATCGTCCGGGTGGCCACGTCAAGCTATTTGAGACCTTTTCGGACTTCGTATGAACAAATGCGACACTCGTATGATACGCGCCGGCTGAACTTCCTCGCTGCTCCATGCCGGACTGGCCATGCATGCACAGTGCAGCCCGGGATTCGCTCACACCCACGTTAACTTCGCTCCCCGGTCCTCACCCGAATCGCCGTCTCGACCGGCAGGATGAAGATCTTGCCGTCGCCGATCCTGCCCGTCTTCGCGCCGTTCGTGATCGCCGTGATCACGGGTTCAACGACCTCATCTTTCACCACCAGTTCGATCTTCACCTTCGGCAGCGTGTCCACTTCCATGCTTCGTCCCCTGAACTGCAGAGCAATCCCTTTCTGCTCACCCCGGCCTTTCACCTCGGTGATCGTCATCGCGATGCAGCCATTCTCTTCCAGTACCTTCTTCACCCGTTCGAGCCGCTCAGGACGGATAATCGCTTCTACCTTCTTCACTGCTTCAATCACCCCTTACGTATACGCCCGCTCTCCATGCTGTGCGAGATCAAGTCCGACATACTCCTCCTCCTCCGTTACCCGTAACCCGACCGTCAGCTCAACGAGTTTCACGAGGACGAAGGTGAGGACGAACGCGTAGAGCATTGCTGAGCCCGCACCGACCAGTTGCGCGATGAACTGGGTGGTGTTTCCATAGAGCAAGCCGGTATACCCACCGACCGCCTCGGTGGCAAAGATACCGGTAGCAAGGGCGCCCCAGAGCCCGCCGACACCGTGGATCGCCCAGGCATCGAGACTCTCGTCGAACTTACGCTTGATCCTGAAGAGCATTGCCCGGTAGCAGATCACACCGGCCACTGCACCGATCGCGAGTGCCGATAGAGGGCCAACGAATCCCGCTGCCGGCGTTATCGCCACCAGGCCGGCGACCGCACCACTGACCATTCCGAGTGAGCTGGGTTTCCCGTGCAACCAGTTCGCCACCAGCCAGCCGAGTGCTCCCGCAGCAGCTGAGGTATTGGTGACCACGAGTGCATTGGCCGCGAGCCCGTTGGCCGCCAGAGCACTCCCGCCGTTGAAGCCGAACCAGCCGAACCAGAGCAGGCCTGCGCCGAGCAGCGCCATCGGAATGTTGTGCGGCTCCATCTGCTGCTCACCATAGCCATTCCGCTTGCCAATGACGAGCGCAAGGGCTAATGCGGAGAAGCCTGAGCTGATATGAACCACGGTCCCGCCCGCGAAGTCCAGGGCACCACGTTGTGCCAGCCATCCGCCTCCCCAGACCCAGTGCGCCAGCGGGTCGTAGACGAGCGTCGTCCAGAGCAGTCCAAAGAGGATGAATGCGCTCAACTTTATGCGCTCTGCCATCGCACTCGTCAGTATGGCGAGCGTGACGATCGCGAATGCCAGCTGGAATGCCATGAATGCCAGGTGGGGGATCGTCAAATTGCCACAGTCCATGCCCACACCCTGCAATCCGAGGAACCCCAGGCCGCCAATAAACCCCGCAACGTCGGTGCTGAAGGACAAGCTGTAGCCCAGGAGCACCCATTGAATGCTGACCAATGCGAGCGCCGCGAAGGAGAGCGAGATCATAGAGACGACGCTCTTTCTCCGCACCATGCCACCATAGAACAGCCCGACACCAGGCGTCATCAAGACCACGAGCGCCGTTGAGGCGAGTACCCATGCAGTATCTCCACTATCCAGCATGCTAGTTTGCCATCACCCATGACTCAGTCCTCTGAGCGCTGTTTTAACGGTATTTGAGACTTTTGCCTACTAATTCAGAACGAGTAGGAGGATTTCACACGACCGGCGTGAACCGAACCAGGAAGGTACTCACCGGCACAGGAGTTCGAGGAAGTAGTGGTGGATCCGTCGATCTTCGGTGAGTTCGGGATGGAACGAGAGCGCGACGGTACTACCTTGCTGCGCGGCCACGATCTGCGTCTCGAAGGTTGCCAGGACCTCCACGTCTCCTCCCGCACGTGTTATCGCGGGCGCGCGAATGAAGACCGCCTGAAACGGCTCGTCAAAGATGCGCAGCCGCAGCGGCACCTCGAAGGATTCTCGCTGCCGGCCGAAGGCGTTGCGCTTCACCGTAACGTCCATGAGCCCGAGCAGTGGCTGCCCGGTCTTCGCCACGTCCTCACCACCTTCCTTAGCGAGCAGGACCATGCCGGCACAGGTGCCCAGAATCGGGAGCGCGGCATCCTCCACGCCCGTTTTGATCTCCGCAAAGATCTGTTCACGCTGTAAGAGCCGTCCGATGGTGGTGCTCTCGCCACCGGGCAGCACGAGTGCATCGCAGGAGGGCACGATACCGCGGTGTTTGATCTTCACCACTTCTCCTCCCTCGCCGCGCTCTGCAAGCGTCTTCTCCAGTGCGCTGACATGCTCTTCGACGTTCCCCTGGATTGCGATCACCCCAATCTTCATGCTCACGGTAGCGGCTGTGCGCGCTACTTCACGTAATTGACGAGCTCGTTAAAGAAGATGTTCGTGGTATCCCACGGCCCCGGACTCGCTTCCGGATGGTATTGTACGCAGTTGATGCGCAGGTACGGATCTTCAAAGCCCTCGACCGTGTGGTCGTTTGCATTGACCTGGGTAAGCTGGGCTATGCCCTGGAGCGAGTCTCGAGCTACGGCGAAGCCGTGATTCTGCGAGGTAATATAGACGCGTCCGCTTGTCAGGTCTTTCACCGGCTGATTCGCACCGCGATGCCCGAATTTGAGCTTGTAGGTATCGCAACCCAGCGCGAGAGCGATGATCTGATGTCCCAGACAAATCCCGACGAGTGGTAGCTGGCCTGCGAACTTTTTTACGATCCATATCGCATTTTGCGCTCGCTTCGGATCACCCGGACCATTGGAAAGGAGTACCGCGTCGGGTTCCGCGGCTCGGATCTCCGATTCATGCGCGTTCGCCGGGAAGACGGAGATATCCCAGCCTCTGCTCGCCAGGTTCCGCAGAATGCTTCGCTTCACGCCCAGATCCAGCACTGCGATCTTCTTTGCGCCTGCCGGTCCTGGTAGTCGATATGCGTGGCTACAGGTAACCTGCTCTATCAACTCGAGGTTGGAGATATCCGGCTGGCATCTGGCGAGTTCAAGGGCTGTTGCCGTATCGGGCTCGAGCTCCTCCCCCACCTGCAAGCACGCTTTCATCGTGCCGTACTGGCGTGTCTTTCGGGTCAGCATTCGCGTATCAATCCCGCTGATGCCCGGGACGCCTTCGTCCCTCAAGAACTCCTCGAGGGTTCTGGAGCTCCGGTAGTGTGAGGGAACGGTGCACCGCTCTCGCACCGCGAAGCCTTCCACCTTGATGCCCGCCGATTGGAAATTAGCAT